>Ga0209130_1000277_pt1 | contig 63580 bp, 86 predicted proteins | sample AraplaMF_Cvi_mLB_FD_184264 | JGI IMG/M metagenome (GOLD analysis project Ga0209130, IMG submission 184264) | Arabidopsis root microbial communities from the University of North Carolina, USA - plate scrape MF_Cvi_mLB (SPAdes) (version 2) | ecosystem: Host-associated > Plants > Roots > Endosphere... | reverse complement strand
TCAGCGTTGGATTACTTCGCGTTTGGTACGACAATAGTTGCGCATAATGCTCCGTTTGACCTGGCGTTTATCTCGCGAGTATTCACGACTACTAGATTCGTATGTACTCGGGCACTATCGAAGTTAGTAGAACCGAAAGAATCCGCGAGCTTAAAAGACGCATGCTCTCGTCATGGGATCGAATTGAACGGACATCACCGCGCGATGAACGACGTTGAAGCTACGGTAAAAGTATTCGAAGTGCTGCAATCAATGGCGGAAGTCCGGCGTGTCCTGTACCGGAACGTCGTGATAGATTCGGACGAGCGTCCACTGCGGTACGTTCCGCCACATGCGATTGTGCGGACTATGCGGAAGGAGGCGAAGTAGGTGGCGAAAGTAATCTCGGACATCGACTCTAGTAGAAAAATTACATTTGAATTTACGGAAAAGGAATTGGCGACGATTGTCTTCGCACTGGGTACTTCGATTCAACGAGAAATCGACCAAGAAGCCGCTAAGTATTCAATACCGTGTTCAAACACGGACGAAAGAGCCGGCCTTTGGTTACTTCTTGAGCAAACATTACTTTCTAAGGAGGCGGTCGTATTTCAACAGTAATTACGAAAACAGGTGCACAAGTATTACGTGAACGAACACAAGCAGACGAGGCACTCACGCTAGGTGACCTAATGGTATCCGATTTCCTCGCGATGCTGGATACATGGCATACAGCTCCCGAAGTGTACGACGACGAGCTGGATGCGCAGATTCACCGATGGTACGCGGATATCTTGACGAATAAATCACGTAAGATATGGCCGCCGAGGAACATGCCGTACTTCTCGCCTTCCAGCGCAAATAGTTGCCGACGAGAGTTATACGAGAAGATGCGGAAATCTCCGAGGGACAAGCGTGCTCAACCTCCGCACCAAGGTCGATGGACTCGCTTCGGAACCGTGATCGGCGATTCGATTCAGCGCGATTTACTCTTCATCGAGAAGCATTACGCGAGTCATACGGGAGAGAATCCGGCGTTTACGTTGGATAGAAACGAGCGCGGAGAGCCGATGTTCGAAGACTTCGCGAAGAAGAACCAACTCGTCAATCATAACGACAAGACGTTCGCTCTCCACGGAACATGTGACGGCATTCTGAATTACGGCGGAATCCGTGTCGGCCTCGAAATTAAGTCGAAACAAACGACGGCCGCAAAGACATCGCACTACTCGATGCGCGCACCAGACGAAAGCCACGTTAAGCAATGCGTGACATACTCGTTAATGTACGATGTCGACCATTACATCATCCTGTACGTTAACGCGGCAAAATCAGGCTGGAATATGAACGACGAGCAATACGCAAAGAATCCGGATGTACGTGCATTTCACATTCACATCACGGAGCGCGACAAGCAGGCGCTTCTCGACGAATTTACGGACGTAATCCAAGCGGTAGAGGACGGCAATCCTCCGCCGGTCAACCCGGAGAAATGGCTTTTCAACGGTTTCAAAACGGCGATTGCTCGGTCGTTAAGTGATGAGGAGTTCGCACAGCTCGAACGTAAGGTTGCGCAGGTTCTCCGGTCACGGATGACTGACGCGAAGAAACGGGATTATGCGAGATGTCTCGATGACATCGTTCGATTACGAGGGGAGGCGGTGTGATGCGCGTTAAAGTAGCCGGAACGAACTACGAAGTTGTTCGCGAAAAAGGACTTGCGGCAGGTAATGGAATTTATGGCGATGTTAATTATATCACTCACCGGATACGAATCGACGAAGATTTGTCGCCTACTCGCGTAGGCCAAACGCTAATTCACGAATTGTTGCACGCAGTGTTCCACGAAGCTGGGTACAACGAGCAGGACGAGGACGTTATTAATCGTGTAGCTAACGTACTCTATCAAGTTCTTACGGACAATGACATAAACGAGCAGATTGCGAGAGCTGAGCGTGAGGCGGTGGTATCGTGTTAGAGCATCCCGACATTACTCGCGTGAATCTAACGGGATATCCACGACCGCAGACGCAGCCTTCAGATGTCACTCGATGCAAGACGTGCAGAACGGAGAACGGATTCGACGGCGTGTACTTTCGCCTGTACGACGAGATAGACTTTTGCAGTCCGTCATGTATCGTTAGCTGGCTTATCAAAAACGGCGAAATCGTTCGCGTGGAGGTGAGCGTTTGACTACGTATCACCTCGGATTGGACACGTCACTCACGAAAAGCGGATGGGCACTCATTGGAGTTGCCCAACGAACCGCTTATCTCATTGACTACGGACTCATCAAATCCAACGCGAAGTTATCGGATGGCGAACGCTTACGGCAGATTCACGCAGGTATCACCGGAATCATCGAAAAGTATCCAATGATTGAACGTACTATTCCTCGCGAAGAAGGCATCGTCCGATACAATCTCGCAACACGTCAAGTCTTCAAGGCGCATGGAACGACGGAATTCGCGTTGGCAGATTACGATATCGCCGACGTGAATATCCAGACGGTGAAGGCGTGGGCGCGACGTGTTACAGGATCGCCGGGAAGTCGGAAGGACAAGGCGATGGTTGTTGAAGCTGTCCGAAAATACTTCGGCAATCCGACGTTGCCCTTGAACAAGGAAGGGGACGAGGCGGACGCCGTGGCCGTTTGCATAGTGTACCTAATTCGAGAAGGATTGATAGACAATGCATAGGTATAAATACGAACTAGCACTACGTGCAATGAGAAATTGGGAAATTAATATCTACGACGGGACTATACGAACAAGACAAGGTTTGGCAAGTACCGTTGGTTGTAGAGGCTATAGCCTAATCACTACTCGGATAGATGGCAGAAGCTATACTTTCAAACAACATCAAATTATCGTCATAGCTGCTGGTCTTTGTCCTATTGGATTTCAAATCAACCATATTGATGGAAATAAACTCAATAATAGTATTTCAAACTTAGAGGTTGTGACGGGAAGTGAAAACATTCAACATGCCTTTCGTTTGGGATTGAGAACAGTCACTAACCGGAAGTTCTCGGACGGAGACGTAAGAGATATTAGATCAATGCTATCAACTGGAATTAAGTCTAGTAAAATCGCGGAGAGGTACGGAGTAAGTAAGCAGACAATCTATAGAATCAGAAACGGTACTTACTATAAGGAAGTAGTTTGAGCAGTAGAAAATAGCTGTTTAGGAGGAATCGCGTGACAAATCAATTGTTAACCGACACATTTATCGAAAATTATCCGGAGTTTCCGGCACATATGAACGCACTTGGAACCTTCGTGTATTTCCGCACTTACTCGCGCTGGCTTCCGTCTAAGGGACGGCGCGAGACGTGGAAGGAGACATGCCGAAGAGCTGCGGAATATAACGTACAGCTCGGTGTGAAGCATACGAAGAAAATCGGGTATCCGGTGGATTACGAATGGCATCGAAAAGAAGCCGAGATGCTTTTCGATAATATGTTCAACTTGCGCCAATTCCTATCGGGACGGACGTTGTGGGTAGGCGGTGCGGAAAACGGAGTCGCGGACAAGTATCCACTGTCAAATTTCAATTGTTCGTTTACTAATATCCGATCATGGTCAGACTTGGGCGATTTGTTCTATTTATTACTTGTCGGTACTGGAACCGGCTTTAAGTGTACGAAAGCATTCGCGGCTGGACTCGCACCGATCCGAACGAATACAACGCTCTTGCATTCCGATTATGAACCAGTACCGAAATCCGCACGATACGAACACTCCGTACTCCGCGATATGGAGAACGGCTATGCGAAGATTTACGTCGGCGACTCGAAGGAAGGTTGGGTCGAGAGTCTACGGATATATCTCGAAATCTTGACGGAAGCCAAGTACGAGCATATCCATACGGTGAAAATCTCGTACAACTCGGTTCGTCCGAATGGCGAGCGCTTGAATACTTTCGGGGGAACCGCGTCGGGTCACGAACCACTTCGTGAGATGTTCGAAGGTATCGACAGTGTACTGAAGAATCGGATTGATCCGACGTTGGAACCGTTGGATGTCGCTTATCCCGATCCGTTAGGGTATCTCGCTGGTAGAGACGATGATCGTCCTTACGAAGATTACCGCAAGGTACGTCCGATTCACATCCTTGATATCGCGAATCTCATCGGAAATAACGTCGTGGTCGGGGGCGTTCGACGAACTGCGGAAATTGCGTTATTCGACGCAGACGATTACGAATGTATCTTCGCTAAGTACGGAATCAACGGAATATGGGACGAGACGAAGCACGTGAAAGTAATCGAGAAGACTCGGGCGTTGGGACTCGAAGAACAGGCGCGATTCCTAGAGAGTTTGCCGCTATTCGATCCGAATGCTCGTCCGTTGCATCATCGTCGGATGAGTAACAATTCCATCGCGTTCGAGTCGAAGCCTTCTCGCGAGATGCTAAACCTCATCTTCGAGATGATGCAAGGCGAAGGTGAGCCGGGATTCGTAAACCTCGAAGAAGCGCGAAGACGACGTCCGAATGCAGAAGGACTTAACCCCTGTGCGGAAATTCTTCTCGATAGTTATGGCGTGTGTAATTTGACGACCGTCAATATGATGGCTTTTGTGCGGGACGGCGAGTTTGATGTGCGCGAGTTGACCGAAGCCCAACGCCTGTCTGCTCGCTGCGGTATACGTATGACGCTCGCCGAGCTTGAGATTCCGCACTGGAACGCAGTTCAACAGCGAGATAGACTGCTAGGAACGTCGTTAACAGGCGTGAAGGATGCGCTAGCAGCTGTCGCATTTTCTACCTTTAAAGAATCGGGGTTCCTTGGGACACTAGGCGAGCTAGCCCGCGAAGAAGCCGACAATTACGCGAAGCGACTACGTGTATCGGCGCCACTCCTCGTCACCACCGTTAAGCCCGAAGGAACACTCTCGCAAGTAGCCGGTGGTGTATCGTCTGGTCTACATTGGTCGCATTCGCCGTACTACATCCGCAGAATCCGGATTAACGCTGCCGATCCGCTGGCTCGCGCAGTTATCGACCTCGGATGGACAGTGAATCCCGAAGTAGGAACGCCAGGTGAAACGCATGAAGAGCGCATGGCAAACGCGAGAACGTACGTAATAGATTTCCCTGTCGCATCTGGAGCAACACGAACGAAGGACGACGTGTCTGCCGCGGAACAACTCGACACATACTTCGCGTTCCAACGCCATTACACGGAACATAATTCGTCGAACACGATTACGGTCAGGCCGCATGAATGGGCGGAAGTAGAATCGATAGTTTACGAGAAATGGGACGAGTTTACGGCGGTATCGTTCCTCGCGCTGGACGGCGGTACGTATCAACTTGCGCCGTATGAGGCGATTACACGCGAACAATACGAAGAGTTATCCGCGAAGATGAAGTCGTTTGATCCTTCGATATTGCAGCGATATGAGACGGACGGACTGAGCGATTTAGCGACTGACGACGTAGACTGCTCGACGGGAGCGTGCCCTATTCGGTAATCAAACGGAGGTTTTCGAATGGCATCGATAGTCATGTACGAGATATTGACGAGCATACGATTACATCCGTTTCTCCTGACGGCAGCCGAGATCCACCGGCTGTCCGAAGGAGAAACGCGAGAAGTAGACGCGATGATTGCGAAGGGATTTAGGAAAGGAGATAAACCGTGGAGATAATCAATACACTGGGCGGCGCGCCTATTAGTGAAGTGACGTTTTGGGGCTACGTATTATTTTTCCTTCTAATGCTCGGGGTCGCGCTCGTTTTCTTTTCTTTTGATGAAGGTGACCTTCTTTGCTTCTTGTTTGGTGTAGTTACGGTGATTGTTGTTATTGTGTTGTTTGTGAACGGAGTTGGAACGCAAGAAACAGATAGGCTCACCCCGACAAAGTACGAAGTCCTTCTCCGCGAAGGAGCCGTCATTGACGCGACCAAATACGAGATCATTGAGCAGCGCGGGAAGATTTTCGTTATCCAAGAACGGGAGGCATCCGAATAATGTTCGACATCATCGCGAGAACTATCGAGTTATTACTTTGCGGAAAGGGTGACGACGAGTGAAAGAATGGGCGCTGGAACATCCGTTTCTTACGACCTTCCTGTTTCTAGTGATCGTCGCTGCGATTGAATCAGGCGTTGGGGAATGGGCGAGAGCATTCGCAATTAGAAACCGAAAGGGGCGCGAATAGATGAGCTTTTTACTTATCGCTGGAAAAGACGAGGGGTTCACGTTTGAACAAGCATGCGTATGCGAGCTAGATGGTGAGTTTGACGTCGAGTCTCGAATCAACTCGTTACGCGGCGAGGGCTTCCGCATCTTCAAAATCTATAAACACACCGTTCGCGTTGACGATGTTATTGGCGACGTTAAGCGATACGAGGAGGGCGAATAAGTGAACGTTGAACACGCGAAAGGTTTACGGGAAATCCCCGTCAAGATCAAGCGTCTGCATCCTGACGCAGTCATTCCGAAGTATGCGACGGATCTTGCGGCAGGCTTCGACTTAGTTGCGGTTGAGGATGTCATCATCGAGCCAGGTGAAACGAAGCTGATGCCGTTGGGATTCGCGGTGGAGATTCCGGATGGATTCGAGTTTCAAGTCCGGCCGCGCTCGGGAGTGACGTGGAAGACGAAGCTTCGCGTTGGTAACAGTCCGGGGACTGTGGACGGGGATTTCCGCGGGGAAGTGAAGGTAATCGTTGATAACATCGAGCCGCCCATTTACGAGAAGTCCGGTGAGTTGGCGATGACTGACGTGGTGGTATCGATGTGCGGACGTAATGACGATGTTACCTTCGCGAATACTGATTACTTCCCTTCCGGAACTCATTACATTCCGAAAGGAACGAGGATCGCGCAAGGAGTAATCGCTCCGGTCTACCGCGCAGACTTTATCGAAGTTGACGAGTTGGGCGAGACGAAAAGAGGCGACGGCGGCTTCGGATCAACCGGAGTTAGAACGGGGGTGAGCGCGTGATTATTACGACAATTAAAGTTCGCTCAGCGTCGCAAGATGACGCGAGAACAGTATGGCGCAGAGTTGACGGCGCGCTATTCAACACGGATACGGAAGAATCTATCGAATGGGAAATCTCCGAAGAGGAGGACGTAGTATGAACACAGTTATCGCAGTGATGACGGGATTATTTACGCAGATGCTCGCGATACATTACTTCGACGGGAACCGGTTCGACGGATTTGTCGGATACTTACTCGGATTTATCGTCGGATGGATGCTCGTCGAATCGAACAAAAGGAGGACGCAGAGTGAAAATTGAGCTAATCGCACATACGCAGTTATCCGAGGAGTTTCACGATAAGTACGATAAGCCTGGCGGCCATTCCGGATGGGACGGCAATCATTTGGACGATTGGGGCGTCGAGGATAGTCAAGTCGTAGCGCTCGCCGCAATACGATGTTGCTACTCGCCGCTGAAGCCTTCGGAAATAGTCGCGCAGGAAGGTGAGAAGTATTTCGGTCAATCCGCAACAGATGGCGAGGAAGGTACGGAAGCCGACCGATTGATCCGCCACATTGTCGCGAGCAAGCACACGTCCACACTCGAACATATCACGTACACATTCGCAATCGAAGGCGTTAGCCGTTCGCTCCTGGCGCAGCTCACGCGTCACCGCGTCGGATTCTCGTATTCGGTGCAGTCGCAGCGATACGTGCGTTTCGGCAGCGATGATAAGTCGGGAGGCTTCGAGTATGTGACGCCGGAATCGTTAGAGGGTAAAACCACACCTGTTAATATCGGCGGATCTCCGGTCTATTGCGGAACGGCAACAGAGCTTTACGCCTCGGTTATGCGAGGGCTACAAGCGGCATACGACGAATTACGAAAGGCAGGCGTTCCTCCGGAAGACGCGAGAATGATCCTTCCGAACGCCGCCGCATGTAATATCGTCATGACCGTCAATCTGCGCGCATTGCACGACTTCTACGCGAAACGCAAGCGTGGGAATGGCGCTCAACACGAAATTTCCGAGCTGGCCGAACGTCTCCGCGAAGAAGTCGTGGGTGTAGATCCGTGGACATCGAAGTTTTTCGAGTAATAACGCCCAACCAACGCAGTCTCATCGGTATTATCTTATAGCCAACGAAAAGGAGGCGGTCATATAATCGTTTATCTCGCGTTGTTGCTCCATGCGATCAGCAACGTTGACACAACGCTTGTAGACGTTAAGACGACTAAACCCATCGAAAAAGTTACGATTGAGTCCGCGCAAGAGGAACCGGAGTGGGAAACGTGGGTGCTTACGGCATACGGCGATTCGCCGGAAGAAAACGGAGGTTGGACGATTACTGCGAGCGGCGATGAGTTCCGCGATGACTATACGCTCGCATGTCCGAAATCCCTTCCGTTTGGCACCGAAATTGAAATCGAAGACATCGGAGTCCGCGTTTGCCAGGACGTAGGCGGCGCGATAAAAGGCAAGCGACTCGACGTGTTTATCAGGAATGCTGACGAGATGCAGCGTTTCGGGCGGCAGGAACGGAGAATCCGAATATTAGATGAAAAGGGGACGGTTGAATGAGCGCAAATGTAACGGTATTAACGGATGAGTTGGGATTGCAACGTGAGTATCGCGAGATCAAGCGTAATGCGAGAGACGGTGAAATGATCAAGGTAGTCGCGATTAGTCCGGAGTCAAACAAAAACAACAAGGTGCAGATCGGCGAAATATTTACCGTTGAGTGGGTTAATGATGACGGCGATGTTATCGAAGTAAAGGAGCGATTCATTGATGGACTATTCTCGCCAGACTGGAAAGGTCTGCGTGAATACATCGTCCTCGAACCGACCAACATCGTCCACGTCAACGGTGAACGATTCCGACTGGTCGAACGTAAGGCAAACGTTGGCGAGCGCGTGGTTATTACACACGAAATCCATTACGCGCGATTTGAGGACGTTAAAATTACGGGATTTGATCACGACGGAGATGCGCTTTTCGACTATGAAGGTGCAGAACTGTACGCAAAGACAGAGTGGTACCGCGTTCTTGAACCGCTAACTTCCGCAACTCCTGAACAACCAATGGAAGACTCCATACAGTCCAACATTGACGGTCTGATCGAAACCGTTGCGAATCTAGCGCGGAGACTATCGGAGGCTGAAACGCAGTTGCGAGTTGTTTGTGAGGACATCGTATTGATCGAGGATGGCGTAAGCGAAGAGATCATCGAAAAGGCGAAGGCGGACGTTGCGGAGTTGATGTCCGATAATTACGAGGATAAGTTTGTATGGTTCGCGGAAAAAGACGGGTACTTACGCTCGGAATACGTGCAATTCATAGTCAACCGAAATAAACGCACTGTAGTCGCATTGGTTCGTAGTGAAGGCACTGACATTATACGGAAGAAAGGCATCGCAAAGTGCGCGCCTAACGACGTATTCAACGTTCATATCGGCAAGGCGATTGCCCTTCGTCGCGCACTCGGGTTGGACATTCCGCTGGAATACGTGAGTATGCCGCATCCGGACGAGCCGCAAGTTGGCGATTATGTGGAGTATGAGGGTTATGTTGTAAAGGTCGAGCCGTCGGAGGGAGTTTATTACTACACAAGTGGTAGTTGCGCAGTCGGTAGTTATGTAGCTCGCAATGGAAGAATCCTCGACGACTCCCGCGACGGTCGTTACGGGGAGGTGTACAGTGTTTGACCTTAACGAATACTCTCGCGTGGATCGGTCTTGGTTGCGTAGGGGCGATCGCTTTAACCATTACGATACTACTAGGTTCATACCTACTTCAAATGATAGAACGCAGTACGATGCGATGGCTTCCGATGTTCCGCATTCTATATCGGTTCTATCAATCGTTGCCGAAATCGGAGTTTGCCTATAAATCTCGCTACTTCCTCGCGCTATATGATCGCAATGAGCTGCGGTTTACTTATGTCGAAGCACTAACGGGCGAATATCAAAACGAGGAAGAACACGAACGCGCAAGGGATGAGCTGAAGCAACGATTACGCAAGAAAACGGAGGTGTCCGAATGAGTCACAAAGTTTACGTTATCTATTACGATGGAGAGCCGTTCAAAGGAAACCGCGCCGCTTACTACACGAGAAGAGACGCGAATGCTGCGATTACTAAACGCGAAAATGCTTCTGTTCGTTACTCCGGGCGCGAGGAAAACGCAGAGAAAGTCGAGGCAGAACGGAGACGATACGAGGTTGTTCCATACGTAGCGAAAGGGGTGTCCGAATGAACATCGCAATCACCGGAAAGATGCGGTCAGGCAAGGATGCGACAAGCAGGTATCTTTGCAAAACGTACAGCTATACACAATTCGCGTTCGGCGACGAATTGAAACGATATGCAGACGAATTGTTCGGAGTTCATGGCGGCGGCAAACGCCGTGAACTCTACCAATGGTTCGGGCAGACGATGAGAGAGCGTGATCCGGACATTTGGGTGCGGAAGTGCTTCAAGAGAGTCGAAATGTACGCAGGGCGTCCCGTTTGTTACGGTGATCTTCGTTTTGGTTGGGAGCATCGAGCAGTTATCTCCGACCTACGCCAACCAAACGAATATGAACGTTGCCGTGCGGAAGGCTTCGTCATCATCCGTGTGACAGCTCCGGATGACATCCGCATCCACCGCGCGATAGAGTCCGGCGACAAGTTTATGTATACGGATCTCGTACACGAGACGGAATCACACGTGGACTCTTTCGAAGTGGATTACGAGATATCGAACGACGGGACTCTCGAACAACTTCACGCGAAGATAGACGAGGTAATGGAGGCGATCGGCGTTGAACGGATTTGATGAACGGGAACATCTCGCGGCCTTGCGTCGGGCTTTTGTACGAGGATATCAACTCGGATACTTTACGGGGATGGCTCACGGTCGACACGGACATATCGACCCAACGCCGCCCTCCGGATACTACGAGTTTGAGGAAGACGAAGTAGAAGGAAGCGAGGTGACCTCATGATCACTGACGTATTGTTTTCGTCAAAAACGGACGAGCATCCGACGCCGCAGTGGTTCTTCAATGCTCTTAACAAGGAATTTGGATTCACACTCGACCCGTGCGCCACTCATGAAAACGCAAAATGCTCGCTGTATTTTACGAAGGACGACGACGGACTCTCGCAAGACTGGCGCGGGCATACGGTATTTATGAATCCTCCGTATGGATCTCCGGAACATCCGTGCAAGCCGAATTGTACGAAAAAGAAATGTGCAGAGCGCGGATGGCACACCGACGCATATATTCCGGGAATCATCGATTGGATGCGAAAGGCTTACGAATCAAGCCTTGAGGGGGCGACTGTTGTCTGCCTCGTCCCTGCGCGAACAGATACAGAGTGGTGGCGTGACAATGTTGGGTATTACGATTGGGAAACGGGAACGCAAGTTAACCATGCGAGCGAGGTGCGACTTGTAACGGGGCGGCTCAAGTTCGGCGATGCTAGACACACCGCCCCGTTTCCGAGTGCTGTCGTTATCTATCGAGGGAAAAGAGAATAGGAGGCGGTTTAATGGGCGCAGTAAAAGTCGACATTGCGAAGGATTCCCGCAAGTACACGCAATCATACGCGTTAAACACTTCGAAAGGAGTCGAGAAGTTGCTTCGCGACCGGCATAAGATTGCCGCACGTAGGTTTACCGGCGATTACGTCGCATGCGACATCATCATCGATCTAAACGAAGCTATCGACCGAGCGAAACTATCGAGGCGGCAAGCGGAAGCCATTACGTATCTATACGGATGTGGTTTGACCCACGAAGAGTCTGCGGAAGAGATGTCCGTTACAAGGCAAGCCGTAACGAAGTTTAACTCGGAAGCATGTAGGAAGATTGCGAGAGTCTTTCGCGATTGGGATTACGGCGAGGTATGCGCTGATATGGCGGTAGAGGAAGCGGAGGGATTGCGTGAGTAGATTCGACTATATCGAATTGTTCGCGGGAATTGGTGGCTTCCGTTCTGCGTTGGACGAGCTAGGCGGCCGGTGCGTCTTCGCGTGTGAAATCGATAGATTCGCGCAACAGTCGTACAAAGCGTTGTACGACGGAGCTCCAGAACTACGCGGCGACATAACGAAGATTGACGCGCGAACAATTCCGGATCACGACTTGCTTGTGGCGGGGTTTCCTTGTCAGGCATTCAGCGTCGCAGGACAGCGTAAGGGGTTTGATGACACTCGCGGAACATTATTCTTCGAAATTGCACGTATCGCGAAAGAGAAACGTCCGAGAATGATGCTCCTTGAGAATGTGAAAGGCTTATTGTCACACGACAAAGGACGTACTATCGAAGTTATGGCGCAAGCACTCAACGATATCGGATACGCGATTGACTTCGTGGTGTTGAACTCGAAATACTTCGGCGTTCCGCAAAATCGCGAAAGAATAATCCTCGCATGTGCTCGTGACACACAGCATGAGCCGTGGGATATCGAAGGTAAGGACGTTGTATCCAAGGCGAAAAAACGCATCCAGGCGTTAGGTGTTAAAACGTTTAATTTCGATTGGCCGACTAATAGCGCGGTTACTAAACGCCTGCGAGATGTCCTAGAATCGGAGGTCGACGAGAAATACTACCTGTCCGAGGAGAAGACAGTGAAACTTATCGAGCAACTCAACGAACGGAATGACTCGACCAGCCCTGTAATTTTCGGTTCACTCGAACACTACGGTAACGATCAAATGAATCGCGTGTATGATGTCTATGGCGTCGCGCCTACGCTCACAGTCGTTAGTGGAGGTGGGCGTGCACAAAAGATTGCGGAACCTCAATTGCAACAATATTCGGATGGTTCTGGTGTAGCTTATACAGTAGACGCAAGTTACGCGAAAGGAACTTCGCCCAGAGACGTTGGTAAGGGGCGTAGAACTCACGTAATTGAAGCGTGCGCACTCACGGAAAGACGGTCGGAAGAGGCGAAAGCTATTCGAAGGGAGTCTCGAAAACTTGGCCGTGATTTCTCGCCGAGACGCGGCAAAGTCATAGTTCCGCGCACAGATGGGTTATCTAATTGTGTTACTGCAACGCAAACGATAGAGCATGCGTTACTTGAAAAGCCACGTTATCGCATTCGTAAGCTTACACCTCGTGAGTGTTGGCGTCTACAAGGATTTACCGACGCGCAGTTCGATAAGGTACGAGCTGCTGGCGTGAGCGATTCGCAATTGTATAAGCAGGCGGGGAATGCCGTCACAGTTAACGTTATCAGCGCGACAAGCAGGCGTTTGATACAGCGGTTACTAACGGAGTCTGTCGGCGGCAACGGACAGGCTTCGGAAAATCAACGAGTGGAGGCGGTTATTTGACAACATTCCGAGGGGATTCCGATTACAAAGCGGCTTTCGAACGCGCGGCAACGCGTTTGATTGACGCAATGGTCGAAGACAGAGACGAGCGCATGGCGGCAGTACAAGCGCTGATTGCCGAGTATGTAGCGCAAATAGGTGAGCGGCCAGATGGTGGCATTCTCGAACAATTAACGGCCTACATCCTATTCGAAGAACTCGAAGGGGATATGCGGACGGATAAGATAAACGATGAGTATCCGATTCTAAGCGAGCGCCAAATGGCGCGCCGATTCGAACGGGAATGCGGATTAGAAATCGCGGAGAATCACGATACAGAAGGAAGGAATCGCGCGACTCCGATTAGACGACGTAGGACTGCGAAGGAATCAAGATTCGTCGATAAACTTGCGCAGATTAAGAACCGGAAACGCAGCGCGCAGTACAAACGAGACACTTCGCCAGGGGCGGTGATCTCGTACAATCTGCGCGATACCGGCGGAGCGTTTGCGGATGACTTCGTGGGTTGTCGCGGACTTGGCGAACGTTGGGCAACCGGATAGATAAAACGAAAAGAGCCTCGGGTCATCTCCGCGGCTCTAATTATCATCTATTACTAATAGCTCGTTTATTTCACAATCAAAATACGTGCACAATTTGACTAACAGCTCGCGAGGATATCTCTCCATAGTGTCGTTGTACATATTTTGTACGGACTCTAGTCGGTAATCTATATCCCGCGCCACCTGTCTAACTGATATTCCTTTTTTATCAACAAAAAACTTAAGATTCGATTTTATTACTGACATGCTATTGACCTCCTATTGAAAATATATCTTGATACGGAAAAAGTGTCAAATAAACATTGACACGCTAAAAGGGTCATGTTATATTATATATAGGTGATACGTTAAACGGGTCACCGAACAGATGGAGGTGAGGACAAGTGAAAGATTTGGTTCAACTGATTACGGCGATCATCCAGTGTGTTACTGCATTCATCTTGTTTCGCAATAGCCGTAAAAAGTAAAAAGGTACTTATCGTTGCGCCCCACGCAAAGTAAGTACCGGAGAGGTCAGTCCGCAAGATGGCCTCTCTCCAAATCTTATCACTAACCTCACCTCAGATCAATATATGCAGGAGGTTGGACAAGCATGGATTTGATCACATTAGGTATTTCGCTTGCAGCATTGATTTTGAGTATTGTCGCGTTGGTGTATGTTTTCAAAGATAAAGAATAGCTAGGAGGCTGTTAGGTAAGGTCGGGTGCTACACTTAACTCAAGAGACGTGTATTTGTTACAAGTCGCAATTAAAAAGATGCGCGAAGAAAGTTCATCAGACAGACGGAAACTGGAATTAACGAATCTCCTCGAAAAGATCGATACTATCGAAGTGGAAAATGTATAACGACTACCTCGCGCCGCCTGACGAGTCCTGGACGGAACGGGACGAAACCTACCGGCAGACGCCGGGATGGTCGCGGATATCCGCATACTATTATCGAGGAGCGTGCGTATATGAAAAGTCCGAAAGTGCAAGTCGAGTTGATTATCGGTGTTCTCGAATATATTAAGTCAGTCATCATCCGCGAAGGAGAAACGGAGTTTTCCGAACTGAAGAAGCGCCACCGGAAGAGTATCGTTGAATTGGTCGGAAAGAGCCTTCAAATGTATTGGGACGGAGACAGTGACGGCGAATCTTGGTTGTTAGATACGGAAAGATACGACGATGTCCTCGGCGATCTCGTACTATCGTTCTATTATGCCCGACGCGACGACGAAGCTCCATACTATATGTTCGTAGGCATTGGCGTAGGAATGACGGCGGACATCGAAAGTATCGACGAAATAATCCGCACTCTTCGCGGACTCCACGCACAAGAGGCGGTAGATATCGTCAACTTAACGCCGCACACGATCAACATAATGCCAGACGGCTCTGACGGAGAGATCACGTCAATTCCGTCATCTGGAGAAGCTCGCGCGACAACAACACGAGAGCATTACGGAACAATCAACGGGATTCAAATTTACCGTACGAGATTCGGAGCTGTCCAAGGACTACCTAAACCGCAGAAGGACACGATTTATATTGTATCGTCCATTACCGCACAAGCTGTTCCGGACAGAGATGACATATTCATTCCGGATGACATCGTTCGTGACGAGCAAGGCCGAGTCATCGGATGTCGCGCGCTAGGAAAAATATAAATTATTTACGCAGGATAGGTTGCCTTTTTGCCCTTAACTTGGCTATGTATTATAGAAAGACATATTGACCCGATCGGATTATCTCTGGTTGGGTCTTTTTGCGTTTCTGCTGGCTCGCTCCTGTGTCGGTTCGAATCCGACAAGAAACGAAATGGGGCGGCGTTCACGGTCGGCGTGCGTTAGGGTTCGAGTCCCTGCGCTTCTTCGCAAACTATTCGAAAGGCAGGCGTTGTAAATGGCGGAATCTTCTCGCGAATTAAGCGACTTAACACTAAAGGTAAACGTTGACGTTTCGGAAGCACTCACGGGATTAAAGGCGTTAGCGCGTGAGGCAAAGCATCTAACGGTAACTCTTCGCGAATTGGAAAGCGCGATTAAGGTGATGAATGCCGATGAATAATGCGCAATTGGCGAAACGAGTACGAGACATTCGAAGGGAAGCGCCGGTCGGTACGCTTACGCCAGTTGGAACTAACGGATATGCGCGAGATACATACGGAAGGATATATCGTATCCAGTCGATGGAATCGATAGAAGCCGGTAGACGTCGCGCACAAGTAAGCCGAGACAAACGGGATTTCTCGTTTACACACATGCATAATATCCGAGAGATTACGCGAGAACTATCGAATAAATATTGCGGTTATTTGCTCTTGTTACAGCCGCATATCGAATATAAGACGGGAAGACTCGTCGAGCAAGGAAGGACGCCGCGTCCATTAACTGTCCAAGACATCGCGAAGGTATGGAAAGTGTCCAAACGAACGGCTCAAGCGGCAATCCGCGAATTTGAACTCCGCAGCATCATTTTCGATGTTGACGGAGTTTTTTCGATAAACGAGCGTTATCACTTTCGCGACAAAGCTAACGGAGTAGATGCGTTGATTAAGACGTTTTTCTCTCCGCTACGTAAGTTCAAACTTAGCGCGGCAGATTTCGGATTCGTCTTCAAGTTGTTAGAGCACGTTCATTACGAAACGAACATGGTATGCGCTGATCCTTTCGTTGCTCCTGAAGATATCCGTTTCCTTCCGGATAAGGAGATCGGGGATATAGTCGGTCTAACCGAGTCCAAGACGAAAGAGGCGCTGACGCGCTTGCGTAAAGCGAAGATTATTGGCGAATGGATTAACGTAGAGGACAAGCGCGAGAAGCTAACGGTACTTAATCCATACGTTTTCTATCGTAAGAGCGGTGAACCTGACGCAACTTTACGTGCAATGTTCGCAAGCTATCGAGTGCCTAACGAAAATTAGGTACCCTTTTTTGCACGATATCGGCCAATTAGGTACCCTTTTTTGCACACGACGTAAAACCTCGCAAGCCTTACGTAGAAAGGGATTTCGGCGTTTTTCTCGTAAAAATCGAGAAATTGATTCTTATCTTATACACGTCTTCCTAACGTCCAATAACGGACGCATCAGTACATCCGTTATCGGATGTTACGGTACATGCTATATCGGATGTGTAAAGATAGAAAGAAGTAAAATAGCAAGTAGTAAAAGAGAAACAAAACATAGCACTCGGAATAGAAGAACACTATTCCTCGCGAACAGGTTAGGTATAAATAATTCTTCGCGCGATAAAGAGAACGCGAGGAAAGTATTAAGTAAATACATTGCCGAGCGCCTTGGCGCGCAGGCTATCTTTTATCTTTGCATTATCGATGAGCTTACCAGCTCTACGTAAATGCAACGTTATACCTACACTTTACAACGATAGATTGTACGGATGATTCGCGGATGATTAACGGAGTGATTGCCGTTAGTATACGCATGATTATCCCGTATGATTCCCGTCAGATTAACCGCTTGATTCCCGTTTAGGTACGTTCCTATTCGCGAGAGATTAAGCGGCTTATTTGACGTGGATTTTAAGGCATAAGCAAGCGAGTGTAACCTGCGTTAAGTATGCGTTGATTCAACGGTATTTATATAGGAAGCGATGGGTATCGGAGTGGGATACGTAGGGTATCCGTTGGTTACCGAGATCTTAGCGTTTCATCTGCAAGAGAGGTCAGACCGGAAGCCCTCGCCAAACTCACGGGGGTCGACGTTGACTTATCGGTATCCAACGGAACTACGCAGTTCTCCGTGAGACTGCGTTCTGTATAACCATTGCATAAACGAACGGACATTCGTATTACTCACGTTGTATAAATTGCCAGTGACTCGCGTAGAGAATCGGCGGGATACCGCGTGGTTATGCGGATATGCTTCGCTATTCACTGGTAATGAATATTCGTTGCATAACGGTACTTTATGCATACTCTGATAAATGCCGTAACCATGCGGGTTGATGACGATACACTATAGGTCAAAATCCGGATTTGGTGCACAAGTGCTTGCATAAACGGTGCATAACGTAATCATTACGAATTGCCAACGAAATGGTAAACCCCCTTTCGTGCGAAACGTCAATACTGTACCGCGATAAAGCCCCCCAAAGGGGTGGCTTCGGAGGGCTGCAACAGACGATTGTAACTTGCGCACAATTTTTTGAAGTCGGGGGTCTAACGTAAGGGATACGAAAGGAGTCGTCGATTTGACGAAACATATAAACTTCAACTCGGGTGGCATCGGAAGCTGGTCGGCATTGCAGCGGATTATTGCTCAGTACGGGGCCGGCGACGTAATCAACCTATTTACGGATACCTTAATCGAGGATCGCGATCTATATCGTTTCTTAATCGAAACTACCGCGTAAGCCTACGGTTTGCCTCGACCTGACGAGCTTCTGTCGCGATGCGAAGAGATTCCGGATATTCATAGCGAATCAGACGTAGATTTGCGGAAGCAACTGATTCCGCAAATTGCGTCGGAGGCAATGCGTTTGATTCCCGGATTGGTTTGGGTGATTGACGGGAGAACTCCGTGGGACGTGTTTTTCAACGTGCGATATCTCGGCAATTCGAGATTGGCACAGTGTTCACACAAGCTAAAGCAAGAAGTCGCGGCAAAGTGGGTTAAATCAACATTTCCGCTTGTCGAGGTAGGCTCGGATGGAATTCGCGAATATAAAGCGCCAGACGTCGTTTTGTATCTCGGAATTGATTGGACGGAGGATCATCGGACTACCGCTCCAGTCGCAAACTGGTCACCATATCTGGTGAGGTTTCCGATGTGCGACGAACCATACATAGATAAAACGGATATGCTTTCGCATTTAGATTTCGTTGGAATTGCTCGACCTCGACTTTACGGACTCGGCTTCGCGCACAACAACTGCGGCGGGTTTTGTGTACGCGCAGGACAAGGACATTACGTAAATTTACTCGAACGTTTTCCTGAACAATTTGCATACCACGAGCAGAGGGAGAGAGAGATTCAAAAACACCTTGGTAAGGACGTTACGATCCTAAAGCGGACTCGGAACAAAAAAGTTGAGAGACTTTCTCTTTCGCGGCTTCGTGAAATATACGAGGACGGGAAGAGACGCGCGGAGATAGATAGAGATGATATCGGAGGTTGCGGCTGCTTCGTGACGACGGCGTAATTTAACCGTAAAATTCCCGTGAAATTAGCGCATTTCATATGCAATTAGACCGATTACACTCCCGAACATAGAAAACGGCTAATTCGCCGTAAATTTTACGTCAAAATCAAGCGAAGGAGGTTCGAACATTGTCCGAACAACGAAAAAGAGCGCTAGAGGCGAAGCTAACCGTTAAGCAACGTGAGGCTGCGCTTCTTTGCGTTGAACGAGAACTTGCGGAAGATACAGATTCGCGGATGACTATCGCAGAGATTGCGGAACGGGTCGGTTATTCTCGCAAGGAGCTATGGAAATGGCGTACGCAGAATAAAGCGTTTATTGAATACGTGAACTTACTTTGCGACGACTTTCTCGAATCTAAGCGCGTGGTCGTATATCGCAACCTAATGAAGCTCATCGACCCGAAAGGGGAAAACGCGATGCCGTCCGTCAAGGGAATCGACTTGTATCTGCGTCGTCACGGATTGCTGACGGATAAGCAAGTTGTAGAGACTCGCGAGGTTGGAAGCTCGCGCAGCACGGATGATATCGCGAAGGATATTGAAGAGTTGGACGAATTGCTTGCGGAAGGAGTCGAAGGCAGTGGCGGAGTATCGTAAAAAACCTGTGGTTATTGAGGCGTTCCAGTGGACGGGTGGACGAGATCAAACGGAGGACCCGACGTGGATTTGCGAGAGAATCAAATCCGGAGCGGTGAGTTTTAGTGGCGGGGAGATGTTTATAAATACGCTCGAAGGCACGATGAAGGCTGCGCTGGGAGATTACATAATCAAAGGCGTACAAGGCGAGGTTTATCCGTGCAAACCCGACATTTTCGAAGCTACTTACGAAAAAGTTTAACGGAGGTGATTGCACTTGGCATACGTAGACGGACGATGGCTTGACCGTGAAGAACGCGCCGAGCGCATCGTCGTTATTTCCGAACGCGCGTCGAAACTGAAAAAGCTTGTTAAGTCCGGGCGCGCGACCGAGTATCACATTGAAATGCTCCGCGAAGATATAGCGGAGTTGAAGCGGCTGACGCGGATTCACCGCGCAGAAGTAGATATGCTCTATTTCTTCTACGAGTATTTTTCCGAAGCTCGGAATCCAGGCAATCCGGACAATCTCGTGCCGACTAAAGACGTCGACATGGACGGAGCGCCGAACTTTCACCGGAAGCTTTCGCGGATTCTTGATTCGGTATCGAACGTTAACCGAACGGCACGTATAGCGTGGGCTGCATCTCGCGGTCACGCCAAATCCGCGTATCTGTCGAACGCATTCCCAGTACACGAGATCGCATATCGTAAGCGTCGGATGATCTTAATTATTTCGGAGACGAACGCAGGATCGAAGAAGTTTATCAAGTGGGTTGCCGGACAACTCAAGTACAACACCAAGCTTCGAGCAGATTTTGGCGAACTTTTATACGAAAAGAAGACGATGAACGAGAAGGATTCGGAAGAGGCGTTCCTGACGACATCTGGTGCGAAGATGGAAGCGACATCTCTCGGGATGCAGATTCGCGGTTTCCGTAATGGTTCGCAGCGTCCCGACTTGATCCTCCTAGACGACTTGGAATCGCGTGACTCAAACAATACGCCCGAGTTGCGGCAAAAGGCGAAGGATTGGCTTAATCAGGACTTGATGCCTGCGTACGACCCAACGCAGACAGCGATTATTTTCATGGGAACACTTGTCCATCACGATAGTTTGCTTAATTACGTTTTGAAAGAACGGAAAGATTTCGTTAAGAATAGTTTCCCTGCGATAATCAAACAACCGGAACGCTCCGATTTATGGGCGGAGTTCGAACGGATATATAAAGAGTACGAACCGTCAGACGAAGAGATTGCCGCAATGGAAGAGATGGACGACGAGACGGCAGCTCCAAACGTTAAGGCTGCATTGGCCTTCTTCGAATCTCATCGCGAAGAAATGGAGAAGGGCGCGGAGGTGCTGTGGCCGTCGCGATTCCCGATTCAGTTTCTCGTATTGGAAAAGATGAACTACGGCAACAAAGCGTTTAATACCGAGTTTCAGAATAATCCGATCGACGAAGAGTCGCAGATTTTCAAGATCGAACGGTTCAAGTACTACGATTCAATAACGAAGTTCGATCACTCGGACTACTATATCGGGATGGGAATAGACTTCGCGATGGGTAAACAACGCGGGGACTACTCTGCTATCGTTGTTACGGCCAAGCACAAGAAGCTTGGTCTTATTTACGTTGTGGACGCGTTTGGTGCTCGAATACATCCAGACGAATTTATGCGAGTCATCGTCGAAAAAGTAATGCACTATCAGCCGGATTCAATCGCGGCAGAAGCGCAAATGGCACAGGAGTTTTTCGTCCACAAACTCAAGCAAGAGCTTCAATCGAAGGGCTACCCTGCGAGGAATCGCGTTAAGGAGATTCACCAACGTACACGTAAGGAATTGCGGATAGAGGCGATGTTGCCCGACATTGAAAACGAGACTATTCGGTTCAATCGCGACCATGCGCTACTGCTTGAGCAGTTCGAGAGATACGGTAGCAATTGGCATGACGACCTACCTGACGCGATGGAAATGTCGATTTCGTCGTTGAAAAAAGGATCACGAAAAATCCGACGTAAGCCGTCGTGGATGTAAACGGAAAGGAGGCGAAGAGAATAACGGATTTTATCACGAAAACAACGAAGATGATCGAAACGGGAAAACAGTTCCCGCCGCAAGATCATGTTGAGCGGTTGGCGCGATATCTACGTGGCAAAACCATATTCGACGGGAAGCCTTACGAGATGTTCGACCGAGCAGCCGCGTTACTAAAAGATACGCCAGCGGCTCCGCAGCTCAAAACGTTGTACATCGCGTGCAATATTGTAGATGTCCTGCTCACGAAGCCGTCCGACTTGCTTGTCGGTGAGCCGCCGACGTATGAGAGCGGAAAGCCCGACGATTCTACCGAACAAAAGGCGCTGAATAGCATCGTCGAGGAAAACGACTTGACCGCGAGGATTCACGAATCGGTTATCGGCGCAGGCTATCGCGGTGATGCATTCTTCAAAGTCCGATACGGCTACGCGCAAGACTTTTCGGCTATTCCGGAAGGGCTGGAACCGCCGGAAGCGAAACAAGAGCCGATTATCGAGCCGGTGGACGCGTCGATTGTTTTTCCGGAATTGGCTCGCGGGAGCAAAAAAAAGTTCAAGGCGGTCAGCATCGCATGGGTCGAATGGGTCGAGGAGCCGAACGGATTCTTCACGTCGAGATTCTCGCGCGAGAAAATGAATGCCATCCCGTATCTGAACGTTGAGCGCCACGTTCCGGGCTACATCATCTATGAGCGTTATCGGCTACATCCGAACGGCATCGATAATCAATACGGAGCGCCGATCGAACTCTTCCGAATCGGTGAAAAAATCGAGACTGGTCGCGAAAAGGATATCGTCGAGACAGGCGTCGCAAGGCCGCTCGTGTTCCACATTCCGTACAAATCCGTTGATGATCGTTGGTACGGGATTTCGGGAATCGAGAAGATCGAATCACTATTGGCCGCGATTAACGACCGTCTCGTCCAGATCGATTACATCCTGTGGAAACATTCCGATCCAACTGCGTATGGACCTGATATCGAAGAAGACGACGGAGTATCCGTTAAGTTTAGCGGCAAGTACATTACGACCACGAAGGAAGACGTAACACCGGGCTATATGACGTGGAATTCGCAGCTTGATGGAGCGTTTAAGGAACTCGACTATCTTCTCGGAATGGTGTTCCAGATGTCGGAGACTCCACAATGGTTATTCGGTACGACGCTTGCAGGCGATACTCGCGGTGGAACCGGTACATCACATACGGATTCCGGCGCAATTAAGGCGAGGTTCATGCCGATACTCGCGAAGGTGAATCGGATCAGAGTCCACGTTGACAAGGTAATACGTGATGCGTTATGGACTGCAATGGAACTCGAAAACTTCGCGAATCGAGGCGTAGACGGATTCGAACCTTACGAGCCGGTATATCCGACCATCACTTGGAAGGACGGACTTCCAGTAGACGAGAAGGAACAAGCGGAAATCGCACAAATCAGAACAGGCGGAAAGCCGACACTGGCGGTTCATGACGCTATCAAACGCTTGGACAACCTCGACGATTCACATGCGTCCGCGATGATGACGCGAATCACAAAAGACGAAAAGGACGCATACGGAACTGTCGACTCCACCGTCTTTAACGAGGTTGAGGTAATCGAATGACAGTGCAGATTCCCGAACCGAAATACGATTACCGCGTTGAACGGCTGGTAAAGGCGTACAAGCGCGCAGTACGCGACATCTACCGAACACTCGACCGAATCGATATCTCGAATATGACTCGAGCACAATCGGCAGCAACGTTGAAAGAGGTCGCGGAAATATTGTCGTCACTAAACGAAGAGTCTGCGGCATGGGTTGCGGAGAATATTCCCGTTGCTGTCCGAAATGGTGCGCTGACTGCGCTAGTTGCTCTCGACGTAAAGGATGCCGAGAAGATTACGGCATTCAGCCGATTGAACAAGGAGCTCATCGAAGCAGTCGTCGCGGATACACAATCTGATTTGCTCGCGGTGACGCAGAACATCGACCGGAAGGTACGTACGACCATCCGGAATGTGACAGCGGAATCGATGCGGGCGAACATGACTCGCGGGATAAACGGACGACAGACGATGAATCGCGATATTCTCGAAGGACTTCGGAAGAAACTCGGAGATACCGTTAATACCGGAATAGTTGACTCGGCAGGACGTCGTTGGAAGCCGGAAATTTACGTCGATATGATTACTCGAACGAAGATGTCTCATGCGCACAGAGAAGCGACGATCAACGAGGCCGTTTCGCGAAAGGCTTATTATGGCGTTATTTCGCGGCATGGTGCGACGGATGCTTGCCGTCACTGGGAAGGCCGCATCGTGAAGCTGACGATGGATGCTCCTGGGGATTATCCATATGTCGGTGATTTGCCTCGCCGCGAAATATTTCATCCGAATTGCCGACACACAATATCACCACTACGCGACCCAAAACTACTCGAAGCCGATCCGAAATAGGATGTGGTTTATTTGTCGTTGCCTTACGGAATGGCGTTAAACTTTCGGAATCGACCGCCGACGGGCTTTAAATGGGAGGAATTACGAATGAATAACGAATCGAAACGATTGAAATATACGCTGAATCTCCAATTGTTCGCGGAAGGAGATCCGGAGCCAACTCCGCAAGATCCACCGGCCGATCCGACGCCGGAACCGGCAAAGACGTTCACACAGGCAGAACTTGACGATATCGTTGCGAAACGACTCGATCGCGAGCGGAAGAAATACGGGGATTACGATGATTTAAAAACGAAGTTAACCGAACTACAAGCGGCAGAAGACGAACGCAAGCGCGGTGAACTTACGGAGATTGAACGTTACAAGGCGGATTTGGAAAAGGAACAAACGTCGAAACAAACGCTTGAATCCGAATTGTCCACTCTTCGCGAATCCGTAAAGCAAGAACGCATCCGAAACGCGTTTATCACGGCAGCGACAGCGGCGAATATCGCGTATGTCGACGATGCGTGGTCGCTTGCGGATCGTTCCGGAGTCAGCGTTGGCGACGATGGAAATGTCGTTGGGATCGACGCAGTGATTGCGTCACTTGTCGAGAGCAAGCCGTTCCTGGTCGCGACAAATACGACCAAGCCGAAGACTATCGGCGACCCACCTCCAACTATCGATGAGAAAGCGCGAACTCTCGAAGCACAGCTCGAAGACGCGAAGAAGCGCAAGGATTTCAGTAAAGTGGTTGAGTTATCTAACAAATTAAAGGGACTCATTAAGTAAGGTCGCGAGCTAATATGCTGGCGACTTTTTTGATTTCACAAACACTAAAGGAGCGATTTATTAATGACATTTACAGGCGCACAAACTTATGACTTTAAGGATCAAATTCGTGACTTATCCGCGGGTATCTCTCTTATCATCGACGACGAACCTACATTGCTCAGCCTCATCGGAATCAACGGCGAGCCGCTTATGCAAACGAAGTACGAATGGATGTCCGACAATTTGAACTCCAATCGCGCAACTCTTGCGACTGATGTAGATAACGCAGCGACTACATTGACCGTTGCGACAGATGACGGCGAGAAATTCCGCGTAAACGCACTCGTTGTAATCGGCGAGGAGTACGTAAAAGTCGTTTCTATCGCAGGTGACGCGGTTACTGTTGAGCGCGGCTTCGACGGAACTTCTGCGACAGCACACAAAGCCGGTGATGAGGTTCGTATTGTTTCCCGTCCGCAACACCAAGGCGCGATGCCTGGTCAGGACGAGAGTCACGACCGTCATGTCGACTTCAACTTTACGCAGATTATCGAGCGCTATGCATCCGTATCCAATACGCAACAAGCGGTAGGTACTTACAACGTAACGAACGAATTGGACTACCAAGTACAGCTCCGTTTGAAGGAGATGGCGCGCGAGTTGAACGACTGGTTGATCTACGGTCGTCGTATCGAAGGCCGTAAGAATGTTCAACCGAGCATGACGGGCGGTCTGTTGTACTTCGCACAGAAGAAAAACGCAGCAACTCAAAACCTTAACGGTGATGAAGTCTCCGCAAAAGCGTTGAATGACGTCATGGAGAAGGTGTTCCAACGCGGCGGTAACGTGAACACGATCTTGACAAACACGGCAGGTGCGCGTCAAATCTCGAAATTGGCGAAAGATGCAATTCGCGTTGAGCGTACGGATACTGCGACAGGTCATCGCATCTCGACGTTTGTAGGCGACATCGTCGGCGGCAGTGACGCGACGGTAATCGTTGATCCGAACATGCCGAAGAACAAAATGATGTTGTTTGACCGCAACATCTTGAGCCTGCACGCACTCCGCAATATCTACGACACTGACGCTTCTATTCCTGGCGCAGACTTTGTTGCTCGTCAGATTCGCGGTGAACTTGGTGCGAAGGTTAAAAACGCGGCCGAGAAGATTGCGGTCTTGGAAAATATCTCGACGTCTGTATCTTAATTAGCGAGGGGCGCTTTCGGGCGCCCTGTTTCTATGGAAAGGGGAGTGTGAATTGGCGAAGTTAACGAAGCAAGAACAAGAGCGGTTGAACTACTCAATGCCGGTCGCGAATGACGTTAAACTCGGTGATATCATTGTTGATCTACAAGCGTCAAGCGGCGGTGGAACTATTGACGCGTATACCAAAACGGAAACAGATGCGAAGTTTCAGGCGAAGGGGAATTACGCGAAGGTAGGTGACGCATATACAAAGTCCGAAGCTGACGCGAAGTACTCCACAAAGACGGCGCTTGACGATTTGGCAAAACGCGTAACCGCATTGGAGGCGAAAAATCCGTAATGGCAAAATATCAAGCACGCCCGTTTTACGCGGTTAGGATTGACAACACGCTAACGATTGAGTTTGATTACTTCGGTCAGTATGAGACAGATTGCATGGCGGAGATTTCACTTTTGGACTCTCTCGTCCCATCGTACGTCCAACACATCGACGAACCAGAACCAATCGCTCCAGAAGAGGACGAGCCCGAACCGGTCGCTCCTAAAGTGGGGCATCCGAAGGCAGACGAAGTAAAAACGGAGGATAAGCCGTCCACGCGACGCAAAGCCTCCGCAAAATAACGGAGGTGGCGTAAGTGGCGGTAAACATAACGGAAGCTAACGATTACATCGCGGCAAATTGTATCGATATCGAGGATTGGACGGACGCTGACGAGGCGAAAAAACAACGGATAGTTAACGTCGCATCTCGGACGCTGACGACCAAGTATCCGCGATATACGATTCCAGACGCTGCGGTGTACGAGTTTGCAAACGAATTAGCAATCGCGTTCAACGATACGAACCGATTGCAGATGCAAGGAATGGCCGCGTTCTCCATTACGGGAGTGGCGTCATTCACATTCAAGGATTGGGCGAAGAGCGGCGTAGAGAACTGGATTCCGCAATCTGCGCTCGATATTATCGGAGCCGAGAACGGCGTCAAGATTGGCGCGCGGCAAGCGAAATGGACGGTGTTGTAGCCGATGTATGTGCAGCTTAAACAGACCGTCCTCGTCGCGCCATTTCTCGGTAATGATCCCGACTATAACGAGCCGCAACACGACTCACCTGTTCCGATGAGATGTCGTTTCCAAGAAGGCGTAAAGCTCGTGCGCAATCGACATGGACAAGAAGTCGCGAGTGTCGGAACGTTCCTTTTCGATCGATTCCCACGCATAACAATCGACGACAAATTTACGTATACCGACGAACACGGGACGGAAACAACGTACACGCCAATCGCAATCAGCGTAAAAAGGGCGCTCAACGGGAAGCCGATCTTGACGGGGGTAAGCGTATGAAGATGGATTTTAACTTCGATGCGTTTTTCAAATCGCTGGACTGGTCGAAGACGGAAGTTCAGGCGGGAGCTGCGATGGGACTCAATGACGCAACCGACGATTTACTCCGCGTATCTCGCGACCTAGCTCCGCTGGACAAAGGTACGTTGCGGAAGACCTCCGGAAAGAACGTCGATATTTCGAATAATGGCGTAACTGGCGAGGTATTTTTTACCGCAACTGAGGAAACGGAGTCCGGCGAACTCGTAAACTACGCACTCATCACACACGAATTACACAGCGGCGATGGTTATTCCGGGTTTCGATTTAAGAATCCGAAGACTCCCGGAACTCAGCCGAAATATCTCGAACGGCCGCTGAAGGAGAACGCGGACAGATACAAGCAACTTGTCGCGGATGCTATCCGAAAGGAGCTGACGTAATGCTTACGGTTCCTGACATAAACACATATCTTCGCAAGGCCGCGCCGTACACTTACGTCGGCAACGAATTCGAAACGGGAAATCCGGATGACTGCGCGTATACGCGATTGACCGGCGGTCTTCGCCCTTCCGAGTGGACAACGAAAAGTAAGCCGTCGTTTCAAATCGTCGTCCGCGGGAAGGCTTCGGTTGCTGACGCGAAGGCGACGGAAATATTCACGCATCTTCACGGAAAAAGCGAGTTCTACATCGGGACTACGCGGATAGTAAAATGCATGGCCGACCAGTCCTCGCCGATCTACCTCGGAAAGGATGCGAACAGTCGCGCGATGTACTCGTTGAATTTCACAGTAACGACAATTTAATACGAACACTTACGGGCGACTCCATTTAGGGGTCGCTCTTTCTATTTCAAAGGAGGCGCACACATGGCTAGTGATGTTAAAAAGATCGAACTCGGGCCCGCAATCGTAGAGTACGGTGATGGACAAGACACGGTACTTTTCGAAACAACCATCGGAGGTGTCGTACTTACGGTCGAAACGACATATCGCGAGCAGAAAATCGACCAGAAAGGCGAGACGGTCGTCTCTAAACGGATCACGGGACGCAATGCGAAAGTAACCGTACCGTTCGCGGAATACGATTTGGACAAAATCCCGCAAATTATGGTCGGCGCAACTTTGGTTGAGGACACGACTGGTGGCGGTAAGAAGGTCGAAATTACGACCGCTGTCGGGCAAGACCTAATCACGAAGGCGAAGAAAGTCGTGATAAAACCTGTAGCCGCGAAGACTGATCCATCCAAATGGGCGACCCTTCCGATGGCTTATCCGGAAACAGATTTGCAGTACAATTTCGATAATGACAACGAGAGAATCACGAATATCACATTAAACTCGACACCTACGGACGAGGATCTCATCCTCATTCTCGGTGACGAAAAAGTTAAGTCAACACCTTAATCGTAAGCGGCGGTGCGTTATGCGCCGCCTATCTCTTTTCATGGAGGCGAATATAAATGCTATTTAAGCGTTCAGATACAGTAAAAATCGGAGATAAAACGGTGCAAGTGCGTAAGATTACGGTCGCCCAGTGGCGCCGACTCTTCGACTCGATTCAGATTTTGCCACAGTTAATCTTATCGGTGATATCCGCGCCGTCCGAGCAGCGAGTAGCGTTCGCTATGATCGCAATCCGCGAATCATTCGATGAAGTGGTTCGGATCACTTCGATACTTACGGGAATTGACGTTGACTATATCGAGGAGCATGCGTCGATTGACGAATTAGTTGCTTACTACACAGAAATTGCGAAGCTGAATAACTTCGGGGAAATGCTAAAAAACGTACAGAGCGTCTTGGAGAAAGTAACGACGAAACAGGAGACGAGCCAAGACGCAAATTAACGCTTGACCAATTTTTCATCGAATGCGCGATTCGGCTTGGGAAAACCCAAGTTGAGTTTGAAAACGGATATTACGTGATGGACATATTCGATGTGCTCGACGCGCAACGAAAAGTAGACGCGGAAAATTGGCTCACGCAATTGAGCGTACAACTTGCGCCAAATATGAACGAAGAGGATTTCCGGAAGTTAAATATCAGTTTCCGCAAGATGGCCGGATATGAAACGAAGCAAACACCGAAATTTGATGAAACCGGCTTCGAAGCGTTGAAAATGCAGTTAAAAATGGGAATATAATCGTATTTGTGTGGTAGAATTAAGGAAATGTCTAGGAGGAGTGTTGGCATGCTACTTAGTATCTTCCTTTTTCTTTCTTTTATAGTTCTCCCAATAATTGTTGCTGTAAAATTTAATAAAAAGATTAACAAAGTTATGGATGAAATGCCTGTAATTCAATGCATTGTTTGTGGGCACTCATTTAAACTAAAGTTCGATAGTTCAAAATGTAGGAAATGTAAAACTAGGCACGTAAAGACACCTGATGGAACAGTAAAGACAATACATAACTAAGCGCCCTATGAAGGGCGCTTTTTCATGTCCGAAAGAGGTGAAATAGATGGGTGATGCAGTAGAAATTGGCGGCATCAAGGCTCGCTTGGAAGTTGACATTTCGGGCTATACCGCGGGGATCGACAAGGCCAAAGCCAAGGTCGAGGAGTTAGGCACACAAGGGCAAAAGACCGCGAGCGACTTTAAGAGTGTGACGACTGCAATCGATAATGTCGGATCGTCGAGTGAGAGGATCGGCAAGCTCACCACGCAGCTCGACAACGTGAACGCGAAGATCGACCAACAAAAGTCCAAGCTAGCATCGTTGAAAGAGTCATATGACAGCACGTTCAATGAAGCGAAGAAGTCGAAGCTTCAAGAGCAGATACTAAACACCGAAGCAACACTCCTTCGACTAACCGACACGTCGGATCAACTCGCGCAGAAAATATGGAAGATCGAAGATAGCTCCGCAGTCACTGGCGATAGCATTAAGAAGCTAACGGATCAGCTTAAGCAACTCGGGATGACTGACGAGGATATTTCGAAGATTGACCAAGCAATAAAAAAGGCGAATCCCGAACTCTTCCAGCAGAAGATTGAAGAAGTCCGCAACGAAATGCGCCGCCTTGGGATTAGTAGCGATGAGATCGATAAGATAACGAAGAAGCTTTCCGAAGCGGACGAACAAGCAAATAAGACAACGGGCAAACTTAACGGACTTGAATCGGCGCTCTTGGCAATCGGCGCGGGTGTCGCATTTAAAGGCCTGATTGATGAGATGAAATCTCTTGTCGCGGAATCGGAGAAAGTCTATAACGCCACTCGCGGACTTGCCGAAGTATCAAAGAACTTGGGATACAACGTCAATGAAACGACCAGTGCCGTTCAAAACATGACTAAGGAAGGATTCATGAACGCGACAGAATCCGCGCAGGCATATAAAACGGCTCTTGCGATGGGTTTAAACATCGAACAGACAACGAAACTTATCTACGCAATGGCTGACGCCGCCGCATATAATCGACAGGCTCATTACTCATGGGGCGAATCAATCGTCGTCGCGATGGAGGGCATCAAGAACGGAAACTCTACGCTCACAGACTCGGTCGGCGTTACGAAAAATCTCTCCGTAATGCAAGCGGAATACGCGAAGTCTATCGGAACGACTGCGGCTAAGTTAACAGACGCGCAAAAGGTACAAGCGGCATATAACGGGTTCTTGAAAGAATCCGAAATATTCGCGGGAAACGCATCGGTTGCACTCGGGGATTATACGGGCAGCGTCGCGAAATATGACCAAGCGATGCAGTCGTTAGAGGCTGGCGTTGGGGATGCGTTAAAACCGTTGTTTGCGGAATTACTTGAAACAATCACGCCAATTATCCAAGCTCTCGCTGGATGGGTCGTTGAAAATAAAGAGCTAGTCGCGGGAATTGCCGGAGCGGCAACCGCAGTGACTGGGTTCGTCGCTCTCATAGGTATCGTTGTCGGTGCAATGACGACTTGGAGATTAGTAGCAGACGCCGTTAGGGTATCTCTTACAGCATTAAACCTCTCAATGGGTCCGCTTGGATGGGCAATCGCAGCTATCGGACTAGTTGCCGGAGGTATCGCAGCATACACCGCACATGCACGAGACGCCGCGAAAGCTGCGGAAGAAATGACGGAAGCGCAGCGTAAGCTCAACGATCAATTGGACAAGTCGCCAGTTGACCGAAACGTAAACGAACTGAAGCAGTTGCAAGAACAAGAAAAAGAGCTGACTTCGCTTTTAGAAGAGCGAGGAAAAGTGCAAGAGAGAGCCAATCAAATCGAGTCTATGTCGGGGAATAACTTTGATCTACTTCCGGAGTTGGACACGTTACGGGATAAACTCGAAGAGATAGACGAACAGTTAAAGACCGCAGGTCACGGAAGTTTCGAGGAAGCTACGCAAAACGCGAAGAGGATGCGCGAGGAAATCGACAAGTCATCGGTTGCAATGTACCAGATGAATAAAGAAGAATACGACGCAATCGAGGCTAAGCGCGAACATCAAGACGAAGTCGAAGCGCTAATGGAACGATATAAAACGTTGAACGCGCAGACAAAGTTAACCGAGTCGCAAAACAACGATATGAAGCAGACCATCAACGATCTCAAGAAAGAGTATCCGGACTTGACTTGGGCGATTGACGAGCAAGGTCGCGCGCGAATCACAAACATCGATATTATTGGTGATCAGATACAGGCTGAACGCGATTTGCTTGATGAGTCTGTTAGGACAAAGCAAGCGGAAATTGACAATTTAATAAAGGTAACTGAAGCGAATAAAGCCGCTATTGAAGCTCAAATAAACAACTATCAAAGGCTCATTGAAGTTATGCAAGAAGTTGCGAATGCACAACAAACAGGGCCTTTAATGGAAGGTAAATCAAAGACGAGGTTTGGTGTTGATCTACCTGGTATGGATCAATACGAGTCTGGATTCAGGGATTACATTACCGAACAGGCCGATAAGGATATGAAAATAGCAAAAGAGCAGTCGGCGAGGTATGACGATGCTATCAAAGAGATGGGGCAGAAAAAACAAAGTCTCAGCTCGGGTAATTTTATCCCGATCACGAAAGATCCACTTGGGTCATCGAAAACAAAGAAACCAAAAGAGAAGAAAGCAAAGACAGCAGCGCAACTCCGGAAGGAAGCATATGACGCCGACATCGCATCCGTGCGATTCAAGTCGGACATGTACGATTGGGACGCGGATCGGCAAACGAAGGAATACGAAAAGGTTCGCGAGAAACACAAGCAGCATCTCAAGGAAACCGTCGAGGACAACCGGACGATGCTCCTTCAGCTCAAACGTCTTCGTGAGGATTCCGCAAAGTCCCGATATGACTTCTCTGCCGAATGGATCGCGAAAGAAGAACGCCGTATGCAGGACGCCAATCGATCGGAAATTGACATCGAGAAGACGAAGATTGACGCATGGACTAGACTTCGCGACCGGTACAAGAAGGATTCGGACGAGTATAAAAAAGCCGACGAGCAAGTGTACCAGTCGAAAAAGAAACTCGTCCAAGCGCAATTTAACTTTTCCTCCGATTGGATCGCGAAAGAGTCTCGTCGTATGGAAGAGGCCGGAAAGTCCGAAGCAGAGATTGCGAAGATGAAGCTCGACTCTTGGACGCGCGTTCGTGATCGTTACGCAAAGGATTCGGAGTTTTACAAGAAGGCGGACGAACAGGTCTACCAAGCGAAGAAGAAGCTTATCGCGGAGAACGAGAAGGCGATCAAGGATACGCAGAAGCTCGCCGACGAGATGTACAAGAAGCAAAAATCCGCAATAGAGGACGCAAAGAAAGCCGATCTCAAGGCGATAGAGGAACGGAAGAAAGCGGCGTTATCCGATTATGACGCGCGAATCAAGGCAATCGACGCTCTCATCGCGAAGGAAGCGGAGTTCAACGCAGATGCCGACTACGAGACGAAGCTTGCGGAGAAACGCGCTCGACTCGATCTCCTTCAATCCGCAGTCGGACCCGACGGAATCAAAGAGCGCGAGGACATCGCGAAGGAAATCGAACGGATGCAGCTCGAACACGACCGTGAGCTTCGCAAACGCGAATTGGAATCGCAGAAGCAAGGGCTGCAAGACGAGAAGTCCGAGCGTGAGAAGTCGTTCGAGCGCGAGAAATCCGATGTCGAGGCGAAGTATGACGCGCTTAAAACGGCATTCGAAGATTTCACCGGCGATGTCAAAACGATAGAGTCCGCGATTTCCGAGTTCCGCATCAAGTCCAACGAAGAGACTAACGCGACGATCCTCTCGGATTTAGATACATTCGTGTCGAAGTACAACGCAAAGATGTCGCAAATCCAATCGATGTCCGCGCACAGCTCCGAGTTGGACGAGTATAACGCGAATAAGGATGCGTGGTCTTCAGCAAAAGCTCGTGGGGATTCCGCTGAAATGGCACGGCTGAACGCTCGGAACGAAGAGATTCGGCAGAAATACGGAATCGGAAAAGATACCGGAAAGCTTCCGAGCTTCGACGTTGGCGGCGTTGTTCCAGGACCCGTTGGACATCCGATGTTTGCAGTGGTTCACGGTGGCGAAGCGTTCTTTAATCAACGTCAGCTCTCGCGATTGTTTGCGATGCTTGACGCTCCTGTCTCCGCGATGAGATATGACCGTCCTTCGGCGGCTCCGCAATCCGTTGTTAACCACATCGACATGTCCGTAAATGACGCAGTCTTCGAGGACGGCGCGGACGTACAGACGTTATACTCCGAACGCGAACGGACGGCTAGACGTCTCCAAACGATGGGAGTGAAATCCGTATGACACTCGAATATGATGTCCGCGTGAATGGTACGTGGCTCTCGACGGTAGGCGCTGCTCTATATGAGCGGCGTCTTCCCATATTGCCGGAAGTTGAGGAAAACGTGTTGAAAATCGCAGGAACTGACGGAGAGCTTGACTTCGGCTCTACGTACGCGCCGAGATTGATCGAACTGACGTTATACATCACCTCGCCGCCATCGGAGTTCCATACGACTCTTGCGCGACTGGCTCGGGTATTTAACGGAGGTCGTCGTGAGATTACCGTTGAGTTCTCGGATATTTCCGGGCGAATCTATCGCGCGGTGAACAACGGCACACTCGCGTTGGACGGACAAGTCGGCAGTCGGATGGTCGTGGTATCGCTAAAGGCTAACGATCCATGGCCGGAGTCCAACGAAAAGGTGACGGAAGTGACGATAACGCGATCGCCAGAAACGATTAGCGTAGAGTCATCGGGAGATGTCCGCGCACAACCGGTATTGGTGCTTACGAATACGGGAACGAATACGATCCGGAGCTTCCGGATTACGAACGAATACACGACATAGGAGGAATACGATGAATATATCGAACTGGCTATCGGCGGCGTTGCTAAACGCGACGCTTCGCAACACGGCGTTCTCTTCGCCTACAACGGTTTATCTCGCGCTGTATACGAGTGACCCGACACCTGCCGACACAGGGACGGAAGTTAACGGAGGTGGGTACAAGCGTATGGCGATTTCCTTCGCGGCTCCTGCGGTAGAGAACGGAAAACAAACGGTTAAAAACACAGCTGACGTAGAGTTTCCGATCGCATCATCGGATTGGGGGCTCGTGACGCATATTGGATTGCGAACGGCTGTTACAGGCGGGAATTTGCTATGGTCTACATCTGTTCCGAATCCGCGTACGATTCAATCCGGAGACAAACCGAAGTTTTTGAAAGACGGCACACTCGTCCGATTCACAAACTAACGAGAAAGAAGGCGAGGAGAATGACGATGAAGCCGATGTATCCAGCAGTTGTCAACAGTCCAAGCACCGAATTGGCAGCGGATATTACAGTAGATGCGACAGAGATCACTGTAATATCTACAGCGGGACTTCCGCCTGCGCCGAACATGTTGACGATTGGCATCGATGAGACGGCGGAGACGGTTAGGTATTCGAAAGTTGACGGAAAAAAGTTGACGGTTGAGCGTGGGTTTCAAGGTATTTCTAAATCATGGAGCGCAGGGACGAAAGTTGCTCGATACTTCACCGCGTACGATCACGATGCGTTTCGTGAGAATGTAGAAGCATTGTTTGGCACTTCACTCGCGAGTAATGGGAGTGTGTTTATACCTGCACACGAACCATTTCGAGCTTGGCAAGGTGTTTGTACTGACGGTACGTATATTTATCTTGTTACCGACAATCCGGAAACTGGGATACAAGATCATGAAAACATAATTAGTGTTTATGACCTAGAAGGTAATTTTATATATGAAAAACGAAATGCCTATTCTAGAGTCGATAGTGACGGAAAACAAATGTCTTTTGGAGATATCAGTTTTATAAATAATGTGTTATATGTAACTGCGTATAACATAAACGGAGGGGGAGCACATCCTTATGAATCTAGGGTAATAACCTATTCGTCATATTCCCCGGAAGCTGGTATAAATATGATTCAAGAGACTGACATCGGCGATGGAGTAGCAGAGTGCGTTGCAGGAGATTCAGATGGATTCCTTTGGATGAGTTATCACGACAGACAAATAGTACGTAAGTTTGATGTTAGTCTGGCACTGGTAAAAGAGTATCCTTTACCTACTGCAATAAGCCGTTATGGTGGATACCAAGGGCTGTTTTGGGAGAATGGACTTCTGCACGCTAACATGCACGGCCCTAACTTTCACGGAGATGACTTCGAGGGGCATATTGATGTTTTCCAGTTTGATAATGAAGCATTTGTTCTTCTGGAGCGTATTACACCACCGACTTTTGGAACTACTCAAGGAATGTGTGCTTGGAAAGGAGTGTACTTATTTAACGATCGGTCGAACAATGGGATAGTTATTGTAAAGAATTTACGACAAGGCAACGTCAATAAGAGAAAATCGATATCGCTACGCCAGAGTTTCGTAAGAGCAGTGTTAGTCAATAACTATGAAGTATATGACAAGACTTATGACCGCTCGCCAAAGTTTTATCAGGATATTGAAGGCCGCATTCACTTCTCCGGAATATGTAAACCGACTACATCTACTATACGCGATGCCAAAGCATTTGCCTTACCTCTATCATACATTCCGGAGTTCAGTTTGAATATATGTGCATGCACTAACCTTGGTGTTTGTAGATTAGTTGTTGTCGGTAATAATAGTACGACTCCTGATTTGAAGGGACATGTGATACCATTTTTACCTCCGGAAGTAGAATGGGTGTCTTTTGATGGGATTAGCTTTCTTGCCGACCCTTCCAATATGATGTAATGGTGTGGTATAATTACGTGGATTTTTTACATCAGGAGGGGTTGTTTTGTCAAGAAACATAGGACTCGATCTTGCAAGAAGTCTCGCTATTGTCATGGTGTTAATAAGCCATAGTCGAATGTTCTTTGACGAAGTTAATCTCCAGTGGGTTTCTTTTAATGGTTTAATTGGGGTTGAGTTGTTCTTTGTGCTGAGTGGTTTTTTAATTGGTCAGATTATAATTAAAGATGTACTATTTAAAGGCTCATATAAATCATTATATACTTTTTATCAAAGAAGATGGTTTAGAACTTTACCAGTGTATTTTTTAGTAATGATGGTTGTGGCTGTCGTGTCAAAGAGAAATCCACACTGGACAAACTTTCTCTTTATGCAGAATTTTAACGGTGACTTCTTTTTGCCTGTATCGTGGAGCTTATCAATAGAAGAATGGTTTTATCTTATAATACCTCCTGTCTTTATTATTGCGTTGTTCAAATCAAAAAGTCGCACTGGATTTTGGTTTGTGTCTGCTTGTGTTGCGATAATATTAATATTCACTGTGATTAGGTTTACCGTTGTTTTTACATACAGTCCATCTTGGGATTTTGGAGTACGAAAACAGATCTATTTGAGATTTGATTCGATAATGGTTGGTGTGTTATTGGCAGGTATAAAGTTGTACTACTCCGACTTCTATAACAAATTAACGAAAAACAGGATAATGTTAAACTTACTTGCTTTATCCTCTTTCATTTTTGTTATCGTATTTTATATATTTACTTTAGATGCTGGCGGAAATGTCATGGATTCTTCATTGTTCGGAAGGACTTTTTTCTTCAATGTAATTCCATTAAGTTGTGCTTTAGTCGTACTTTCTTTGTCGAGCAGTAGCTGGATTGAGTCGTTTCCTCGCAATAAGAGATCGGTGAAATTTATTTATTTTGTAAGTGTGACTAGTTATTCAGTATACTTAGTTCATTATGAATTGTTTGTATTTGTTCGTCCGTATATTATGATGTATGGTGTTCTAACAAAACTGCTATTGCTTGCAGTCTTAATAATTATTACTTATGTAATATCGTTCATTATTTATAAATATTATGAGAGTCCATTTTTACGATTAAGAGATAAACTAACCATTCAGAACACACATAAAACAAACTTTGGTTCATAATAATCAATAACGTCCGCGGGGGCGTTATTTTTTTAGGAGGTATAATGTTTTCATTTAACCTAATTCCATTTAACGGAGCTTTCACCGCAGAGACATACTTTAACGTTATGATTGAATCTCAGACGGGTATATCCGCGAGACTGAGTATCGACATGCCAGTCGCTATTGTTTTCGAAAGTACCAGCGAAATGACGTCCTCGATGTTGCGGGAATATACTCTCGATTCAACGGTGATCGAAACGGCTGCTGAACTTATTACGCAATTGATTCGCGAAAGGTTGCTACATACTTCGCATGTGGATTCAGCAACCTCCTTCGATGTTACCGTCACTCATTCGCACGTAGACGAAATACGTTTCCTTGGCGACTTTAGGCCGGGGGACAAGCTCGTTATCGACACGCGGAAAATGACCGTTACTTTGAACGGGCAAAACGCGATTCACTTGTTGGACGGCGACTTCTTCGAATTGGTACTCGGGACAAACAAAATCACGTATTCAGACGGAGAAGGTGCGCGGAACATATTAACGCGGATCACGCACCGCGACAAATTCTTGTATTGACGGGAGGTGTACGATTGCGTTCGTACCTCGAAACCTATGATAAAAACATGCGGCGCGTCGGCATTCTCGTCGATGCAACGGATATACAACGGCGAAGACGGCTCAATTCCGACTATGAGCTGTCTTTTTTATTGCCGATGACTAGCGCGGACTTCCGCGATAAAGTACAACTCAAGGGACATGTGCGAGATGAACGCGGACAGTATTACGTCATTAACTCGCGACAACGTGTACGAGATGGTCGCAAGTTGACGGCGAACATCGTCGCCACTCACGTAGTGTTCAAATTGACCGATTACAAAATGCCGTATTCCTCGTATATTTCCGAGGCGTACGGCGTTCATGTTTCACGGCTGACTGACGCGATATCGGCGGCGACTAACGGAAAGTTCCGGTTCTCCATCGACGATTCCTTCGACCTATACGATGTAAAAGACTGGGGTCGAGGCAATGCGCTCCAGGCGTTGAATGACGTCATCAAAATGTATCGCGTCGAAGTTGATCCGGATAATTTCGTTATCCATCTGCGGAAGAAAATCGGCGAGGACAACGGATTGCAGTATCGTATCCGGAAGAATATCGTATCGACGAACTTTCGCGATGAAGTCGGCTCACTTGTCACACGTATGTACGCGCAAATGAAGGACGGCCGGACATTCATCGGATTGGACGCGTCGTATTTGACCGATGAGGAACGCGCGCTCCTTTTACAGATTCCTGGCGCAATCGCCAACGGAAAGCTTGCCGTGAACTATCTTATCTCGCCGTATCAAGCGTATTGGGCATCGGAGTCCATTCTATATTTCGACGGCGAGATTATTGAACAGGATCTCGAAGATCCCGTGAAGCTTCTCGAAGCGACTCGGAAGGCATTACGCGAGCAAGAGGTTCCGTCTTTGGAAGTCGCAGTGTCCGCCGCTGACCTATTCAAGCTCGACAAGACGGAGCCGCGTCCGGGGCTTGGTGATATGGTTAAGTGCATCGACCCGGAACTCGGACTCGATCACACATCCGCGCGGATAACGGAGTTGACGGAGTACCCGTTCGCGCTCGACAAGCATGCGCAAGTCACCGTTTCAAACGTCATGCTTCGCGATTACCAAGATATCATCGCGGACTTGGAACGGAGCAAACGTGTGGTCGATAATATGTTCTCGGGCGGACGGATTCGAACGGACGTGTTTGAGAACTTCGCCAAGCTCGCCGTACAGGACATCCACGCGTCGAAGACGGAGATTAAATACGATGATCGTGGGATTATCCTCATCGACAAGACGGACAATCGAAATCAAGTCGCGTTGACATCGAACGGCATTGTCATATCCACTGATGGATTGCAATCCGCGAGAGCTGCGATAACTGCTCGTGGGATTGTCGCGGAACAAATCGTCGGACAGCTCGGTAGCTTCGTATCGATGCTCATAGGCGCGGGGAACGACGTGGTGCAGATTAACACAAACGGTATCGCGGCCGGTCACGCGAATTGGTCGTCAGCTCCGTTTAGACTCGACATGAAAGGGAATCTCGTTGCAAACAGTCTGACGGCTAATTATGCGAAGATATTCTCGTCCAACTTCCAGGACGGTGCAATTACTGGTTCGAGTATTAACGTCGGTAACGGTCAGTTTACGGTTGACCGAAACGGAAACATGTACGCAGGTAACGGCCAGTTTCGCGGGGATATTTCGGCATCGACGTTTACTGGCGGAACGATTACTGGTTCATTAATTCGTACATCAGCGAGTGGTCGGCGCATAGAGGTAGACGGTAGCGGACTGCGAACATATGACGGAGGAGGACGAAATCGCATCGTTATTAACACCGGATCAGATTCCGGAGTATCTGCGATATCGTTCTACGGTTCTAGCGGAAACCATGTCGGGGAGATCAACTCGTACAACTCATCGAGCCAACTCACGATATACGGAAGCGATATAATGATCGGTTCGAATGACACTTCGAATCCTATCCGGATGAACGGAGCTGCGCGATTCGCAGGGCCTTCAACGTTTAATAGCAGCGTTCAATTTAATGGGAACGTCGGAGGGTTGTCACTTGAAATTGAAAACATTCGAGGACTAGGCGCGCAATTAACTTCACTACAGTCTCAGATAGATTCTCTTAGATCCGCTCATAATAATCACCGACATTCTGTTTCTGTTCCAAATCATAATCACGGCAATCCGCAAAACGAAAATTCTGGTGGTGGAACATTTACGTCGACTACTCCGTAGTGATAATATGAGGATAAATAATCCAACGGAGGTAGACTGATATGAAAAAGTGGACTTACTTATTAAGTGGAGTTGTCATCGGCGCACTAGTTGCCACCGCCGGAAGTGTATTTGCGGAACAGGTAAAGACATTAGTTGGAAAGCAAGTAACCGCGGAGTATGATGTCGTTGTTAACGGAAAGGTACTGCAAGATAAAGGTGCGGCCATTAACGGACGTGCGAACGTACCGGTGCGCTCCCTAGCAAATGCAATAGGAGCTGATATAAAGGTGGAGGGGAAAAAGATATTAGTAACACTAGAGAAAGAAGAAAGACCGTCCGCTGGAAGTTCTTCTGAGACTTCTACTGATTCAAACAAATATATCGGTGGGTCAAAGAAAAGCTTAGAAGAACTAAAAGCAAGTCTTGAAACTAATACACTCAAGCCAAGAACTGAAGAACGAGCACGTCTCGTCGCGGGACTGGACGAATTGAAAAAATCGTGGGAAGGTGCGGAGCCTTCGCCTGCAATCGTGAGTACAGAAAAACAAATACGTTCGTACGACGAAATCATCGAAAAGGCAAACGAGGAACTCCGCCTAGTTAACGAAGCACTCGAAACAGCAAAATAAAACGAATAGTAATCGACTAAGCTCACGGAATCCAACCGTGGGCTTTTTCTTTTGCCCAACGAAAATATAACGGAGGGATGACGATATGCAATATTTTATCGTAACGGAGAAGAACGGAGATCGAAGCTTGGTATGCGCGCCTAACGAACAGGCATTGACGGTGTTAATCGCGTCACAGGACGATGATTTCGAGTTTGAATCGTACCTGCGCCTAGATTCGGATACGTTTGATCGCGCAGGGTTCATTATGTATGAGAAAGAGGAAGCGATGAGATCCGAAGACAAATCGTATGGTGTCTACGAATTATTCGAGGAAAGAACCCGAGTAGCTGATCAGCTACGTAAAGTACATGTTGACTACGATGTTCTCACGAAAAGGATTCCAGACGAGGGAAGCAAGATAACAATATCGGTAACTGAGGTCGGCCTCAACGATGGTTGTGATGTTCACACGCTTTTCGCAGAAACAGAACGAATGTGCCCAATCAAGCTTTTGTATGGATAATGTCAATAACGAAAGACTATTTGTTCAACTTTCCAATACTGAAGCCTATTATCTGGTCAGAGAAAACGTACATCCTGCTCATTTCCGTCCTAGTTCCTGGATGAGCATACGGCATAAAGATTACGTCTTTTAAATGTAGAATTTCCGACCCATTAACGATGTTGGAATTTTCTGGTCCTATACGTTCTTCTGCTTCTCGAATAAAACCATTTCTTACTGGAAGAACAAAATCGTGGAGATAATCAAACGCTGCTCCTTCATCCTTCCCTAAAATAATATCACACTCGAAAATTCCAAAAGGAACATAAAGCAACACTCTTGAACCCTCGTCTAGTTTGAGAGTTGTAATATCACCGGATCGAACACCAGCGATTCCTTCGCTGAATGCATAAAGGCTTAATTCTTTAATGTCTATCTTGTTGTCTACGACTTTTGATCTAATTTCCAGGTCTTGCATTTTACAACCTCCTATCTTGATTGGGCGGTTATTAATTCGACACGGAATCAAGAATACCTTCAAATAATTCCAAAAAAGGAGACGCGATTCATATGAAACTACGACAGCTTATCGAATGCACTATCGACATATCCGATCCGGTTCCGGAGCTTGCCGCGGTAATCTCGTCCGTCATCGGATGCCATCCGGACAAGCAAACGGAAATCCTACGCGCATTGGACGAGCAAATCGCAATGGCTCTCGCGGATATTGAATCGAAGGATATTGCGGAGGAGACGGAGGTGTAACGGATGGAGATCGACATGCTTAAATATTTTCTTACGCAAGGGCCGTTCGCGGCTCTTTTTGTTTGGCTCTTAATCTACGTCATGAAAACGAATCGAGAGCGCGAGGGACGTTTGCAAGATTTGCTCGACAAATTCTCCGAGAAATACGATCTCATTATCGGAGAGATTCGCGACATGAAAGAACGCTTACCACGAGACAAGGGGGAATAATCGTATGAATTACGAATATCGAATCGACCATATACCACGCAATACTCCGTGTAATCGCCGTCCAGGAAACGCAATGTCCGCGACGACGATTACGATTCACAATACGGGGAACCCAACGTCCACCGCGCGAAATGAACGTGCGTGGTTGACGAATCCATCTAACGGCCGGACAGCATCGTATCACATCGTCGTCGATGAACACGATGCCATCGAAGTGTTGCCGCTCAATGAAAACGCATGGCACGCAGGAGACGGAAATGGCGATGGTAATCGGAAGTCTATCGGCATCGAGATTTGCGAGAGTGGAAACTACGCGAAGACTCTCGAAAATGCGGCCGACCTCGTAGCCAAGATGCTGAAAGAACGCGGATGGGGCGTTGATAGACTGCGCCGCCATTTCGATTGGTCGGGGAAAATTTGCCCGAGCAAGATGTACGACGGTGGTAAATGGACGGGCTGGTTCGCATTTAAAGCGGAGGTGGAAAAGCGATTGAAAACGGAAGTGAAGCCGCCAACGACTCCGACCACATCCGCGAAGCTGTATGTCGACGGCAAGCGCATCGACGACGGGATCATCATCGACGGCGTTACATACTTTCCGGGGCGTGCGGTTGCGTTGGCAATTGGCGCAACGATATCGTGGGATAACATCACGAAGACCGTGAAAATAACGACAAAGGGAGCGAAGTAACGATGGAAAAGATTAATTGGACGCGTAAACTCGCAAGTCGGAAGTTTTGGGCACTAGTGGCCGCGCTAGGGACGAGTGTCCTCGTTGCATTCGGAGCAGGCGAGGAAGCAATCGTTCAAGTTACCGGAGTGATTGGCGCAGTTGGTGCGGTGATTGCGTATATCTTCGCGGAGGCTTACGTCGATGGTAAGCGCGAGGAGAAGTCGGAAGGAGATTCGCGTGAGTAATTACAACTATACGAAATGTGTCGCGTCCAATGGCGTCGTACTGCACGCGATTAAAACGTCACCAAACAACATCGCGCTAAAATCCAATCGTTCAAACGTGTACTCACGCTCAGATGTCGCCGTCAATGGCGGCTTTTTTAGTTTCGGCAGCGGCGATGTACTTTCCATCGCGGTACAGAACGATATGCCAGTCGCGGGCAAGCGTGGCGCATACGGAAGTGGATGGTTCAACGCTAAATATGCGCGGGGAACTCTCGTGTGGGACGCAGCTGCGCGGAAGTATTCCGTCCAGGTCGTTAGTTCTGCGAGTGATATCGTCGTATCCGATCGTTCGCGCTATTGGGCACAAGGTGGGATCTCGATGTCATTGCGGGACGATGCTGGTTGGGAAGGGATTGCCCGCGCTCAGAACATGCCGAGCATGACTGCGAGTGTGTATCGGACGGCACTCGTTTACGGCTCCGGCCTGAGCGTTTGGTTAGTCGTTACGAATACACCGTGTACTGCGTCGCAGTTTCGCGCAGCCATAAAGGAGAGAATCGGGAGTGGCACGTTAGTCGACGGAATATTCCTCGACGGTTCCGGATCGTCGCAAATGCGTTGTGATAGCGTGAGATTGCGCGGAGATGGACGAAATGTCTATTCTATCGTCGCGGTAATGTGATATAATGGAAATGTATCCGGAAGCACCGGTGCAAACGAAAAAGCCGTCGGGGAGCTAACGTTCCTCGCGGCTTTTCATCGCATATTCTTCGGCTTTTACTTTAATCCACAGCGGCCGCCCCTCGCAGACCGCATCCGGTCGTAACATGTCCCCGCGATAATCGGATTCGAGTGCTCGTTTCCCGGATTTACTAACGTTTTGCTGAGTCGTGTTTAGGAGCTTGGCGAATCCTGCCGCGCCAATCAATTCGAGGGGCTGTGTTAGTTTCCCTCGCGCACAAACTCGATTCCTTTTTCTGTCATCTCTTCGATTAATCTCTGCAACATCTGTTCAGCTCCTTTTCGTCCACCCACATAGGAGTAAATATCCGAAATGTCATGCGAGTTTGCTTGTTTGGCATCTGAAAGGTAAGGATGGGATACTGGTATTAATTCAACCTCGACAACATCGAGATTCATCGTCACCCAAATACCTGGATAACACTCCTCTGCAATTGAGAATCCTTCTTTCGCTAAGCAATCCTCGGCAATGATTAGTGACCTGCTTTCTAACGGCTGGCTACGAGTGGTATTTAGTACCTTGATTTTCATAGTACGACTGACTCCTCTCATTACTTCCTCATCCAGTTTTTCTGGCCTATCGGCTCATCCGCATATCTTGTTGTTGATTTAAATATACCAAAATAGGTTGTGTTGCACAACCGAACAATATACGAACGCAGCATAAATTTATTGGAAAACTATGTCCGCAAACGCTCCGGCAGATCTAGATTTCCCGTTGTTGTATCCGCGCTCATGTATACACGCATCCTTTCGTTAGCCTGCGCTCTCACTAACGACCACAACATCCGTATGTTACTCGTATATCCGCGACACACAAAATCCGCGCGTATTCCTTCCATATTGCGAGTTATTTCGTATACCTTTATCCCGCGCGCTCGAAACTCTCGTCTAATTTCCGTCAACATCTTCGTAACGCGATCCATTGCGGCCGAAATCATATCCGTATATATTTCCGGATTTCTCACGGACTCCTCGATAATCTGCTTATCGCGTTCGTATGCGGATAATATCATCGGGAGTAGTACGTAAGATTTAATCAATTCGAGTTCCTCTCCGGTTGCCATCGTAGGAGGCATCGTTAATCACCTCATGCTTGATTTTTGATCCTGTGCGTCGACAGGAACGTTTGTTCTTATTATAATACCGTGCCTAATTTCGATCAATGTTATTTTCCGCGAATATTTATACGATATGCCTAAACGGGACTTTCGTAATCCTGTGTATATATAATAGAAGGAAAAATACCGCACAGGATTTTTGTAATATTTTTCTACGAATTTAGATGTTGCATCACGTAAGCATACCGTGCTATAATCTTACTCACAGGACTTCTTCGAGAATGTCCTAACGAAATGATCCGAATGCGGAGAGTCCTCGTGAGCCTAACGAGTGCATAAACGGAAGCATTACGGAATATGGCGTACAAATCGCGTAACAACGCGCTTTATATGCCGGGGTGGCGGAATTGGCAGACGCACAGGACTTAAAAAACGTTGCTAGATTCGTAGATTCGTTTGCATAACGATTGCATAAACGATAGCCTTCCGTTGCATAAATATCCGTCAGCATTTCGATAGCATTTTACGAGAACCCTTCGCGAATAACGTGAAAGGGGTTTTTTATTTGGCACGATTATTACGCATAAGTGCAGACGACGACTTAAGTGGTTTAGACTGGAAGTTTCTCCTCTCTGATTTCCTCCGCCTTAAACGGGCACAGAAAGTCTCCGATCATACTCTTAACGATTACCAGCAACACGTATCCCTCTTTTTCCGGAGGTTTCCGAATGCTCCGGACTCATTCGACGAACTCAAAAACTCATGTTTTGCGCATCTCTCAGAAGAGATCGCGGCGTCCACGTACAACAATCGCTTAGTATATCTTCGCTCGTTTCTCGATCATTGCGTAGAAGAAAGCGAACTGTCATCAAATCCGCTTGCGGGAATAAAGAAAAAGAAAACAACGGGACGCAAGGTTGATATAGACGTCGATGTTTTGAAGAAGCTTCTTACATTGCCGGATCAAGGTTCTTTTGCGGGGCTTCGCGACTATACATTAATTCTCCTTACTTATGATACAGGTATTCGACCATCCGAAGCATTTCGGCTAATTCCCGAAGACTTTCGCGAGAAGGAGTCGGAACTGTATATCCCCGAGGAAACCGCGAAGTCTCGTACATTTCGGAGACTGCCGCTCTCACCAAAAACGGTGAAGGCAATCAAACGGTTGATTCACGTCCGACCTTCCGAATGGGGGAGTAGCGTGCCAATATTCTGCACATACGAAGGCAAGCATCTCACGCGCCATACGTGGGGCGACCGTATGGAAATGTACTGCAACAAGCTCGGGGTACACATCCGTCCGTATGATCTTCGTCATTCTTTTGCGCTAAACTTCTTGCGCGGTAACGGGAACGTTTTCGCATTGAAGGATCTACTCGGACACACTACGCTGAAGATGACGGAAAATTACGTTAACCTGGCGAATCAAGATTTGAAACATCAACACGCGGAAGCAACGCCTCTCCACCGGCTCGCGCCCGACGTGAAACGAGTAAATAAAATATAACGGAAGAGCGTCGGCCAATTTCGGTCGGCGCTTATTTTTTTTCGTCACGAATGCCCAACGCGTACTCTCTCGTCGGTACTATTCATTAGACGTTAAAAAAATTAAACTCTAATGTCCCAATTTAACAAAGTGGGTGCCATACATATAGTAAGGAGGTGAACAACGATAGATAAACTAGTCAGCATCGAATCGCAAACAGAATACTCCGTGATGTCCGGAACTTCCGAAACGCGCATCTTCGTGAAGATGTACGTCGACGCGGTTAAATCCGGATTGCTCGCGGACATGGGTGCGGAGAGATGGCATACGTTATGCGCGATTGCTTCGTACATGAACGCAAAGGGCGAATGTTATCCGACACAGGCGCAAATTGCACGCGGGATAGGCACGTCCAGAACAGCCGCGAGTAGGCGTATTAAAAAGCTGTTGGACTACCGCTGGAATGGGCGACCGGTCGTCACCGTCGTGAAAGACCGCAAAGGAGGTGCTTTTGATAACAACCGATACACCGTTCTTCCTATCAGCGGACTTGCGATATTTGACAAATCTAAATAATCCACCATGTGTAGTCTACGCCACACGGCACGCACGCCACATGGCGTCGGCTACACAGTAAGAAGAACTAAGGTTTTAACTAGAACTAATGTTTTAAGAAGAACCATAAATAATACGCTCGCACTAGAAAAGCACTATTGCTCACGGGCGATTTGAGAAAAGGAAATACCTTACATATATTCTCGCGCGAAGGTGTATGTAATAGATACTTGTTCGCGATAGTTGATGCCGAGTGTCAAAGACACGAAGGCTTGAGGCGTCAGCCTCATAAGCAACGCAAATATACGTTAACTCACGAAGGAGGAATTAACGATGAAACCAACGCTTACTCCCGAACAGTCCGCATCACTCAACGCAGCTCTCGTCTTTCACGGAAAATCAGGTGTATTACGCCAACACGCGCAGAATCCTAACGGTTGGCTCGCGTACACTCCGATGGGCGCGCTAAACGGACTCGACATCATGACGCTTGCCGCCGCACTCACGAACGGATGGGAAGTCGAGAAGTCACCGGTTGATGTGCTTCGCGAGAATTACGCCGAGCGATGGGCAGAGTCAGCCGAAGATAGTCGCGCTCGTTGTTATTGCGCTGGCGTACTCGAAGCACTTACCGCGACCAGTCAATTAATCGAAGGCATCAACGCATGATTCTACCGCAAAACTCCCGTCGAATTAGCCGCCTTCATCCTTCGCGAGACTAATGAGTCTACCGAGTAGGATGCACGCCTAATTCCTCGACAATTTCACGCAAATACGAAAGGAGCATGCTAAATGTTCAACGTTGAGTTAGCCCGAGAGAAAATGCGTTCGACATTCGATGTGATGAGACACTCCGAGGAGATTGATCGATCCGGCCGCGCTTTCCTTCCGGCTTCGCCAATTTATGACCTCGAATCGATCTTCGAAGTGTTGCTCGCTCAGATCGAAAAAGAGCAACGTAAGACCGAAATTTTGATGCAAGCAATTACGAAGGTGGACAATATTATTCCGCGGATCAGACAGTCAGTCGAAGAGCAATACGCTGTACTTAGCATCGCAAAGTTAACGAAGGAGGAGTCGAAATGATTAACGTTACGATTACTGAAGATTATCGCCTGACATCCGACGGCACGCAATTTATACTGCAAGTCCGCAAAATGGTTGATCCAACAAAAGCACCGAATTGGACGAAACGATTCGCGGAAGGAGCCGATCCAACTCCGTACGAAACGTGGGAGAACGACGGATTCTACTCGTTGAATGAGCGAGGTCTGACGACAGCAATCACGGCGGTTATCTATCGGACAGTTGCCGTGTCGGACGCGGAGAATTTACGTGAATTTAGCCGTTCTATCCGCGAACTAGGGGAATCTATTCGGGCGGAGATAGAGGCGCTAATTCCTCGTCCAGATTATGCGAGAGTAAGCGGTGAGGAGGAGTCGGCGAGTGAGTAGATTGATAAAATTCCGCGGCATGCCGATTGAGGATTATGGTGACGGAGGTGGTTGCGTGATGCTTCGTTGGTTCAAACGGAAGGCAACCTCTCCGATTTGTTTGCACGATTGGCATCTAGTTGATACGAGAACGGTCGAAAGCTATAACGGAGTATCCGCTGACCTTGATCTGTTTTATACGATTGGCTGTACGAAATGTAACGAACAGCGGCATATGGACGAGTGCGAATTCCGACACTTTATCCGAACCTTAAACGTAAAAGCCGTGTGATTTCGCCACACTTCTGTACAACTATTATATGACGGAGAATTTACGACATGAAATTCGCAACAATCAACGATATCATCGAGCACTACGAAAAGCAAAACGATAATAAACGGGAGGATGAAGCGAATGAAACCGACAATTCCGAATGAGGTCGCAGACGTAATCGAGTATTTACGAAGTGATAAGAATTGGTCGTATGAACAAATTCTCGAATGCCGAAATATGAAACGATACGATATCGAAGCGACTAGGATTTTACGTGAAATCCCGTTCGACACACTAATAATCGCGCTAGTGAACGGATACGAGCGCGAGCTGACGGAGGAGCAACGAGTACACGCGACTATTCGCGAAGAGTTCGACGTTCACCGTCGGGGAAACGGAGGATACGAGATAAGTATCGAGGATCGTGCGTTCGCTGACGGAATCAAATTTACGCTCAATACACTAAATATTGATATCGAAGGGGTGAATACCTAGTGGACATTGCTCGATTGATTGACATAATCCAACGAACTACGGGAGTAGATTGGCAATCCGCGCACAAAGCAGCAGTGGCGATTGTGGGTGAATTACATGATGCAAGGGACGGAAAGGAGGCGTTGCGTCAGTGTCAATCGACAGGCTAACCGGAGAAATCTCGATGACTGCAGATGAGATTCAGCGGATGAATCTATGGCTATTCGATAATCCGCGACATCAATCGTTGAGTTGGCGCGAAGCAGCGGAAAAGTTTATGACGGAGGTGCTGAACGATGGCAACAAAGAAACCACGAATCACCGCAGAACAACGAAAGGACTGGCGCAATCTTCCGTATGACCAGTGGAATACACATTCGGTACATGCCTATTTCGCGGATATGAATCGGGAGCATTACGGAGTGTCCGAATACCTTCCGATGCGGAACTGGCGCTTCGAGCAAGGCCGCATTAAGCAAGCGCTGAACGATCACGGAGCCGAATTGCTTCATCGCGCGTTCGACGAATGCTTCCGGACTTATCGGCCGACGAGGGAATATCCGTTGTTGACCGCAGGGTTCGCGATAAGCTATCGGATAAACGTGATCATTCCGAAGTTGCAAGCGGAAATGGGACAGGCGCAGGAAGTCGAGGAGGCTCCGTTGGACTATGCGGAGTTGGCGAATTGGTTGTGATTTTGTCCTTTCAGACATGAAATCCGTCCTTTCGATACAACGTCTGTTTACAGCGGAAAATAAGTATTCTAAGGTAATACCGAGCAATCTAGTGCCGAACAAGCAACGGCATTAACGGATAATCACCGCCCTGTTCGCGGCAACGGACGGGGCGGCCAACGAGAGGTGAGCGGATGATCAAAATTAAACGATACAAGTGCGCATGTTGCGGAACAAGAACGTTGCTTCGATTTATGGACGGAAGCGCGGCGTATTGTAACCGGTGTGTGATTCTCGCTAACTTGCGAGGTGATTCGAAGTGAAATTACTTGACGCGATCCAAGCGGCGGCACACGGGAAAGCTATTGTATCGTGCACAGGTAAACGACACACGCCGGATATGCTCGCGCCTATATGGACGAGCAATCGGTGCGCGTCGTATACAACGGCAGGCATGACGAAAGAAGAACGAGAAGGAGCGTGGAGTCTTGGGGCAACCATTATCGGAAGCTGAGTGGGATTATTGCTATCGAGAACAGTTAAGTTACACTACTTTAATTTTTGACGCGCTTTATGACACGAATATCGAGAAGATGGAAAGACTCAACGCAAAGCTGCGAGAGTGGCACGATCGCCTAAAATCAATGAAACCAAGCGAGGTGAGCGACCATAAGTAACGCAGGAAATTGCCTTTTGTCGCGAGTGTGCAAACTCGCAGGAACCGAACAATGCACGCGCTTATGCTCGTCGTATATCGCTACTCACGGACATTCCGGAAATGGCGGACGAGTAGGCGCGGCAGGCGTGCCGTCAGAGTATCGCAATGTGACGCTCGGTACTTCACCAGCACGCGAAGAGCAATCGGAAGCGTATCGGATTTTAGAGAGCGCGTATGTGCCGACGTTCTCACGCCAGTTCGAACCGGATGGCGAACGAATCAAGTCGATGTACTTGTTCAGTCGCGAGCCTGGTACGGGGAAGACAACGACGGCCGCTGCGTTGCTCAACGAATGGCTCATCGTTCACTACGTTGGTTCGGTACAACGCGGAAAGCGGCCGCTCGAACGGCCTGCGTATTTTCTCGATGTGAACGAGTGGCAGGAGCTTTACAACACGTTCAATCGGAAACATGTTCCGGATTCTGTGGCTGAACCGGCATCACGCGAATACTACCGGAGAATGAAACACGCGAAGGCAGCTCCGTTCATCATCATGGATGATCTCGGCGTTCGGGAATATACGGATGGATTCCGTGGTGATTTACACGCGGTTATAAACCATCGAGTCGCGAACGGAATGGTGACGATCTATACGAGCAACGTAACTATCGAAGAGTTGAAACGCATATTAGACCCGCGACTTGCGGATCGAATTCGGGACATGACGATGGTCGTTCCGTTTAAAGGCGAGAGCAAGCGCGGAATTAGGTAATTTTTTCTTTAATAATGAGTGTTTTGCCGTGAATAATGAGAAAAGAATCTCAATATATCGTTATTACGATATCTAGAAATCAACATCTTGTGTTTTTGGTGTTGACCTTCAATTATCTAGTATGTTATCGTTACTATGCGCTAAGGAGGAAAACAGTGGCAAATTACGGTGAACAGATGTTCTCGAAAGTTGTAGACAACAACGACGTCCAAGCGTTCGTCCGATTCGGCATTGAAGAGTCCGACTTTCCGACGGAGGCCGAACGTAAGGCGTATCGATTCATTCGCGAATATTCCGAACAGAATCGCGGACAAGCACCGTCATACGCGACGTTCCAAGCGGAGAATCCGGATATAATGTACATTCCAGACGTGACAGACTCATTTGAGTATATGGCGCGTCAGATCAAGTCATTTTCCGCGAAGCTTCAAACAAAGAAGCTTATAGAGCAAGAATCTAAGCAAATATTTGAAGAAAATGACGGAATTACGGCTGCCGAATTATTGAAAAAGCGAGCGGAAGAGATTATACTAAGAACACACGTTCGCACTAAAATTGCGAACACATTCGAAGATTTAGGAACATTAATCAAAACCGAGTATCAACGGCGCAAGGAAGGTAAGTCTTTCAAGATGTGGAAAACACCGTTTAATACGTTGAATACCGAGATAGGTGGACTGTTCTCAGGCGATATCTACGGTGTTATGGCTGAGTCAGGACGTGGTAAGACATACCTCACGATAAAGTTTATCGATTCACTACTACGTCAAGGCGCGAATGTGTTCGTAAAATCATTCGAAGTTAAAGCATATGGATGGTTATCTAGATTGATTTCCGTAATGACTGCGGAGGACGGTGTCATCACTATGGACGATACTTCGCAAGTTGTAGGACTGCCAAATAAGGCGATATTGACGGGGAAGCTCGATGAGGAACTCGAACAATACTTTATCGAAATGCTCGATAGGATCAACGAGTATTATCCCGGAAAATTATATTTACAAGCGAAAGGCGATCCCGAACTCACGCGCTCCTTGCGCGAGCTAGAGCAAGAATTGCAGCTCAATCCGGAGATTGATGTCGTAGTTATCGATCCTTTCTATAGCTTATCGGATGTTTATGGGAGAAACGCAAATAACGTGACAGGTGGTGCAGCCGATTACGCAGCTCGCAAATTAGAGTGGATCATCGGTGAGTACGATGTTGTCGGGATATACACGATACAAGCAACAATTGACGAGAAAAAGAGGACAGAAGAAGAGAAGCGAGAGATTGTACTACCGACTCGCGACCGCGTAAAGACGACCAAGGCCGTGGTGGAGATAGCAACCAACCTGTTCTCGTTTGACTCAGTCGACGGGTTAGCAAAGTTAGGAGTCGAAAAAGGAAGGAACGGTGCGGAGGACGTGGTTCTTGAGTTAATCGCGTTACTTGATTACGGAGTACTCAAAGAAAATAGTGTCGAGGAAACTGCGGAACGATTCCAATTTTCCCCCTAATGTTTTTGAAGACTAACGATGCAGGATCGGGATGAAGTGATGCAAGAATAGTGCCAGTAATAGGCGATATTACAGGTCTTTAGGGAACTATAAGCTCAAATAAGCTTGTAAAAAGTAATACAATCAACAAATTTAAATTGAGTTGTATTATCTAAAGAAACACTTATTGTATTTACAAATAACACTCATTGGTGTATTATCAAATAAACCTTAGATGTTTCTTTGGAGGAACCAAGAATATGCATGAAGTTGGAGAGATTATAAGGAAAAGAAGAATTGATTTAGGGCTATCGTTGAGGGATGTTGCTGTTTTGGCCTCTATCAGTCATTCTCAATTAAGTAAAATCGAAAGAGGGGACAGCAGACCCGCATCCAACACATTAATGGCGATTTTGAGTGCGTTGCACTTCACGAATGATGAGATCGAAAAGATATATAGCACTTTCGTCAGCGATGATATCAGCGAGTTCAAGCATCTGTACCCTGGATCGTTCCCAATGATAAAAGAATCAACCTCTGATTACAGAATAGAAGTGTCTATGAAGAGAAATATAGTTAATTGGTTAGTACAAAATGAAGAAGGTCTCAGTTATAAAGAAATTGAACTAATCGCCGATGAAATGTGTGACTTTTTCACAGCAAGAAAAAGGTCCATACTCAAAAAGAGGTGAGAAAGAATTAATAATATAATCGTCGAGATAGAACAATATCAATGGGACAATCCTAGCTGGTCATCCGACAAGTTTACCGCAAGTTCACCGTTTCGTACGGGCGATTCCTCGGCCTCATTTTATGTTTGGCTCGAAGACAATCCGCGATTCCATGCGAGGGCAGGCGATTGGGGCGATAGCGGTGCAATAGATGACGAGTGGCGACGCGGAGATTTTACGAAGCTCCTGTCGTTTCTCCGACGAGAGAGTTACGCAGAGACTGCCGAATATTTACGTTACACCTACGCGACTGAGTGGACAAGCGAAGAGGAGTTGACGCTTAGTCCGCCGAAGTTGACGCTCGAAACCGTGAGTCGACCGTTAGACATGCGCCTGCTCAACCAATACACGTATCGACATCCGTATCTGGAACAGCGTGGGATTTCCGACGCAGTCCAGCGAGTGCTACGCATCGGATATGATCGCGTGAGACAAGCCGTAACTATTCCGTGGTTCCTTCCGGATGGTCGCCTCGGCAACGTCATGTATCGTAGTGTCAACTCGAAGGTGTTCTGGTTCGCGAAGGCATGTCCATCGTGCGGTCACGGACATCTAACGCGAGATAACGTGACATATCGTTGCAAAGCTTGCGGACAGGAGCCAGCACAGCCCATCGAGGGTATGCCGATCCGCAACATGTTGTACGGGATTGACGTTATCTATCGTAAGAAGGTAAAACGAGCAGCGCTAGTAGAGGCTCCGATAGATTCGGCATTCCTCATGACATGCGGAATCCCTGCGGTAGCTGTCGGAGGAACTGCGTTCAACGAGGCCAAGCGAGATTTGATCGTTCGTAGTGGTATCGAGGAGGTCATATTGTTCACGGACAATGACGCGCCAGGCGAGGAGATGAAGCGTAAGGCTATCGAGCTTCTCGATGGTTTCGTAACTTTAAAGGAGGTGGTGTATCCGGAGGGATGTAAAGATCCGTGCGATGTCGGGGATTCAAATACCATAAACTCAATGGTTTACAATTCTACTAAGATAAGTAAAACTTTGATGTTGGTAAACTAATATTTAACATGGTAAAATATGAGTATAAAGTAAGTTAACGAAAGCGTTAAGTAGATGCTAGACGAGGACGGCAATCCTCATCCGCCATCTCTACGCTTTACGCGGTAACTATAAAAATCATTTACGGAGCAGTTTAGGATGGACGAGTAAATGAGAGCATTGTTCATGCCCATCATTCTATCCAAACTATTATACATACTAAGTTGCTGCACCTTGACTCCGATGATGTCCGCGAATTGCTGCGGGGATAGTCCGCGCGAGTGGATTATTTCGTAGAGGTGACAACGTGTGACTTCGATGTCCATACGCTGCCCTCCGATATGTTAGAACAATTCTAGCATATCAAAAAAGGCAATCGAAAAAAAGTTTAAAAGAATTTATGAACACATGTCCCAAAACGAAGCAATGAGTGCCATATATATAGTAGAGAGGTTAAACTGAAGAGAAAAGGAGAAGTAAGATGACAGAAAAAGCGAAGGAGCTTACTTTTGAGGATGTATTAATTCGCTATTTACCCGAGATAAACAAAACATCATTGTCCCTTTGGTATAGAGTGAGAGATGAGACAGTTTTCCAGATGAGGTGCTACAACAGTTTAGAAAGAGCTGTAAGGAGATATAGTAATCGTAAAGGAAGTATAGATGCACTTGTCAAAAAGTCGATATGGAATGCGAGATCGAATGTATTGAAAAAGAATCAAGTACCGTGGGAGGAATTTGACCCCATAGACAAGAGAGATTACGGTGAGGAACGAAGAGAATTACCAGACGATTTGGCGGTCGTCGATGATAGTTTCCTAGTAAGTGAAAGAATCACCTTCTTGGCGGAAGGTGATTCCCGTAGGGTTTTTATTCTAAAGGCGTGGTCTGAAGGATTCTATGAAGAATCCAAGCTTGCAATGTTCTTGGCGGAACAGTTTGGCGGCACTAATAGTGGCCAACGCAAGTTTATCCAGCGCTTTAGAAAAGAATGTCGAGAGAAGCTGCGGCAAACAGCTTAACTCTTCGTGTTAAGCGAATAGAGGTTCGAACACAAGAGACGGCAATCTCAAAATGTCTCGCGACTATCTTTACGCTTAACTATAGGAACGAGAAAGGCAATCAAGCACGATGTCTTTCTCGGCTCCTAGCATATTGTACACAAACCGCAGCCGGACATCAAACTGAAAATGATGATAGGTAGGCTTGTTTGAGTGCGTCTTCAAAAGAATTACAGCAATTTAAAGCACTTAAACTATTTCTAATATATCTAAGTTATCCCCAGTTGTCAAACAAATTATTCACTTACTTGGGGTTTTCAATACAAAATAACTACTTTTTGGAGATGAATATATGAACATTCAATCATATATACGAATGATATCGCGAGAAGTTTCGCAAGTGTCCGACGTTGTTTCCGATTACACATCGCGCAACGAACTCGATCAAATTTCGCCTGAAGACGATCCTGCCGATTATCTCCGTTCTATCGGCGGCGTTCGGCTCGGATAACGGGAGGTGGGCGAGGTGTCAGAAACGATAATAAAAATCGAACCACATGCATGTAAACGTGCAAGAGAAAGGTTCGGTGTCGAGAACGACAAAGCTGGGAATTGGATTCGCGAACAATTTGCAACATCGGTTTATATCGGCGACACGTTCGATAAGCTCGGTAACCTTCGTCGGATTTTCAGCAACGGTTCTGTTCTTATCGTTGTAAACGCGAAGGAGTTGCGTGTCCACTCGGTATATAAGCCGGAAAGAAGGAATCGTGAAATTAGGCATAAAGTCACCGACCTCGTGGAGAAGGAAGCTCGTCGGATTGGTCGGAAACTCGAAAAAATCAGACGAGAATCTACCATTAAAATAGCGGAGCTTAACGTAGAGATTGCGGAAATAAACTTGCGTAAAGTCAAAGCGCGAAGTGAAGCGGTAAAGCTTGCGTGTGATGGACGTATCGCAGCACTTTACGAAGAGATACGGGAGTTTCGTATCTTACTTGAGAGCGCGGAGGCCGAGTGGAAGAGTGCGGTCTATACGAAAGCAGCTTATGTATGACGCAATGACACGGACTTTATGTCCGCGTCGGCCATACGGCATTAGCGTTGAATTTATGCCCACGTAAATGATCCTTAGGCCGAGGTCGTGGGAAGTAGGCGTTAGTGCCGTATCGCGGACGCGGGAATATCCCGAGTTCGACAATAATTATGCGGGAGGAATGCGTAGATGAGCATTCGTAATGTACTAAAACAGCGTGAGGAAAAGCGCGACCAAGCAGCAAATGGCGGAAGTAACAGTAATCTTCCGGAAGGCGTAACGCGATACGTACGACTCGGCCAAGAGCTAAAAGACGGAAAGACATTCGTCTTGCTCGCCGATCCGGACAAATGGTTCTTCTACTATACGCATGAAGACGGAGACTTTGCGACACGATCGACTTATGTACGCAAGCATACGTGTCTCCACAGTCCTCGCGGAACTGGCGAAGATTTTACGAAGTATGAAAAGCCGGATAAAGCCGCGTGCATCTCGTGCGCTGCGAAGGCCAAACGCAAATTGTACTTTATGGTTCCTGTATTCGATCCGGAGTATAACGAGTGGCGCGTGCTGGACTTAAAAGAATTCCACGCGTCGAACATTATCGGGGATTTCGACAAGCTCGAAAAGGCCGCGAAGAAGTTCCAGAAGGACTACACGCTTGTTGGCGACGCGGTGGTAATCGGAAAGACATCCGACGGAAAGTCATACGAAATGTCCTCCGGTGAACTTGATGATGCCGTCCTTGAAGCCGCGAAGAAGCTCCTCGGACAACCGATTGATTACGCTGAACTCGCAAACTTCCGAGAAGTTGACGACATCACGAAGATTCTATCGGAAGCATCGGACGAAGCGAAGTTGGACAAATCGGTACTCGGCGCTGCGGCAACGTCGGCTCCTACGAGTGAGCCGTTCTCGGACGACGGGAAGCCGATCGACATCTCGGCCGATGATCTTCCTTTTTAATCGGAGGTGACCGCGAATGTATCGATTACTCGAAATCATATCGGTTCTAGCGCTTGCGGCAACGGGTGGATTCGTCCTGGAACGTGGCGGAATCGGCGTAGCAATCATTGCGTTTGGGGCGGCATTCGTCTTCGCCGTCCCGATGCTCCACAACGTAGAGGAGGCGGAACATGGCAAGTGAGTCCACGAATATCGGGACTCATTCGGAGTTGCGAGTGATGTTAGCGTTGCTCGCGAATGGGTACGAAGTGTCACAGCCGATTGCACCCGAGCCTTACGATCTGACGGTGCGCGATCCGAGAAACGGCGAGCACTTCCGAGTGCAGGTGAAAACGGCTCGCGTACGGGAGGATCGCGACAGAGCAATCGTAATCCAAGCTCGGAAATCAAACGGGCAAATTTACACACGCGAAGATTGCGATTATATCGCAGGCGTGACGGAAGATGCGGTGTATTTGATTCCAAACGTGGAGCAGACCGAGTATTGGGCACGACCCGACTTGATCGACGATAAGTGGACACGTTTGGAGACGGCATATCAACGCAACTAATACAAATTCGGGAGGAATTTATTAATGGCGAAATTAAACGGTGTAGTTCTGACGGCGGAAGCAATCGCGTACAACGGTGTGAAGTACGAGAAGATCGACGTGACTCCGAAAGCTGGCGACATCCTTCGCGTTGATGAAACGGGTTCCGAATATGTGACAACGGGTGCGTATTACAAAGTAGAAGGCATTGACTCTAACGACGATCCGCAGATTATTGATAACATCGGCGATGATTTTGACGGGTATTTCATCGAGTACACGCTGTTCCGTAAAGTATCCGTGCCGCAGACGCAGCAGTATCGCGAGGTGAATCGAAAGGCGGAAGTTGGTGAGAAAGCGAAGGTAGTTGGAGGATATTCGCATTCGTTTAAACGAGGCGATATCGTAGTTGCAATCACGGAACAGTCATATGTGACAAACGGCGTTCGCTTTAGACGAGATGACGGTTATGTACAAACGTTGGTTCATACGTACGGAGATTACGTTGTCCTTGAGCCAATCGTGGAACAATCGGATGACATCATCGAAGTGGACGGCGTGAAATACCGCAAGGTTGATCGTAAGCCGAAAGTTGGTGACTTCGTTTATATGCTCCATAATGAAACGGATCTAACAAAGGGAAAAGTTTACGAAATTAAACGATTGGGCGTATCAGAACGAGGCGTATTCTTCGACGACATGGATGACGAGCGCAGTTTCTGCAACAGTGGTACATCAAAAGGACGTATTCTCGTAGAGCGCATCGCAACGGCCGACGACCTCCAACGCCAAGTTTCCGAGTTGCAATCGCAACTTGCCGAGGCCGAATCGAAACTGGCAACGCAGAAGGCGGAGGAAGAGAAGGCGAAAGATCCACGCATTGCTTTCGAAAAAGGCGACAAGGTGCGATTGGTTAGCGGCGGTGGTGTGAGTCCGTTGTACGGGTATAAAAACGGGAATGTGTACACCGTAAATAATCCGCGATATCTCATCGGTAACAAGATCCAAATTACAGGCGGTGAGCAACAGACTGGGTACGCACTCCCTTCGCAGCTCGCGAAGCTATCCGAACAGGAAATCGCGGAGATGGATCGATTGAAAGTCGGGGAGTATGCGAAGGTTATCGGGGGCAGTACCGGCCGCGTCGGGGATATCGTAATCGTCGGACTTGATGATAAATCCACGCTTCCGTTTAAAGTATACGCTCTTGACGGCGCACGCATCGGTTGGAAACATGAGAAAAACGTCGTCCGCGCAACTGTCGAAGAGGTCGCGGAAGCGCGCCGCAAACTTGAAGAGGAAAAAGCAAAAGCCGAAGAAGTCGCGAAGTGGGCGGCAATCGGACGCGAGGTAGGCGAGTTTAAGAAGGGTGATGTCGTTAGATACAACAGCAACACTGGCGGAAATGCTCTTAATGAATACAATGGCATCGTCACAACGATCGTAGAGGTCAACGGAGTCTTGAATTCTCCTCGCTACCGTCTAGAAAAGCCGGTATTTGTTCAGAACTCATCTGGAACATGGGCGAGAGGTAATCATTTAACATTGATCGCGCCAGCCGGATCCGTCGTCAGTCTCGCGGTAGCCAACTAAAGAACGGAGGGCGATACGATGGAGGTCAAACTGACCTTGCGCTCGCCGAACGACTCCAAGGCGCGGGACGCCGTTAAACAAGCGGTTGAGCGACGCAGCAAGGCGAAGGAAAGCATCCAGGAAGCGTTTGAACGGGTCGGCGGCATGAAGCTGTCGGACAAAGAACGCGAACTCTACGGAATAGCAAAACGGGCGTACTTCTCGGGAGTGACAGGCAGACTTTCCGAGGGTGCGCTGACCAAGGGCGAAGTCCTCGCAATGGGGACGAAAGTTAAACGGGAGAACGAGAGTGCGGCGCGGCAACGTCGCATCTCGGAAACTCTCCGGACTAAGCCGGAGAATTATCACATAATCACGGATGAAACGGATCTTCCGCAGATGATCGCTCGTCTGCGGGAGGAAATCCGATTGCAGCAACAAGACGATTGGTTCCGCGAAGTGTTCGACTTGTTCAACAATACGTTGATTCGTCGGAAGTTAGTCGAACGCGGCGTCGAGATTCCCGCAGTCGTGTCCCTTACGGTGTGGGATACGGAGACATCCGGAGTTGATCAGCGAATTGATTTAACGGGGGGCTACTCGCTATGGCTTCCGCTACTTAATGAAGGATATTACGTCGCGTACGGACATCTGACGGGAGAGAAACAATGTCGCCGTTCGATAGCACTCGGAGCTATTCGTCAGTTCATGGAGAGTCCGCGTCAAATCAAGTCGTTCCACAACGCACCGTTCGACTTGTCGATGTTTCGAAATGACGGGATCGACGCGAAGGGTGTCCGTTATGACTCGATGGATGCGCAGAACATTCTCAACGATCACGAAGAAAGCTATGGCTTAAAACAATTATTCACGAAATACAAACGGATGATCGGCGGAGCTGCTCTCGAAATGGATGACTTTACATTCGAGGACTTGTTCGATAAAGGCTCGCCGATGGTTTACGAAATCGAAGTTGTTGGAATATACGCGATCAAAGACGTCCACAAAGGATGGTTCCTGACGAAATGGCAAATCGACATGTTACGTAAGCACGATGACCTTCACGTTCCATACTTCGAGATTCGACAGTATCTACCGGAAGTCAACGTCACGATTGAACGTACTGGATTCGAAATCGACCTCGATGGACTCGCGGGATTAGGCGTTGAGTATCGCGAACGACTCGAACAAGCGCGAGTAGATCTGTTCCAGGCGTACAACATCGACGATGCGTTTCTACTCGACATGTCGATGGTGTTGAAAGGCGATAAGATTCGCGAGTGGATAGAGAAGCAGACGCAACGTATTGCGAAACAATCCGATATGTTGACGAAATGTCGTGCGGAACTGTCTACCGCGAATCCATCGACGAAGAAGTACGCGCAATTGAAAGAACGGATCAGTCGATATGAAACGGAGAAACTCGCGGAGCCAATTCCGCAGAATGCTCCGGATTATATCGCGGAATTTAACATCTCGTCCAACGACCACATTGCGTATCTGATTTACGACCATCTCGGAATCAAGGATCGTACGAAAGACATCGTAAAGGACAAGAAGAAGGTACGCGCAGTATCCAACGACGTGTTACAGCGTTATTTCGACGAGGAGGAATCGTTGAAGCCGCTGGCCGAGTACGCAAAGTTCGATAAGCTGCTCGGGACGTACGTCGATAAGATTCCGGACGCGCTGGACGTTGATGGACGATTGCACACGCAGCTCAAGACGGTATCGACCGGACGCTACGGATCTAGTGGATACAGCGGCAAGCCTAACGAGATGATGCCGCGAGAAGTTAACGACGGCAATTTCATCGAGATCATGCAGCGGCTTGTCGAGTGTGAGACGAAGGTTCCGAAAGGGACGAACTTGCAGAACATCCCGTCGCGGAACGAAGAGGGGGTGCGAGTTCGTAAGACTTTTAAACCTCGTGAAGGATACGTGTTTCTTGGATCAGATCTTTCATCAATAGAGCCGCGTATTCAAGCTCATCGAATGGCGGCGGAGTTTAATGATCAGATATTTGCGGACATGTACCGAAATGGCTTCGAGCCATACGTTGAATTTGCCGCTATTTTATTCGAGGTTCCGAAAGAGGTCTGTTACGAGGCGTATTACAAATCCGTCAAGGGAACACCTAACGCCGTTCCGCCATACCGGAAGCTCATGAAACAATTGTTCCTCGCGGAAGGTTACGGACAGGCTTTCGAACAATTCTACAAGTCCGTTCAGCCTTACGGAGTATCCGAGGAACAGGCGCGGAGAGCTTACGCCAAGTTTGACGAAGTATTGCCGGGATTCAAACGGATGGTCGAGACGACCTTCGAACACTTGCGGACTCACGGATGGGTCGCGACTCTGTGGGGGCAAAAGCGGAGGTTTCCGGAATACGTCAAGCAATGGAAACGACTATGTCAGCTCATGCGTAAAGCCGGAATCCGCGATAAGAACGACCCTGAACTCGGCAAGAAATCGTCGAAGCTCAAATGGGAAGAGCGTTCGGAGTTTTGGGAGCTTATCAAGGCGACCGGCCGCGCGGAGAGACAGGCGTTCAACCATACGATTCAAGGATCGGGCGCGAACGTTCTCCAATTGTGTATGATCCGCAGCTATTACGAACTGACGCTTGCTCGCGGATGGGAGTTTAACTTGACGCTTCATGACGAGCAGAAGCATAGTCTGCCGATCGAAGAGCTTACGCCGGAAGCTATCGCGCTATATGACGACATCATGACGAATACGGTGACGCTGGAAACTCCGTTAGAGTGCGATACAGTCATTGAGATCGTGTGGATGAGCGAGTATGGCGCGGAAGATTGGGATTTTGAGAAGAGAAAACCGAAGGGGGCAGCGTAAATGAAAGTTGTTGAGACGCACAATATCGATGAGGAATATGGAAAAGGTTCCGTGTATGTCACGCTATATGATAATGAAGGAAAGCGTATCGCAAGTGTGGTTATCTGCGCGGGAGAGCCTGAAGACAACACGTTCAATCGCGATCTGAATGGCGCATACAAGATCGCAGCTCTCGTCAAGGCTGCTTATGAAGCTGGAAAACGCGGCGAGACTTACGAGTACAAATTTATCGATGAAAGCGAGGGCGAGTAAGTGGAAATTAAAATATCAAGCGATGAATTGCGCGAGTATGGACTTCCTGACTGTGGGTTTGGTGGGGTGGAAGTCCTCGAAGATACAATCACGAATACTTCGCGGTGGTCTATCCACCATACGCTAGTGTTCCGCTGGATTGATGGAAAGACGTATAGAACGGAATACTCCGAGGGCGCTACGGAATGTCAAAGCGAAACGCCGTGGGAATACGAAGACTTCGTGGAATGCGAGGAAGTCGTGAAAGTCCCGAAGACAATCGAAGTTTGGGAGGCGGTTTAGTGTCCGAAATATGCACGGTAGTTGACATCGAGACGACCGGACTTGATCACGAGACGGATCACATAACGGAAATTGCCGCAATCCGAACGGATGGTATACGCGAGATTGGACGATTTCACACGCTCGTTAGATTGCCAGACGGAGTCGTGATTCCGCCAGAAATTACGGAACTAACCGGAATCAAGGGCGAAGATTTAACAGGTGGAATGTGCGAGTGGGATGCGTTGTCAGCGTTGGATTACTTCGCGTTTGGTACGACAATAGTTGCGCATAATGCTCCGTTTGACCTGGCGTTTATCTCGCGAGTATTCACGACTACTAGATTCGTATGTACTCGGGCACTATCGAAGTTAG
>Ga0209130_1000274_pt1 | contig 64411 bp, 57 predicted proteins | sample AraplaMF_Cvi_mLB_FD_184264 | JGI IMG/M metagenome (GOLD analysis project Ga0209130, IMG submission 184264) | Arabidopsis root microbial communities from the University of North Carolina, USA - plate scrape MF_Cvi_mLB (SPAdes) (version 2) | ecosystem: Host-associated > Plants > Roots > Endosphere... | reverse complement strand
TCGACAAAGTGGAAGAGGCGGCGTCGATCGGCCAGATTCAGCTGCGAATAGCGTCGGGACATGCCAAAATCTCCAAGGGGAAACCATTGAAATCATTGGCATGTCGCACTTCAAATTAGAATGTACCTTTTGGGCCACGAAGATCGCATAATGTATCGTAGGGAAGCGGCTAAACTCCGAAGTCTCACCATTCGCGATGATACTGGATTTTGTCATGCAGGTGCATTACATTGGCCTTGTGAAGGAGATTTGTCATGGCTGCAAATGCACTGGTCCAGACGCGGATTGATGCTGACATCAAGGACCGCGCCACGGCTGTCCTGCAAAACATGGGGCTGACTGTCTCGGATGCTGTTCGTATCCTTCTGACGCGAACGGCGAACGAAGGCTCATTACCGCTCGAGATGGTCGGAAGCAGTGACGCCCACGATGCCTGGTTCCGCGCCAAAGTGTTGGAGGCTCTCGAGGATACGCGACCTGATTACGAGGATGCGGATGCTGAGGCTCGCTTTCGCGAGCGCCGGGCGGCAGCTCTGCGTAAGGCCGGGGCTGGCGACCGATGAGGCTTGTCTGGGCGCAGTATGCGCTTGACGATCGAGACGCTATCTTCAGCTACATTGAAAGTGAAAACCCGAAAGCGGCGGTGCACGTCGACGAGGAGATTGCGCATGCAGTTCGGCGTCTCCTCGACTTTCCCGAAAGCGGCCGCCCTGGTCGAATTGAGGGAACGCGGGAGTTGGTAATTCCTCGCACTCCCTACATCGCCGCCTACACGGTGACAGTCGACCGCGTTCGCATTCTGCGCATTCTGCACGGTGCCCAGATATGGCCCTTTGAGCTCGGCGACGAGTAAATCCTACGCCAATTCTTTTGGCTGTCGGCGGTTCGATTCCTTTCAAGGCGAGGGGTGCGCCGTCGACGGTCAATCGCCGATAGATCGAGGCGTCCCACGGCCTCCGCCTTTCCAAGGTTTTCCAACGCGGGCCGGAACACACAGGGTGGCAACCGTCACTTCTCGCCGTGCATTCAAAAAACCTTCAGCAACTATTCGACCAGCTGCCTGATCGTGGTTTGCTCGACGCATGACTGTGGCGCCATGGCAGCCGCTATTGGAGAATCTTGACGGTGACTGGCTGGTCCGCAAGCTTCTCGAGTGTACCCAACGACGCCTTGTAGGTGCCGATGTGAATGGTTTGGTTCGAGTAATCGATTCCGGCCGTATTGTAATAGAAGCCGAGATTTCCCCAGGGAATGAAGTAGATGAGGTCACCGTCTTCAGGATCGGATCCGGGTGATCCGGTGTGCTTAAGTTTCCGAGGGAGATAGCTGATTTTTTCGCGACCGGTGAACTCCTCAAGCTTCAGCTTGAGCGGGAGCATTGAAAGAAAGTCACGGACTGCTGGGTTGTCTTCGCCTATTTTTACGTCCACCGACGTCGATCCGCCGGTGAACCGCACCACCGTGCCGACTACAGGCGTCGCCTTGCGATGCTTTGTCTGTGCGAAGGCGCTGGGAGCCAAAGTAGTGAAGAAGGCTGCGAAAAGGATCGCAGTCATTTGGCGGTTGGGGCTTCGCATTTGTTCGGTTCTCTTCGACATTTCAACTAGGACACGCTGCCCGATGCAACGGTCGCGGGGCGAAACGCTGCGCATTCGTTCGATATCAGCGACTATAACTGGCCGAACGTGATCCGATTACCTCTGTCGGATCGTTTGTAGTCATGGGTGTATTTCATGAATGCTGCGCGAGGCGGCAAGCGTCGAGGATACTGCCTTCGCTTTCTGTGGGCTGGAACGTCCATTGGTTGCCAGGAGTAGAATACGCGATCGAACTCGACAGCGGGACCGTGCTCGGAAAGAGCGGGAGTGGGGTGTGGCTGTCGATACAATTCATTGAGCCTCATCATAACCGCTTGCGCGTTTCCAGCTCTAATCGATCCTGGCGATGGCGGCTATAATCCCCACCACATCGGACGGAGCGCGCACCACCTCGGCAACCGCACGGATCTTTTTCAAGGAAAGCATCGACGAGAATGCGATTTCATGCAGACCTGCAGCTTTGGAGGACAGCCTTGAGGGGCGTCGCACGGCTCGCGAGCAAGCGGTTCGCGGTAGGTGAAAGGGGCGCTTGGTCCGGCTCGTCGAATGCGCTTGGAGACGCTATCGACCGCGAAGTCAATGAGGGTCTCGCCTATATGTTCTGGGGCCGACTGGTCGCCCTCGGCACGCTCGCAGCGGGGGCGCTCCTTGCCGTGCCTCTCGACCGCTCGGGCCTCTATGTGGTGGCCATCGTAGCGTTTGCACTTCTCAATGCAGTTTCCTTTGGCTTGGCTCGCAACAGTCGCTACGCGACGGTGGCGACTTGGTTGTTCGTGGTCGTTGATGCCGCGGTCTTGACCTATATCTTTGTGACGCCATCGCCGTTCGCCGTCGAAGGCTGGACCTCCCAACTCAATCTTCGCCTGCCGAACTTCCTGTATCTGGGCGTGTTCCTTGTGAGCATGGCGCTCAGCTACTCGCCGGCCCTGGTCGTCTGGAGCGGCGTGGTCACGATCGTCCTCTGGAACATCGCCTACTGCTGGATCGCCACGCGGCCCAACTCGATCGCCTATGGAAGTGATTTGCTGAATGGTGGCGTTAGTGACGCAGACATCATTGCACTGGTGCTAGATCCCCGCTCTGTCAGCCTGATTAATCTCTCCTATCAGACGATGTTCCTGGTGCTTGTCACGGTCATCCTTGCGATTTCCGTTTGGCGTTCGCGCAGGCTGGTGCGCAGTCAGGTTGCAGCAGAAGCTCAACGCAGTGCCTTGTCACGCTACTTTTCGCCGAACATCGTGCGTGAGCTGTCGAGCGTGTCGAGCGGCTTCGGGGAACCCTTGCTCCAGATTGCCGCAATCCTGTTTGCCGACATAGTTGGTTTTACCAATATATCGGAGCGGCTTGCGCCGGCGGAGCTCGTGAAACTGCTGAAGGAGTTCCATGCCCGCCTGGCAACCGTTGCGTTCGCCCATGGCGGGACCGTGGACAAATACATCGGCGACGAGATCATGGTGCACTTCGGCACCCCACGTCCCCGGCCGGATGACGCCGCGCGAGCGCTGTCATGCGCCCGCGACATGCTGGAGCAGGTCCGGCTCTGGAACGAGCAGCGCCGCGCTCGCGGCGAACATATCATTGAGGTTGGCATCGGCGTTCACTATGGCGAGGTAATCGCCGGAAACATCGGCGACGAGCGCCGCCTGGAATACACGGTGTTGGGCGATACCGTGAACGTTGCAAGCAGGCTCGAACGGCTGACGCGCAAGATCGGCGCATCACTCGCAGTCAGCGAAGATCTGCTTACCGCAGCACGAGCTCAAAGCTCGAACCCGGCGTCCGTTGTCCGGGGACTGCAGCCGGATCAGGTCCGCTTGGTGCGCGGGCGCCGCCGACCGATCGCCGTCTGGTATCTCCCTCGCACCGAACAGCAGAAAAGCAGAAAGGGGCCGAGCCGGCGTCAGCACGCGGTCCCGAGCGAGATGGAGCAAGTGGATTGAAACGCACCTGTGAACCGCACTTACGATCTTTGATACCGCAATGCGTCCACCACCACCTTGAATGCCGGCGAGTTCTGATGTCGGCTCGGATAGTAAATATAATAGCCGGAGAAGGGTGGGGACCAGTCTGACAGCAGCGCAACCAGACGTCCCGCTTCAATATGTGCGGTCGCCAGGTCTTCCGGCAAAAAAGCAATGCCATGGCCGGCCACCGCAGCATCTACCATCGGATAGGAAGTGTTGAACGTGAGTTGCCCGTCGACCCTGACGCGAAGCTCCTGCCCGTTCTTCTCAAATTCCCAGGTATAGAGGCCGCCGCCGGTTGCCTGCCGCATGTTGATGCAGTCGTGCTGCATCAGATCCTGCGGATGTTGGGGAACCACTCGACCGGCAAGATACCTGGGCGAGGCGACGGCCAACATCCGCCAGTCGGGTCCAATTCTGACCGCGATCATATCTTTCTCGATACTCTCGCCCAGCCTCACGCCAGCGTCAAAGCCATCCTCCACGATGTTGCGCAGGCCATTGTCACGGCTCAATTCGATCTTGATGTCGGGATATTTCGAAAGGATCGGCTGCAGTTTTGGCCAAACGATGGTTTCGAGCGCATGGTCCGACAGGGTGATCTTAATCGTACCCGACGGCGTGTCGCGCAACGCTGTCAACGCTGCCAGATCGCTCCTGATGGCGGATATCCTGGGCGAAAGCGACTGAAAGACGCGATCTCCGGCTTCGGTCAACGCGACGCTTCGAGTGGTACGCGTCAGCAGTCTCAGCCCCATTCTGGTTTCAAGCCGCTTTATCGTATGGCTTAGCGTCGACTGGGTTATGCCAAGTTTGGCGGCCGCCCTCGTAAAGTTTCGTTCCTCGGCAACGGCGAGGAACCATAGGAGGTCGTTGAAGTCTTCTCTGGCCATCGCTTCCCGCTTGGTCCTGCCCATTTATGCGTCACATCGATAAATGTAAGCGAAGCACGGCAACTAATCCATAGCCGCGTCCTTTGCTAGCGTGTGCGGTGAGACAGTTCGGCCCTGGTTCGAGGCATCACGTGCAACCCGAGGAGACCACTATGGAACTCACGATCAATGGGACAAAGCATCAGGTCGACATCGAACCCGATACGCCGCTGCTTTGGGTTCTGCGCGACGAGCTTGGAATGACGGGCACGAAATATGGTTGCGGGCTCGCCCAATGCGGCGCCTGCACGGTGCTTGTCGACGGGCAGGCAACGCGATCCTGCGTCACGCCGGTAGAAAGCGTCGCCGGCACTGAGATCATGACGATCGAAGCCGTTGCTGATGATCCGATCGGCCAGAAGATCGTCGAGGCCTGGGTTTCCAACCAGGTCGCCCAATGCGGCTACTGCCAGTCCGGCCAGGTCATGGCGGCCACCGCCCTTTTGAAGCAAACGCCCAAACCGAGTGACGACGACATTGCCGGCGCAATGGTCAACCTCTGTCGCTGTGGCACCTACAACGCAATCGCCGCGGCCGTCCGCGACGCCGCCCAAGCTTGATCGGAGGTGCACCATGAATGACATGACGCCCATTGCCCCCGAGGTTCTGGCCAGCGAGGACGGCAAGCCTTTCAAGGTATCCCGTCGCGGCTTTCTTGGCGCGTCGCTGGGCGCGCTTGTTCTTGGCGTTACCCTTCCGGCGAGCCGGACCCGCGCGTTGGCGGCCGCGCCTGCGGCTATCACACCAGGCTCCCGGGTTGCGGCATTCCTGGAAATCCGGCCCGATAGCACCGTCCTTTTCCGCAGTGCCTTCATCGAAGGAGGGCAGGGGATCTTCACCGCCATGGCGCAGATCGTCGGTGAGGAGCTGGATGTCGATCCCGCGAACTTCGTTGTCGAAGGTGCGCCGCCCGGTCCCGACTACCTCCTGACGGGCGGCGGGCGTTTCACAGGCGGCAGTATGTCCGTCCGCATGAGCTACGACACGATGCGCAAACTCGGCGCGTCCGCGCGGCACATGCTCCTTCAGGCGGCGGCAGCAAAGCTTGGCGTGCCTGTATCCGAGCTTTCGACTGAACCAGGCAAAGTGATCCACGCCGCATCAAGTCGTACGGTCCCTTATGGCGAAATAGCCGACGACGCTGCCGCGTTGCCATTGCCGGCTGAGGTTCCGCTCCGAGATCGGGCGAACTTCCGCTGGATCGGCAAGCCGTTTGCGCGGCTTGACGCGCGCGACAAATCAACGGGCAAGGCGAAGTACTCCATCGATCAGAAGATCGACGGCATGCTCTACGCCGCTGTCCAGCACAGCCCGCGGCTCGGCGGCGAGCCAGGGGCCATGCAGAATGAAGCTGAGGTTCGCGGCATGCCCGGCGTCCATTCCGTCCACAGACTTCCGGGCGCAGTTGCCGTGGTCGCCAACAGTTGGTGGCGCGCCCGCAGCGCTGTCGAGGCCTTGCAGGTGAACTGGACTGAGGCCGCTTCCACGGCATCGCACCCGATGCCAGCCGATTTTTCGTCCGCAGCGCATATGGCGAAATTGAAAGCGGCGTCCGGCGACGGCGTAGCCTTCGAAACGGAGGGCGATGCGGCTGGTGCGCTTGCGGGCGCAGCGCGCGTGGTCGAGGCGGTCTATGACGCGCCTTATCTCGTGCACGGCCAGCTCGAACCCCCATCGGCGCTCGCGCGCTGGAACGAGGATGGATCCCTCGAGTTATGGCTACCCAACCAGGCACCCGAGATGTTTCAGGCCGATGCCGCGAAGGTCGCTGGCATCGCGCCGGAAAAGGTCATCATTCATTCGCCGATGCTGGGTGGCTTCTTCGGACGGCATTTTCTCTATCAGACAGCGAACCCGTATCCCCAGGCGATCCAGCTTGCGAAGGCGGTCGGGCGTCCGATCAAGCTCCTTTGGAGCCGTGAGGAGGAGTTCTTGCGTGACGCGCTCAGGCCGATGGCGGCGGTCCGTTTCCGCGGCGGACTTGATGCCAGCGGTATGCCGGTGGCACTCTCGGCGGTCGCGGTCGGAGAAGGACCCACGGGCCGCTGGTTTGGTCGCCAGCCCGACAAGGTCGACAGCTCCGCCGTCGAGGGTATCGCCGGCAAAGTCTATGCGATCCCCAACCGCCGTGTCGGCCAGATCCACGTGGATGATCCCGCCATCATCGGCTTCTGGCGTTCCGTCGGCCACTCGATGAACGACTTTTTCTACGAGACGTTCCTCGACGAGTTGGCCGATGCAGGTCAGCAGGATCCTTATGAGTTGCGTCTTCGTCTGCTGGCCGGCAGTCCGCGCCACAGGACGCTTCTGGAAGCGGTGGCCGATCTCGCCGGCGGGTGGAAACGAGGTCCGTTTGTTGCCGAAGACGGCACCCGGCGGGCGAGAGGGGTTGCCATGGCCTCACCCTTTGGCAGCGAGGTTGCGACGATCGCCGAAGTATCGCTGCGAGAAGGTGACATCGCCGTCCATGATGTCTGGGTGGCAATCGATCCGGGCAGCATCGTCAATCCCGCAATCATCGAAGCGCAGATGAACTCGGCCGTTGCCCTTGGTCTTTCCTCGGCCCTCCTTGAAGAAGTGGTCTACGTGGACGGCATGCCGCAAGCACGCAACTACGACGGCTATCAGATCCTGACGCCGGATCGCATGCCGCGGGTCCATGTCCGGATCGTCGAAAGCGGTGCGCCCATGGGCGGTATCGGTGAACCGGGCTTACCTGGTGTTCCACCGGCGGTGGCCAACGCCCTTTCGGTGCTCGCCGGCAAACGTATCCGAAGCCTGCCTCTGTCCAAACTCGATCTCAAGGAAGTCGACGGTTGAAGACGCTCATCCTTGCCTCATTGGCCTCTCTCATCATGGCAGGCGCTTGTGCGCCTGCTTGTGCCCAAGGAACGGACGCGTCACCAGGCGAGCGGCTGTTTCAACAGCGCTGCGGCGCCTGCCATCCACCTGCCACCACTCGAAACGGTGTTGGCCCTCATCTGCAGGGTGTGATCGGCCGGTCGGCCGGAAGTGTCGAGGGCTTCAAGTATTCTCCCGCCCTTAAAGGATCCGGCGTGACGTGGACGCCGGAGACCTTGGAGACCTTCCTCGCTAACCCCGGCGCCATGGTGCGCGGAACGCGCATGACGCAGCGCTTCAATAACGCTGACGAGCGGCGGGCGATTATCGAGTTCCTTGGCTCGCACTAGGGCTTTGGAAACAATCTGGCATGGTGGCGTCGTCGTTACTCGGCGTCGCCACTTGGGACTTTGCCCTTTCGCAGATTTATGCGCCACTTCGATTAATGCAAGTGAGCCGCGGCGGCTAATTCGATTGCTTCCGGAATGCTAGTCAGTCGGGGGGAGAAAACCACCCGTGAGCTGAAGGGCGTAACATCATGACACAAGTGACATATGATAAAACCATAACGAGACCCGTTGCAGCGTGGGGCGCCGTTGTTTCCATGGCACTGTGCGTCGCGGTGCTGATCGCCTCGGAGTTCATGCCCGTCAGTCTTTTGACGCCGATCGCAAACGATCTTGCCATGACCGAGGGCCAGGTCGGACAGGCAATCTCGATTTCGGGACTGTTCGCCGTGGTGACAAGCCTGTTCATCGCAGGCATCACACGCAACATCGATCGCAAGGCCGTCCTGTCCTCGTTGTCGCTTCTCTTGGTCGTTTCGGGGCTCATCGTTACGTTTGCCCCGAACTACACACTCCTGATGATCGGCCGCGCCTTGCTCGGTATCGCAATTGGCGGCTTTTGGTCGATGTCTACCGCGATTGTCATGCGCCTTCTGCCGGCGAGCGCTGTGCCGAAAGGTCTTGCGATCCTGAATGCTGGGAACGCGATTGCGGCGACAATTTCCGCACCGCTGGGCAGCTTTCTGGGCGACTACATTGGTTGGCGTGGGGCATTCTTTTTTGTGGTACCGCTGGCACTGACTGCGCTTGTCTGGCAATGGCTGAGCATGCCCTCGCTGCCGCCGCGCCAAAGAAGCGCTACCGGCAATGTTTTCCGACTACTCAAGCGCAGGCAGGTTGCGATTGGCATGACAGCAATCCTGTTGCTGTTCATGGGCCAATTCGCCCTGTTCACCTATCTAAGACCTTTCCTCGAGTCCGTCTCAGGCTACTCCGTTTCCGCTTTGTCTCTGGTGCTGTTGTTGATGGGCCTCGCCGGCGTCATCGGGACCTGGAGCATCAGTTCGCTGCTTGCTACGCGTCTCTATTCGATCGTTATCTGCATTCCCCTTGTCATGGCGGCGATAGCTGCAATGCTCATTGCCTTTGGCTCGGTAAAGGTTGCAGTTGCGGCCCTTCTGATTGCATGGGGCTTTTTCGGCACCGCCGCCCCCGTCGGATGGGGAACATGGCTGAGCAGGGTTCTCCACGACGACGCAGAGGCGGGCGGGGGCCTCCAGGTCGCTGTCATCCAGTTTGCCATTACCGTTGGCGCGGCTGCTGGTGGGATCCTGTTCGACTGGAGCGGATGGTGGAGTTCGTTCACTTTGGCGGCAGCACTTCTGCTGGGTTCGTCGGTGGCCGCTTGGGCGGCGTGCATTGATTGGGAGCGTTCAAAATGAAACAGGCCCGCGCGCTCACACACCGACTTTGCTCAGCGGCGGCGTTGACGGCGCGATCCAGCCGCGCCTCGGATGGACTGAGGAGACGAACATGAAGGTACGCTTCATTTTTGCCGATCACGACGTCACGGTGACACTCTACGACAATCAGTCTGCACGTGACTTTGCCTCGATGCTTCCGCTCGATTTGACGTTCTCGGATTTCGGCAATGAGAAAATTGCCTATCTGCCGCGTAAGCTCAACCTGGAAGCAAGGGGCCCCTTTCCAGACACAGCCCCCGGGGACCTCTGCTACTATATCCCGTGGGGCAATCTCGCCTTCTTCTACGGAAATTACGTCTCCACCAGAGATCTCATCCGGCTCGGTCGCGTTGATGGCGGCGTCGAGCCCCTGCTGACGCGCGGCGAATTTCCGCTTCGCATCGAGCGCTTGTCCTGACACCATCGAAAGGGAGTGAAGCATGCTGGCTACGGTTCTGCACGGCAAAGGCGACATCCGTTGTGAGGAGGTCGCCGAGCCGAAAATCCTCAAGCCCACCGACGCTATCATCAAGCTGGCGGCGTCCTGTGTTTGTGGTTCCGATCTCTGGCCCTACCGCGGGCTCCAGCCGATGGGCGGGCCGGCTCATATGGGTCATGAATATTGCGGCGTGGTCGTCGAAGTCGGCGACGAGGTCAAGACGGTAAAACCTGGCCAGTTCGTCGTGGGATCCTTCTGCATTTCCGACAACACATGTCCGCACTGCCGCTTCGGGTTTCCATCCTCCTGCGAGCAGCGGGAGTTCATGTCGGGTGCGCAGGCGCCCTATGCCAGAATTCCTCTTGCTGACGGCACCCTGGTCGCAACGCCGGAGATGCCGGCCGACGATCTCATTCCGAGCCTTTTGGCCGTTTCGGATGTCCTTGGTACGGGCTGGTACGCGGCCGATGCGGCCCGGGTACAGCCTGGCTCAACGGCGGTCGTCGTCGGCGACGGGGCCGTCGGGCTGATGGGCGTGCTTTCCGCCAAGCAGATGGGGGCCGACAAGATCATCGCCATGAGCCGGCACAAGAGCCGCCAGGACCTTGCGCTGGAGTTCGGCGCGACGCACATCGTCTCGGAACGAGGCGACGAAGGTGTGGCCCGGATCAAGGAACTGACCGGCGGCGTGGGCGCCGAATCCGTGCTTGAGTGCGTAGGAACGCAAGAAGCCATGACGCAGGCGATGAACTGCGCTCGACCCGGCGGGCATATCGGCTTTGTGGGAGTTCCGCATGGTGTTCAGATCGACGGACAGACCTTGTTCTTTGCCCAGAAGAGCCTGATGGGCGGCCCGGCTCCCGTTCGTCGCTATCTTCCGTACTTGATGGATTTGGTGCTTAACCGGGAAATAAACCCGGGTAAGGTCTTCGATCTCGAAATTCCCCTCGCTGACGTCGCAGAAGGTTACCGCGCGATGGACGAACGCCGCGCGATCAAGGCGTTGTTGCGGGTTTGAGACTGAGACAAGCTGCCGGGGCGGGTTATCCCATCTGAATCGCCGTTGCCGCGCAGATGAAGACACCGCGCGGCAAGCGGGGCGCCTCCATTCTTGCCCTTAAAGCTGGCGCCGAGGAGGCGGCGCCGGTCGACCGTATGGATCTGATGTGAACGATATCTCACTTCACGCGCTGCCAACACCTGTCAGAGCGCTTATCACGGATGAACCGATTGAACTCCTCACGTTCGCCGCTGACGCCTTCAAGGCAGGACAGGTTGCGATAGCAACACTCGTCGAGATTCGCGGCGGCGCGGCTCGTGCACTCGGCTCTCAGGTGATCATCCTAAGCGACGGTCGCTTTGCGGGGTACGTTTCCGGCGGATGTGTCGAAGCCGCGGTCGCCGCTGAAGCACTTCTTGCCATGGCAGACGGATGCGACCGTTTCGTGTTGTTCGGTGATGGTTCCCCGTTCCTCGACGTTGTGCTTCCTTGCGGAGGCGGGATCACGGTCGCGATCCATGTCTTGCGACGCGTCGAAGAAATCGAAAAAGCCCTCACATACCTGAAGCAACGCCAAGCCATCGGTCTCCGGTACTGGCCAGAGCGACAGTCGCTGGTCCTGGCCAGCCCGGCGGACCGCGCCGGATGGGTAGGCGGCAGTTTTTTGACCATCTATCGTCCCAGCATAAAAGTGATCATCTCAGGGCAGACGATCGAAGTGCGAAGCGTTGCACGCCTCGCCGAATGTTCGGGATTTGAGGTAACTGTCTTGGCTCCAGACAGAGGATCGAGTTTGATCCGAGAGATCGTTGACCCCTTTTCGGCCGTCCTGCTTCTGCATCATGACTTGGAGCAGGAAATTCCGGTGCTTGAAGCGGCGCTGCAAACCTCATGCTTTTACCTTGGCGCTCTGGGGAGCAGGCGGACGCACCGACAGCGTCTCGACCGATTGTTGAGACTGGGGCACAGCGAAATCGAACTGGCACGTATCAAGGCGCCGATCGGCCTGTTCGGCCCTGCGCGAGACTCTGCGTCGCTGGCACTTTCGGTCCTTGCGGATGTTGCCGCGTCCCGCTTGTGGGCATTTGGATGATACTGGGAGCTTAAAATGGAGAATTGGTTGGATGAGCACCGAGGTCACCGAAGCGTCAACTGCGCCCCCTACGCGATCGGTTCGGGCGACCTGTCACGAACTCCCGCTGTCGGTGACCGCGATGCGATTTTCGTTGCACCTACTGCATGGCGGAAAAAATCGAGCCCTAGTCTAAAGCCTCGCGCAGAAGTGCGCAGCGTTGAAGGGAGCCGATCTTCACGAGCGCCGCTGGGCCGAAATGATCGCAATGTATCGACCGGAACGGAGCTTCCGAGCTCTCCGTCTGAGTTCCACTGAGCCTCTACAGGAAGGTAGAGCTTGCCCTCACGTACCCGATTTCCATTTCATCGCTTCGAGCGGGTAGCCGACAAACCATTTCGGTCTGCTCAAGATGACGTGCATGCGGATATAGCGAATACCTATATCGGCGGCCATCATCTCGTTAATCAGCCGGTCGATTTCCGGGATGTCCGAACAGACGACTAGGGCTATGAAATCCGGATCCCCACCAACGCGCATGCAGTCGACGACCTGCGAGAACCCGATGAATGCGCGCTCGAACCCGGTAATGGTCTCGGGCCGGATATTGTCCATGTGCACCATGAAGTAGGCTTGCACATTGTGGGTAATGCGATCGAGATCGGTTGCGATGATGTAGGCCTGAATGCAGTTCGCCGCTTCCAATGCCTGCACTCTTTTCAAGCAAGCGCTCGGCGAAAGACCAACGCGGTTTGCGAGTTCCAGGTTGGTTATCCGGGCATCTCTCTGGAGTTCGATCAGAATCTTGCGGTTGATTTGATCGAGCTCGATCGACTTCTTCGTCATTTTAGGTCCTTGTGAACAATCTTCTCTTCCGCCCGTCCGCCAGGAAATTTATGGCGGCATCGCATCCGATATTCGAGATTTCATTCGCCGCCTCTTCTCGTAAGTTTTTCTGAGAAAACGGGCCGAAGTCAAATCGGCCTGATGGGGAACAGGGACGGTTCATTTACATCCGGGTTGCGAAGGACGCAGCCGGCGGAGCCGACCTCTTGCAAACTAAGGAGGTAGATCTTGCGTCTAGCAGTCGATGTTGGCGGCACATTCATTGACTTCGTCTATTATGACGAGTTGACGGGTGAGGTTCGCACAGAAAAGGTCCGTTCGGCCGGAACATTGAGCGGTCGTCTTGTGGAAGGCATCCGGGCGCTCGAGGCGGATATCACCTCTCTGCCGACGATTGTTCATGGAAGCACCATGGTGCTCAACTCAATCGTGCAGGAGAAAGGTGCGCGTGTCGGGCTCATCACCACGAAGGGATTTCGCGACGTTCTCGAACTCGCCCGCGGCAACAGAGCGGAGATCTACAATCTCTTCTACAAGCAAGCCACACCGCTCGTTCCGCGGTACCTTCGAATGGAAGTGTCCGAGCGGGTCGATTTCCGTGGCGTCGTCGTCGAACCACTCGACGAGCAGGAACTGATAGCGTCTGTCGAGACACTGGTTGCGCAAGGCGTCGTCAGTATCGCTTTGTGTTTCCTCAATGCCTACGCCAATCCCGAGCATGAGCTACAGGCAGCCCGCCTCATCGGGAAGCTCTATCCCGATATCTTCGTATCGATTTCGTCGGATATTGTTCGAGAGCGACGGGAATTCGAGCGCACGAGCACGACCGTACTGAACGCGTTCACCCGACCTCGCTTTAGCGGGTACCTGGACCAAGTTGGCCAGCGCCTTGCAGAGGAGGGTTTCTCGGGCGCTTTGACCGTGATGCAGTCCACTGGCGGCATCACCTCCACAGAAATCGCCAGCAAGGTCCCAGTGCGGGTGGTCCAGTCCGGGCCCGCCGGGGGCGTTATTGGAGCAACGCGCCTCAGTAGCCTGATCAATCAAGGGAATATGGTCGTTGGCGATCTCGGCGGGACGACGTTCGACGTCTCGCTGATTAGCGAAGGTCAATATTCGGAGCGCAGCGACGTCAGCATCAATCGTCGCCCGATCATGCAGCCGAGTATCGATATCGTCTCGATCGGCGCGGGTGGCGGCAGCATCGTCAGTATCGATGAGGAAGGTGGCCTGCGGGTCGGTCCTGAAAGCGCACAGGCCGAACCGGGTCCGATCTGCTACGGCTTCGGCGGTAGACAGATAACCTTGACTGATGCTCTGGTGACGCTCGGCTATTTTGATCCTGCCGTGTACATGGGCGGGCGTATTGCCCTCGACACGAACTCCGCGGAAGCGGCGATCAAGAACCAGATTGCTTCGCATCTGGGCCTCAGCTCTGAAGAAGCCGCGTCCGGTATTGTGCGGATAGCGACGACGAACATGGCCTATGCCATTCGCCAGGTGACAATCGAACGCGGTTTTGATCCGCGCGAGTTCGCTATGCTGTGCATTGGCGGCGGCTGTGGCCTGTTTTCTGGCGGTCTTCTCGATGAGCTTGAGTTCAAGTCGGTAATCGTCCCGAATATGCCAGCGGTGTTTTCCGCCTGGGGTCTGCTGAATGCCGATTATCGCGAAGACGTCTCGCGCACGCTTCTGACATCCCTGGACGACAAGACCGGGCCACTGCTGGCAGACGCTTTCGGCGAAATGGAGGAGCGTACGCGCGCGGCTCTCGCCACGACGACTGCCGCATCGATCCGCATCGAGCGCTTCTGTGAGATGCGGTACACCGGTCAGGCGCATACGATTAAAGTCTCGGTGTTCGCTGACGAGGTTTCATCAGAGACGACCGGCCTCGCTGGCCTTAGAACCCGGTTCGAAGAGGCCTATGCGCGCCAGTACCGCCACATCCTTCGCGACAGTCCGGTCGAAATAACGGCAGTTCGCCTTGCCGCGATCGGGGAAACCGAAAAGCCGCAGGTGAGCGAAGTGCTTGCACGGAGCGCCTCGGATGAAGCCAGCCTGATCGGCAGCCGCGACATTCATTTTGGTTCAAAGGCTGCGCAGCTCCAGTTCGCTTTGCACGACCGCGCACGGCTAAGGTGCGATGACGTAATCCAGGGCCCGGCTGTGATCGAGGAGTGGAACAGTACGGTTGTCGTTAATCCTGGGCAGCAGGCGACCGTTGACCGTTATGGCAACCTCATTTTGGAGAAGCTGAAGTGAGCATCGATCCCATTACAAGACAAGTAATCCGAAACGCGCTGCGCGCCGCGGCAGGAGAAATGCAGACCAGCCTGATCAAAACTGCGCACTCGCCCTTGATCTACGAGGTCCAGGACTTCGGCGTCGCGCTGACGGACGCCCGCGGTCGCCTGGTCGGCGAAGGTGCGGCACTCGCGGGCTTTCTCGGCTGCCTGCCACCCACGATCCAAAAAGGTCTCGAAGTGTTCGGTCCGGACGGCTTCGAAGAAGGCGACATCATTCTCGCGAACGAGCCCTATGATACGGGAACGCACATCAGCGACACCGTTCTCTACATGCCGGTCTTCTTCGAAGGACGACTGGTCGCTTTCACCGCAATCATGGCGCACTGGGCCGATATCGGTGCGTTTGCACCAGGAGGATGGTGCCCATCGACGACCGACGTCCACCAGGAAGGCCTGATCTTCAATCATTTGAAGCTCTACGATGCCGGCCGCCTCAACAAGGAAATGCTACGGCTCATCCTGCGTAACGTTCGTACACCAGAAGCAGTCAATGGCGATCTCAACGGGCTGATCGCCTCATGCAATACCGGCGCCATGCGGTTCCAGGAACTGTGCCGTCGATATGGCGTTGAGACGCTGAACGGTGCAATCGAAGAAATCTTCGAAAACTCCGAAGCCCGGATGCGGCGCGAAGTCAGCGAGATTCCGGATGGCGTCTACCATGGCGAGGCGTATCTCGATCATGACGGCGTCGAACGCAGCAAGCGCCACCGCATTGCCGCAACGGTGACGATCCGAGGCAGCGAGATCGAAATCGACTTTGACGGCTCCGATCCCGTCGCACGAGGGCCGGTCAACCACCCGCTCGTTGGTACCCGAGCGCTCTGCGCGACGGTTCTTAAATGCGTGACTATGCCCGACGATGCGACGAATGACGGGCATTTGCGTGTTGCCACTGTCAAAGCACCGCGGAACTCCATCGTCAGCCCGGAGTATCCCGCACCTTGCGACAGCTATGGGTATGTTGCGGAGCTGGTGGAATACGTCGTTCTCAAGGCCTTAGCCCGTGCCATTCCGCACCGCATTCCTGCTCCGAGTTACCAGATGTATGCCTACCATCTGGTGCGAACAGGGGAGAGTGAACATGAGCCGTTCATCTGCGCCGAGCCGGTCGATGGCGGCGGCGGTGCATTCCCTTTCGATGACGGGCCGAGCGGGATCATGTTCCTCGGTAACGGCGATGCTCCGAATTCTCCGATCGAGATCTTGGAAGCGAGTTACCCAGTTCGCTTCACGCGCTACACGTTCAATCCAGAAAACCGTGGCGTCGGAAAGTATCGCGGAGGATTTGGTGTGATCCGCGAACTCATGGTGACCGAAGACAAGGCCTACTTGCAGGTTTCGACCGAGAACAATGCAAACCCTCTTTGGGGCCTGGCAGGCGGCGGCGACGCAGGTCGGTCAAAGACAGTCGTCACGTTCCCGGATGGGGCGGAACACACCTTTGATGACAGAGTGGGCGACGTGGGCCCGTTGGAGGCCGGAACGTTGATTTCCATGTATACCGCCAATGGTGGGGGATGGGGCGATCCTGGTGACCGCGACCCAATGCGGATCGCCGATGACGTCGTCAACGGCTTTTTCACCGCGGAGGAAGCCGCGGGCAGCTATGGCGTCGATTTGGGACGCATCGAAGAGGCACTGAGGCAGCGCCGGTCTGAGATGTCGGAGGTGAAGCATGCGCGATAACGATGTCGTAGAAGATTTCCTGCTCCGTCCCGTTCCTGAAGCGGAGACGCTCTCCGGGTTAAAGATTGCTACTGTGCTTATCGCGCTCGGCTTGACCTTGCCGGTCTTTACGATGGGGTCACAGATAGTATTAGCTCAGGGGCTACTGAACGGCAGCCTCATCATCACTGTCGGGTGCGGTATTACCGCGCTCCTCGCTCTTGTCACGTCCCTAATCGGTGCGCGGCTTCGCGTCTCGACCTACGTCCTTCTGACAATGGTATTTGGCCAGGTTGGCGGAAAGGCGCTTAATCTAATGTTCGCGGCGATGCTCATTGGCTGGTTCGCCAATGTGGCGGACCTGTTGAGTGTCCAGCTAAGCAGCGCAGTTTCTGCGACCTACGGAGTTTCGATCCCGCCGATCGCCTACTCGACAGTAGCACTGGTGCTGATGACCCTGACGGGAACGTTTGGATTCCGAATGATGGAGCGCTTCGCTTCGTTGATCGTACCTTTGCTCTTTGCATTCATGATCTACGTCCTGTTTCTGGCGTTTGGAGACGATCGTATCGGCGCGGCTGTTCTCAAGAGCGGCGATGGTTCTCTCACTGTCGTAGATGGTTTGTCCGCTGTCGTCGGCTCGGTCATTTTGGCTGGTGTCCTCGCGCCGGACTTCACCCGCTATGCTCGAGATGGAAAGGCAGCGACCCGTTCGGTTCTCGCACTCGCTATCGGCTATCCCCTCATCATGCTGATCGCCGCAATCCCCGCTCTCGTGGTCAATTCGGCCGATACGATGGATGTCATGATGAAGCTAGGACTGCCGAGTCTGGCCCTGGTCGTCCTCGCGCTCTCGACCTGGTCGAGCAACACCGGAAACCTCTACTCGTCAACGCTGACGCTTGCGACTGTGCTCACGAAATGGCCCATTTGGCGGCTGGGCTTGATCGGGTTCGTTTGTGCCTGGCTTGCTGCCTACTTCAACGCCTCGGCCTACTTCGTTCCCTTTCTCGTTTGGATGGGTGTTGCAGCCATTCCCGTTGCAGGCGTCTATGTCTCCGCGTATCTCGTCCATCGCTCGGCCCCACAGCAGCTTGCCAATGGTTCCATCCAGTTCAAAACGAAGAACTTTGGAGCCTGGTTGCTCGGGACCGTGGTTGGGAGTGGGAGTGTTATGACGGCTGGGTTTATTGTACCGGTCCCGGCTCTTGAAGGTCTCGCCGCCTCCGTTTTCGCTTTCCTGCTGCTCCATAATCGGGACCTGCTTCCGGCAAACAGGCGCAGGAGCGAAGATCCGACTGCCGCCTAGCATCGCGAGAAAGCGTGCTGGGTAGGGGCGATCAGCCGCTGCCCAGCACCTCACCACGCGGAACCGGGATTCCCAGATTCTCGAATAACAACACGTTTGTCGCCGGCCGCGGATTCGATTCTGCTCAAGGCGACAGACGCATCGAGACAACTGTCGCAGGGGCCGCCGGTGAAAGCTCGACAACGAGGAGGCCCTGACCATGTCCTTGTCGGGGCGGCCGGGCCAGCGGACAGCGGTGTAATGCGTCGAGCGCGACATCGCCGATGAAGAATGTGGTGATGCGATTGATCCCGCGCCTGCCGCGGCCGCCACCTTTTGGTTGAAGGTCGTGCTGTCGCCTGGTTGTCCGGGCCTTTGCCGATGACTATGTGTGCGGCAGGCAAGAAAGGATCAGACCCAATGCGTATTGTCACATTGTTGCTCGTACTCTCCGCGCTCGTCGGATGCTCCCAGACGGCCGGCGGTCCGGGCAGTGTCAGAGAAGATTACTACGGCGGCGACGGCGGGTTCTATGCGGGCGCGGTTGCCCCGCGCTGATGCGGCGCTGGCGGCTCTGCGAGTGCGCTGCTGATGTCCGTGAAAACTCCGACAGCGGCTGGGGCTGACCAGCCGTATCGGGTAGCATGACGGGGCATCGCCTGATCCTCGCCCCTAGTGGCGCCGAACGTCGCCACGGCGACACTGTGAGGACCGCGAAGCTATTTTTGCTGAGCCTTCAAGAAATCACGGATCGCGTTTGCTTCATTTGTTCCCACATCGATAATGAATGCGCTCGAGCAGGGCGCTTGGAGGACTGTCAAAACGGTAGGATCTGGGTCGGGGAAAACTGCAGCGCTTGGGCCCCGCAATGGCGGTAACTGAGACGTAGCCTTGCGTAGTCCGATCACTGCATCTCCTCGGGTTCACTAAATGTAGAATTGTCCCAGGTGACCAGGAGCGTTTTGGGAGCTTTGCCAATGAGCACCTCATCAACGTCGATATCGAAGCGCGCGAAATCGGTCTTCTACGCATTGTAGCCGCCCGGCTGGGCGCTCAGCCTCGACGGTCTGAGCAGCCTCTGCGGCCAGATAGTGTTTACGACGGGCACAGGCATTGTTGCCCACGGTGGCTGCTACAGGGAAGGCTGACAAACGCACGCCGGGGACGCTGTTCGTGTCGACGTGAGACCAGAGGCCGTTGCTGGCGATCCGCGACGCCGACGGCCGTTGTCGGCGCGAAGGAGCGGCTTGCGTGGCCGGGGAAGTCATTTGGAACGATCATCAGCTCTCAACTTTTCCAAGTCAGGCATCTTCGATCCGAGCGCCTTACCAAGCGCCTTCACACCTTTGGCTGATAGCCTCAAGAGGCCGTTGCAAAGGCCTTCCTTCCAAGAATCTCCCCGATCCCACGCCTCTTCCCAAGCATCGACTAACTCGTATTCGTGGCGCGTCTCTACTAGGGCTTCGAATAGTAGGGAGGCCTGCACCAGGTCTTTGTCCGATTTCACGCGTCCTAGCGTGTCAGTGAGCCTTCTCGAGGCAACGATAAGCTTATGGACGGCATACCGCTCGGGAGCGGGGACCAGGACGTTCACGCCTTCGCGGAAGAGAAGCACCGTGCGGACAGGTTCGTAGATCAGGAAGTCCAGGAACCGGAGGTTTTCTGCCGAAGCGCCGCCGAGGGCGGGCATGGGAGACGGCTTGCCCGTGTATTCGTCCGATCCTCGGTTTCCAGTCAGGAACTCCACTCGGTAGCCCCTACCGTTCTGGAAGGCGACCACCTTGGCTTTGTCCGCTTGGTGCGGCACGGCCCGGAAATCGGGATCGACCGACTGGAGGATATCTAGAATGGGCGGAAGGCTGTCCTGCACCCCGGCCGAGATCGCGAAGTCTTGCGCGAAATCCGCGTCGCCTGTCTGCATGGCAGACGAGGGCAGTCGGACGCCAAGCATCCCCGCATAGGTGCTGAATGCCACCGACCCAATCAGCACCGCACGTAGCCGGAACAAGCCGGCGTCGGCAAGCGCCTTCGTGATATCGCCCGCGAAGGTGTCGGGACCGGGGAGACCGGCACGACGTAGCGTGCTCACCATGCGCCTCCGCTCCCGGAGATCGTCCTTGATCTGCTTGTGCGCCTTCACCCGTGCCGTGATCTCTTCGTCGCTTTCTGGACCGACATAGCTTCGCTTGTATTTGCCCTCGCCATCTGGGAGGTCGAAATACCAGTAATTGCGGTCTTTGACGGTCACGGTCACGAACCATCCTTCCATGGGGAAGTCTGCCAAAAACTGACCGTCGAGCGTCCGTTGCGTCAGCTCCGCGAACATCGTCCGATAGCTGATGTCGATCTCTCTCATCATTGGCATTTCGTCCTTTTGAAAGCGCCGACAAGCGCAGCGATCTGCCTGACGCGCGCTTCCCTTTGACCAAAGTCGTGGTCGCTCATCTTCGTCGCCGTTATAATTTTCTGCCAAGAACTTATAACGCTGTGAGCAAACTGTCAATGTTATAAGTTTCTGCCAAAGTATTATAACCGCGCGCCGGCGCCGGAAAAGAGAGGGCAATTGCGACGTCGCCTCTATGGAAGCCGCCGAGGTCGCCAGCGTGATCACCCTGTGCAGGGAATTCCGGTGAGCGAAAGCTCGCACTCTCATAAACTGCTGTGCTTCTCCGAAGCGCTTGCAACGATAAGGGGTGCGTAAGCACCTGCTTATTCGGCGCTCAATAAGCAGATCGTCAATCGACGTGAATCGTTCTGATCGTTCCTTCTGACCTGGGCCGCGGCATCTGGCCCTGGCACATCCATGAAAGGAGAAAACATGATGATGAAACCGATCGCACTCGCTCTTGCGATTTCGACCTTGCCCTTCACTGTGTTCGCGATGCCGGCAGTCGGCGATCTCGTGGGGACCAATCCCACCGACGCAACGGCCGCACTAGAGAAATCTGGATGTAAGATCTCGGACTTCGAGCCAGAAGGCGGCCAGATCGAAGCGAAGTGTTCGGACGCAGGCGGCAAAGCATGGGAAGTTTACATCGACCCGAAGTCCGGCAAAGTCAGTCAGATCAAAGATGGTGACTAATCGTGGATACCGCCGATGAGAAGGCAGCTGAGGGGGCGGTCCAGCCCCCCAACCCCTGGGATCCGCTCGTTCGCATCAGCCATTGGGCAATTGCGGCGGCTGTAATCACAAATGGGTTCATCACCAAACCCGGCAGCGCAGCCCATCTTTGGGTTGGATGGGCGGTGATCGGCGTGTTCGCGAGCCGGTTGATCTGGGGTGTCGTGGGGCCAGCGGAGGCGCGCTTTAATGCCTTTCCGCCATCGCCAGCTGCGGCGGTGCGGCATATCGGTGACCTGTTGCGAGGCGGGGCACGTGAGTATCCATCGCACAATCCCGCGGGTGCGATCATGGTCTATGCGCTATGGGCTTGCCTCACGTTGGTCACGGCGACGGGCCTCTTCATGACTGATGGCAAGAGCCCGACTACCATTGCCGAAGACCGCGCCGCCGTTGCCGCTGGCAACTGGTCGGTTCTTGTCAATCCGCGTTCGGAAAGCAATGATGGCGAAAGTCAGTTCTACACTCGCGTCGCCGGGGAGGTTCATGAGTTGGCCGCCAATCTCTTGCTGGTCCTTGCTACTGTTCATGTGGGAGGTGTGTTCGTCGAAAGTCGAGCGCTCGGCCGAAACCTCATCCGGCCGATGATCGCCGGCAAGCGGCGGCGGAACTAGCAGGAATGCCGAGATCGTCAAAGGGGCGGCGCCAATCCGTCGCCCTCGCTCTTCTTGTAACGATCCAGACGATCGCTGCGGCTTTCTTCGTGGGCGATGCCTTTACGGATCTGCTCGAATTTCCTGGTACCGCCCATGCCTTGGTCGAGGCAATGGTGGCCGTGGCACTTGTTCTTGGCATCCTGATCGGAGGGTGGCAGCTTCGCTTGACGCTGGATTCGATGCGCGAACAGGGACGCTCCCTGGAAACGGCGCGGGGGGAGCTTGCCCGAATTGTTGACACGCAGTTCGAGGTTTGGGGACTAACCTCCGCCGAAAGCGACGTTGGGCGGCTCGCCCTAAAAGGGCTCGATGCGCCCGCGATTGCTCGCATCCGGAACGCAGCGCCCGGAACGGTTCGTGCCCAACTGACACGCGTCTATGCCAAGGCGGGTGTTTCCGGACGCGAGCAGTTCATGGCGTGGTTCTTCGAAGACCTCATGCACGAAAGGTTGCTCCCACCGGAGGGAGCTCGTTGATTATGTCCTTCGAAGCGGCTGCGGACATGTCAGCGGCTGCCACAAGGGCGTCTGCGCCGCGCCCGTAGCTACCCAATATGTGGATGGCAAGGTCAACATCGTTTAGCCGTGGGAGTTGTCCGCGGTGATCGTGCCCGTTTCCGGCAGATTCTTCCTAAACAGAAAAGTGATCATGAATTGCCCGAGGTCCGCAGACTCGCCGTCAAAGATGTTTTGCTCGACATTCGAAAGGGAGAGATACTCGGGCTATCGGGCCGAACGATTCAGGCAAGCACTCGGTTCGGGGCGTCACAGGTGGTAAGGCGAGGTGAGGCGAGCTGCGCTCGGGGCGCGGACGATGCGCCTGCGATCCGATCTCGACAAATGGACGCTGCGGACGGACCGCGGACCTGCATCGGCATGGGTCTTTCGCTAACTCGGCGGGCGGTTTTCAGTGGCGTCTGCAGTCTTTGGGAGCCGTTGCTGGGTAGCCTTGTGCTTAAAAAGAATGGCATTAGTCGGTTGGCGCTTGTCGCCGGCATAATGTTGATTAGCGCCAATCCCTGCGTAGTAGTCTCCGTCGCATTCTTGTGCAAATGAAGAAAGGGGAGCGGCAATTGCTATGGAGGAGACGATCCCCGCGAACAGAATTCTGCGTTTCTGATGCATTAATCCCTCCGACGTTGGTACGGCTTCTGATGCGTCCGTTCCGACACCGTAGCCGCTCTTTGGGGTAGCCCGGTTCTGTCGGCTTGCGCCACCTAAAGGTGCATAGCAGCAAGCCGTTCACGCCTTCACGAACCATTCAACAGTGCGAGCATAAACAGGCAATTTCGAGACGCGTGTTGGACAGCGACGTCGCGAGATCTTCGCAGCGGATTAATCTGTAGCGGTCGTAGGTGAGCGTCGAAGCTTCGGTAAAAGTGGAAGCCGGCTACCCTTTTGACCGATCCAGCCGCACGCGAACGGGCGGCGCTGGCCGCGTATCGCGCCCGACGCCTGGTACCGACACACGCCTCGCATTTCGGCCGCACGGCGCTCGACGGAAAGACCTGCCTTCACCATCCTGGCAACGACAAGGGGGCGGCTTCCAGACCAATGCGCTCCATCGCCACGCCATTAAACGCACAACACCGGAACATATTGGGGACGACGGCCTTCAACCCGTTAAACCAGGGTACTCGATACCTAACACGGGGGATCTACCCTGACGCCCGGCGGCCTTGCGGGCGTTGTCGCGGCCAAATTGTCAGGGCCCGTCGAGGATGGAACCCGCTGCCATGATGCCGACGAACAAACGATTTCTGTTCAGCACAGCGAAAATTAGTTGCGCTGATTCAAGCGGATTGGAGGCAGCGATCTCCGTATGTTCCGGCTTTGTGCGTTCGGGATCGCATAATGTATCGACTGGAAATGATGTGGGCGCGCCCGGAGTGCCCGGGTTCATGGTGAAATACCCGGGCTTTCTCGAACCGGCATTCAGGAATTGAATCGTTATAGGAGCACCGACGCGTCTTCATCTCCGAGCTGATACGCCTACGAGGTCCAGAGGCTGGCGCCGCATGATATAAGCCGCCTCCTTGACCGTTCTACGATACGATCCGCCAAGTGCTTCCGGGCGCATTCTCCTTGTCGCAACGAAACTGATCACCGTATCGCAATTTCGCGGACGCGACCGCCAACTCCGACTCCAACCTGCGACGAGGTGCCGACAGTGCTGCGTTGCCGAAGCAAGGGCAATGCCTGCGGGCCGCCGGCACGATGGCCAGCGGCCCGCAAATGTTGGGACCAGCGTTCTCAGCGCTGGAAGATCACGGGGAACCAGTCTTCGCGCAGCTTCTCGCCCGGCCGCATTCCATGACCGGGGAAGGGCGGCGAGGTGCGTCCTGGCCGTTCCACATAATGCGCATTGTCGCCCAGCAGCCGCAGCGAGAAGGCTCGGCGTCGCGACTGACTCTGGTTGCCGCGGGCGCCGTGAAGGGTTTTGTAGTTGAAGGCCACCGCGTCGCCCGGCTCCATCGCCCATTCCAGGATCGTCATCCCTTCGGCATCCGGATCGGGCACCGGCATGTAAGCCTCAGCCTCGGGATAGAAATTCGCATCCGACAGCCAGCGCGTCGGCAGCACCGGCTTTTCCCACAGATGCGATCCCGCCACGCAACGTAGTGAAGCTTCCCGCACCGCATCGAGCGGCGACCAGAAGCTGACCGTTTGCTCACCTTCGACGAAGTAGTAGGGCGCGTCCTGATGCCAGGGGGTCGGTTTCGAAGTCCCCGGCTCCTTGACCAGCACATGGTCGTGGAAGAGTTGCACTGTGTCCGACTGCATCAGGTCGGCGGCAACTTCGGCGGCCGGCGATGCGCGGATCACATCCTCGAATTCCGAGATGCGCTGCCAGTTGCAGTAATCGTCGAAGAAGCGGCCGCCTTCACCTGCCCTAAGGTTTTCGGCCGCGTATTCGCCGGGTTCGGCCATGTTGATCTCGACTCCCCGGCGCAGAGCGTCCACATAGTCCCGGAAAAGGCCCTTGATCAGCACGACACCGTCCCGCCGATAGCTGTCGATATGATCCTGGGTGATGAGTGGATGAGGCATGCCAGTCTCCCTGTTGACTACCCGGAACATGGCGCTTAGCAATTTTAACTTCCAATAATATATCCATAAGATAGATATAAGCTGATGCTATATATCTCGCTCAGGCAGCTCGAATATGTGGTGGCGGTGGCCCATGCGGGCAGCCTCACTATTGCCGCGCAGCAGGTGAACGTCTCACAACCGGCACTGTCGGTCGCCGTGACCCAGGTCGAGGCCCATCTAGGCCGAAAACTCTTCCTGCGGCGCAAGGGGGTGCCGGTGATGCTTACCGGCTTCGGGCGCCTTTTTCTGGTGGACGCCGAGGCGCTCCTGGCCGATGCGGCCCGGCTGGAGGATCCCGAAGCACTGGGCCTGCGGCGGTTGGCGCGAATCACCTTGGGTATCTTCGAGGACTTGGCGCCAATTTATCTGGCTCCGTTGCTGCGGTGGCTGCGCGGAGAGTTCCCCGATGTCGAGATCCGGACAAGCGTGGCCTCATTCGAGATCCTGTCCGAGGCCGTCCTCGCAGGTCAGATCGACGTGGCCCTGACCTATGACCTGGGGCTGGACGCCAGTTTCCAGCGCCAGCACTTTGCGAGCGTGTCGCCGCAGGCGTGGTTCCCGCCGGACGATCCCCTGGCCGGGCGCAACGAAATCAGGCTCGCCGATCTCGCCGACCGACCGCTGATCCTCTCCAATCAGGGCCTGTCGATCCGCCATATGCTGGGGCTGTTTCGGTCCGTGGGAGTGACGCCGCTCGTGGCTCATCGGGCGACCTCGGTCGAAGTGCTGCGCAGCCTGGCCGCGAATGGCGAGGGTGTCGGCGTCAGTTACACCAATCCGGCCGGCGCGCTGAGCTACGACGGCAAGCCGCTTGCGCGGGTGCCGATCGCCGATGCGCAAGCCATGGAGCCCATTGTCCTAGTCCATTGCGGCGATCAGCCGGCCCCTTTGCCCGACATCCGCGCCGCCATCCTGGCCTCTGTCGTGCAAACCCCGGCGAAGTGATCACGGGGCCTGGAATGAATGCTGTGTCGTGCAGGCGGCGGTCGACTGGCTCGCATAGGAAGCGCTTCGGTCGCCAAGTCCTTTCAGGCGTTTTCCCGTCGTAGCTTAGGAATTTTCCGCATAAGTCAAACCATGGCGTTCGGCGAGAATGCTGCGCTGAAGCTTGCCAGTGGAGGCTTCGGGATGTCATCCACGACGGCCCGGCGTGGAACCTTGAAATCGACAAGCCTCGCGCGGGCAAATTCCCGCAGTCGGGCGGCCTGCGAAGTGACCGGCGCCATGGCAACGTTCACACGGCGGGGATATGGCCGGTTTCCGCCATACAACGGTGGTTGGACGGGCACCAAGACGGCATGGTGCGACCCGAAGCGGTCGCCGGTGACAGGTAAAGGCAACGTCCCGGATTGGCCCAAAGCTGCCGGTCGACGATTGTCAATCAGCGTCCAAATTCACCCCTTATCGGCATCCAATTTTGACCCCCTGGTAATGTAGATCAGCGCTTGGCCTGCCCGGCGCTGGCCGGGGTTGCAGAGGGTAGGCCAAGGGCGGGTGATGATCGTCTTCGGCTTTAGATTCCATGAGGCGTGAACCGCGCCCGGCGCTCTGCGAGAGTGTGGTTGCACAGATGCAATCAATCTCCAGGAGACGGTCATGCAAGTTCCCCAAAGCCAGTACGACAATCGACCGCGATCCGCACCGATCTGGGTGCTATTTTTGTGTCCCTTGAGTTGAGCCGGGCTACTTGGCTGGTCACGTCATTGTCGCCAGGCGGCGGTGAAAAGATGTCGAAGCATGCGGTCCAAGGCGGTGACGTCGGCGAATTGCTTTCCCGCTTCGCCCACCTTCAGGAGAAGGTTCGCGGCCGGACTGGCCACCTCTTTCCAATCATTCCGATTCAGGAGGCAGGGCAAAAAATGGCCACTGAAGATATCAAACATGGCGAGCGCCTTGCCGTTCCCCAATGATGCGTCTCGGTTCTTGCGTGTCCATTGGCCAACACTCGCAGGGGCTGCTTGCGCCTTGACAGCTGCACTGAAGAGCGTTTCTTCGCGGGTATGGTCGAAATCATCAGACATGGGTTGCTTCAGCGCATTGAAAGCGCGCACGAGCCTATAGTGGTCATCGACGCCGTTGCGGGGATGGGCAAGTCAGTCCTCGTGTCGCAACTCGCGTCGAGCTTGGGAACCAACGTGTGGCGATCAGATCTCCCACCCAGCCATGATGGTCCTCCGGGCGCCGTCATTTGGGATGTGCCGCCGGCATCGGTCGAGATCGAACTCGATGGCGATTTTCTGGATGGCGACCGCAGAATTGTCATCGCCAAGCGCCCTCAGACGCTCATCCGTGGCCTCAATCGGGCCATTGTCTACGGGCGGGTATTGCGCCTTGACGAGAGGGATCTTTGTTATTCCGTCGACGAACTTACCGCTGCCTTCGGCGATGCTGCCGCCCAGGCGCTGAGCGATCGTACCGCCGGCTGGCCATTCTTGGTGCATCTCTTGACCCAAGGTATTCACGACGAGGGCGATATCGTTCGGTTTCTGATGGACGAAGTTCTCGAAAGAATGAGTGACGGCGTGTTTGTTGATCTTTGTCTTGCCCTGTCTGGCGAGCGGCCAGGATCGACCCAGGTCCGTTATCTTCTTGCTGACGCGGTAAAAGAGCCTGTTTCGGCAGCGGTCAATAAGACTATGTCACGCTGGATCGCTGAGGCGACCCGCGCGCCCGGCATCGCCGCCGCCTATTCAGCCCGCGGTCACGAGACTGACGCCATTCTGGTTCTTCAGCGCGCTGGCCTTCATGAATTAGCGCTACGTTCGTTCTTAGCTTACGGCACATTCTTCATCTATGTGTTCGGACCGGATGCCTTTGACCGGGTCCTTGACGGCTTTCCTGCCGAATTGGCCGGTCAGAACGAGACCATTGTAACGTCGCTCGCATTGCAGGCGCTGAAGAAGGGCGACGTCCCGCGTGCCCAGCGATTGTTGGCTGATTGCTACGGATCGAGGGCCAACAACGTTCTGAAAGTTCTCAGCGACCGCGCCGCTTTTTCCGCGACCTTTCGTTCTTTCCGCCTCGTCATGCTGATCTATGAAGATATCCCGCTCAGCGATGAACTTCTTGAGCAGGCGACGGCGCTTCTATCCGAGTTTCCTCTTAACGCCCATCTGGAACGGGGAAGTATCTACAACGCGATTCTGGAATTTTACATCCGCCGCAGGCGTTTCGAAGTCGCCCTGGACCTCGCTGCCCGAGCACTCTCGCATTACGAGCAGGCTGGTGTTGCCTTACTGTCGTTTTACATCAATCTGCATCAGGCGATGATTCACTTGATGATCGGCGACGCAATCCGGGCAAGGCGAAGTGCGGAAGAGGCCGCTGTGAAGCTCGCACGGGCGCCATTCCACAGCCCTATGGATACCCGTCTTCTCGGATTGCTCGAGGCCTGCGTTGCTTATGAGGACGGCAAGCCGGAGCCGCTTGCCCAGTTTTTGACGACAGAAATGGACGAATTCTCCCACGGCGAGGTTTGGGCAACCCTCATCGAATTTGCCTTGCAATATGGAAGCCAGGCGCTCAGCGAGCATTTCTCCGTCAACGCCGCGCGTGGCTTTCTTGATCGTTGGCGAACCTACCAAGTCTATAATCGTCAGTTCCGGTTGATGATCGAGGTTCGCGAGGCCGTTATCCTGCAAAATGGTAACCGCTGGCAGCAGGCCGCAGAAACACTGGCTTCGATTCAATCACGGATAAATCGCACCTGGGTGGAGGCCGCAGTGGACGAGTTGGCGCGCCTGCAGGATCAAGACGAAATCGCATTGGCGGTGGTCTGGCTGCGCCATCTTGTTTTCAACAAACCTGATCGTGCGCATCTTGGCCGGCAACTTGCCGCCCTCGCTAACAATCTCAACCTCAGCGGACGTCAGCGCTTGTGCGTTGAGGTCTGGCAGGCCTTTGTGGCCAGACGCCAACGCGACCTCACAGCTGCTCGATCCATCCTCCAAAAAGCCTTTGAAAAGGCAGCCCGTCTCGGAACGGTCGCACCGCTTTCCGAGGAGCGCGTCTTCTTGCACGAGCTGACGACCGACAAGCGGATCACAGACTTCCTGGCGACGATGCCGACCGCGCAATCGATCCTGCGTCGCCTTCGCGACGCCGGCTTTTCAGGGGAAAAACTCGGCGCAGAAAGCGAACTGACCCGCCGCGAGGCTCGTCTCCTCCTGATGATCGCAGAGGGCGCTTCAAACAAATTCATCGCAAATGCTCTGGGGCTCAGTGAGGCGACAGTCAAATTCCATCTCGGCAATCTGTATCGCAAGCTCGGCTGCAATCGCCGGCGGGAGGCGATCGAGGCTGCCAAGGGCATTGGTCTGATCACGTAACGGTTGTCATCCCATTCGGACGCGCTTTAGCGTTTCGCTGCCGAAAACAAAACCTATACCTTTCTCATCAAAACCTAGCCTTTCACCCCGTTGTGCGGGTGGCCTTGTTGGCTGGAAACTACCCCGACCGCAAAAAGCGGCAATGAGGACCGGACCATAGCCGGCCGAGGGGAGGTTTCCCGATGGGTAACTACTACGTCGCATTGTTTGCGCGACGCGCCGCAGGCTTTCTGCTGGTGCTTTTCGTGCTGTCACTGATGATTTTCATCCTTGCCCGTGTCGTGCCAGGCGATCCGGCGCGCATGGCACTTGGCCCGAGCGCCACTCAAGAGCAGGTCGATCAACTCCGCCAGAGCATGGGCCTCGATGATCCGTTGTTCAGCCAGTATGTGACCTATATGGGCCACGCAATCACGGGCGATCTCGGACGCTCGATTGCTTCTGGACGCGCGGTCAGTTCCGACATCGCCACCTTCCTGCCGGCCACTCTTGAGCTCGTCCTCGCGACCATCATTTTCGTCTTTGTCGTTGCAGTACCTCTCGGGGTGATCACAGCCCGCTACCGCAACAGCTGGATCGATAACACCGGGCGCTTCTTTTCACTGATTGGCGTGACGATCCCGAGCTTTCTGTTCGCGGTCATCCTGCAGATCATCGCAGCTGACCATTTCCCATCGTGGCCAACGCTCGGCCGCGTTGATTTCTCCCTTGGCGCACCGACGGGTCCAACTGGCCTCTTGCTGGTCGACAGCCTCCTGGCCGGTCGGCCGGAGGTGTTTGTGAGCGCCGCCCAGCACCTTGTTTTTCCGACGCTTGCCCTTGCCATGGGCGGCATTGGACAAATCACGCGCATCACACGCTCTGCGATGATCGACCATCAGCGGCGTGATCACGTGTTGACGCTCAAATCCTTCGGCGTTCCCGATCGCGTGATCGTATTCCGTTATCTCCTGAAGCTGTCTTCGATCGCACCGCTGACAATCATGGGGCTCGAGTTCGCTTCGCTGATAGGCAACGCCTTCGTTGTCGAGATGGTGTTCTCCTGGGGTGGCTTTGCTTCCTATGGGCTCGACGCCATCCTGCAGAAGGACCTCAACGCCGTTATGGCCGTGGTGCTCGTGTCGGGCATCTTCTTCATCGCCGCAAATATCGTCATCGACCTGATCATCAGCATCCTTGACCCGCGGCTTCGTTTCAAGGAGGCCCGCTGATGCAGGAGCCCGTCCGCCTGTCCGCCAGCTACATGACCTGGTACCGCTTCAGCAGGAATTCCGCTGCCCTTGTCGGCGCAGCAATCGTGCTCTCGGTGATCCTCGTGGCGATCTTCGCGCCGCTGATCGCCCGCTTTCCCGAACATGTCGGCGCGGTCGTCGACTTCCGCAACCGTCATATGCCGCCAGACATCGTCAACTGGTTCGGCACTGACAAGGCCGGCCGCGATGTCTTTTCTCGCACGGTGTTCGGTTTTCGCGTCTCGCTGCTTTTGGTCATCGGGGTCCTTGGGATCGCGGTCCCGATAGGCTCGGCGCTCGGCATGATCGCCGGCTACGCGGGCGGCCTGACGGAACGTCTTCTCACGGGCTTTACAGACATCATGCTGGCAATCCCGCCTCTCGTCATGGCGCTTGCTATCGGCAATGTGCTCGAGCCCAACCTCGTCAATGCGATGCTCGCGATCACACTTCTGTGGTGGACCTGGCATGCCCGGCTTGTTTATCGCGTGACGAAATCGATTGTTGCTGACGACTACATCGAAGCAGCACGGCTCGCCGGCGCCAGCCATCTGCACATTCTCTTCAAAGAGATCCTGCCGAACTGCATCTCGGTGATTTCGGTCAAGACGACGCTTGATGCCGCCTTCGTCATTCTCTTTGGCGCAACGCTTTCCTTCCTCGGTCTTGGCGTCAAGCCGCCGACCCCGGACCTCGGGTCGATGGTCGCCGACGGCCGCCAGTTCCTGCCCGAAAAATGGTGGGAGGTGCTCGCACCGGGTGCTGCGATTTTCTACGCGACGCTTGGCTTCAACCTGCTCGGAGACGGGCTGCGTGACATGTTCGACGTGGAGGCGTGAGATGACGAAGCAACCTCTTCTCGCGGTCAAGAACCTCGATATCGCCTTCTCCACCTATGGTCGACGTCACCATATCCTGAAGGATATCTCGTTCGAGATCGGCAAGGGCGAACGCGTCGCGCTCATTGGCGAGACCGGTTCCGGCAAATCGGTGACGTCCAAGGCGATCCTCGGCACGCTTCCCGACAACGCCCGCATTGAGCGTGGCAGCATTGAATTTGAAGGCCGCTCGATCCTGGACATGCGTTCCCGAGAGCGCGAGGCCCTCAAAGGCACGGCCTTTTCGATCATCATGCAAGACCCGTTGTCGTCGTTCAATCCGGTGTTCCGGATCGGACGGCACCTGGATGACGTCATGTATTATGCCGATCGCCGCGATGGCCTGGCAAGCTCGCGCAGCGAACGCAGACAGCGCATTTTCGACGTCTTGCGCCGGGTGCAGTTGCAGGATCCCGAGCGTGTGTTCGAGGCATATCCAGCCCAACTCTCAGGCGGCATGCGCCAGCGCGTGCTGATCGGCCTGGCACTGCTGCACCAACCGCAGTTGCTCATCGCCGATGAACCCGGGACCGCGCTCGACGTGACCACGCAGGACGAGATTCTAAAGCTGATCAATCGTCTCGTCGACAGCGAGGGGCTGTCGCTCCTGATGATCACGCACAATCTCGGCGTCGTTCGCCAGACGGCCGACCGCGTTTTGGTCATGCGACAGGGCGAGATCGTCGAAAGCGGCAACTTGCATCAGATCTTCGGCGCGCCGCGGCAGAAGTACACGGTCGACCTCATTGATGCGATCCCGCCACTCTACGGTCCCAAGGTTTTCGACCAGCCCCTTTCACAAAAGCCACCGATCATCACCGTCAAGGGCGCCGGCAAGACCTATGTTCTGAAGCCGTTCCTTGGCGCCGGTAAAGCTTATGAGGCGGTCAAGCCGGTGACTTTCTCGGTGTCGGAAGGCGAGATTTTCGGCCTGGCGGGCGAGTCCGGCTCCGGCAAGACGAGCATCGCCCGCATGATCATGGGGCTGATCGCGCCCAGTTGCGGGACGATAGAAATTTCGACAGGCGCCGGACAACCCTCAGCGCAACGGCTGACGCAGATTGTCTATCAAAATCCCGGGACATCGCTGAACCCGAAACGAACTGCGGCCCAAACGCTGTCTGTTCCGCTTGCCCATGTCGGCCTGCGCGGAAAAGCGGCCACGAAGCGCATGGAGGAGCTAATGGCGCTCGTCAATCTGCCTTCAGCCTATCTCTCGAAGTATCCGCACGAGCTTTCAGGCGGACAGAAACAGCGGGTGGCAATTGCCCGCGCGCTGGCTGCGGAACCGAAGATCATCGTCCTCGACGAGCCGACGTCTTCCCTTGATGTGTCGGTGCAAAAGCAGGTCATCGCGCTCCTGCAGAAACTTAAGGATGAGCTCGGGCTGACCTATCTGTTCATCTCCCACGACCTCTCATTGATGCGCAACTTCTGCAGCCGCATCGCGATCATGCTGAAGGGCGAGATCGTCGAGCAAGGCCGAACGGCGGACGTTTTTGCCGATCCACGCCACCCCTATACCCGCGCGCTGATCTCCGCGATCCCGGTGATGAGCGATGAGGAAGAGGCTCTCAAGCCAACGGTCAGCGCCGAGGAGAGAGGGCGCTTTCTGGTGAAGACCACGGCCTGAAGCCGAGCGAGACAACCGGGCAAGACCCGCCAACAAGGAGACTATCCGTGTATCGATTGGGAATAGATGTCGGTGGTACCAACACCGACGCTGTCATCATGGAGGGACAGCACGTCCTTTCGGGGGTCAAGGCTTCGACGTCTGAAGACGTGACCACCGGTGTCATCGAGGCATTGGAAGGCGCCGTTTCGAAAGCCGGGATCGATCGTTCCAAGATCGGAACCGTGATGATCGGAACGACGCATTTCACCAATGCCGTGATCGAGCGCAAGCATATCAGCCATGTCGCCGCCATCCGCCTCGGCCTGCCGGCAACCTCCAGCCTGCCGCCGCTTGTCGATTGGCCGGACGATCTGGCGGAAGCCGTCGGCCATCACACCTATCTTGTTCGTGGGGGTTATGAGTTCGACGGGCGTGCGATCGCGCCGCTCGACGAGGAAGAACTCGTCCGCATCGCCCAGGATATCCGGGCAAAGAATGTCAAAGCCGCAGCGATCACCTGCGTCTTCAGCCCAATCAATTCTGAGATGGAAAAGCGGGCAAAGGCCGTTATCGAGAAGCACTGCCCCGGTCTTCCGGTCGTGATCTCCGGCGATATCGGACGCATTGGATTGCTTGAGCGCGAAAGTGCTGCGATCATGAACGCAAGCCTGCTTCCGCTGGCGGCAAAGACCGTCGACGCCTTCGGCAAGGCGCTTGCCGAAGCCGGGCTCTCCTGCCCTTTCTTCATTACCCAAAACGACGGCACCCTCATGGCCGCCGCGACGGTCCGCAGTTTCCCTGTTCTGACCTTCGCGTCCGGGCCCACCAATTCGATGCGTGGAGCCGCGTTTCTGACCGGACGAAAGGAAGCAATCGTCGTTGATATCGGAGGGACTACCTCCGACGTGGGGGCGTTGCATCACGGCTTTCCGCGCCAGGCGGCAACCATCGTCGATGTTGGCGGCGTGCGCACCAATTTCCGCATGCCGGACGTCTTCTCGATCGGCCTTGGCGGTGGCTCCCTTGTGCGCGAGCTTGCTGGCGGCGAGGTCACGGTTGGACCGCAATCGGTTGGTTACCGTATTGCGAAGGAAGCGCTCGTCTTCGGTGGCTCTACACTCACGACGACGGACGTCGTTGTCGCACTCGGCAAGGCCAGTGTCGGCGACGCCTCCAAAGTAGCTCACCTTGATCGGGCTCTTGCCGAAAAGGCTCATGCGAAGATCGTCTCGATGCTCGAAAACTCGGTCGAACGCAGCCGCGTTTCCGCCGATCCGATCCCGGTGATCGCCGTTGGCGGCGGATCTATTTTGATGCCGGACCGCCTTGGTGACCTTGAAGTCATTCGCCCGGAGAACTTTGCAGTGGCCAACGCCGTAGGTGCAGCAATCGCCCAGATCAGCGGCGAGGTCGACAGGGTTTTTGCACTCGAAAATGGGCTCACGCGAGAAGCCTGCTTGAAGCAGGCGGAGCAGGAAGCGACCGATCGGGCGCTTTCTGCAGGCGCCATTGCCGACACGATCCAAGTTATCGAGCGGGAAGACGTACCGCTTGCCTATCTGCCGGGTAATGCAACCCGCATTCACGTGAAAGTCGTCGGCGAAATGGGAGGTTACCATGGCTGAGCGCGCGCTTAAGACTTTGAACTACGATCCTTCTGACGTTTGGGTGCTTAACGAGGAAGACCTGGAGGCGCTCGAAATCGGCTCCGGGATTCTCGGAACTGGCGGCGGCGGTAACCCCTATATTGGCAAGCTGCGTGCGCGTCTTGCCATGCGCAGTGGCTATCCTTTGTCGATCCTACCGCTTGATCGTCTCCCCGATGACGCGCGCTGTGTTTCAATCGGCGCGATCGGCGCACCGGTTGTGGCTTACGAACGTCTGAAGGAAGGCCGTGAGGGGCTGCGATGTGTGCGTGCGCTGGAAGAGCACCTGAACATTTCGATCGACGCGATCGTCTGCGAGGAAATCGGAGGTTCAAACTCGATGGAACCGCTGATCGCGGCCGCCTTTGCCGGTCTTCCGGTTGTCGATTGCGATGGGATGGGACGAGCGTTCCCCGAAATGCAGATGACGACCTTTTCGATCTATGGACACCGCTCGACCCCAAGCGTGATGTGCGACCTGCATGGCAATACCGTCCTGTTTCAGCATGCGGCGTCGGAGCTTTGGCATGAGCGCATGGCGCGTGCCTGCGTCGTCTCCCAAGGTGGCTCGTCCATGCTTGCCTCGTCACCGATGACCGGTGCGTTCCTGAAGAAATACGCGGTTCCCCATTCCTATACACAGGCCATCGCACTTGGGCGCGCGGTATTGAAGGCGCGGCGGGAGCATGCCGATCCGGTGGCGGCAATCTGCGCGCAGGAGAAGGGTCGCACCGTGTTCACCGGCAAGATCGTCGATCTGGAGCGCCAGTTGCGCGGCGGATTTGTTCTCGGCGAGGCAAAGCTTGCAGGCATCGATAGGTTCAACGGCGACACCGCCTCGGTGATGATCCAGAACGAAAACCTGGTCTTCAGCCGCAACGGCAGTGTCGAAGTATCCGTGCCGGATCTGATCATCGTGCTCGATGTCGATAGCGGCATCGCAATCACCACCGAGATGCTTCGCTACGGCCAGCGCGTCGCAATCGTCGCACTGCCCTGCCATCTGCTGTTGCGATCTCAAGCGGCACTCGAAGTCGTTGGACCAAAGGCTTTTGGCTTTGACGACGTTATTTTCCGCCCGATTGAGGAGATGCCGGCGTGACAGTTGGTTCGGAGGCCGGCTGCAGCATCGATGCGATGGCGACCGGCGGCGGCCTTGCCGCACGGACGCAGAAGGCTGGACTTGGATGCGGCAAGGGTGTGTTGAACGGCATCGAAGTCTTTGCCGGCCGCCGGCTCGAAGTTGTGTTTCAGTATGCATCTGAGGCCCGCGTGGCGCTTGATGCTGATGGCCACATGCCCGTGACCCTGGAACAGCTTCGCGATGGGTTCACGGTCAAGCTCACCGGCTTTGCGTCCGACTGGCGATAGCGCCGCAGCCAAGAGACCTGGGATTTGCCGGCAACGGTGAACACTAAACCCGGCCGTCATTGAGCGGCCGGCCTACTCAACGACAACAAGCAAAAGGGAACATGGATATGAAGAACACCCTCATCACGGGCCTGCTTTTGGGGCTGTTGCAAGCGACAGCGCTCACCGCCGCGGCCGCGGCTGCAGAGAAAGTGTCGATCGTCGTGAATGCGACGCAGGAATTTGGGACGATCGATCCCGCCAAGATAAACGATTATACCGAATACATGGCCGCGGTGAACCTGTACTCGGGCCTCACGACAGTCAACCCCGACGGTTCCGTGGTTCCAGACCTTGCCGAAAGCTGGAGCGTTTCCGACGACGATAAAACCTACACCTTCAAGCTGAAGCAGGGAGCCACGTTCCAGGACGGAACGCCGGTCAAGGCGTCGGATGTCGTCTACACGGTCAAGCGGCTGCTGGCAGGCAATGAAGGTCCGTCATATTTGTTCATTGACATCGTCGATCCGGACAAGGTGAGGTCCGTCGACGAGCAGACCGTGGAAATTGGGCTGAAGAAAGTCTATGCGCCCTTCATCGCCAGTACCCCGCTCATCCTCGTGTTAAACGAAAAGCAGATCAAGGCAAACAGCAGCCAAAAATGGGGAGCGGATTATCTTGCCGACCATCCGGCAGGTGCTGGCCCTTACACGCTTTCGTCCTGGCAGCGCGCGTCCCAGATGGTCATCAATCGCTATGAGGGTTACCACGGCGGCTGGAACAAGGGAAAACCGATCGACGAAATCCGTTTCGTCATCACGCATGACGAGGCGACGGTAAAGGCGCTCGCAGCCAAGGGCGAGCTCGGAATGTCGGCGCGCGCCCAGGCAAACGAGACCTTCGATGCAATCGGAAAAATGCCGGGCTACAAGATTCTGAACGGCACCACGGCAACCGGCTACTACATCAAGATGAACACCAAGGTGCCGCCGACCGACGATATCCATGTTCGCCGCGCGATTGCCTATGCAACGGACTATGACACGGTGCGCAAGGTGATCCATCCGGGCGAACCGATGAACGGCCCGTTGGCTGCGGTTTTCAAAGACGCCTATCTCGATGAGCTTGCCGCGCCGGAGTACAATCTGGAAAAGGCCAAGGAGGAACTTGCGAAGTCGAAATATGCGGGCAAAGGGCCGATCAAGGTCACCCACACTTACGTGACAGGCTTGGCATTCGAGGAGGATCTTGCTCTGCTGATGCAAGCCAACCTGGAGCAGATCGGAATCGAGCTCGATATCAAGCCGGAACCGTGGAATCGGATCACCGAGCTGGCGGCAAAGGCCGATTCGACGCCGGCGACCACTCAGGTCGTCTACGGCCCTACCTATCCATCCCCCGACAGCGTTTTCTATGTACAATACCATTCGAAGGCCAAGGGCACGTGGGCCTCTATGGAATGGCTCGATGATCCGGAAATCGATGCACTGATCGATAGATCGCGCGAGACGCTCGATCCGATCGCACAGAACGCTCTTTATAAGGATATGCAGCGCAAGATCGTTGAAACGCAGGCCGACGTTTTTCTGACCGTTGAGGCACAGCAATATGCCGCAAGCAAGTGCCTGCAGGGTTATGCTTTCATCCCGATGCAGAGTTGGGACCTGAACTTTTCGCGCTTCTGGTGGGACTGCCAGGCCGAATGACAACGCAAGGGTCCTGTTTCATCCTGGAGCAGGGCCTCAAATCAACTTTCCGATTGCGAGGAAAGCGGGTTCGGGCGGCTGAAGAGGGAGATTTCAGCCGCTCAAACCGTTCATCGGCCGGGTGATCGTGATCGGTCGGCACTCTCATTGATGCCGTCAGAAGGTACCTCCGGTATTTTCAAAGGGTGACATATTCCGATTCAAAATTGTACTGCCATCACAATTTCTCTTGACGGCGACGCCGGTTTGCGTGAAATTGTAGCCACAGCACAATTCTGGGAAGGATTTACTGTGGACCAGATGATCGGTTCTGCCGTCGTGCCGCTTACGGAGCGGTTGCGCCGTCGCCGCAAGGAACTGAAGCTCACCTTGAAGGAGGTCGCCGAGAAGTCGGGACTTTCCTTTAGCTTCATTTCCCAGATTGAGCGTGGCCAGGCGATGCCGTCGCTCACCTCACTGGTTGCGTTGTCGCGTGCGCTCGACAGTTCCATCAATCTGTTTTTGGATCAGCCGGCCGGGGACAGTGCCGAAACCCGCCACAACAAGCGGGTCCCCTATGCGATCGGCCCGAACTCCGCGACCTACGAGCGCCTCTCCACCAAGTTTCCCGGAAGTGTCTTGAGCAGCGCGCTCATTACCGAGCCGCCGGGGCGCCGCACCGAACCGATGCACCACGAGGGAGAGGAGTTCATCTTCATGGTCGAGGGGGCGCTGACCGTTGAGGTGGAGGGTACGGTTTATGTGCTGGAGCAGGGTGACTCCCTGCACTTCGCCTCGACGCGAACGCATACGACCTGGAATCATACGGACCGCATTGCGGTGATGCTCCACACTTGCACGATGGAGTATTTCGGAGACGGGGCGGATGCCACCGCCTGATCTCCGGCGAATACCCGGGCGCTCCTTGAGTAGCAGCGCACGCAATTAGGAAAATTCAGATCCAACGCAGTCGCGCTTTCCGCCGGTGTCCGCCGACGGAAGACGACCACTCGTTGGCTCAAGAAAGCAAGCCGAGAGCAGGTTCAACGGGTTCGCGCCAGCGCCAACCCAAACTGACGGTGAGACGTTCATGATCCGAAGTGTACTGAGTTTGAAGCCAAAGGCGGGGCAGAGCCAGGACCTGGTCCGGTTTTTCGGGGCCCGAAAGATTCCAGAACGGGCTCTGGCATCTCCGGGCTGTCTCGGCGTCGAGGTGCAGAAGCTATTGCCTGACGGCGACGAGGTGCTTGTGACGGCGCTCTGGGCGTCGGTCGATAGTTACCGGACATGGCTTGAGTCTGCCGGGCGCCACGAGGATGGCGTGCAGATGCTGCCTTTGCTTGCCGAAGACGGTGGCGCGCTGGGGCCTGCAAGGCTCTACGAGGTTGCACGCTGCGTCACTCACCACAACACATCCGTATCTCGTTAGCCGGCGGTCACCGCTCGCAAGCGTAATGCATTGAATATATGATAGAATTGGAGGAAGAAATGAGTTCGCCCCATTTGCGTGTCGGGGTCGATATCGGAGGAACATTCACTGATATCGTCATCATGGATACCCACGCGAACAGCACTCGAACATACAAGGTGCTCAGCACACCCCGTGAGCCCGCAAAGGGAATGCTCAAGGGATTGGATGAACTTGGCATTGCCAGGGATATCGAGTTTCTCGTCCATGGCACGACGGCGGGGCTGAACGCCATTCTGTCCCGTACCGGCGAGCGGATCGCTCTCGTGACCACCGAAGGGTTTCACGATGTGCTGTCGCTCGGCCGAGCGGGCAACAAGGATATTTGGAGCCTCAAACCCAAAAAGGCCGACCCGTTGGTTTGCGCGCAGGACATCCATACGGTGCACGAGCGCATCCGTCATGATGGCTCCGTCGAGATAAGGCTAGACGTGGCGGACATCGACAAGTTTGCCGGCTGGCTGAGCGCCGAAGGCGTGCGCAGCGTCGCCGTATGCCTCCTGCACGCCCACAAGAACCCTGCGCACGAACTTGAGTTCAAGGCCCTGCTGCAGAAGCGGTTGCCGCAGGTCTCCGTGGTGCTATCTCATGAAATCGCGCCGGAGCAAGGAGAGTTCGAGAGGACGTCGACGACAGTCGCAACGGGGTATGTTGCCCGCACGGTCGAGACCTATCTCGCCGCGCTCGTACGGGAACTTGGCGCGCGGGAATGCGCAGCACCCCTGCACGTGATGCGATCGAGCGGTGGTATTTGTTCGGCCGAACTCGTGGCGCGTCAGCCCATTCAGACGATCCTGTCTGGTCCGGCCGGAGGGGTGGTTGCGGCCGAGACCATTTCGAAGTCGTTGAACCGGCCGAACATCATCGCGATCGATATGGGCGGCACTTCCTCGGACGTAAGCCTGGTGATCGGCGGGCGAATGACCCTGTCCGCAGAAGGCGATATCGCCGACAACGTGATGAAGATGCCGGTGGTGGAATTGCACACGATCGGTGCTGGCGGCGGATCGATCGCGCGGGCGGAAGCTGGCGGATTGCGCGTCGGGCCGCTGAGCGCCGGCGCCAATCCTGGTCCAGCCTGCTACGGGCTCGGCGGGAAGCAGCCGACCGTTACGGACGCACAGCTTCTCCTCGGGCGGATCGATCCCGACTGGTTCCTCGGCGGCCGGATGACCCTCGATGTTCGCGCCGCCAAGGAGGCCATGGGCTCGTTGGCCCGTGAACTCAGCATCGACGTGGACGCCGCTGCCGCGGGCGTGCTTGCGGTGGCGAACGCCATGATGGCCAATGCCATCCGCACGCTGACCATGCGTCGCGGCATCGATCCACGCGACTTCACGCTCCTCGCCTTTGGCGGGGCAGGTCCTCTGCACGGGGCGGCTTTGGCCGACGAGCTTGGAATTTCCGAGGTCATCGTTCCATTCGGGACTGGCGTGCTGTCCGCCTGGGGCATGCTGCACGCCGACGTTCGGCACGACGTCTCGGCGCCGTTGAGCGGTCTCGCGCACGACCTAGACGCCAGTTCACTCCTTCAGCGGACACATGCCTTGCTTCGTGAACAGGGCGCTAAGCTTCTGAAGGAGGAAGGCGTGGAGGAAGCGGCGTCCAGCTACGTCACGACAGTGGAGATGCGCTACGCCGGCCAGGCCCATCCCGTCTCAGTGGAGATGGTTGATCCGGAAAGCTCGCTGCAGGCGTTCCACGACACCTACCGTCAACGCTTTGGGCACGCGATGCCGGGCGCGCCGGTCGAACTCGTCCAGATGCGGCTTGCGGCCACCGGGAAGATCGGCGCCGATTTTGTCAATCGGCACAAGCCGGCCGAGGTGCGAGGAGAGACGAAGCGCACCGTAACAATCGATGGCAAGCGCCACGAAGCGCGCATCGTCCACCGCGAAAGCCTCAAGCGCCAGGACGTCATCACCGGCCCTGCAATCATTCTGGAAGACGGTTCGACCACGCTGGTGCCGCCCGGATGGGCCGCGCGTCAACAACAGTTCGGAACTCTTATCCTCAGGAAGATCAACCCATGACCGTCGACGTCGTTACCACCGAGATCGTTCGAAACCTGTTCCTGTCCGCTGCAGACGACATGCTCGCGACCTTGGTGCGATCTGCCTTTCAGCCGCTGATCTATGAGAACGGCGATGCCGCCGTCGCGCTGCTTGACCGCAATGCCGACGTTCTCGGCCAGTCGAGCGGCCTGCCCCTCTTCCTCGGAAGCCTTGATCAGGCAGTCAAGGAAGCGGTGCGGTTGCGCGGCGGGAAGGCTTGGCTTGATGACGGCGATATCGTCTTCTTCAACGACCCCTATATTCAGGGGACGCACCTCACCGACGTGACGATGTTTGCACCGCTGTTTCTCGAAGGGAAACTTGTTGGCTATGTTGCCGCACGCGCCGACGTCACCGATGTAGGTGGGCGCGATCCTGGCGGCGGAACCGAGACCACTGAGATCTACCAGGAGGGGATACGCTTCGGGCCGGTAAAGATCGGCAACAAATTCGGACCTGTCGAAGACATCATCGACATCATTCGCCGGAACAGCCGCAGCAAGGACCTGATCGTTGGCGACATCAACGCCATGATCGCCGCTTGCCGGACAGGTCAGCGGCGCATGCTGGAGATCATTAACCGCTTCGGCCTCGCCACCGTCGAAGCCTGCCGCGACGAGATCTTCCGTCAAAGCGAATTGGCAGATCGCCAATCGGTCGCGGCAATTCCTGACGGAACCTACGAAGGCAAGGGCTATCTGGACAATGATGGCATCGTGCTCGGACAGCCGGTTCCGATCGCAATCAAGGTCCATGTGAAGGGTGAACGGCTGGTCGTTGACCTGAGCGATAGCCCCGACGCCACGAAGGGACCGATCAACTGCGGTCGCGCCCAGACGGTCGCCGCACTGCGGGTCGCCTACAAGATGCTTCTGGCGCCGGAGCGCTCGTTTGATGGCGGATGTTTCCGCAACATCGAGATCGTCACCCGACCGGGATCGCTGCATGACGCGCTCGAGCCGGCGGCCTGCGCCTGGTACTACTCGTCATTCGGTCTCTTGATCGACCTCTTCATCAGCGCGTTTTCCTCCGTGTTGCCCGATCGCGTGACCGCTGCGCAGTTCGGTGACTCGATGATCACCTACTTCGCCGGGCAGTACCCGCACGATCCGAAGCAATCCTACATGTGCGTTGAGGCGCATGCCGGTGGATGGGGAGCATCGGCCAAGGCCGATGGTGCCGATGGCGTCATCAATGTGCTGAACGGCAGCTTCCGGAACACACCGGTAGAGGCGCTCGAAGCGCGCTATCCGGTGACCGTCACGGAATACTCCATTCGCGAGCGGTCCGGTGGAGCCGGCCAGTATCGCGGCGGTTGCGGCATCGTGCGGCGCTACCGTTTCGACGCGCCGACCCAGCTCTATCTCTGGCTGGATCGGTCGATAACGCCCGCTTGGGGATTGATGGGTGGCGAACCCGGTCTTCCGCCGCGCGTGGAAATATCAGGCAGCGTCAACCGGGACGATGTTCTGAAAGCCAACGGAATCTCGCTCGCTGCGGGCGATCGGTTGTCGATCATGACCGGCGGCGGCGGTGGTTTCGGCAAGGCGGCCTGAGGACGATGCGCAAGACAAGCTTCAAATAGCGACAAAAAAGGGGAACGTTATGACCAACATATACTCGTCGGATGAACCCGGATCGGGGGCGCAGAGCTTGACTGATACAACGACCCGCGCTGGAGGAGGGCGGCTGGGCGCCAAAGACGTGGTTTTCTTTGTCGTCGCGGCGGCGGCGCCTCTGGGCTTCGCCGTCGGTTCGACGCCGCTGGCGATCGGACGGGGCGGTATCGGAACTGCCGGCATGTTTCTGGTGGTCGGCGCCTTCATAGCGATCTTCGCTGTCGGCTACACCGCGATGACGCGCTTCGTGCCGAACGCAGGCGCGCTCTTTTCCTACATTGCCGCCGGCCTCGGGCGTCCACTCGGCCTCGGTACCGCCTTCGTGGCCGTGCTTGCCTATGCGATCGCGGCAACGGGAGCGATCGGCCCCTTCGCCGTCTTCGCAAGCCAGGCCATGGCCTCGATGACGGGCGTGCAAACCTCCTGGGAGCCATGGGCGTTCGGGGCGTTGACGGCCATGGGTGTTCTCGGGGTCTTGAATGTCGAACTGAATATCCGTGTTCTCGGCGTCATCATGCTGGTCGAAGTTGCCGTACTGCTTGTGCTTTCGACCGGCATCGTCGTTGCGGGCGGTGCAGAGGGGCTATCGCTCCAGCCGTTTCGACCGGATACGATTGCCGGCGGTGAAATCGGCGTTGTCCTGCTCGTTGTTTTTGCTGCCTTTGCCGGCTTCGAGGCCACGGCGCTTTTTCGAGAGGATGTGCGCGATCCCGTGGCGACCGTGCGCAAGGCGACCTTCGCTTCCATTGCCCTGATCGCGGTGTTTCAGGCCATCGTCACCTGGGCCATCGTGCAAGGTTTCGGCAGCACGGCTGTCGCCGTTGCCAACGAGAAGCCGACCGAAATGTTCACCATGGCCGCGAGCCGGTATGTCGGGGCCGGTTTTGCCGAGGTCATTACGCTGCTCGTCGTCGGGAGTTGGTTTGCATCCATTCTCGCCTTTCACAACGCCACCGCTCGCTATCTTTATGCGCTCGGCCGGGACCGCGCCATCAATCCCGTTTTTGCAAGGAAATCGAAGGATAGCGGCTCGGCCTGGGTGGCGAGCCTGAGCCACACCGCCTTCAGCGCGATCGTGCTTTTGTACTGCGCCTGGCAGGGGCTCGATCCATATCTCGATCTCTTCGTCGTCGGAAGCGTGCCGGTTGCGGTCAGTATTCCGGCCATGGAACTGCTGACGGCGATATCTATCCTCGCGTTCTTCTGGCGCGACGGCCGCGGCGTCTCGATGTGGGAGGGCAAGATCGCTCCTGCCATCTCCGCTGTCGCGCTCGCCGTCGTCGTCTTCTATGTGCTCCTTAACATACCGATGTTCACCGGGCGGGAGGGTGCGATCAACTGGATTCTTCCGGCCATCAATCTCGTCGTGCTGGCGCTCGGCATCAGCCGCGCCCTCTGGATGCGCCGCAACCGTCCCGCTGAGTATCGCCTGATCGGCCATTGGGGCGAGAAGTAGCGACCTCTTGCATGCGTCGCTTCCGCAGATCGTTTGCGGAAGCGACGAGGAGTTTCACAAACCCTGGAGCCCAAAGATTGTGTCGCTTTTATCGAAACGGTGGTCTGTACTGCTCGTCGGCTGCGGAAACATGGGATCGGCAATCGCACTTGCCCTTAATGGGCTGATGGCGAACCTCTCCCTGACCGTGGTCGATTCAGATGAAGACAAGGCGAGGAAGCTTTTGGGAGGGCAACTCGACGCCAGAATTGTCGGCGACAGCTCTGCACTGGGCGCTGAGCAGTTTGATGTCTGTGTTGTGGCTGTCAAACCAGGTGACGCGGTTGAGGCGCTCTTCAACGCCCGGGCAAGTCTGCAATCATCGTTGATCATATCGATCGCGGCCGGAACATCGCTTGCTTCGCTACGACAGGGTGCAGCAGCGAACGCACGGTTGGTACGGGTCATGCCCAACCTCGCGGCGACCGTACGCAAGGCTATCAGCGTCGGATATGCCGACGGCGCGATTTCGTCTGAGGATCGAGCGTTTGTCGAGGTCGTTTTCGGGGCTATAGGGTACTTCCATTGGTTGAGATCGGAAAACGAGATCGACCTCGCCACCGCGATCACCGGCAGTGGACCGGGATACGTCTTCTCATTCGCGCAACATCTGCAGGAGGCCGCCGAAAGAATAGGCTTTTCTAAGGAAACGGCCGATAGGTTCGCGCGCCAAGTCGTCATTGGTGCGGCTGGGCTCCTCGCCGAGGATGCGCGCTCCCCGCTTGAACTCAAGCATGCGGTCGCAAGTCCCGGCGGCACCACTGCAGCGGGGTTGGCCGTGCTTGAACACGCGCAGGCTATGCCACGCATCATAGGGCAGACCGTTGCCGCAGCCGCGGCGCGTGCCAAGGAACTGGCAAGGGAGCAAGACTAGCGATTTCGCTCGTTGCGCCATCAACCATTTTCTGGAAAGGAAACCACCATGCCCTGGATAAGAATTGACCTGTCTGAAGGTCGTACCGTCGAGCAAAAGCAGAAAACGGCCGAGGCCGTTACACGTGCCCTGGTCGAGCATTGTGGGTGCACGCCCGAAACCGTCAGCATCGTCTTCAATGACGTCAGCGACGACAATTGGGCGTTCGGCGGCAAGCTTCTCTCACAACGCGGCAAGCCATAGAGCATTCGATAGTCTCTTGTCCGGCCAGTTTTCGCTGTCGGGCAAGAGAGGCAAATCGGCACGATTGGTTCCCTGACATCAAGGCGACAATTTTGTTCAGTCGATGTTCCCGTTTGGGCCACGAAGATCGCATAATGTATCGACTGGAATGCCTATAAGGGGGCCGATGATTGAGGTCATCCCTTGATGCGCGTGAGCTGATCCAGTGCGTCGTGAGGGTCGAAGCCTAAGAGGTCGGCGAACTCCAGGAACTCAACGACGTCCACGCGACGTTGACCACTTTCAAGGCGCGCAACGAAGGACTGATACTCCCCCAACTTTGCCGCAAGTTCTGTTTGCGTGAGTCCTGCGGCCTCACGCTTTGCAATTAGCAGCGCGATCAGCGCTCTATGCCGTGCCGTACCGAGAGTCTTGGCCACAATTTGCCCACCTGCCTTGAGATGGGGGCTTCATCTATATCTGATTTTCAGTTATCTTAAATTCAGATAATTTCCTCGATCGCGGGGCGCCGATATGGAACTACGCCAACTCTCGTTCTTCGTTGCGGTGGCCGAGGAGCTGCACTTCAATCGAGCGGCCGTTCGGATGTGCATCGCCCAGCCAGCGCTGAGTTCGCACATCCAGGCGCTGGAGAAGGAGCTCGGTGTGCGGTTACTCGAGCGATCGACGCGCAGGGTCGAGCTGACGCGGGCAGGGGAGGTGTTCTACGATCGGGCGGTCCGGATCATTGGTGATGTTGGTCTGTCGATGGAGGTGGCACGCTCAGTGGCCGGGAAGGCGGCACGGACGATCAAGATCGGAACCGTCTATCCGGCAACGACGGGTGTGCTGCCGGCGTTTCTGGCGCGCATCGGCCGGAAGTTTCCGGATGTCGCCCTGCATGTGACGAGTGGTTCGACCAGCGACATCATCCGTGGACTAGAAAATGGCCAGATCAATCTCGGCTTCATCCGTCCTGTCGAAAACATCGGATCCTTGCGCTTCTTCTCGATCGCGCACGAGCGTTATTTGCTGGCGGTCGAAAAGACGAGCCCGCTGGCGCTTCGAAGCGAGATTGATATCGAGGACCTTCGCTCGGAAAAGATCATCGCCTTTTCCCGACAAAACCTCTCTTACAGCGAACGCTATTTCTCGGAGATGTTCGAGACCCACGGTCTGACCAACAACATTGCCTATAGCTGCGACGACACCTTCTCACTAGTGTCTCTGGTCTCAGCCGGTCTTGGCATCGGCTTTGCGCCGGAATGGACGAAGGATCTGCCGAACCGAAACTTCGAGCTTAAGCACGTGCGCGGCGTCGATCTCAAGATCGGGCTCGGGGTTGCCTGGAACAAAGAGGACCCGACCGCGTCCCGGGACGACATCATCGACATTGCCCGATCGCTGGCGCGGCCGGGCCGGTGAGGGAAGGGGCGGCTGGATTGGTTCGACGCTAGATGCCAGTCGCAGACCGCGTGACTGATTGAGTGCCGCCCCCCATTTTCGCTCGCGCAACATCCTAGCCGCGTAAGCTCTCCTTTGCATAACGTGGGAGCCTGGACCCGCTTGTGATTTCCTTCGCATGATCCTCGGACAAGCAGAACTTGCCGAAGGGCGTCAATTTCTTGATTTTCTAGGCGCGGCCCCTGGCGGCATTCTCTGAGTGCCTCATGGAGATCGTGTGATGACGAAAGCACTAGTTACGGGGGCGACACGTGCCCCTGGACGCGTGATCGCGACGACGCTCGCAAAAGGAGGCTGGGAGGTGCATGCTCTCGGCCGTGATCGAGTTGTTCTTGAAGAGATGCGCGGCGACCATGGCATCGTCCCGATGGCAATGGACTTGACCGATCGCGACTATGTTCGTTTCGTTGTCGAAGGAATGGAGCCCGAGGCCGTCATCCACGCGGCCCTTCGGTGGCCCGAGGAAATCGGATTTCTGCGCCTCACGGAGGCGGATATCGATATGGCGCTTGAGGTCAACCTGTCCGCGACGCTGCATGTCACGCGTGCCGTCCTGCCTTCGATGATCGCACGGCGCCGTGGCGCCTTTCTGATGGTATCGCCCGATTACAGGGATGCTGGAAGTGCTGTCGAAAGGACAGTCGCTGCGGCAGTGGACGCGCTCGCTCGCGCCCTTGCCGACGAACTTCGCGGTACAGGCATCACGGTCCATCGCCTTCCCTTGGGCAAGCCGCCATTCAACGGATTGGGGCTTGAGGCGCTTTCACTGTTGGCCGCTTCGGGTTTTCACGCGAACCCAATGCCGATGTCATCTGAATCTATCGAACGACAGGAACATAACAATGGAACGTAATGGAGGGCAGTTGCTCGTCGAATGCCTCTTGGCGCTCGGTGCAACGAAGAGTTTCGGCGTCCCGGGAGAAAGCTATCTGGCAGTGCTCGATGCGCTGCACGACACGCCCGGTCGTTTAGACTTCGTTCTATGCCGCAATGAAGGCGGTGCTTCATTCATGGCGGCAGCGTACGGCAAGCTGGCCGGCAAGCCCGGCATCTGCTTCGTCACGCGCGGCCCAGGCGCCACTAATGCCTCGATCGGCGTGCACACAGCAATGCAGGACTCGGTGCCGATGATCCTTTTCGTTGGCCAGGTCGGCACTGAAATGAAGGGCCGCGAGGCGTTCCAGGAACTGGATTACAAGGCGGTCTTCGGCAGCATGGCCAAATGGGCTGTGGAAATCGACCAGGTCGAGCGCATTCCGGAGATTGTGTCGCGTGCCTGGACGATGGCTGTGTCGGGCCGGCCGGGCCCGGTCGTGATCGCGCTTCCCGAAGACATGCTCACCTCCCTCACCACCGCCCCCGGTTTGTCTGGGCCAGTCGACCTTGTGGAACCGGCGCCGGCTGCTTCCACCATGAAGCATGTGCGGGAGATGCTCGTCAGCGCCAAGCGCCCGGTGATCCTCTATGGCGGTTGCAACTGGAAAGATGGTTCCATGGCCATAGTCCAGCGCTTCGCCGAAGCCTCCGACATCCCGGTCGTTGCCGTGTTTCGCTACCAGGACCAGTATGACAACGCCTCACCCACGTTCTGCGGCGAAGCGGGCGTCGGCATGGTGGCATCGATCAAGGAACTGCTCAAAAACGCCGACGTCATCCTCGCCATCAACAACCGTTTCGGGGAGAATTCGACGGACGGCTACACACTTTTCGAAGTTCCGCAGCCGCAGCAAAAAATTATCCATGTCCATGGCTCGGATCTGGAAATCGGCAAGATCTATCGCCCCGCTCTCGGCATCCACAGCGGGCCGAACGCCTTCGCCAACGCCCTTGGTGCTCTCGAGCCAATCAAGGGCGGCTGGGCGGATTGGCGGGCAAAGGCACGCGCGGCCTATGAGAAGGGCTTTGAGCTTCCCGACTTGCCGTCCCCGGTTGATATGGGCAAGGTGACCGCATTCTTGAACGATGTGCTGCCGGATGACGTCATCCTCACCAATGGAGCGGGCAATTTCACCGTCTGGCCGAACAAATTCTTCAAGTTCGGTCCAAGAGCGCGCCTCCTTGCCCCGCAATCGGGCGCGATGGGATACGGCGTGCCGGCGGCCGTGGCGGCAAAGGTCGCGCATCCCGATCGCACCGTCGTTTGCTTTGCCGGAGATGGAGACTTTCAGATGAACTGCCAGGAGCTGGCGACGGCGCTCCAGCACGGTGCACAGCCGATCATACTTCTGCTCAATAACGGCATCTACGGGACAATCCGGGCTCATCAGGAGCGCACCTATCCGGCCCGCGTTTCCGGTACCTCCATGATCAATCCCGATTTCGTCGCGCTCGCAAAATCCTATGGTTTCCATGCCGAGCGGGTGGAGTCCACGGTTGATTTCGGCGCCGCCTTCGAGCGTGCCCGCGCCTCGAAGACCGGCGCGCTCCTCGATCTTGACATTTCGCCCGAAGCGCTGACCCCGCGCCAGACGCTCAGCCAGATGCGCAATGCTGCCCTTTCTGCAAAGGAAACCGCATGACACAGCGTCACGAAATCCGACTTGGTGCCGATATCGGCGGAACCTTTACCGACATCGCACTGGACCTGAGAGGGAAGCTCTTCTCCACGAAGGTTTTGACCAACTACGCGGCACCAGAACAGGCAATTCTCGATGGGATCGAGATCGTCACCAGCGACGCGGGCATCAAGCCAAAGGATGTCGATCTGGTCATCCACGGTACGACGCTTGCGACCAATGCCTTGATCGAGCGCCGTGGGGCAAAAACTGCGCTTGTGACCACGGAAGGGTTCCGTGACGTCATCGAGATGCGGACGGAAAACCGCTTCGAGCAATACGATCTTGGTCTCGTTTTGCCAACGCCGCTCATTCCCCGCGAAGATCGCTTTTCGATCAAGGGACGCATCGATGCACAGGGGAGGGAACTGCAACCCCTCGACGAGCAGGCGCTCGAAACCCTTGCCGGCGTGATCGCCGAGCGCGGCTTCGGCGCCGTCGCCATCGGTTTCATCCATTCCTATATGAACCCGGCGCATGAAGAGCGCGCCCGCGAAATCCTGTCGAGAAAGCTATCGATCCCGATTTCGATCTCGGCGGAAGTCTCTCCGCAGATGCGCGAGTTCGAGCGGTTCAATACCGTTTGCGCCAATGCCTATGTTCGTCCGCAGATGGCGGACTATCTCTCGCGCCTGCAGGTGCGCCTCAAGGAGATGGGAGCCGACTGCCCGGTCTTCATGATCCATTCGGGTGGAGGTCTCATCTCGGTGGAGACAGCATCGGAATTCCCGGTACGTCTCGTTGAATCGGGTCCTGCCGGCGGCGCGATCTTTGCCGCCGATATCGCGCGCCGCTTCAGTCTCGATCGCGTGGTCTCCTATGATATGGGTGGCACGACGGCGAAGATCTGCCTGATCGAGGACTACCAGCCGCATACCGCCCGCACCTTCGAAGTTGCGCGTACATACCGCTTCTGCAAGGGATCGGGGATGCCGATTTCCATTCCCGTGATCGAGATGATCGAGATCGGTGCGGGCGGCGGTTCCATCGCCTGGGTCGACGCCATGGGCCGCATCCAGGCGGGGCCGGAATCGGCAGCCTCCGAGCCTGGACCGGCCTGTTACCAGCGCGGCGGCGATCGCCCGGCGATCACCGACGCCGACCTTGTTCTCGGTAAGCTCGATCCGGATAATTTCGCCGGTGGCAAGATCAAATTGTCGGTCGCCAACGCGAGCGCGGCAATCTCCCGGGATGTCGGCGATAAACTAAAGCTTGGTTCCCAGGCGGCTGCCTTCGGCATTGTCGAGGTTGTGGATGAAAACATGGCCAATGCCGCTCGCGTTCATGCCGTCGAGAACGGCAAGAACATCTCCGAGAACATTATGATCGCCTTCGGCGGAGCAGCTCCACTCCATGCTGCCCGTCTGTGCGAGAAGCTCGGCGTTGACCAGTGCCTCATCCCGCAAGGCGCAGGTGTGGGCTCGGCGATCGGGTTCCTGAAGGCGCCCTTCGGCTATGAGGCGCTCGCCTCCAAGATCATGGGTCTGTCCAAATTCGAGCCTGGCCTGATCAATGCCATGCTGGACGATCTCAAGGCGACAGCCGAAGGTTTCGTGCGCGCCGGCACGGATGGCGAAATCATCCGCGAGATCACCGCCTTCATGCGCTATGCCGGTCAAGGCTGGGAAATCCCGGTGGCGCTGCCTGATCGCGCTTTCACCGACGCGGACACAGCGATGATCGAGAAGGCTTTCAAGGAGCGCTATGCGCAATTCTTCGGCCGTGCCGTAGAGGGCCCGGAAATCGAATTCGTCACCTGGTCGGTCAAGGCGCAGGATGTTCGGCCCGAGAGTGAAAAGTTCGAACTGAAGGTGGAAGGTGCCCGGGCGCCCGTGCCATCGAGCCGCTCGGTCTTCGATCCCGCCTCCGGCAAGGAGTTGGAGACGGCGATCGTACCCCGCGACACGCTCTCGCCGGGCGACTGCGTCACCGGGCCGGCCGTCATCGTCGAGCGCGAAACCTCGACCATCGTCACATCGCCGTTCGATGCCGTGATCCAGGCAGACGGAACCATTCTTCTCGTGCGCAAAGGTCTGTGATCTATGAGCGATATCAATGAAATCCGCATGCAGGTAATGTGGAACCGCCTGATTTCGGTCGTCGAGGAACAGGCACTTACGCTGCTGCGCACCGCTTTCTCGACGTCCGTGCGCGAGGCGGGCGACCTGTCGGCCGGCGTGTACAACGCCAGGGGCGAAATGCTCGCCCAGGCCGTGACTGGCACGCCCGGTCACGTCAACACCATGGCCGAAGCGGTTCTGCACTTCATCGCAGAAATTCCGCGCGACGAAATGTATCCGGGCGATACCTACGTCACCAACGACCCGTGGAAGGGTACCGGCCATCTGCACGACATCACTATGGTCTCCCCGTCCTTCAAGGGCGACGAACTGATCGGCTTCTTCGCCTGCACCGCCCATGTTGTCGACGTCGGCGGGCGCGGTTTCGGGGCGGACGGCAAGTCGGTCTATGAAGAAGGCATACAGATTCCGATCATGAAATTCGCCGAGCGCGGCGAGGTGAACAAGGATCTCTTGAAGATCCTTCGTCTCAACGTGCGCGAACCCAACCAGGTGATCGGCGACTTCTTCTCGCTTGCCGCCTGCAACGACGTCGGGCACCGGCGGTTGATCGAGATGCTGACCGAGGTTGGCTACGACAATCTCGACACGCTCGGCGACTTCATCCTGTCGCGCACGCACACCGCCACAATGGAACGCATCGCTGGCCTTCCAAAAGGATCGTGGTCCAATGAAGTCCTGACGGATGGCTACGACGAGCCGATCAAGCTTGCCGCGAATGTCGAAATTACCGAAACCGGAGTCAATGTCGATTTCGCCGGCACGGACGCCATGAGCCGTTGGGGCATCAATGTCCCGCTGATTTATACCAAGGCTTATGCGTGCTACGCGCTGAAATGCGTGGTTGCCCCGGATATTCCGAACAACGCCGCCTCGCTTGCCGTTTTCAACGTGTCTTCGCCGACCAATATCCTCAATGCCGAACGCCCCGCTCCGGTCTCGGTACGTCACGTCATCGGCCACATGGTGCCGGACTTGGTGCTCGGAGCTCTCGCCAAGGCGTTGCCTGGCAAGATCCTCGCAGAAGGCGCCGCAGCTCTTTGGAACATCCATATTTCGGCGCGCCCGGTTTCGGGCAATGCCGGGCGCCGCGCCGAAGTACTCATGTTCAACTCTGGCGGCATGGGCGCGCGTCCGACTCTCGACGGCCTGTCGTCGACAGCATTTCCCTCTGGCGTCCATACGATGCCGATTGAGGCTACGGAGCATACCGGTCCGATCGTTGTCTGGCGCAAGGAACTACGTCCCGATTCAGGCGGAGCGGGCAAGTATCGCGGCGGCCTCGGCCAGATTATCGAGATCGCACCTGCCGAGGGCCATGAGTTCGATTTTTCGGCCATGTTCGACCGCATCTCGACGCCGCCGCGCGGACGTGATGGCGGCCAGGACGGAGCGCCTGGGTCCGCACGGCTCGACGACGGCACGAAGTTGCGGCCCAAGGGGTGGCAGCATGTGCCTTCCGGCCGCCGGCTGGTGCTGGAGCTGCCCGGTGGCGGCGGCTACGGAAATCCAGCCGAACGTTCGGCCGAGGCCAGAGCCGAAGACCTGTTCAAGGGCTATGTGACGGAGAAGAAGCAATGAGCCATATCGCAAGCCGACTTTCGGCAGTGAAACCCTCCGCCTCGATGGCCGTGTCGCAGGCAGCCAAGGATCTGGCAGCGACCGGGATCGATGTCATCGATCTCGGCCTCGGCGAACCGGATTTCCGTGCTCCCGCCCACATCACCGAAGCGGCTTTCGAGGCCGCGCGCAAGGAGCGCATGCTCTACACCGCATCCCTTGGCACCCCAGATTTGCGCAAGGCAATTGCGGGCAAGCTGAAGCGCGAGAACGGCCTTGACTACGCGATCGATGAGATTGCCGTCGCCAACGGCGCAAAGCAGATTATCTTCAATGCGCTGATGGCGACGATCGAGGAAGGAGACGAGGCAATCTTGCCAGCTCCATACTTCGTCTCTTACCCGGAAATGGTGAAGCTCTTCGGTGGCGTCCCGGTGACGCCGGCTTGTCCGGCCGAAAACGGCTTTCGGCTGACGCCGGAAGTGCTGGAAGCGTCGATAACCGACAAGACGCGCTGGCTTTTCCTCAACATGCCCGGCAACCCGTCCGGAGCGGTCTATTCCGAGGCGCAGCTCAAGGCTCTCGGTGCGGTGCTTGCCAAGCATCCAAGGATCATGGTGCTCTCGGACGAAATCTACGAGCACATCATCTTCGATGGGCGCACCTTCGTTTCCTTCGGCGCAGCCTGCCCGCAGTTGCGTGACCGCACGCTGATCGTAAACGGCATGTCCAAGGCCTATGCCATGACCGGCTGGCGTGTTGGCTATGCCGCGGGCCCGAGAAATCTCATTAAGGCCATGGCGACGATCCAGAGCCAGTCCTGCACGTCTGTGTCCGCTCCGGCGCAGATTGCAGCCACAGCTGCGCTTGAAGGCTCGCAGGATGATGTGGCGGAGTTTTGCACCGCATTCGAGCGTCGCCGCAATCTCGTCGTGGAGGGCATCGCCAAGATCAATGCACTCAGTCTGGATCCGCCTGAAGGGGCTTTCTACGCCTATATCGGCTGCGCCGCGCTGATCGGCGCAACAACGCCATCAGGTCAGACGTTGGTCGATGACGTTGCCGTCGCAAAGTACCTTCTCGAAGAGGGGCATGTCGCGGCCGTTCCGGGCAGCGCCTATGGCCTTTCGCCCTTCTTCCGCATTTCCACCGCGACCTCCGAGGAGGTCCTTGCCGAGGCGGTCAGACGTATCGGTGCGGCTGTCGGCAAACTCGAAATCTGATTGGAAGGACAAATGCCCAAGCTCTACAAGACCATTCTGATCACGGGCGCAGCCGGTCGCCTCGGCACGGAATTGCGTCGTGGCCTGGCGCCGTTGGCCGACAAGCTGCGGCTGGCCGACATCGCGGAGGTCAAGGATCTGAAGCCGAACGAGGAGGCGATGGTCTTTGATCTCGCCGACGAAGCAGCCGTGAGAAAGGCGACCGAAGGCGTCGACGCCATCGTTCACTTTGGCGGCGTGCCGCTCGAGCGGTCCTGGCAGGATATCCTCGATTCCAATATTCGAGGAAGCTACAACATCTACGAAGGTGCAAGGAAGCATGGGGTAAAGCGCGTAGTCTATGCGTCCTCTGTGCATGCGATCGGCTACCACACGCTCGAGGCCCACATCGACACGGATGCGCCGGTTCGGCCCGACAGCCTTTACGGCGTCTCGAAGTGCTTCGTGGAGGCGCTCAGCCGGTTCTATTGGGACAAGTTCGGGCTTGAAAGCGTGTGCCTGCGCATCTTCTCGTCGTTTCCCGAGCCGGCCGACCGACGCATGCTGTGGTCCTGGCTGTCGTTCGACGATTGCATCCGTCTCGTAGTCGCAAGCCTCACGGCGCCGCGCGTGGGTCACACGATCAGTTTTGGCATCTCGGACAATGCCGTCAAGCCAGTCGACAATTCGAAGGCCGGCCATATCGGCTATGTTCCAAGGGATAACTCCGAGCCCTACCGCGACAAGGTTGAGGCGCAAAAGGAGCCCCTCGATCCGATGGCGCCATCAACCATTCACCTTGGAGGATGGTTCGTCGACATCGGCCATCCCGACGATGAGGCATCCAAATGAAAGACCAGTATGACGTCGTCATCATCGGCGGTGCCGTGATCGGTTCCGCCGTCGCGTACTATCTCTCGGCCAATCCGGATTTCAACGGAACGATCCTCGTTGTCGAGAAGGATCCGACTTATCTGAAGGCGGCAACGTCCCTATCGTCCTCCTCGATCCGCACGCAGTTTTCGAACCCGATCAATGTGAGGATCAGCCAATACGGATCCGAGGTCATCCGCAATTTCGCAGATATGATGCAGGTCGGTGACGACAAGCCTGATCTAGCCTTTCATTCAGGTGGCTACTTGTTTCTGGCGAGCACTCCGGAGCAGGTGCAGATCCTCAGGGAAAACCATGAGGCTCAGGTTTCCTGCGGGGCAGATGTCGTGCTTTGGAACCGCGAAGAGTTGGCCAACGCATTCCCGCACCTCAACGTTGCCGACATTAAGCTGGCCTCCTATGGTCGCTCAGGAGAGGGCTGGTTCAACAACACCGGGTTGATGTACGGCTTTAAGAACAAGGCCCGTTCGCTTGGCGTCGAGTATGTCACCGACGAAGTCGTAGCCGTTGGCCGCGAAGGAAACCTGGTGACGTCTGTGACCTTGAAGTCGGGCGCAAACATCAAGGCTGGAACGATCGTCAATGCATCCGGTCCACGGGCGGCTCTAACGGCTCGCATGGCGGGAATCGACATCCCCGTCGAGCCTCGCAAGCGTACGCTTTTTGTGTTCGATTGCGCGCAAACACCCGAGGGAACCGCCAACGTCAACCAGGGCCGTTTGCCGCTGATGATCGATCCGTCCGGTGTGTTCTGCCGGCCGGAAGGGCGCTTCTTCCTGACGGGGTGCCCGCCCGTCGAGGATCCGGCAGCCGATTGGGATGACTTCGAACCCCGTTACGAGGAGTTCGAGGAGATTATCTGGCCGGCCTTGGCCGAGCGCTCGCCGGCGTTCGAAGCGATCAAGGTGGTCAACCAGTGGGCGGGGCATTACGATTTCAACACCCTGGATCACAACCTCATCGTTGGTCGTCATCCAGACGTGCGCAATTTCGTATTTGCCAACGGTTTTTCCGGCCATGGTCTCCAGCAGGGTCCAGCGACCGGACGAGGCGTATCCGAGTTGATCATTTATGGTGAATATCGCACGCTGGATCTAACTGAAGTCGGCTATGAACGCGTGGTCGAGAACCGTCCATTCCTTGAAAAGGCAGTGATATAGTTGGGCTCGGCCGCGCCGATAGATGGCGCTTGAAACGTTGGTTTCTGCTGTCGGGAGGGCGAAATTGGTTGGACAACATACGCGGCTTCCGCCCCTAAACGCGCTTCGCGCGTTCTGGGCGGTCATGCGCCAGGGAAGTTTCCGCAGTGCCGCTGACGAACTGCTCGTCACACCTCAGGCGGTCAGCCAGCAGATCAAGCTTCTTGAGGATATTCTCCACGTATCCCTCTTTGAGCGAAAGGCGAGGGTCATCGAGCCGACGGAACAGGCTATCGTCCTTTCTCATTTCATCGAAGCCGGTTTCAACGAGTTTACCGAGGGGATCCGGCGCGTCACGAATTCAACCTACCGCAACCGTATCAACATCAATGTCAGCCCCTACTTCGCCACGCGCTACCTGATGGGGCGGCTGGAGCGTTTTCGCGAGCTCATGCCTGGCGCGGATATTCGGATGACGACAATGGTCAACATCCGAGATTTCGCCGCCGACGAAGTCGACGTTTGCATTCAATGGGGTTTTGGCAACTGGAAGGATTACGACTGCCAGTTGTTAATCCGAGATCCAAAAGTCATCTGCTGCGCCCCCGAGCTTGCCTCCAGGCTTAAAGAGCCAAGAGACCTCACTGGGCTTACGCTCCTCCATCCCGTTATGGCGCGTAATCTTTGGGGCAAGGTTCTTCGGCACCTGGAACTTGAAGCACACGAGGTGGCAGGGGAGATCGAGTTTCAGGACGCTGCCACGATGCGCCGCGGAGCGGTCTCAGGGCTCGGAGTGGGGCTCGTGTCGAGAATGGACGCACTGGCGGACATCAATGCCGGCCGGCTGGTCGCGCCGCTTGGTGTCGACCGGCTCCAGGACATGAACGAGAAGGATATTCCCGGCTTCTATCTCGTCGTCCCGCGCGCCCACAAGCGGGTGAAGATCATCTCGACGTTCTGCGACTGGATTTGTTCGGAAGATTGGTCCTCCACGCACGAGTTCGACTGAAACACGCAAGTGGCAGCGGCCTAGAAAAGTAAAACTTGTCTATCGCCGTTGTTTCTTGGTTTGGGCCAGCGAGCACTTGATGCACGCTCCATATGGCCGGCAAGGGCATATCCGTAGCCCACAGCTGAACCTGACAATCGAATAAAACTGTCACCCTGATTGCCCGACCACCGGCATTCGGGCTGGCCAACAACAATCAACGGCGATCCAACGCGGTTGCTCGAACAAACAAGGCCAGACAGGGCCTAACCAGAGGGAATATCGATGAAATCTATTTCCAAGCTCCTCACCTCCGCGGCTTTCGTCTCCGCGGTTCTCGCTTTCAACGCTTCCGCTGCCGATACGATCAAGATCGGCGTGGCGGGACCGATGACAGGTGCCAACGCCACTTTCGGCGAGCAGGTGTGGAAAGGGGTCTCGGCCTATGTCGACAACGTCAACAATGCAGGTGGCGTCGACGGCAAGCAGATCGAACTGGTAAAGGGCGATGACGCTTGCGAGCCCAAGCAGGCTGTTTCAGTTGCGAACCGTCTTGTCGACCAGGACAAGGTGCAGGCCGTTGTCGGGCACTTCTGCTCGTCCAGCACGATTCCCGCTTCCGAGATCTACAGCGATGCCGGCATCCTGACGGTGACGCCGTCCTCGACCAATCCGATTGTTACGGACCGCGGGTTCGACACCATGTTTCGCACATGCGGTCGCGATGACCAGCAGGCGGTCGTGGCCGGATCGTTCATCCTCGACACGTTGAAGTTCGACAAGATCGCGCTGATCCACGACAAGGACACGTACGGCCAGGGCCTGGTGGACGCGCTGAAGAATACGCTCGCCGAGCGTGGCGTGACGCCGGTTCTTTATGAAGGCCTGACACGCGGTGAACGCGACTTCAATGCACTGGTCACCAAGATCAAGAGCACGGGCGCTCAAGCAGTCTACTTCGGTGGCCTCATTCCCGAAGCTGGTCCCCTGATCCGCCAGATCCACGAGCAAGGCCTGAACGTCGTGTTCGTCAGCGGCGACGCTTTGGCCCAGGCTGAGATCGTTACCGCCTCGGGGGGCCCGCAGAACCTCAAGGGTGTCTATTATTCGTCCGCAGCCGATCCGAAGGAAGACCCTGCGGCGGCCGATGCCCTCAGCGACCTCAAGAGCAAGAACGTCGCTCCCGACAACTACACGCTCTTTGGGTATGCCAGCGCACAGGCCATTGTCGCTGCCCTACAGGGCACCAAGGAAGGGACTATCGAAGATCAGGTCAATTGGCTGCGCTCCAACAGCGTGAAGTCGGCGGTAGGCAACCTCGCTTGGAACGAAAAGGGTGATGTGAAGGACTTCAAGTTCGTCTTCTACTCGTTCGACGACAAGGGCAATCCGGTTCGCAACTAACCAGGTCGCGCCCCGCCAGGGGACCGGTTGGTGTGCGCTCCTCCGGTCCCCTCCACCAATCAAGAAAAGAGGGGTCTGCTATGGATATCTTTATCTTGGCGCAGCAATTGATAAACGGGATCACGCTCGGCACGATCTACGGTTTGATCGCAGTCGGATACACCATGGTCTACGGCGTGATCCGTATGATCAATTTCGCCCATGGCGACGTTTACATGGTTTCCGCGTACATCGCCGCGATCACCCTTGCTGTTCTCGCCTTCTTTGGCGTTCAGTCCGTTCCGTTCGCATTGATTACCATCCTCGTGATCACGTGCCTCATCACCGCCGTCTATGGCTGGGCTATCGAAAGGGTAGCCTACCGGCCGTTGCGTGGCTCGACCAAGCTTGCTCCACTGATCTCTGCGATCGGCATTTCGTTGATGCTGCAAAGTTATGTCCAGATCTCTCAGGGCGCTCGTGACCAAGGCGTGCCAATACTCATTAGCGGTGCGTTCCGCTTCGGTGACGACGTTCACTTTGCGCAGATCACCTACATGCAGACGGTCATCCTTATCGCCTCGCTGATCGCCATGGGCATTCTCACCTATGTGATCAACTACACACGCATCGGTCGTGAATGCCGGGCGACGCAGCAAAATATCCGGATCTCTGCGGTCCTTGGCGTCAACACCGATCGGATCATCTCAACCGTGTTCGTTATCGGCGCAGCGACGGCCGCCGTCGGTGGTACGCTCGTCACCTTCAACTACGGCTCGTTCAACTTTTTCATCGGCTTCGTCATGGGCATCAAGGCCTTTACTGCCGCCGTATTGGGGGGCATTGGGTCGCTGCCCGGCGCTGTCCTTGGCGGGGTATTGCTCGGTCTCACCGAAGCTCTGTTCGCGGGCTATGTCAGCACGGACTACAAGGACGTGTTCGCCTTTGCGCTGCTCATTCTCCTCCTGTTTTTTCGCCCGTACGGCCTGCTCGGTCGCCCGGAAATCCAGAAAGTATGAGGAGAAGGAACATGGAAAAAAATCCCCTACCACAACTCCTCAAGCAGGCGCTACTCACATTCACCGTGTCGCTCATCCTGTTCGGCCCCATCTCCGGTCTGGTCCTGGAGGGCTTTTCGTTCCGCAATGAAATGACGCGGGCCGTCGTGCTCGCCGCCATCGTCACCATCGGGCGTGTCGCGATGTCACTGATCGCAATGGCCGCCATTGGCCAGCGGATCATTGGCCGGGTCGGCGGTAGCGGGGCAGGCGTGACAGTTATGACAGGGTCGGAGAAGTCCCCGGTACTGGTCCTCGCGCTGCTGTTTGTCGCGGGACTTGCGTTGCCGCTCGTCGCCGACAAGTATTTCCTCGGCATTGCGATCCTCGCGCTCATCTACTGCCTGCTCGGCCTCGGTCTCAATATTGTCGTTGGCCTCGCCGGCTTGCTGGACCTGGGTTTCGTCGCCTTCTACGCTGTCGGCGCCTATCTCCTTGCGCTTGGTGCCCAGTATCTCGGTCTCGGCTTCTGGAGCGCGCTGATCATTGCCCCTTTGCTCGCAGGCTTTTTCGGCATGATCCTCGCTTTCCCGGTGTTGAAAATGCATGGTGATTACCTTGCCATCGTCACACTGGGTTTCGGCGAAATCATTCGCCTGGTGCTCAACAACTGGTTGGAGTTCACCGGAGGACCCAACGGTGCCCCGGCCCCGGCCCCTACTTTCTTCGGCATTGAGTTTACCCGGACGGCCAAGCAGGGCGGCGTTCCGCTGCACGAATATCTCGGCATCCCCTACAGTGCCGATTACAAATTCTGGTTCATATACATCGTGCTCTTCCTGGTGGTGTGCTTGGTCATCTATGCGGTCGAACGCCTTCGCGTCATGCCACTTGGTCGCATGTGGGAGGCATTGCGCGAGGATGAAATCGCGTGCCGTTCGCTCGGCGTGAATCACGTGTTCACCAAGCTTACCGCTTTCATGCTTGGCGCTTCGACTGGCGGATTGGCCGGGGTCTTCTTTGCCGTCCATCAGGGCTTCGTAAACCCGACCTCATTCACTTTCTTTGAATCCGCCCTCATCCTCGCAATCGTTGTCCTCGGTGGACTGGGCTCGACCGTCGGTGTCATTGCCGCGGCACTCGTGCTCACCATTTTGCCGGAGCTGCTGCGCGACTTTGCCGAGTACCGCGTGCTGGTTTTCGGCGTGTTGATGGTCGTGATGATGATCTGGAAGCCACGCGGACTTGTGCGCATCAAACGCCCGGCCTTTTTCCCGAGCAAAGCCGAGGAAAGCAGCCAGCGGTTTACACTTGCAGCAAACGCGGAGGCGGGCCGATGAACGCACCCCTTCTCGACGTGCGCAATGTCACAATGCGATTCGGCGGCATCGTCGCCAACCGCAATGTCAGCTTCTCGGTGGAACGCGGCAAGGTGACGGCGCTCATCGGCCCAAACGGCGCCGGCAAGACGACGATGTTCAACTGCATCACCGGCTTTTATCGCGCGAGCGAAGGCGAGATTGTCCTGAACGGGCGCGACGGAACACAGGATATCGGTGTACTGACGACCAAACCGATTACAGGCGGGTCTCATCTCGTCACCCGAGCCGGCATTGCTCGTACCTTTCAGAACATCCGCCTGTTCAAGGAAATGTCTGTGATCGAGAACCTGCTCGTGGCCCAGCATCTGGTGACGGCAAACAATCTCTTGAGCGGCGTCTTCCGCACGCCGGCGTTCCGCCGGGCCGAACGTGAAGCTGTCGACCGTGCCTATTATTGGCTCGGCGAGATGAACCTTGCAGACGACGCCAACCGGCTGGCTGGCGAGCTACCCTATGGTCGCCAGCGGCGCCTCGAAATCGCGCGTGCCATGTGTACCGATCCGCAGCTCATCTGCCTCGACGAACCGGCGGCCGGTCTCAATCCCTCCGAAACGCGCGATCTGTCTGCGGTCATTCAACGGCTCTGCCAGGAACACGGTCAGACAGTCCTCGTCATCGAGCACGATATGGGCCTGGTCATGCGGATTTCGCAGCACATTGTCGTGCTCGATCACGGTGAAGTCATTTCCTATGGAGCGCCCGACGAAGTGGCGAACGATCCGGCAGTCGTCGCGGCCTATCTCGGCGTCAGCGAAGAGGAGGTCCACGCATGAAGCAGGTGTCCGAAAACAACGTTCCTCTCCTGGAGTTCGCAGAGGTGCACGCCTACTACGGCGCCGTTGAGGCGCTGAAGAGTGTGAACGTCCACATTTTCAAAGGAGAGATTGTGAGCCTTATCGGCGCAAACGGTGCTGGAAAGACGACGCTTCTTTCCGCGATCTTCGGCGCGCCGCGGCCTTCGACGGGAAAGATCTTGCACAAAGGCGAGGACATTTCCCGCGTTCCGACAAACCGGATCTCGCGGCGCGGCATGGCGCTCGTCCCGGAAGGGCGTCAGATCTACCAGGATATGAGCGTCGAGGAGAACATGATGATGGGCACGACGCCGATCGGCATGGATCATTTCGACGAAGACCGCGCGACGATGTTCGAGCTCTTCCCTCGCTTGAAGGAGCGCCGCAACCAGACTGCCGGCACCATGTCGGGAGGCGAGCAGCAGATGCTCGCCATCGCCCGTGCCATGATGGCCCGTCCCGAGCTGATCCTGTTCGATGAGCCGTCGCTCGGTCTCGCGCCGCTCGTCGTCAAGCGCGTGTTCGAAGTCTTGAGCGAGATCGCTGCTATGGGCAAGACGATCTTTCTCGTCGAGCAGAATGCCAATCACGCGCTGAAACTCTCGCAGCGCGCCTATGTCATGGTCAACGGACGGATACATCTCTCCGGCGAAAGCGCCGCACTTCTCGATAACGAAGACGTCCGCAAAGCCTATCTCGGTCTGCACTGAACGGAAACGACGATGCTGCATAAAAATCTGATTGCCGGCGAATGGGTTTCCGGCGACGCTTCGGCGAACAACAATCCCTCCAACACCAATGAAATCATCGGCGAATACGCTCACGCGAGCGCTCAGGATACGAAGCACGCCATCGCCGCCGCCAAGGCCGCTCTGCCCTCCTGGTCGCGCTCGCCGATCCTCGAGCGACATACGTTGCTAAAGAAGGCGGGCGACGAAATAATAGCCCGCAAGGAAGAACTCGGCCGCCTGCTCGCCAGCGAGAGGGCAAGACCCTGCCTGAGGCGATCGGAGAGGTCACGCGCGCTGGGCAGATCTTCGATTTCTTCGCCGGTGAAGTCTTGCGTCTTTCCGGAGAAGTCCTGCCTTCCGTACGGCCAAATATTGGTGTCGAGGTCACCCGGGAGCCGGTGGGTGTCGTCGGCATCATTACGCCCTGGAACTTTCCCATCGCCATTCCGGCGTGGAAAATCGCCCCGGCGCTCGCCTATGGCAACACGATCGTGCTGAAGCCCGCCGATCTCGTCCCTGGTTCTGCCTGGGCGCTCGTCGACATCCTGCACCGTGCTGGCGCGCCTGCCGGTGTCGTCAACCTTGTGATGGGCCGCGGCAGCGTCGTCGGCCAAACGCTGCTCGACAGCCCGGATGTCAATGCCATCACGTTCACGGGCTCGGTCGGTACCGGCAAGCGCGTCGCGCTGGCGTCGGTCGAGCATAACCGCAAATTCCAGCTCGAGATGGGGGGGAAGAACCCCTTCGTCGTGCTGGACGATGCGGATCTGTCCGTCGCAGTCGAGGCCGCGGCGAATTCGTCCTTCTTCTCCACCGGGCAGCGTTGCACGGCCTCATCGCGTCTAATCGTGACGGAAGGGATCCACGACCGCTTCGTCAGTGCACTTTCAGAGCGGCTCAAGGGTCTCGTCGTTGATGATGCCCTCAAGGCAGGCACCCATATCGGCCCGGTCGTGGACGCAAGCCAACTGAAGCAGGACGCCGACTACATCGACATCGGTCGCGGGGAGGGGGCGAAGCTCGCTTTCGGCGGCACGAGGCTGGAGCGGGAGACGCCCGGGTTCTACTTGCAGCCCGCCCTCTTTACCGAGGCGACGAACCACATGCGGATTGCGCGCGAGGAGATCTTTGGACCGGTCGCGGCCGTCATCCGCGTGAAGGACTACGATGAGGCGCTTGCCGTCGCCAATGACACCAACTTCGGTCTGTCGTCAGGCATAGCGACGACGAGCCTCAAACATGCCACTCATTTCAAACGGAATTCGGAGGCCGGGATGGTCATGGTGAACCTGCCAACCGCTGGTGTCGACTTCCATGTACCCTTCGGCGGCCGCAAGGGTTCGTCCTATGGCCCACGTGAACAAGGTCGCTACGCCGCGGAGTTCTACACTACGGTCAAGACGGCCTATACGCTCGCCTGAGGAGATGCAGTCATGAAGATCCTGGTCACCGTCAAACGTGTCGTTGACTACAACGTCAAGATCCGCGTGAAGGCAGACGGTTCGGGCGTCGAGCTTGCGAACGTGAAGATGTCGATGAACCCCTTCGACGAAATCTCGGTCGAAGAAGCGCTGCGGCTGAAGGAAGCCGGCAAGGCGGAGGAAGTCGTCGTCGTTTCCGTTGGTCCGGCCAAGGCCGAAGAGACGCTGCGCACGGCCCTTGCCATGGGCGCTGACCGCGCCATCCTGGTTGAGACCGAAGACCAGGTCGAGCCGCTCACTGTGGCCAAGATCGTCAAGGGCGTCGCCGAAGCCGAACAGCCGGGCCTGATCATCGTCGGCAAGCAGGCGATCGACGACGATTCGAACCAGACCGGCCAGATGCTGTCCGCCCTGCTCGGCTGGGCCCAGGGCACCTTTGCCTCCAAGGTCGAGATCGGCGATGGCAAGGCACCAGAGGGCACAGCAAGGGTGACCCGCGAAGTCGACGGCGGCCTGCAGACCATCGACATCAAGCTCCCGGCAGTCGTCACCACCGACCTGCGCCTCAACGAACCGCGCTACGCCTCGCTGCCGAATATCATGAAGGCGAAGAAGAAGCCGCTCGACAGACACACCCCTGCGGACTTCGCCGTCGACACCGCTGCCCGCCTCAAGGTGCTGAAGACCGAGGAGCCGTCGGGCCGCAAGGCCGGCATCAAGGTCAAGTCGGTCGCCGAGCTCGTCGAAAAGCTTAAAGTCGAAGCCGGCGTGCTCTAA
>Ga0209130_1000266_pt1 | contig 65741 bp, 66 predicted proteins | sample AraplaMF_Cvi_mLB_FD_184264 | JGI IMG/M metagenome (GOLD analysis project Ga0209130, IMG submission 184264) | Arabidopsis root microbial communities from the University of North Carolina, USA - plate scrape MF_Cvi_mLB (SPAdes) (version 2) | ecosystem: Host-associated > Plants > Roots > Endosphere... | reverse complement strand
CAGGGCGCCTATGCCCCAGCGGCGTTTTGCGACCTTGGCGGTGATGACTGATTTCATGTTGTCTCCAGTATTGATTTTAGGCTTGGTGCTGCAGGATCTGGCTGACCAGTTCTTGCGGCGGCTGGGTGAGGTCGAGATATACGCCGGCTTCGTCGGCTTGCAGCGGTTCGAGGTCACGCAGTTGGCTTTCCAGCAGCGAGGCCGGCATGTAATGACCGGGGCGGGTGCGCATGCGCTGCTCGAGGATTTCGCGTTCGCCGTGCAGGTGGGCGAAGCGCAATTCCGGATCGCCGCTGCGAAGCAAGTCGCGGTAGCGTCGCTTGAGCGAAGAGCAGGACAGCACCAGGCCTTCGCCGCGTTCGCGGGCCGCGCTGATTTCACCGCGCAGCTTTTGCAGCCAGCCTGCGCGGTCCTCGTCGTTCAGCGGAATGCCGGCCGACATCTTGGCCACGTTTTCCTCGGGGTGAAAGCTGTCTCCCTCAAGGAAGGACACGCCAAGTGCCGTGGCCAGGCGCGCGCCGATCTCGCTTTTCCCGGCGCCACTGACGCCCATTACTACCCAGCGCAGGTTCATATTGTTCTTCATAAATCTCCTTAATGACTGATAGCGCTATCAGCGATAACAAGTTTAGACTACTGCAAGAATTTGTAAACAGATTTGGATTGTGCGGCGCAGCAAAGTGTTGCGTGGATGATAGCGCTAGCATCGACTTCGCCTGCAAGGGCCGGAACTGTGCTTGAGGATTGCCGAGACGAAAGCGAATGTTTCCTGTATAATCTGCTTTTGCGCCTATAGGAAATACTATGCGTCTGCTCCAAAAAGCACTCACTTTCGATGACGTGCTCCTCGTCCCCGCGTATTCCAACATTCTGCCTGCGGATACGTCCCTCAAGACTCGCCTGACCCGCAACATCTCCCTGAATATTCCCCTGCTTTCCGCAGCAATGGATACCGTTACCGAAAGCCGCCTGGCAATCGCGATGGCACAGGAAGGCGGCATCGGCATCATTCACAAGAACCTGAAGCCGAAAGACCAGGCACGTGAAGTGTCGAAGGTTAAGCGTTTCGAAGCTGGCGTGCTGCGTGACCCGATCACCATCCCGCCGGACATGAAGATCCGCGACGTGATCAAGCTGACCGAGCAGTATGGTATTTCCGGTTTCCCGGTTGTTCAGGGCAAGGAAGTGGTCGGCATCATCACCAACCGCGACCTGCGCTTTGAGAAAGAGCTGGACGCTGAAGTGCGCGCCAAGATGACGCCGCGTGAAAAGCTGGTCACCGTCAACGAAGACGCCAACACTGAAGAAGCCAAGCGCCTGATGAACAAGCACCGCCTGGAGCGCGTGCTGGTGGTGAACGAAGCGTTTGAACTGCGCGGCCTGATCACCGTCAAGGACATCCAGAAATCCACCGAACACCCGAACGCATCGAAAGACCAGCACGGCAAGCTGCTGGTTGGCGCGGCAGTGGGCGTTGGTGCGAAAGACGAAGAGCGTATCGACCTGCTGGTAGCGGCTGGCGTGGACGTGCTGGTGGTCGACACCGCCCATGGCCACTCCCAGGGCATCCTGGACCGCGTGAAGTACATCAAGACCAAGTACCCGCACGTTGACGTCATCGGCGGCAATATCGCCACCGCGGCTGCAGCAAAGGCACTGGTTGAATACGGCGCGGACGCGGTCAAGGTCGGCATCGGCCCAGGCTCCATCTGCACCACCCGTATCGTTGCAGGCGTTGGCGTCCCGCAGATCACCGCGATCTCCAACGTGGCCGAGGCCCTGAAGGGCACAGGCGTTCCATGTATCGCCGACGGCGGCATCCGCTTCTCGGGCGACATTTCGAAAGCACTGGCAGCCGGCGCATCGACCGTGATGATGGGCTCCATGTTCGCCGGTACCGAAGAAGCACCGGGCGAAGTGATCCTGTACCAGGGCCGTTCGTACAAGTCCTACCGCGGCATGGGCTCCCTGGGTGCGATGGCCGACGGTTCGGCTGACCGCTACTTCCAGGACGCCAGCGCCAAGCAGGACAAGTTCGTACCGGAAGGCATTGAAGGCCGTGTGGCCTACAAGGGCTCCGTGCTGGCGATCCTGTTCCAGCTGGTTGGCGGCGTGCGCCAGTCCATGGGCTACTGCGGCTGCGCCACCATCGACGAACTGAAGGAGAAAGCAGAATTCGTCGAGATCACGTCGGCCGGCATGCGCGAATCGCACGTGCACGACGTCCAGATCACCAAAGAAGCGCCGAACTACCGCTCCGAATAAGAAACTCCGCAAGGCGGCGACCACTGGTCGCCGCACTATTTTTTGCCCCCGAAAATATGCATTCAAAAATCCTCATCCTTGATTTCGGTTCCCAGGTGACACAGCTGATCGCACGCCGCGTGCGCGACGCGGGCGTGTTCTCCGAGGTTTACCCGTACGACGTAGACGACGAATTCATTCGCAACTACGGCGCGTCGGGCATCATCCTGTCCGGCTCCCACAACTCCACGCTGGAAGGCGACTCTCCACGCGCGCCGCAAGCCGTGTTTGAAATCGGCGTGCCGGTGCTGGGCATCTGCTACGGCATGCAGACCATGGCTGCGCAACTGGGCGGCAAAGTGGAAAATGGCCTGGTGCGCGAATTCGGCTACGCTGAAGTGCGCGCCCGCAACCACACCGCGCTGCTGAACGGCATCAACGACTTCGTCACCGACGAAGGCCACGGCATGCTGAAGGTCTGGATGAGCCACGGTGACAAGGTGCTGGACCTGCCGCCTGGTTTCAAGCTGATGGCATCCACCGACTCCTGCCCGATCGCCGGCATGGCCGATGAAGACCGCAAGTTCTACGCCGTGCAATGGCACCCGGAAGTGACCCACACCGTGCAGGGCAAGGCTATGCTGGGCCGCTTCGTGCACGAGATCTGCGGCTGCAAGGCAGACTGGAACATGCCGGACTACATCACCGAAGCCGTGGAGAAGATCCGCGCCCAGGTAGGCAAGGATGAAGTGATCCTGGGCCTGTCCGGCGGCGTGGATTCCTCCGTGGCTGCAGCGCTGATCCACCGCGCCATCGGCGACCAGCTGACCTGCGTCTTCGTCGACCACGGCCTGCTGCGCCTGAACGAAGGCAAGATGGTGATGGACATGTTCTCCAAGAACCTGGGCGTGAAAGTGATCCAGGTCGACGCGACCGAACAGTTCATGGGCCACCTGGCCGGCGTGACCGATCCGGAGCAGAAGCGCAAGATCATCGGCCGCGAATTCGTGGAAGTGTTCCAGGCTGAATCGGCCAAGCTGGTCAACGCCAAGTGGCTGGCACAGGGCACCATTTACCCTGATGTGATCGAGTCCGCGGGCAAGGGCAAGAAAGGCCAGACCATCAAGTCGCATCACAATGTGGGCGGCCTGCCGGAGACCATGAAGCTGCAGCTGCTCGAGCCGCTGCGCGAACTGTTCAAGGACGAAGTGCGCAAGCTGGGCGTGGCCCTGGGCCTGCCGCACGAGATGGTGTACCGCCATCCATTCCCTGGCCCAGGCCTGGGCGTGCGCATCCTGGGCGAAGTGAAGAAGGAATACGCCGACCTGCTGCGCCGCGCTGACGCCATCTTCATCGAAGAACTGCGCAACACCCCATACGAAGGCGCCGTGATGGCAGGCGAGGACGCTCCGCAGAACTGGTACGACGCTACCTCGCAGGCATTCGCAGTGTTCCTGCCGGTGAAATCGGTGGGCGTGATGGGCGATGGCCGCACCTACGATTACGTCGTAGCCCTGCGCGCCGTGCAGACCCAGGACTTCATGACCGCGCACTGGGCGCACCTGCCGCACTCGCTGCTGGGCAAGGTCTCCAACCGCATCATCAATGAAGTGCGTGGCCTGAACCGTGTGGTATACGACATCAGTGGTAAGCCGCCAGCGACTATCGAGTGGGAATAATTTCCCGTTAGGCTGCAACTAGCAGCACTCGGTTAAAAACCAGAGCCAAGCCCCTGATTCTTCAGGGGCTTTTTTGTTTTCTGGTGGCGAAATCTGGCAACGTCAGGCACCCCCAAGCGGCTCCTTTTGGTGGTGCGTTGGATGGTACTGCGGGACCGTGTTTGCCGCGGCTGCCCGATGCCATCAAACGTGTCACAAACGGTTGATGGTATCGAAATCGCGTAAGTCACTGATTGGATTGGGAAAAACGCCCGATTCATCACCATTTTCGCTGATGGTATCGGAACACGGTTTTTGGCTGTTTTTTACCACAAAAGAGGCCATTTTTAAGGTCGCTAACTTGTTGATTTGGTGAGGGAAATAGGCAGGATGATGGTATCGGTGGAGAGTGAAATATGCTGACAGACACAAAACTGCGGAATTTGAAGCCCGGGCCGCGCGCCTACAAGGTCGTGGACCGCGATGGCCTGTATGCCATGGTGCTTGCATCCGGCGTGGTGTCGTTCCGGTTCAATTACCGGATCAACGGGCGCCAGGAGACGTTGGTACTCGGTCGCTATGGCAGGGACGGGCTGACGCTGGCAGAGGCGCGCGAAAAGCTCGATGCAGCCAGGAAGCTGGTGGCGTCCGGTCTATCGCCCATGCAGCACAAGCGGCGCCAGAAGCAGCGCCTGGCAGGGGAGGAATCCTTTGGGGAATGGGCGGAGCGCTGGCTCACCAACTATCGCATGGCCGAATCGACGCGTGACATGCGGCGCTCGGTGTATGAGCGCGACCTGGAACGACCTTTCGGCAAGCTCCTGCTGCACGAGATCACGCATGAGGAACTGCGTGCCTTGTGCGACAAGATCGTGGCGCGCGGCGCGCCAGCCACCGCTGTGCATGCGCGCGAGATCGTGATGCTCGTGTTTCGCTACGCGGGCCAGCGAGGCCACGAGCACCCAAATCCTGCCGACAAGGTCCCGCCCTGTGCGATCGCGACCTTTCAGCCGCGCGACAGAGCATTGAGCAGCACGGAGATCCCCTGGCTGTACGAGTTCCTGGAGCAGGTGCAAAGTGCGCCCACGCTGCGCCTGGCGGTCAAATTGCTGCTCCTGACCTTGGTCCGCAAATCCGAACTGACGGACGCGACCTGGGACGAGTTCGATTTCACGAACGGCGTCTGGACCATTCCTGCGGAGCGCATGAAACGGCGCAATCCGCACAACGTGTATCTGTCCAGGCAGGCGATCGACATGTTCATCGCGTTGAAGACGTGCGCCGCCGGTTCGCGCTACGTGCTGCCATCGAGATATGACGCCGACCTGCCGATCTCGAACGCCACGCTGAACCAGGTGACGACATCGGTGTCGCGCGTGGCGCGCGCCGCTGGCAGGCCGCTGGCCGATTTCTCGCCGCACGACCTGCGGCGCACTGCCTCGACCCTGCTGCACGAGGCCGGCTACAACACCGACTGGATCGAGAAATGCCTGGCCCACGAGCAGAAGGGTGTGCGCGCGGTCTATAACAAGGCCGAATATGCGCAACAGCGGCGTGCCATGCTACAGGACTGGGCCGACATGATCGATGCGTGGGTCAAGGGCGCTTAGGCCCTGGCGCCGGCTGTGGGATGGCTGCTGCCTGTTGTTGCGCGATCCAGGCGTCGACTTCGTGCAGATCCCAGGCAACGGCCCGCGCTGTGATGGAAAAGCGTTTAGGGAATTTCCCGACACGTTCGAGCTCGAGAATAGTGCGTTCGCCAAGCGGCACCTTTTGCAGCAGCTGCTTGCGTTTAATGAGCACGCGGCCGGGTGTCATCATTTCCTGGTTGGTCAGTGTGCGGGCATTCATAGGTGGCTCCTTCAATCGACGAAATGGAATGTTTGTGCCGGCTGAGACTTCAGCGCTTGGCGATTCGGACTGTGAGGATATGTTTGCACGGTAACCGGAGTAGGCAACGGTGCGAACAGAGCCAATCGTAGGTGGGGACGAATACCGTGCGATTTGCGCGGTCGTCCATGGAGAGAACTGATCGACTAGCTTCTACGATTTCGGGATAGGGCTCGCCAACATCAACAGGGCCAGCTTCTGCAAATGAAAATTTAGATTGGCAAGAGACCGGTGTCAAACTTTGTACACCGAAATCAGGCGAGGGCTGGCATCGGTAGGTCGAGGCCAGCGTGCAGCAATCCTTGGCTCGCAAAGCAGATGCCCACTCGGTCTTCTAAGCCGAGGGTCGCAGGTTCGATTCCTGCAGGGCAGGCCAATAAAATCAATTACTTACACGGTTTTTGTGTGCCAAAAAATGCGGCAGGAGTGCTTTGCGTAGGCACTGCGTAGGCAAATTCGGGAAACCTTACGCTCGACATTGGACAACGGTCGGCCGGAATTTGCGTCAGCTTGGCCGTTAAGCATTGCGTTGCGTTAAAGCAGCGTTCCATCGTATTGCCAAAACTCCAAAGAATTAAGGGAAGCGATTTCGCTGTAGTATTGGATTTTTCTCAGCGGCAGTTGCTATGATCGAATCCATCGAGATCGCAAACGTTGCGACTTACACCACACCTCAAGCCATGAATGGCTTGGGCCACCTCAATTTTATCTTTGGCGCGAACGGCGCTGGCAAGACTACCATCGGCAGGGCATTGACCCAGCAGCCCGGGCATGAGCACTGCTCCGTGAGGTGGAAGGATGGCGCTCCGTTGAAGACGCTCGTCTACAACCGCGATTTCGTCGATTCAAACTTCAACGCCCCTGACGACTTGAAGGGTATTTTCACGCTCGGTAAGGATGAGATCGACAACGAGGCGGCGATCATTGCGAAAAAAGCGCAAATCGCGCAGATCGACGAAGACATCGCTCGGCTCAAGGGAACATTGGGAAGCAATGGCGATAATGTTGGAATGACGCGTAACCAAGCTAAGACGGGAAAATACGTCGAGCTGGAGCAGCTCAACTCGGTGTTCCAAGACCGATGCTGGGATTGGAAGCAAAAACGCGACCAGATCTTCAAGGTCGCCTTCACAGGCGTCCGGGACTCGCGCTCAAAATTCAAAGACAAGGTTCTCGCTCAGTCGGCCACAAACACGGCCGAGATTCGTCCCTTAGAAGCGCTGATGGAGCGCGCGACGACGGTCTTTGGCCCAGCCCCTCAAACTGAACAGAGCATTCAAGCGTTAGGCGGTGCCGACTTGGTAGAGTTGGAAGCCAGCGAGATCTTGAGCAAAAAGGTCGTCGGGAAAGCAGACGTTAACATTGCCGCGATGATCCATCGCCTAGGGCACAGCGATTGGGTCAAGGAAGGCCAGGGTTACTTCGCTGATAGCGCGCCGAATTGCCCGTTCTGCCAACAGCCGGCGCCGATTGACTTCGAGAAAACACTTTCAGCATATTTCGACGAGACATTCGCAGTCGACACGGCAGCAATTGCCGACTTGCAGTCCAGCTATGATGCCAAATCCAAGATAGTGTTAGCGCGGCTTCAAACGGCACTCGACATCAATTGCCGTTTTCTGGACAAGGTTGCGTTCGAAGCCGAGAAAGCGACGATCGAAGCGAAGATGAGGGCTAATATCCTCATCCTCTCCAACAAGCGCAAAGAGCCCAGTTCGACGCAGGTTTTGGAGTCCCTCGCGGCTCCGTTGGCTGTTGCCGCCAAGCTCATCGAAACCGCGAATCAAGCCGTCACCGAGCACAATCGGATCGTGACCAACCTCAACGCCGAGAAGTCTAAACTGACCGACGAAGTTTGGCGCTACATCCTCAGCGTCGACCTGAAGGACGATTTGTCGAACTATCTCAAAGCTAAAGAGGCGCTCGAAACAGCTATCACAAGCTTGAGCCAGCAGATCAAAGAGGCCGCCATGCGGAGGACTGCGATGGCGGCCGAGCTTAGCGCTTTGGAGCGTGCCGCCACGAGCGTTCAACCGACCGTCGACGCCATCAATGGCATGCTCAAATCCTTCGGCTTCAAGACGTTTTCACTTGCGAGAGTTGACGAAGGCTCGCGCTACAAATTGGTGCGGCAAGACGGTAAAGAAGCGCGCCATTCGCTTAGCGATGGCGAGAAGTCGTTCGTCACTTTCCTTTACTTCTACCACTTGATCAAAGGCAGCGAGAGCGAAAGCGGCATCATGGCAGATCGGGTGGTGGTCTTCGACGACCCCGTGTCTAGCCTGGACAGCGAAGTGCTGTTCATCGTCAGCAGTCTTATTCGGGCGCTCTTCGATGACATGAGGAGCGACCGCGGCCAGATCAAACAGATCTTTGTCTTGACGCACAATGTCTACTTTCACAAAGAGGTCTGTTTCAACGCAGGGAAGCCATCGAAGCGAAAAGGCAAAGCCAGGGGCGGCAAAGACGCCGAGAAATCGTTGAAGCCGACGTATTGGGTGGTGCGCAAGGATGCCGCCGGCCCGCGCTTAGAGTTTTATGAGAAGAATCCCATCAACACGTCATACGATTTGCTTTGGAAAGAGATCAGCAGGGAAAATCCGAACCAGCTTACCATTCAGAACACTATGCGCCGCATCCTGGAGCACTACTTCAAAATTCTCGGCGGGATCGATTTCGACGAATTGTGTGAAAAGTTTGAAGGCCAAGACAAGATCGTTTGTCGCTCGCTCCTATCTTGGGTCAATGATGGCTCACATTATTCGCACGACGACGCGCACTATGGGTTCGGCGACGACGTCATTTCCGCCCAGCTTGTCATCTTCAAGAGAATATTTGAGGAAACCAACCACATGCCGCACTATGAAATGATGATCGAGCGAGTGTAGGTCGAGTCGCATTCGTGAACGCTTAGACTCGACCATCGTCTTCGAACTAATAGCAGCTCGGTACGATCTTTAATAGTGAGAGACACGCGCCTACCTCTCGGATGACGTATCTGACATCACCCACTGACAGTGAGAGCTTGCGCCACGGCCGCTACAGGCCACAACAGCAGCTTGCCGCGCTTGACTGGACGAACGCCAAAGCACTCGCCGGTCAGGCAATGGTTCTTGTGAACGGTCGCCACCGCGCGGCACATAGCGTGCGCGAACTCTTCTGTTCTGATGAAGTCACGGCCCTGGGCTAGTTCGGCCAGGCCAGGCGGAATCGCGGCAGGCGCGTTGGATGCTTTGTCTGACATTGAAGTCTCCTTTTTGGCAAGTCTCGAACATGAAAGGGCCGACTGGTATGCCAGTCCATGGCATTGAATCGTGGAAGTCAGGGGCTGTCGACGAGCGCGCGCCGCTTGCTGCGGCAATTGCTCGGAACAGAGATTGGCGGCGTTTAGCCGAGGGTCGAACTTCACCGACAGCCGTCGCTCGCAAGCTTGATGTGGTTCGTTGCGGTGAAAGTTCGGGATCGAGTGCTCGCCAGTTTCGTCAGGGCCAGCTACTGCAGTTGCAATGTAGGCTGCACGCCAAACCATGTCAAATTGTGTGCAACGAATTAGGCAATGACGATTGCCAAATTGATGCGGCGAGTGCAAGGAGTGGCCGCTTGTAGGATCGGGCATTGAGGAACTGTTAAGGAATGTATAGCGTAAGTTATACTGAGGTCGTGCCGAATAACTGACCGCCGCGCGAATGCTTAAACAGAGATTACTGCCTAAAAATGTGTCACCTAGTGCTGGGCAATTGCCTGTCGCCAGTTCGAAGGAGCCGGCTCGATGAAACTCGAGAGTATTACGCTGCGCGGCTATAAGTCGATCGCAAACTTGGAGAAGTTCAAGCTGCGAAGCCTGAACGTGCTGATTGGTGCGAATGGCGCCGGCAAGAGCAATTTCATCAGCATCTTTAAGCTACTGGCTGCATTAGCAGAAGGTAATCTTCAAACGTTTGTGCAAAAGCAGGGTGGGCCGGATGCGCTACTTCATGGTGGACGGAAACGCACCCAGCAGGTGGATGCCGAAATTTACTTCGAACCTGGATACCAGAGTATTCGAAACGGGTACCTCATTAGTTTGGTGCCTACTGCTGACAACCGGCTCATCTTCGCGAGGGAAGAGACATGGATCGACGGTCACTGGGCCGTGAAAGCAATTCCACTTGGAACAGCGCATGAAGAGGCGAAGCTTCGCGACGACAAGCAGGCTGTCAGCGGATATGTTCGGCCGGCCATGCAGAGCTGGCGGCAGTATCACTTTCACGATACTGGGGATACGGCTGCAGTAAAGCGACCGCATGGGAGTAACGACAATTTGAGGCTGAAGCCGGCTGCCGACAATTTGGCGGCTTATCTCGCTAGAATCAAGAAAACGCACCCCGAATCTTATCAACGTATTGTCGATACGATCAAACTCGCCGCGCCTTTCTTTGGCGGATTCATTATTCGTGACCCTTTGCCCGATATCGTCGAACTGGAATGGTTCGAGCACTCGGACCCAGATACTCCATACAAAGCACACGTTTTGTCGGACGGTACTTTGCGCTTCATTTGCCTTACCACGCTACTGCTGCAGCCGTACTACTTGTTGCCAGATACGGTGTTAATTGATGAGCCAGAATTAGGCCTGCACCCTTATGCAATCAATTTGCTGGCCGATATGCTGCGAGAAGTGGCTGAGACTAAGCAGCTGATTGTCTCTACTCAGTCAGTCGAGTTGCTAAACGCCTTGGAGCCCGAGGATGTCATCGTCGTCGAGCGAGAAAACAGTGCCAGTATCCTTAAACGACTTAATGTCGACGAGTTGAAGGATTGGCTGGAGGATTACAGTTTGGGCGAGCTTTGGAAGCGCAATGTGCTTGGTGGAAGGCCCACACGATGATGCGCGTTTGCGTGGTTTGTGAAGGCCAAACCGAAGAGACCTTTGTGCGCGAAGTGCTCGCTCCGCCGTTTTATGATATCGGATTGAACGTGCTGCCAGAAATGATCGAGACTTCGTCGGGCCACAAGGGTGGAGCGCTAAGTTATGCCCGGGTAAAACGACATTTGCGTAATACGCTACGACAGAATAGTGCTCCGATAGTCACAACCTTATTCGATCTTTATAAACTCGATGGCGGATTTCCCGGGTTCGCGGCTGCACAAGCTCAGCTGGATCTGCGTGGCCGATTGAGTGTCCTAAACCAAGCGTTGCACGCCGATGTGGTCGCTGAAGCGGGGTGTCAACCACATCGTTTCATCCCTTACATCCAGCCACACGAATTCGAGGCACTGTTGTTCAGTGATGTGGCTGCTTTGACCGGACTCGAGCCTGGATGGCGAGGTGCCGCGCCAGCGTTGCTGGCGGCCAGGGCTGCAGCGAATTCACCTGAACATATTAATGACAGGCCCGATACGAAGCCAGCAGCACACTTGGAGCGAGAGCTCTCTGGTCCGAAGTATCACAAGCGGCGCCATGGCCCACTTGCCGCTCAGCGTATTGGACTTGCTCGTATCGAAGCGGAGTGCGCGTTCTTCGCGGAGTGGCTTGCCCGGATTAGGTCGGTGGCGCCTCGCTGATGTGATCGCGATCACGAGCGAAGATCGTACATTCCTCGCATGTTCGGTGGCCGGGGTTTGCGAATATGTGAGAACACTAACAACAACGTAGGCAACTAAAAATATGGCAGAAATCACGCGGCGCCGAACGGGCGAATTTCTTCGGGAACTTTTCAACATTTTAAAGGGCGCGCCGGAAGGAATGCGCGCTAGCGATGCGCTGAACGCTTTGTTGGAACGGGTGACTCTCTCGCCCTATGAGGCAGGTACTTATGAGTCAGGAGCCCGCCGCTTTGAGAAGATCGTGCGTTTCGCAACGGTTGACTGCGTGAAAGCCGGTTGGCTTCACAAGGACAAGGGGATCTGGAGCATTACTGATGAAGGCCGAAAGGCGCACGACGAATATGCTGAGCCTGAATCTTTCTATCGTCGTGCTTGCAAACTATATGCAGAGTGGAAGGCGGCTCAGCCTGATGCGACTACTCCCGCATCTGATGACATTGCCGCACCAGAGGTTGCCGAGCAAGATAGTGTGGCTAAGGCTGTAAGCATTACGTTTGAGGAGGCAGAGGAGCACGCCTGGGCGGAAATTTCGCAATATCTTCGCTCGATGAATCCTTATGACTTTCAGGAACTTGTTGCGGACTTGCTTCGAGCGATGTCGTACCACGTCAGTTGGGTGTCGCCACCGGGAAAGGATGGGGGAGTAGATGTCTTGGCTTGGCCGGATGCGCTTGGCACCCGCTTGCCTCGGATCAAAGTGCAAGTCAAGCGGCAGCAGCAAGCGGTCAGCGTCGACGGGCTACGGTCCTTCCTAGCATTGCTGGGGGACGATGACGTCGGATTGTTCGTGTGTACCGGTGGTTTCACGAAGGACGCTGAAACTGAAGCGCGCACACAGGAGAAGCGTCGCGTGACTCTGATCGGGTTGGAAAAACTGTTCGACCTTTGGGTTGAGCACTATGATCGACTTTCTGATCAGGCGCGGCGCCGTCTCCCTCTACGGCCAATTCAGTTCCTTTCCCCGGCAGGTTGACCTACACCTGCGACCTAGTAGAGTTGAAGTGGTTGATGTATCACAGCGAATCTCGTGAGCCCACCGCTTAAGAAATAATTGTTGTCATAGCTTAAAGTAATCTCAATGGGAAAAGAAACTGCAATCGAATGGACTCACCATACGTTCAACCCATGGTGGGGGTGCGTGCGTGTTTCGGCTGCTTGCGACCATTGCTATGCAGAGACGTGGGCAAAGCGCCTAGGGGAGGATGTGTGGGGGCCGCGCTCGGAACGACGATTCTTCAGTGATGCCCACTGGCGAGAACCCTTGAAATGGAATGCCGAAGCCAAGGTACAAGGCGTTCGTCGTCGCGTTTTCTGCGCCTCGATGGCGGACGTTTTTGAGAACCGGCCCGACTTGGTCCAGCCCCGACTTCGACTCTTGGAACTGATTTCGCAAACACCACATCTTGACTGGCTGCTCCTCACAAAGCGCATACATCTAGTGAAAAAGCAGCTACCTAAAGGATATGTTTTTCCTTCAAACGTGTGGCTGGGGACTACTGTAGAAAATCAGTCGGAAGCCAACAAGCGGATACGGCATCTTCTCGAATTTGCGACGCCCTCAGTGCGGTTTCTTTCGTGTGAGCCGCTTCTTGGCCCGCTTGACCTAAGCCCCTTCCTTACTGCGAACGAACTCGGCGTGAAGGTCGACTGGGTCATCGCCGGTGGGGAGTCTGGGCATGGTGCTAGACCGATGGAGCCGCAATGGCCTGAGGACTTGCGAAAGCAGTGCACCAAGGCGAGGGTAGCTTTCCATTTCAAGCAATGGGGGCACTGGGCGCCAGTTGAACTGGCTGCTGCAGCGCTGACGAAGAAGACTGTGATTCACATCGTTAAGCAGGGTGATAAAGAAGTCAAACTCGCTGCGGTCGGAAAGGGCAAAGCAGGCCGCACGCTTGGCGGAAAACACTGGGACCAATTCCCCAGAATTCAGAAAAGTAAATAACCTGTCACTGAAAGGGCTAGTACTTGGCGAAAGGGAAGCATTATGACTGGAGGGACGGTCCGGCTGAGCTCGACTCGCATAGCCTTACAAAGCACGAAGTTCTAGTCGGATATTTGATTCGCTATTTTGAACAGCGCACTCTGAAGTCTAGGGGGATGGAACGCTTTCGGCTCACTCTTGTGGATGGATTTTGTGGTGGTGGGCTATACAAAATTCGCGGTAGTTCCGAGATGGCATTGGGCTCACCGCTCAGAATGCTGAAAGCGGTCGAGGAGGCCGAGTTCACGCTCAATCTCGATCGCCCGAAAAGATTGGAACTCGATGTCCAATACATCTTTATCGACAAGGATAGGCACGCGATCACCCACCTGGAGAAGGTGCTGAGGGCAGAGGGGTATGGCCCTCAATTGGGCAACAGAATTCATTTGGTTTGCGACGAGTTCGGCAATGCGGCGCCGTCGGTAATGGCCAGCGTCTCGCGCCACACGCCACGAGCACATCGCGCGCTTTTCTTCTTGGATCAGTACGGCTATCGAGAGGTGCCCGCACCGCTTATCCGAGAAATCTTTACCAGTCTGCCGAATAGCGAGGTCGTGCTGACGTTCCACGTTTCGTCCTTCGCGACCTATACCAATGATGAATTCACCGAGCATGTAAGCAAGGCACTTGCTATCGACATACATGCAGAACTAGGTGGGCAAAGCATTGAAGAGATTAAAGAAAACGAGGCTGACTGGAGGCGCCTGATACAAGGCGCCTTGTATCAGGCGTTGGTTAGCAAGTGCGGTGCAAGGTTCTTCACTCCGTTCTTCATCCGAGGGCAAGGCAGTGGCCACGGTGAGTACTGGCTGGTGCATTTGTCGCAGCATCACCGTGCGCAGGACGTGATGAAGCAAGTCCATTGGAAGCTGCAAAACCACTCAGTGCACTATGGCGGAGCCGGTTTGGACATGCTGGCACCGCAGACGATGGGATTTCGCCAGGAGTTTGATGGCGGCTTCCAGTTCGACGATGTGGCTGAAGAGGCGACCACTTCTGCTTTAGTTCGCCAGCTCGCGCTAAATATCGCTGCACGTCCGGGGCCAGTTCACATTGGTGAATTGTTCTCATCTACATGCAATACTTCTCCTGCAACAGCAGGGATGTATAACCAAGTGTTGGCCACTCTCGTAGCTGAAAAAGAGATCGTAATCACTGCCGAGGATGGCCGGCCACGACGACACGCTAGATATATGGCCGACGGTGATCTCATCGAGCGATGCGGTCAGGCGAATTTGTTCCAACTGTTCACGTAAAGGTCATATGGCTTTTTCTCTCGCACATGATGAGGATCCATTCCCGGACTTGCCTTTAGAAAGGGGCAAACAGGGTGACGGCGTCGGCGACTGGGTGCCATTTCAGAAGCACACATACCTAGCGAAGTACGTCGAAGGTACGCGACAAGCGCGAAAGAAGTTTTCGCGCAGAATTCTTATTGATCTCTTTTGCGGCCCGGGTCGCATTCAAGTGAAAGGTGAATCGATCACGCGACATGGTGGGGCGGTCGTCGCCTGGCAGCATTCGAAGCTAGCATCGGCAGAGTTCACGTCATGCCTAGTTGCTGATCTTGATGGCGACCGCGCGATGGCATGTGAAGCACGCCTAAAAGCGTATGGCGCTCCGGCTCGAGCAATCGTGGGCCCCGCGCAAGAAACTGTAGACATAGTTTTGAAGGCGATCCCTAAAGGAGCGCTTTGCCTTGCTTACCTCGACCCTTACAATCTGCAGTACCTGAGTTTCAGTATCATACAAAAGCTCGCAAAGTTGGAATTTGTCGACTTCGCAGTACACTTCAGCACTATGGATCTTCGCCGCAACGTACTCATGGAATTTAATCCAGAGCGCGCGAGATTCGATCAAACGGCACCCGGATGGCGCGACCATATTGACCCGATGGCCTTTGTGCGGGGTGACGCGGATGAAGCATTCTTCGAATACTGGTGCGGGCTCGTGAAATCACTTGGGTTTACGATTAGTCAGCGAATGCCGCTTGTACGTGATAGCGCGAATCGACCGTTGTACCACTTAGTATTCTTTAGTCGCCATCCCTTTCCAAACCGGATATGGGGTGACGTAGCACAAGGCAGCAATCGAGAGCTAAATTTCTGAGGGATGGACAGCCGCGCCATGTATCCGGACAGGAAGGCGCGCGCATTGGCGGGAGCGCGCCCGGTCTCGCAATCGAATACGATGATGGCGGGCCCTTCATCGGGCCGGCTTATGCGTCTGCCTGAGAGATGTCGCTGAAATTGGCCAGATGGACCTTTCGGCTTTGCGAAAGAAAAAAGACTGCCACCCAGTGGGGTGGCAGTTCTAATGCACCGTGTAGCTGGGAGCTTTAATGGCCAGGGTATTTACCCTAGGCCAGCTGTCAAGCGCGATGTTCTGCTAGTGCTGGCAGTCCTTTCACGATACGAGCCGTTTCGATGCTAACGCGAACGATGCGCTTCATCAGGTCAACGATGTAGCGCGGATCGGTCGACCAATCATTAGGATCGTTTTTGATGCCGCTAGACTTGTCAATGGAGACGGCATATCGCTCCATTATCCAATCGATAGCCGATTTACCGTTAACCACATAGTCGTATGCTTCGAGAGGAATGTCGCGCAGGGTCAGGTGAGGATTGTAGACGATCACTGTCTTGTCAGGCTTCCCGTCCTTCTTTCCGAACGTCATCTTATCCACGCGAAGGTCGCCTGCCTCCATCACAAGACGCTTACTCTCTTCGGTCAGTGGGTATGGCTCTACGCTTTCGTAATTCAGATGCCATTCACCGAGTTTTCGGCCCGCAGAGCTGAACGAGCGGAAGTCCTTGGCAAACGGCATACGAGGCAACATCTTTCTGAGGTCAGTGCCGAAGCGCGCCTTGTACTCGGGCGAGTGTAAGATGCCGTACACATACCAGAAGATGTCCTCCTTGGTTATGGTCCGATCGGCATAGTGCTCATGGAAGGTTTTGAGCGCCCAGTCAGTAATGGATTCGCGACGCACGTAGCCGTCGGCATCTGCCATGCGCTCTGCTCCGAATATGTTACCCTGGGCTTCGTCCTTATCAGACACGGACTCATACCAGTACAGGGGAAAACATTGGCCGCTGTCGTGCATGTGGTAGTTCGGAACGGTATCAGCCAGCAATGCCGAAAAGCCTTTTGAAGCACCTGTACCTGTTGCTGCGATCACCACGTTCTTGTGTCGCGGTGTCGGGAAAAGCTTGGGCTGCTGGTATACACGCTCATTGAAGCGGCGATTGAAGTACAGCCACTGCTTGGCGAAGGGGCGATACATGCTCTGCGTCAAGGATGAAGACTCAAACTCATAGACCTTCCCACGCTGAACATCCTCTTTCAAATTGTGCGTCCAGCTAATTCGCCTTGGGTCGGAGTCAATAACGGCCTCAACTTCAGGCCGATCGTCTTTTGCCTTCCCCTCACAAAGCTTGGAATACCGTGCTCGGTCTTCGTTGAAGGCATCGATCATGCGGCTCATGTTCGACGTCAACATCTCCTTGCTCATGTTGTAGGCCCAAGCATCACGTGCACTCAACAAACCCTGGGAATACACGTCGAAGATGGTCTTCCCGTCACCACTATCCTTGTCGCCTAGCGGGATAAACGCCTCGAATGCAGGGTCTCGCTGATTGACCCAATCTCCCTCCTCGTTCGGGGAAATCGCCTGCCACTCCATACCATCGATGCTGCCGAAGCGTTCGATTATGTCCAACTTCTCTTGCTGCGTCAGGTAGTCGCCAATATCGTGATACCTCAATACGCAAGCGTCTTTATGGGCAGGGTCCTTGACCATGACGGTAATGGCTACGGGGGTGCGCGATCCAGAGCCAAAAATCTTTCCACCTTCGCGACGCGACTCTTCGCCCGCTGTCCTCTGGTTGCCGCGAAGGTTGAAGATGTAGAGGTGGCTAAAATCCTGCGTCAAGCACTTGCGCAAGCCATCCATATTATTCGCATCAAGGAAGGAGCCGTTCGTAACGAACGCCACGATGCCGCGCTCACCAACTCGGTTTGATGCCCAACGTATTGCGCGGACATAGGAGTCGTAGAGATTCTTGACCAGCTTGGCCTTGGACTGCGCAGCATAGGATTGGCGAATCCGATCATCGAGTGTGGGATAGGCCAGGTTTTTGTTGTTGTCGTTCTCACTGTCCTGCTGTGCGGAGTATGGTGGATTGCCGACGATCACACGAATGGGCTGCGCAAGCTGGCGTTCCACCCGCGCGTTATTCTCGGGCAGAACTACTTTGTCAACTAAGTCGTTCTCTTCCGACATCTGGAAAGTGTCGGTAAGCACCATGCCATCGAAGGCTTGATAGCCGCCCATGACTCCGTGGTACGCCGTCTCGATGTTAACCGTCGCGATGTAGTAGGCCAGCAATACAATTTCGTTGGCATGCAGCTCGTTCGCGAACTTGTGGGGTAAGGCCTCCTTATCAATCAAGCCAGACTGAATCAAACGAACTGGGAAGGTACCCGTACCCGCGAAGGGGTCGAGGATATGTACCCCCTCGCTTCCAAGAGATTCGCCAAAGTGCTTACGTAGAGCGGCATTTGCGCTATGCAGAATAAAGTCCACCACTTGCACTGGCGTATAGACAATGCCGAGGCGCTCCGCCATACGCGGGAATGCATTGTTAAAGAACGTATCGTACAGGTTGCGGATGATGTCCTGTTTGGACTTGTCACTTTTGGCGAGGGCAACACGCTCGCGCACGTTGTCATAGAACTTTTGTAACCCTTCGGTCTCGGAGCCGACAGCAGCGGCGTCGAGCTTGTCCACGATGCCTTGCAGCGCCCGCCCGACCACGTTACGGTTGGGGAAGTCTGAATCGGCGAACAGAGCCTCAAAGACTGGCGATGTTAAGATGTGTTGGGCCAGCATCTCTACGGCATCCTCGCGGCTCACAGTGGGGTTAAGCGTGTCCTGTAAACCTTTAAGGAAGCGCCCAAAGTCGGCGGCCAGGGCCGGTGAGCCGTCAATCAACGCTTTGATGCGGGCGATCAGCCGCTCGGCCACTCGACCAATGCCCTTCGCCCATTCGGCCCAGTATTCCCGGTCGCCCAGTTTCTTCGGAATCGCCGCGTACACTGCCTCATTAATAGCGTCGATAGGCAATGCAGGGAATTCGAGTGGAAGGTCAGCCTGGTCACCGCCTTTGCGATCATCTCCGCCTTTCTTACCCGGGTCTGTAATGACTTTGATTTTACGGCGGAATTCGGCCTCGTCCACCAGGCTTTCATCGTGAGCGCGCAGGGCCTTGATGACCTTCCAAATTCCCTTGAACTGGGGATCGCTGTCGATGTAGCCGTTGTAGTCCTTGACGCGCTCCGAAGGAATGCAGACGGGTAAGATAATGTATCCGAACTGCTTGCCTTGGGCCTTACGCATGACTCGTCCGACGGACTGAACGATGTCCACGATCGATTCACGAGTATCAAAAAACACCACGGCATCCAAGGCGGGGACGTCAATACCTTCGGAGAGGCAACGGGCGTTAGACAAGATGCGGCATTGCCCCTCGTCCGTGTCGGCTTTCAGCCAGTCCAGCGCGCTCTGTCGTTTCAAGGCGTTCATCGTGCCGTCCACGTGGTCAAGCTGGCAGGCTACCATGTCCGCAAGGGCCTCCTTTTCGCCCTGGTGCGCTTTACGATATGTATCCACCAACTGACCGAAGGTTTCCTGAGTCTGCTTAGAGTCCTTGATGGACTTGGAGAAGGCTACGGCCCGCCGCATAGGGGCCGCATCCTCTGCCAAGGCCTCCTCCTGGCCATCCTCGCCCACTAGCACAAGCCCACGTTTTGACAGTCCCTTCCAGCTACCGATGATCTTGGTAGCGAAATTAATGTCGATAGCCCTCTTGTCGTCGAGCTTGAAAGCGTTGTTGTAGTTGTTTGCGAGCTTGGCCATCTCGGCCTCTTTGACCGCCACGATCAGCACTTTGTATTCAGCAAGCAGGTCTCGGTCTACGGCCTTGCCAAAGCCCAAACGGTAGAACTCTCGCCCGTAAGTGTCTTCATCGTCCATCGAGAAGAGGACTGCGTCGGCCTCGTTGGCCTTGGTCTTGGACTTGTCGGCAAAAATGCGCGGCGTGGCGGTCATGTATAGCCGCTTCTTGGCTTTGACGATGGCGTTGTCGTGCACCTTGACGAACTCGGACGGATCTTCTTTCGGCAAAGTCAGACCGGTGGTTCGGTGAGCTTCATCGCAGACGATGAGATCAAATTCACCCAGTCCTGCCTTTTGAGCGTCTGCTACCACTTGAATCGACTGGTAAGTGGAGAAGACAATAGTCCGACGATCTTTTGCCAGCGCAGATGCCGCCTTGCTCAGTTTCCTGGCATCGGTAGTCGCAGGATAGGCAAGGTCATGTGTGCTGATGTCTTCTTCGTCGCGACCTACCTTTGAGTCCGAACAGACGACAAAAGCATGAAAGGGCTCAGTGCTTTCTGCCGTCCATTCGCGCAGGGATTGCGCTACGAGAGAAATTGACGGCGCAAGGAACAGCACCCGACCATTGGCAGGGACTTCGTTTTCCATAAGCCGCAGCGCAGTAAATGTCTTGCCGGTGCCGCAGGCCATGATGAGCTTGCCTCGCTCCGAATCCTTGAAGCCTTCGGCGACACCCGCAATGGCCTCCTGCTGGTGCTCGCGTGGTTCCTTCTTTTTTCTGAGCTTGATATCCTGGACGTTGGACAGGCTGAACTGGCTCCAGTCAATAGGGCTCTCGGCCAAATCCTTGAACCATAAGCGCGATGCGGGAATAACCTGGTCGGCCAATGCATCGTTGGCGTGCTTACTCCACTTATCCGTAGTGGAAACAACGACACGGTGAGTAAAACTGCGTTCTCCATCCTTGGTCGCGAATTTCTTTCCCGAGGCGGTGAAGAATGAGTCAATGTCTGACTTTTGCAATGAGTAGGTTGGATCGTAGAACTTGCATTGGATTGCCCAGTAATCCCCGGTTCCGCGCTCTCGGGCTACAAGGTCGATGCCGACATCAGTATCCCAGCGATCAGGCCATTCCTCCCACAGCCAAACGTCGGCCAGCCGGTCGGCGTACTGGGGATCAACCAAGAGATAGCGAGCGATCAGTTTCTCAAACTGAGTTCCCTTATCTCGATGATTGCGTGTGGCCTCGGCCAGTTCGTTGAGCAGGTCTTGAAACGTCATGTTCTCCCTTGTTCGTAATGAGTTCGCCGAGAGCGATAGCTTAGTTGGCAGTATGGCTCCGCTGTGCGAAGTCCTCTTTCGTTACCGCTAATTTTACAACATGGAAACATCAAAGGTAGGGCTAAGTCAGGGCCAAGCGATTTCTCATTTTCGCCGTCACATTCGGCGAAGCGCCTAGGACTAGTTTCGACGCTGGCCGGCCCGCTGCCTTTGCATCGCGTTCAGTAACACCATGCATTCGACGCCTCCGTAATTAAACAGGGGCATTGTTAAGCCGGGCGCTATGCGCGCCCACTAAGATTTAGTGGGCGAAACCCGGGGCTGGTTGCATGCAGCATTCATATATTTGCTGTCGCCGTGATGGCCTTCGCGAATGCGCCCACATTTCCCATTAATGATCTTATTGAGCCACCAATAATTCTTAGAATCGTTCGGTGTTCGCAGATCCATCTTCTTTTGGCACAAGACGCTTTTCTAGATTCATTCGCGCCATTCGAGTAAAACTTGCGGCTCCGCGGACGTTCTTTTTGATTCGTGATTTCTCGATATTTAACTGGCTGGGGGAAATGGCTTCGTCGATGCAAAGCGTCTCCAGCATCGGCATGAGCTGGTCAACTTTGCCGATCATTTCAAGCAAAAGGCGACCTAATGTGGAGTACACCTTGGCTTCGATTAGCATTGGTTCAACATCATACGTGGCCAAGGTGAGGATGCCGTTCGCTTGACACTTCGCCTCAAGCTCGACCAGGGATTGGTTCAGACGGGTCAATCGTGTCTCGTACAACTGCCGAAGCTCCTGTTCGACTTTGTCGACGTCTTCACCAGGAAGCTTCATTCGTGCGAAGACGGCGATGAAGTGAAGGTTCATCTGGGTGATGTCGAAGCAGCGAAGATAGAGACGCTTGCCTTCGGGGCTGGATAGATGAATGCTGATCTTGCGACTCGCGGACTCGATGCGGGTCAGATCTGCTGCAGCCTGACGAGCCAGGAGCTTGCGATTGGTCGCGCCATGATCGGCTCTGATCGTCAATTTTGCATCGGTAGGTGAGTTCACAATGGCCTCCGCGAATACTTTGTCGAACATCGTGCCATGCAGGCGCCGATGACGCTCCAACAAAAGGCTTGCGTGCCGATGGGGCTTTTTTGGAGTTCGACGCGACTTCGCTTATGTGCGGGGTCAATGCAGTTGCGGTGTATTGTTTTTCGTTATACGAGGCTTGACGCCTGGTGGGCAACTTCCTAAATTGTGCTGTAAGTACGCAGCAGGGAGCTATCGAGGCGGATTTTGTTTTCGTAGCCGGCATCATGCCGACTCCATCCATCTGACTTCCCGACGGTAGCTGGCAGCCCGTCCAGAACGGCATCGCGCCGTAGCATTCAAGCCAGTCCTTTCATTTGCCGGAAATCACCGGCCCTTTCTCGATCCCCATGGGACAACCATCCCGTGAGGATGATTGTCTCGCTCTTCTTTTCCTCAGGGAGACAATCATGAATCAGTCCGCCCATATTGAAGGTGGTAATCGTTCGGCCGCAGGCCGCCGGGCAGCCATCGATCCCTGGCACCAATTGCTGGATGACGACACACCGATCGAGTTCTCGGAAGAGGATGTCGTTCGCCTGCATTGGTGGCTGCTGCAAAAGGTCAAGCTGCTCAGTAGTCCGGGCACGCCGTTGGCTGAAAAATTCGAAATCATTCGCTGGGTCTTTACCGATCCCGAACGCGATACAAAACCATTCTCGTTCGTGAACTGCCTACGCGTTGTGTCGTGCAGTCCGTTGTCCGAATTGCCCTTCATCGGCTCGCTGGATCCGCAAGAGGTGCGTGACTGGCTGCGCGTCAGGCTGCATCGCTGGTTGGAAGCGACGATTACCTGCTATCCGAAGTGGGTCCAGGAGGCAGTGATGGCGAATCCTAACTGGGTCGCCGAATGCCTCGCCAAGAATCCTCAATGGTTGAACGAAGAGGTCAAGCGCCATAGCGAGCGCAACGACCTGTTCTCGTGAACTGATTTGCCAGGGCCGGCAGATTGCACCTGACCCTTGGCAGCTTGAATACGAAAGGAAATCATCATGTTCAAAGAAATGTCGATTGCCCTGCGCTCGGATCAGCGCTTCATTGAGGTCCGCGGTCTGAGCGATCTGGAGTACCTGGTCAAGGAAAGCGAGATCGTAACGAACCAAATGGGGCGGACGTTTCATATCCGCAGCCAGGACCGGCCAGTCCACATCTCGCTCGAGTATGGCGGATTCGTCATACGCAACGTCGATCGCGCGGACGAAAATCGCACGATCTACCTGCCGCGCCGATTGCTGATGGATGCCTTGCTTGGCCACGCGCTCAAAAGCGGGATGTTGTTTACCCGGCGTTTGCCTGGCTAACCGTTCCCTGGAGGCGATATGACCAAGGAACAGTTCGAGAAGCGCTTTCAGGAGGCGCGGAAGAATGCTTTCGGTCGCTGGACCAGCATTTTGCTTGCGCTGGGCGTGGAAGAAAAGGTCCTGAACCGGAAAAACCAACCATGTCCGCTGAGCGGATGTGGTGGGACCGACCGGTTTCAGTACACCGACAAGTTCGGCGATGGCAATTACGTATGCCGTGCTTGTGGTGCTGGTGGTGGTTTCAAGCTCTTGATGGGCTATTTCGGTTGGAGTGCTTCGACTGCGCTAAGGCATGTTGAACGCTGCCTTTGCATGCAGCCGGCCCAGGCTGTACCGAAGCAACCATCAAAAGACAGCATTGCATTGATCCACCGGATTCTGGCTGAAACGACTCCGATTGTTCACGGCGATGAGGTGGACCGCTACCTCCAGAACCGCGGACTCGGAATGCCGTCCTATCCAGAGGTCTTGCGCACGCATCCTGCACTTGGGTACTACGAGGTCGATCCGGCAACGGGAAAACCTGTCTTGGTTGGACACTTCCCAGCCATGGTCGCGAGTATCCACGACCGACAGGGTGAGTTGGTGTCGCTGCATCGCACGTACTTACAGGACGGGCAAAAGCTCCCTGGCAGGGATGCAAAGAAGCTGCTGTGCGGTGGCATCAACGGTGGAGCAATCAGGCTGGCGCCAGCGGGTATCGAGCTGGCGGTGTGCGAAGGAATCGAGACTGGAATCGCGATTCTGAAACGTACCGCGCAACCGATTTGGCTCGGGATCTGCGCACGGAATCTTGAAGGCATGTGGATTCCGGACGAAGTTCGCCGCTTGCGTATCTACGGCGACAACGATGCCGATTCGATGTATGACGGCCAGGCCTCATCGTACATTCTGGCGCGTCAGTTCTTGAAGCGGCCCGTGGCGGGCGAACGGCGATCGGCGGAGGTCTTCATCCCGCGTGCTGCCGGCGCCGACTGGGCCAATGTGCTCGTGCAGCATGCGTCTCTCGTTGAACGGGCAGCCTGACGAATAAGTCTCTTCAAACGGGGCGCAGTAGTGCCGGCAATGGCCGGAGTGATTTCAACCCCGCGGGGGTCGTTCCCCGTTGGGGATGGACCGTCCGCTTCTCTTAGGAGTCTCATCATGAAAAATGGACGCAACCTGATTGACCTGGCAACCGAACTTGAACGCCAGGCAGCAGCTAAGAAAGATCTGATCGTGCCGGCCAAGATGATGCATAGCGAGACCCTGGCTTCGCATCATTGCGGTCTGGTCGTTGACGAGAACGAAGGTGCGACGCGTTATCCGCTCAGCGAACTGGCTTGTTCGCAGTTGGCGAAGAAGCTGAACATCCCGTTCACCTACTTCAAGCTGATGCGCGACCTGTATCCGGAACTGCTGGACCAGAACATCAACGGCTGGCTCCGCATTAATGCACCGGACAGCTACATGGTCCGCACGCTCGATGGCAGGGCGCGCGCCTTCCTGTCCAACCGGTACCGCCGCCTCGACAACTTCGACCTGGCCAAAAGCGTGATGCCCATCCTGCAGCAACTGCCGGGCGCACGCTTTGAATCGGTTGAATTGACGGAATCGAAGCTGTACCTGAAGGTGGTCAGCTCCAAGATCGAATGCGAAGTTGCCCCGGGCGACATCCTGCAGGCTGGGGTCATCGTCAGCAATTCAGAAGTGGGCTGCGGCACGCTGCGCGTCGAGCCGCTGCTATATCGACTGGTGTGCAGCAATGGTTTGATCGTTTGCGATCGCAGCATGCGCAAGAACCACGCTGGCAGGGCACTGGTGTCCGATGACGAATCCGTGGTCGTCTACCAGGACGACACGCTGGAGGCAGAGGACAAGGCGATTTTCCTGAAGGTCCGCGACCTGGTCCAGACCGCAGTGTCGGAAACGACGTTCCAGCTGATCTCGGAAAAGATGCGCAAAACCATGGGCATCAAGATCACGGGCAATCCGGTCAAGGTCGTCGAAGTGCTGGCCAACCGGTATGCCTTGAATGAAGCCGAATGCGCAGGCGTCTTGCGACACCTGGTGTCCGAGCATCACCTGAACGGCTATGGCCTGGTCAATGCTGTCACTGGCTACTCGCAGGAGGTCGAGGATTACGATCGTGCGACCGAATTCGAAGAACTGGGTGGCAAATTACTTGAGCTAAGCCCGAGTGAATGGAAGCATTTGGCGGAAGCCGCCTGAAATTGTGTCTCGTTGCCGCGCCCGATCGATGCCGATTGGGCGCGGCATGGGCACTAAAGGCGGCAGGCGTTGATTGCCAGTGTGACGCGCCCAAGCAGGCGAAGGTCCGGCGCAGACGAAATGTCGGCCACAGTGGTCGGCTCGCATTGGGAGTTCTCGCATCGGAGAAGGAAGCCTTCTCCGATGCGGATCTCGATATGGCGAACGATCTTTTGACCGCGATACTGGAGATAGTAGATGCCATTGGATTCGACGCGTTTGACACTGGCATCGAAGAAAAATGGTGATCCGTCGACGATAAGGGGGGCCATATCGTGGCCGAGCATCGTGGCCACTGAATGCTCCAGGTAGGGCGAAGACTGTTCGAGCAATGGGCCAAGCCAGTCGCCCTGCGGAGGCCGCTTAACGTGCAATTGCTTGGCCAACGGTGGGGGAAGAAGGTCGTTTCTGAAGGGAGTCCGGTGGGCGGATAGGCCAAGGAGCCAATTGGCGTCGACCCCGAACTGAATGGAGAGTAGTGCCAGCGATCGGAGGTCGGGCATCCCGGGTTTGTCCGGGTCGATCCAGCGGGCGACGGTTTGCAGGGCGCGGCCTGTGATCTGACTGAGGTAATGCACTTGGTGATGTTGCGACACATCCCGCAATGCCATTTCAGCGACCAGCCGGTTGGCCACCCCCGGGACCAGGTGAAAATCAAGCTGCTGCGCCTGTGCTCGGGTGAGGGGGGCGTTGTACTGGGTTGTCACCATATTCTTCTAAAAAGTTGGTAAGACAATCGGAAGGACCAGTTTTAGCAATTGCTACATGAAGTACCCGAGGATTTCATGATGCTATAAGGCGTTAGCATCTACCGTAGGTGGCAGTCAAGTCAAGACCAGTTTTCTTTTGCTGTGCACACAAGCAGCAGTTGCTATTGACCGGCTTGCAGGTGCGGTATAGCCTGACAGCTGATATGGCCTCGTTTGCTGCGCCGCACAGCGCGTTTCGGCGCGGTGTTGGTAGCGGCCCGAGCGGGGCGATATCGGTACCGGAGTGATTACCACGCCTCGGATTTGCGGGGCAGAATGGAGGTGCAATAATGGAAAGTTCCATTCATCTGACCGACGTGCAGTACCTCAACCTGAACTTCCTGCTCACGATCCAGGCATGCCTGCGCAATGAGCGCCTGTCGGCAATCTACAAATTCCATCTTGACCCGGAGACCGCGGCCAGACTGGCCGAAATGACGGCCAGCGAACTGCAGCTGCTGGCGGTCAATATGCCCCACGAGAGCCTGTTCCGCCCGGTCGACAACCTGGCCGATTTGCTGGATGCACCGCCCGGCCTGGCCATGCTGTTGTGCGCTGCAGGCACCAGCCGGTCGGCGAAAGGCGCTCCAGTTCCAGCCAGTGCCGTCGGCTAGGTGGAGAGGGGCGACACCATGGGTGCCATATTCGCGGAAACGCATATCAGGGCGCTGCAGGTCGCGAAGGAGTGCGTAGAGTTAGGGGCCAGAATCCGGACGGTATCGCGGATCACAGGCCTGGAGCAGCCGTTGCTTCGATCGTTTTTTTACCGGGAGACTTCTTCCGTGCCGGGGAGGAGGCTGGAATCCAGCGACTGGTACCACCGCGGCAACCTGATGGAGCGGGCCGAGGCGTCCATCTTCGCGGTCATCTTCGATACGCTTCTTGTCGACCATCGCTGTAATCCGGCCGATGCACTACTCAGCGCGTACCGCCTTTACCTCGAGCGCTGCACGATGGAGCCGCTCATCCCATTCGAACACGCGTTCAACCTCGCGTGCGAGTTGCACGCGATGTGGGGTAGTGGGCCGCCGCAGCTCATGCTGCATTCCTGTCGGCGTTGTCGTTCCCGGTATCTCGTCGCAGTAGGGGATAAGTCGGCTGATCGCCTGGGTTGTGTATTTTGCAAACTATTAAAACGATACCCATCCGATTCGCATATCCGTGCACATTTCGCGCCGGCGCATCGCCCAACTTGAGAGTCCGGCCAGCTGCAGCCAAAGCCCCACAAAAGCCGCCCCCAAAGGCCTTGGTTTCGTCTGGAGTTTCGCCTTTTCGTCCCCCACACTGCTTCCGGGCGAGCAGTGTTGGGGGACCTGGGCGATGTGGATCGGTCGAATATTGGCGTCGTTATGGCGCACCGAGGGGGGCGAAGTTGGCGAGGCGGCTGCGCCGACGCCGGCCCAAGTTCATACCGCCGCATCGACGTCTGCGCCAAGTGCAGGCTTGCGGTTACAGGCCGTCGACGAGATCCTCGAATCAAACAGGGAGCTTGTGGGGCGGATCAAACTTTGTTACGGATGCGACGCTGCGTCCTTTGACACTGATCTTCTGGCGCCGATCCGGCAATACATCCAGTACGTCAATCAGCTGCCCGCCACGATGGACAGCTATTTCACGGAGCCCGGCGGTCTGGCACGCATCGGCCTGGAAACCGCCTTCTACGCGCTGCAGGCGACCGACTCTCAAATTTTCGCCGGCCGCGCGACCATCTCGAACCGGCGTGTGCTGGAACCGCGGTGGCGGCGTGCGACCTTCATTGCAGGGCTGTGCAACGAACTCCATCGGACATTGAGCCATGTTCGCGTTGTGGACGCAAAAGGTCGGGAATGGCAATCCTATCTGATGCCGCTCTCGCGCTGGGCCAAGGAGCGGGGCGTCTCAACTGCCAGTGTTCGTTGGCAAGCAGCCCAGGAAACGCGCGCACTCGGTCTATTTGCGCTGCCGATGATCATTCCAGCGGAAACGATGGTTGACTTGGCGAAGGATAACGCAACGATCGTGCCCCATATGCTGGCATCCATCGCCGGGGCGACCATGTACCACGAGCACAGCGTGATGTACCGCCTGGTGCGGCATGCCGCGGCGTTAGTCATTCATCGCAATCTCCGGGCGAATGACGGCCATCGTGCCGCTCGGCCAGCACTGCATATGGCCAGGTGCCTGGTCGAAGCCATGCGGGAACTTGTGCTTTCCCATCACGGTTGGCAGCCCAATATCGGGCGCTCCCGCCTTTGGTACGGCCTGGATGGATTGTTCCTGGTGTGGCCGAACGGAATCAATGATGTCGTCAAATTGCTGGAAGACGAGCGGCTGCCCGGTATTCCGGATTCTGCATCGGGCGTTCTCGATATCCTTGAAGCCGCCGACCTGGTCCGCGCGCAGAGCGCAGATTGCCGGGTCTGGACCATTTACCCGCCAGGGGCGCCCGAACCGCTTGAAGCCATCCGTTTCGCCGCGCCGTTCACCATACTGGGCGTAATCACCCCGCGTGCGGCGCCTTTGCCGGTCCAGTTGACCGCCAGGCCGGAGACAAGCGAGCCATCCGGGCCTCCGCCGCCTGAACCGCCGGATCAATCTTTACCCGCGGAGCAACCGACCAGCCTGGACGGGACACCGAACACGAATGGCGCTGCAGCGAGCAATGTTACCAAGCGTCGGCGCCAGGCCATCCAGCTCACCCTGCCCGAAATGGAGGAGGCGCCTGAGGCATCGTTGGGGTCGGAAGGTGTGCAAGAGCATGAGGAGCAGGCAACAACGGTACCGGCTTCACAAGGACATGGCAAAAAGCGGAACACGCAAGGCGGTAAACCGAAGAAGGGGCGCGCCACCTTTTCGGCACCTATGCGGCTTAATCCGGAGGTTGCGGCCGCACTGGCCGAGATCGTGGGCACGTTGGCTGGAGAACCTCCGCCTGCTTGCCAGGTCGATGGGCCTGTGCTTTTCGTTCCATTGGGGGAACTTGCGCGCCGCGGGATCGATGCGCGGCGTGCCCAGCGCGCGCTGGGTGATGCCGGGATGCTGGCGCCCCAGCCCGATGGCGAGCGGATTCATACCCGTGAGGTTCAGGGCGCGAAGGTGCCTGGGCTCCTGATCAATGCGACCTGCGTGTCGGGCTGTCAGACGGCAATGCCGCCGGCAGAGACGCAAGATGGAGGGCATGATGCTGCTGCGCCGTTATGAAATGCCGTGGCGGCGGCCAATCGAGCTGTTTGCTGGCTTGCTCTGGTCTATGGCCGCGTTGGCATATGTTGCCATGACGCCATATCGCGTTCCGCTGCGTTTGGGCGTTGTCATGTTTCTTGTCTGCGTTGCGTTCGCGGTCAGGCGCATTCGCCAGGGCCTGCACATCATCGGAGTCCGGGCCGCACTCTCTGGACGGGCGATGCAGGTCATCACGACCAAGGAGCTTTCCCGTCTCACGACCGACCCGGATCAGGTGGTTTTTGGATTCGGGTTCGAATGGCAGCCAATCCATTCCCAGCGTTTGTACGAACTGGCCAAAATTGACTACCGCGAGCTGCAGATCTCTCCGCGTCTCCTTCACCTTTTGGGCAATGTGACTCCGGCCCAACCGGAGGGAGAGATTGGGCTGCCTTACATCCATGGCGTCGAACAGAGGGAGTCGCTACTGGCCCGCCCGCTGCAGAACTTCGAGGGCGGGACACTCATTGTCGGCACCACGCAGTCCGGCAAGGGCGTTTGCCTCGGCTGGTTGATCACGCAGGCGATCCGGCGTGGCGACGTGGTGATCATCTTGGACCCGAAGAACTCAAATCGGCTGAAAAACCTGGTGATGAGGGCATGCGCGGATTACCGCGACCCGGACACGTTCCTATGGTTTCATCCTGCATTTCCGGAAACCGGCGCCCGGTTGGACTTTACGTTCAACTGGCAAAAGCCGACGGAGATCGCTTCGCGCATCCAGTCCATCTTGCCGCCCGATACGGCTGGTGCGTTCTCGGCCTTCGGGTGGGATGCCGTCAATGTGGTCACGCAAGGGATGGTGAGGCTGGAGATGCGGCCTAACCTCATGAAGTTGACCAAATATATCGAGGGCGGAATCGAGCCAATCCTCGAAATGTCGCTTGAGCGATTCTACGAGGAGTTGCTGGGTATCGGGTGGCGCAGTGAACCGGACTTGGTGCGGCTCATCGATCGTGCGAGGAAGGGAACCATCAAGTCGCCCTCGCCAATAGCCAGTTGCGAACTATTAGGATTCGTCGAGTATTACGAGCGGTATGTCCATGAGTCGCGGCGTGACAAGGCAATCGATTCACAGGTGCGCGTCTTCCGGCACAACCGCGAGCACTATCAAAAGATCACAGCCAACCTGTTGCCGATCCTCTCAATGCTTACTTCGGGGGATCTTGGCCGCAGCCTTTCGCCCGATCCTTTCGATGCGGACGATGAACGTCCCATCATGAACCTGGAGAAGATCGAGCGTGGCGGGCATGTCCTGCTGATGTGCCTGGATTCGCTGCCTGATCCTTCAGTCGCATCGGCCATCGGAGCGATGTGCCTGGCCGACCTCGCTGCGCGCTCCGGGATTCGCTACAACCTGGGCGGCTATCGGCGTATCTCGTTGTTCGTCGACGAGGTTTCCAACGTCATCAACCAACCGCTGATTGAGATCATGAACAAGGGTGCCGAGGGAGGCATCTACACCACGGCGGCCATGCAGACCATTGCGGACCTGGCGAAACGGCTTGGCAACCAGGAAGCTGCGCGCATGGCACTGGGTAACCTGAATAATCTGATCGCGTTCAGAACGAAAGACCAGCCGACGCAGGAATTTGTGAACGAAACCTTCGGTCAAACGGCAATACACAATATGAAGGTCGGCCGTAATACGGCGCGCGATGGCCATCTTGGCGATTTCACGATGGTGGAGTCCACGCAGATTTCGGAGGAAATGAGTGAGCTGATTCCGACCTCCCTCCTTGGAAAGCTCCCCAATTTGCAGTTCTTCGCGTCGGTCTCGGGCGGTCGCCTGTGCAAGGGACGGTTCACGCTACTCGATCCCGAAATGGAAGAAGCGCGCCAACATGCTGCCGAGGAGGATGAGTCGTGATACGCATCGTAACCATCACGTCGCTGGTCTCCTTGTTGATGCTGGTACTGTACTTGCCCTCGGCGCGACCTGCACATGCATTCCTTGACCAGATTCGTAATGAGCATGCGGCATTGACAGGATTTTGGGGAAGGGCGCATGCGTTCGGCATGCTTCAGACGATGCTGGACCTTCAAGCGGAATCGCCGCACGCTCCCCCGTTGATGCCGAGCACAACAGTACGCTCAACACCCGAGACCAAAGTGCAGAAGGAGGTATCGGCGGTCAGTGAACGGCTGCTGAAGAACGAGTACTTTCTCTCTCTGAACGCGCTTGTTCTGCTGGCGACGTACCGCATCGCCGTTATCTTGCATCTCTTGCCCGGAATCGTACCGTTCTTCCTGGCTGCAATTGCCGATGGGCTGGTTCGGCGCGCCATTAAAGGAACCGATTTCTCGGGACACAACCCAGAGGTGTTTTCTGTATGTGTCTGCGGAGCGATCCTCAGTGCGTGTTTGGGAGTGATCGCCTGCGTGATTCCGGTGCCGCTTCCTTCCCCGCTGATGCCCGCTTTGCTGGGAGGATTGGGTGTCTTTGCCAATCTTGGACTGGCCAATTATCACAAGCGGGCGTGATTTGTTGGCGACTATGTCCCTAATTTGTGGAGTTTGGTATGCAAGAAGATCAGCTCGACTATCTGGACGATGTAATAGCCGACGTCCTGGATGGAAACTACGCGCGCGTCGGCGTGCTGTCGACCGGGGAGCGCCTTTATGTGGCGCTCGGGGCAAGTGATGTCGCAATGCTCAGGGAAATGGGCTATACCATCGCCCAGGCGCTTGGACGGCTGGACGAAGGAGACGCCGACCAGTTGGTCAGGCGCTGGCGCACTGCCTGTCGTTGGGCGAGGCAGCCTTGACACTATTTGCAAGAGATCTCGAACTCGTTTTCGCCGGCATGCGTCCCCTTTTTGCCGACGACTGTGCATTCTTTCACCTCGTCCGGTAGTCGCATGGCCAAGGAGACTTCCCCCATCGCGCCGTAGTCGCAGCGGAGCCACTTCCCTTCAGGGTAATGGCCGCCCAGCGAGTACTTCTGTGTCCATGTGCTCTTGGTGCGCGTCCCGTCTTCGCCGCGGAGTATCCCAAGCCGATCGGGAGGACCGTCCGCAGGGGCCGCGCCACTCAGGTACAGCGGCGAACCGACGAAGGTCTTCCAGCCCGGCTGGGGGCTTTGCACCGACAGTGAAGCTGCCGGCAGCTCCTGCGGACAATGCAGCCGTCCCGGCGATGCGAGTGCATGATGAAGCGGGAGCGGTAGACTCATCACAACTGCGAGTCCCTTGAGCCTGGCACTATTCAATAACGAAGAAAGCATCTGCATTGTCGGTTGGATTGATGAAGTGGCCTTTGCTATCTTTACCTTGGCGTCGGATGAACCGCTTTCCAATCCGTTTCTTGTCCGGCCATTGGTCAAGAATGTAAATGCCATCCGACACCTGACCAAGGTAGAAAGCGGAATGGTTCCCTTTGCTTTTGCCTGGCCACTTCCCGTCCTCGAAGTTCGCGACAGCAGTGCCGGGCGAAATCTCACGATGGCCGATTACCTGGACGCCTTGCTTCCAGTTTCCAGTCCAACCGGCATTGGTGAATGTCTTGATCAGCGTAACACACTCGCCATCGCCCACTTTATCCTTGCCGTCGAGCGTTCGAGCGTTCGCGTAAATGTACGGTCCCATGGTAGTCTTTCAGGCGGTTCTATTGGTTGAGGCATCCCATCCACCGACTGTCAGACCGCCCGGCCCGCCGGACACGTTCTGCTTCATGTAGCGCCACTGGGCCTTGGCGAACTTCAGTCCAATGTGTTCGGAAAGGATGGATCCTTCAAAAGCCTCCGGCGCCACGTCCGCGACAAGCACTGAATGCAGTTCCATCTCAAAATACTTGACCCGTGCACCCCGGCCATCAGCACGGAAGAATTCAAGTTTGGCGCGAGGAATGGTCTTGCCCATGGCACAGCATTGCAGGAGGAGTGGAGAGGAGAGATCGGCCAGTTTCCGGATCGCTACGCTGCTAAGCTCACAACGCTCCGCGGTATGGCCACCTGACGAGGAGGTAGACGCTGATCGGGGCTGCGTAACAGCCCAGTCCACCCATGAGCATTCGATCCAACCTTGATGCGCCATATCGCTGGACTCGCCCTTGATGCCGTCCAGTTGAAGGTAGACGTCGATGGCCATAGAACCTCCTGTCAGGGCTTTCATCGTCCATCTTTTTGGGCGGTGACGCATTGATATTTCGCGCGCGCCCGGTTGATACGGATCAAACTGTGGCTGCTAACCAGAGCACTTATCCAACCCACCCAGTTGCAGTGGCGGTCAATGGGATGTGTGCCGCAAATGCATACTGGGTCACCGTACGGCCAATGAAAGCCCGCATTTTGGCGTACTCTTTTTGGGTGAAGTGGTGCCCCGGCGACGTTATGCTGGACTCACTTCGAAAACACCGAACCGGAAGTGACATGAGTACCGTGCATTCAATCACCGATCTTCCCCAACGCCTGGGCGTGATTTCCGCCGACCAGCAGGGTGATCCGCATCGCCGTGGTGAGACCGTTGCCACGCGCGTGTGGATTGATGAATTCCAGGCCTTGGAGTGCTTATACAGCGCCCCGGCCAACTGCTCGCCCAAGCTTCGCTATCCGGACTTGATCAGTGGATGCGTATCCCTGGTTTTTGACGGTCTTGATCCCGTTAACCGCATCTTCACGTTCCTGCATACGAAGCTTGTGTTGCGCGACCAGGAGACGGCAAGGCGCCAGGAGGACATCTGGCGGCCGCAGTACCTGCTGCTCCTGGCGCTGCAAAAGTCCGAGCAGAATCGCCATCCGCACCCCCAGTTCAAACTAGATCACTTTACGACCGCGTGCGTGGCGCTCGCGCTGGAGGAACCGCGCGCGGCACAGAAAGTCTATGAATACGCAAGAAGGAATATCGCGCAGCGCGCCGCCGCGCGGATCCTGTAGCTGAACATATGGCGCGTCTTGCAGGCGCCAACCCGATGTAACCCCGCTTGGCATTCCTGGCCAGGCCTACCCGAACAGCACCAGTGGCCCCTTGCCCGCCAAGGGATTTGACTGACTTTACCGGGTACGCCCTTGTTCCGCCATGAATGCGAATGCCACCGGAATTGCCATCGCGCTCCTGTCTCTGCCTGGCGTAGCCAGCGCGTGCTGGGAGCAGGCCGCACAAAGACATGCGGTTTCAGCCGATCTCCTGATCGCCGTCGCACGCGCCGAGTCGTCCCTCAATCCCCACGCGGTGAACCGTTCGCATGTAGCGCGAACGAATACCGTGGATATCGGGATCATGCAGATCAACTCCAACGAGAAGATGCTGCGCAATCTCGGAGTCACGCCACAGCAACTGCTAGATCCGTGCACGAACATCGACGCCGGCGCCCGCATCCTGGCCGAGAAGATGGCTCGTTATGGTCGGACGTGGGAGGCGGTCGGTGCCTACAACGCCTCGTGCACCGCCCTGACGCCGGAGCAATGCCTACGCGCCCGCATGCGCTATGCGTGGCGCGTCTACCGATTCCTGTCCAGTGCCTTTGGCGTCAAAGCAGCTGCGAAGGTCCCGGCGCCGGGCACCGCAATCGTCCACGTGAGGCTGGGATGAGGCGCAATCTCATGCCTTCGAGCGCGTACTGGTCCGTGTCAAGCGGTGCGGCGTGTTTGGCCATTGTGTCGGGGTGTGCAACGTTCGCGCCGCAGCATGAACCACAACTGCCGCCGCGGCATGAGTTCAGTGGCGTGATCATCGACCGTACTTACGACATCCGGCAAGTCGGTACGCGTGACGGCGCCTATTTCTCACGCTGCATAAAGCCGGTTTGTCCGCACGTGACGCCAAAAACCATTGCGGTCATCACGCCGGCGGTTCAGGAGCCTGCTACTCGGCCGCTCGCCACTGCTTCCATCCCTGATTCCGTCCGGCCGGCACCCGGTCCCGTTGAAACCGCCATTGTTCATTTTGCCACCGGTTCGGCAGGCCTGGATCGTCAAGCCCGGGCGACTCTGTCGCAATTCGCCGAACTGGCCAGGGAGTCGCAGCGCATCGTCGTCAGCGGACGCACGGACAGCACAGGCAGCGACGAGGTGAATCGACGGCTGGCGCACGCGCGTGCGCAGGCGGTCGCAACGTACCTGCGCCGGAAAGGCGGTGCCCAGCAAAACCACATCGAGTTCGACGCTCAGGGACGCTGCTGCTACGCCGCTGCCAACGAAGCGGAAGCGGGGCGCCAGTTGAACCGACGGGCGGAGGTCTCCTTTTACCAGGCCCCAAGGTCTGCGCAATGAACGCTTGGCACGCATTGCGGCAGATGGCGGCGCCGAGTCCATGGCTGGCGAGGGCTCCGCCTTTGAACTGTTTTTCGGCTGAATCTGCGCCCGGCCGGACAAGTGAGACAGGCGCGCAGTCTTTTTGAAAGCTGGAGGTACGTATGAACGTTTTGGAATTGCCCATGGTGGCAAAAGGGGCAGCAGCGCCACCCAAACGCATCGCCAACGCGATGGCGCTGTTTGCTTTCATTCTGCTCGGTCTGTGCGCGGCATTCCCTTCGCACGCGATCGACCTGGTCGCCTTCGGTGGCATTACGGGTCCGCTGGTGTCGGCGCTCACGCAACTAGCGGCGCTGGCGCCGGGCGTCAAGGCGCTGGTGGGCTTCATCGGGTTCGTGGTAGCCCTGATCTCGCTGGCCGCGCTGCGCAATTTTGGCCCGGTCCTGTTCTACATCGGTCTGGCCATTTTCGCGGCGGTTGGCCTGGTGATCGCCGGCGCCATCATGGGTGCAGTCATTTGAAGACCGCTGGAAGGAGGACGGGATGCTTGCCGACACTTACATACCTCGCAGGCTTGACGATCAATGGAAGATCGGGTTGTGGGATGTGGATGTCGCTGCGCCCGTCCTTTTCATGATGTTCGTTGGGTACCTGGGCGGTTCCAAGCTGGCATTTTGCTTGGCCATCTCGGTGGGGTTCTTTACCAGCCGGTGGCTGGCACGCATCAAGAGCGACAAGCATCCCGCATTCGCCATGCATTGGATGTACTGGCACCTACCCACCAACCCTGTGAGCGCCATGCGTGCGACACCGCCGTCGCATATCCGCCGCATGGTGGGCTGAGGAGAAGACGATGGACGACGGAAAGTACCAAGAGGACTTGAAGAGCAACCGACGCTTGATAAGGAGCCAGCGCTTGATGATCGGGGGACTGGTAGGAAGCCTGCTTGTCGCCCTGCTGATTATCTATACAATTCTCGGCGCCCAAAAAGTGATCGTCACGCCGCCGCATGTTTCTGAAACCTTTTGGGTGTCCGGTGAAAAGGTCAGCAATGCCTACCTTGAGCAAATGGGAGGGTATGTCGCCTGGCTCGTACTTGACGTTACGCCCAGCACGATCAACTGGAAGAAGGACGCGTTGCTAAGCTTTGTGGACCCAGCCGAGCATGGAAAGCTGAAGATCCGGCAGGAAGTCGAGGCGGAACGGCTCAAGAAGCTCAATGCCAGCACCTACTTCCTGCTGCAGCAATTGGAGCCAGACGAACAGAAGCAGCAGGTCCTCTTGACGGGCCGGTTGCGTACCTACATCAACGGACAGGAAACGTCCGTGACGCTCAAGCGGTACGTCGCCAAGTTCGCCTATCGCGGCGGCCGCACGCATCTGAAAGCATTCGAGGAGGCACCCATTGACGTCCTCACCGACTTAAAGGTCGGGGATTCCTGCTGCCAGCGTCGCACGTCCGCGACGGAGAATGTTTGTAGCCGCATTGAGATCGCGGTCATGTCTTACGCCGCAAACGCAGCAAACCCATTCTCTTATTCCAAGGCCTGCGATACCTCTCGGCCGCGAATCGGGCAGCGCGCCACAATTCGAGCAGGTCTGGGTAGTGAAACGTTCGTCCACTTCCACATACCGGGCGCCATGCTTAACAGCCTTGTACGCCAGCATTTTCCGGAAGGACGACCAACCTGCATCCAGTACGGACTTCGCCAGGTTGGTTTGGGCGAGTCCGGCGGCATTGATGTTGCCGACAACGATATGGTCAAAAGTGCGCGCAATCTTCAACGATTCCTTGTGAAGGAAGTCTTGCCTGCGACGCGCCGTGTAAGCCTGGATGGCCTTAATCCTGCGGCCCTTATGGGCCCGCTGCGCCACCGCGAGCGCGGCTTCGGCCTTGCGATAAAAGCCTGGCGCGGAAATCCTGTTGGAGTCCGACAGTACTGCCAAGTCTTTCAAGCCAAGATCAATGCCAACTCCATGCTCAAGTGGACGTATCGGCGGATCGGGAAGCTCGATCACAATATTGAGAAACCAATTACCCCGGCTGTCTTGCGAAAAACAGGTGCCATCCTTGATCTTGCCTTCTGGCAGCGGCCGCGAATTAAACACCCGGAACGTATGTCCGGAAAAGCGAAACGCGTCTCCCGCCCTGTGCAGGTCGCGTCCTTTCAGTGGTACCCATCCCAAAGTTTTGCGGCCTCGGTAACGCAAGAAGGGACGTCTGCGTTGTGCGCGCGATTTGGCATATTGCTCACAGACGGCGTTGATCGTACCAGAGTGCAGTCCAAGTTCTTTGCTGCTGCCCTTCGTCAGATTGTTCAAGTCGAACCCGGTCAACCAAGGGCGCCTGAAACGCAGGGCATCCTTCTGCCGGTCGTTGCAGTAATTCCAAACGAAGTTTACGGCGCGGGCCATCTGCTCAAGTCGTCCGCTCAGCGACTTCACACGATAACGATAGACGAAGATCATGCTGTAAATATATTCAGTACTGCGGAAATCTCAAGGAGAACGACTCCTTCGCCGTCGACTCATTTCACTTCCCGCCCGGAAGGACGGGGCCTCTCGGAGCAAATATCATGAACCGAAAAACGTTGCCATGGCTGGTAGCGCTGTGCGCTAGCGCCGTGTGCTCCGCGGAGCAGATACGCCCCGCGAAGGATGGCGCAACGATTGAAGCGGCCATCGCGAAAGACGCTCCAACGCGCATCCGGATACAAGGCGACCGGATTGTCGACGTCGTGGGCAACGTCCAGAGCAGCACGGGTTGCGATCCACGGCCACAGGATGCGGGAACTGCGGGGGCAGTGATTCCGTCTGCCCCGGCATCTGTGGCGAACGCGCGCGGCGACGTGATGTTGAACTGTGACCTGGAGCGGGGCGAAATCTTTGTCAGCCCGGTGGGCGCCGGCGAGAAGCCTATCAGCCTGTTTGTTTCCTCGCCGCGTGCTACGTACACGTTGCGTCTGCGCAGGGCTGACATTGAAGCCGACACGATTGTCATTGACGATCGCTCGACTCGGGCGGAGTCCACCACGACGCGTCCTCAACGCTCGTCCAGCCATGTGCGCGCAGTAAAGGCCATGTTAGTTGCCATGGCTTCGGCCCGGCCGGGAGCCGCTTATCGCGTGGAAGACGTGGAGCGCCGAGTCGCGCTATGGCAAGAGGCGGAATTCAAGCTGGTCCGCAAGGTGGAAGGGCCGGACCTGATCGGCGAGTTGTACTCGCTGACGAATATCAGCGCAACACCGATGGTCGTCGCGGAACAGGAGTTTGACCGCGAGGAGGGCGGCGTGGTGGCGGTCGCCGTCGAACACCACAATCTGCAGCCCGGAGACGCTACCAGCGTGTTCGTTATTCGGAACCAGGAGGAGAAGCCATGAAGATCGAAACGAAATGGCATACGCTCCTCGACCGGATCAGCCCACGCCAAAAGCAGTACCTGCTTGCCACAGGTGTGATTGGTGGCGGCGTGGGCGTTTTCTGGGCTTTCCTGGCGCTTTCCTCGCAACCGGCCGCTGCCCCGGCTACTCCGCAGTCGCACGGCACGACTGTTACCAACCCCGAGTTGGTTGGTGGCGTCGTCCCTATGCAAGTCGCGCCGGTAGACCAGTGGCTTGGTACTGCCGGTAAGGAATTGGCGCAATACAAAGTCGATCGAGAAGGCCAGGAGAAATTCAATGCTGACCGCAAGGCAAACGAAGCACAAATTCTGCAAAGGCTCGCCGAGCTGGAAAAGAAAGAAGCGGTGCCGCCAAGTGTCGCAACGCCAGCGGCCCCGGAAGTACCGCCTGTACCGGCAAATGTCCTTCGCGCCCCGACTCCCTCCGCAACACCTGCTGCGTATCCGCCCGAGGTACCCGCAGTGGTGGGCAACACGAGTCCAACCTCTGGTGCAGCGAGTGGCGCGCGTATCGATGACAGCGCGCCCGTGATGGTGAGGGTTGTTTTGGGAAATCCCGGGCGCGCTGCCATTAAGGATCAAGTCGCTGGCAACGCGGATGGCGGTACCGGCGAGGCGCGAGCAAAGGGCGAGCGGCTCGAGTCCTATCTACCCGTCGGGTTCATGCATGGCGAACTGCTGGGCGGTATGGATGCACCAACGGGCGGTCAGGCGCAGGGCAACCCTCTACCAGTGGTGATGCGGCTGACCGACAACGCCGTGCTGCCAAATCAGTTCAGGGCAGGGGTTCAGGAATGCATGGTGATCGGATCGGGATTCGGGGACATTGCATCCGAACGCGCCTATATCCGTACCAGCAACCTGACCTGTATTCGGCATGACCGGAGCGTCATCGAGGTCAAAATCGAGGGGAACGTGTATGGCGAAGACGGCAAGCTTGGCATGCGTGGCCGGCTCGTGAACAAGCAGGGGCAACTGCTGGCGAACGCGCTGCGGGCCGGGATAGCGAGCGGCATTGGCCAGGCCTTTTCGCAGGGCGGATCGACCTACACCGAATCTGCGATCGGTCGCTTGGTGACTGGGCCGGAAGGTACTGGGGAGCAGATGCGTCGCGGTGTCGGTGCAGGCGTGGGTCGCGCGCTGGACCAGCTTGCCAACTATTACATCCGCCTCGCAGAGCAGACATTCCCGGTCATTGAGATCGATGGGAAACGCGCGGTGGACGTCGTATTGACACGCGGCGTTCGGTTGCCGTTGCCGCTGCCGGGCAGTGAGCGGTTGGCGGACGACGGGCCTGTGCAAGACGGCGAGGGAAGCGACGATGAAACGCGTCGCTAAGACCCTCCTGCCGGCGGTACTCGGCCTGGTACTGCAGCCCGCACACAGTGCGCCTGACGAAGAGCGCGTACTCGCTGCGGTTCGGAAAGCGTATCCCGCGACAGCGCTCGACCGAGCCCTGCGCACGCCGATTCCGGGCGTCTACGAGATTTGGATGGGCGCCAACGTGGCTTTTGTATCGGCCAAGAACCCGCGCTACATGGTTTTCGGCCGTCTTGTCGACCTGAAAACAATGCGTGATCTGACGGCGACACGAATGGCCGGTATCGGCGCGAAGCCGCAGGGCGATGCCAGTCACGGGCAGCAAGCCGCGTCCTACACCGGACCAATGCCCGTCGCCGATGCGATTACCGTCGTGCGTGGCGATGGGCGGCGTGAATTGTCGGTGTTTACCGATCCTGCCTGCGGCTATTGCCGGGAATTGGAGCGCCACCTGCGCGAACTGACGAACGTGACGATCCGCTACTACCTGCTCCCATTCCAGGGAGAGTCGCTGCCGCTTGCGATCTGGTGCGCCAAGGACCGACCGGCGGCATACGCGGCCACCATGGCGGGCTCCGGGACTCCCTTGGATGTCAATGGCCCATGCGCACATCCCCTGGAGCGAAATCGGCTGCTGGCCTCAAGGCTGCGTGTCGGAGCCACGCCGACCCTCCTTTTTGCCGATGGGACCCTTGTTCCTGGGCTGCTGACGGCCGAGGAATTGGAATCCCGCCTGAGCGCCAATCAATCGAAACCCCCGCAGATGGAGGAAACGCATCATGCGACGTCAATGCCTTGAAACTCGGGTGAAAGCCTGTTGCGGCGTAGTGGTCGGCCTGCTGACGGCTGGTTGCGGCAATATGTCGGGCCTGGGCGGCTCAGAGCAGTATGGCTGTAAAGCGCCGGCCGGCGTCCAATGCCAGTCGGTTTCCGGCAACTACTACAACTCGGTGCGTGGTACGACCCGTCTCCCGGCGGTAGGGACGGGCGCCCCGCCCGTGCCGTCGGTGCCCCTGATGAACGCGTCATTGAGCCGACGCGCCAGTGTTCCGCCTGATCACGCAGTGGTGGGCGCCGGCGGCTACGAGCCACAGCCATTGCGCTCGTCGCCGCGCATTCTTCGCCTGTGGATCAAGCCCTGGGAAGATGCTGATCACGACCTGGTTGACCAATCCTATGTGTACGTCCGGGTAGACCAGGGCAAATGGATGCTCGACCACGTTCAGCGGCAGGTGCGTGAGGCATACGCGCCGCTGCGTGCGCCCACGAGGGAGGCGGGGGTGACGGCTTCAGCCCCATCCAGCATCCCCGCAGTGCTATCCAGCGGTTCTCCGCAAGGACTGCCGACGTCTGCGCAGCCACTTGATGCCAGCGCCGTAAGCAGTCAAATGAGTGGTCGCTAGCCGAGGGAGCCATCATGCACGCATTCTTTGAAGAACGCAGCCAGCCGGGAGGCTTACGGCACATTATGGACTGGCTGGGGCTGCAGCGCGAGCCGGAAACGCCGTCCGAGCAGTTCGCCTCGTGGTTGCCATACCGCGCCTACTCGCGCGAAGACAAGATTTTCATCAATCGCCAGGGTAGCCTTGGATTCATGCTGGAGGTGATGCCGCAAAGCGGCGCCGACGAGCCGATGGTCGAGGTCTTGCAGAGCCTGTATTCCTTCCCCAAGAACACTGGCATTCAGATCCATTTGTTTGGCTCTCCACAGGTGAGGAAGATCCTGACCGCTTACGCCAACCAGCGCATGGAGGACGAGGACCAGTATGAGCGCAGCAGGGAACATGGCCGGCCCGCGCGGAATGGCAATCTGTTCCGGACACTCGCCAGGCAGCGCGTCGGGCATCTGATGAGCGGCACCAAGAAGTCGCTAACCAATGGCTACCACTTCACGATCAAGGATTTTCGGCTGATGATCAGCGTGTGTTTGCCGGGCAGGGGCGACGACGAAGCGCGCTGCCAGGAACTATGCGAGCTGCGCGACTCGATGTCCGTAACGCTGAACGCCGCGTCGTTCCCGAACTCCGTTTGTGGCGTCGATGACCTGATCAACTGGTGTGCCCAGTTCGTGAATGCGGATCGGCTGTCGCGCGACGATCAAGTGAAGGTCAACTATGATGACGGACGCGAGATCTGCGACCAGATCGTCGACTTCGACACCGTGCAGGACGCCCATGCGGAAGGTCTGCTCCTGTCCCGGCTGGGGGACGAGGCGAAGATGGAAGCACGTTTCATGTCGATCAAGTCATTCCCGGAGCGGTTCGGACTGTGGCAGATGGGTGGCTTGATCGGCGACCTGATGCAGCCAGCCCTGCAATACAACGCCCCTTTCCTGTTGACGATGGGCGTGCATATTCTTGATCCGATCGAAACGAAAGCGGCGGTCACGACCAACAACTTCCGCGCCACGCAGAATGCCGGCAGCAAGATGGCCGCCATCATGCCGGACGTGGAGAAGAAACATAAAGACTGGAAAGCCGCTGCTGACGCTTATGACGTCGGCGGCGCCCTGGTCTCGATGTACCACCAATTGGCAATCTTCACGACACCGGAAAAGGCGGCCAGTGCCTGCGAAACGGCGCGCGCGATCTGGCGGGCCCGGGGCTTCGAGCTGAATGCTGACATCTACATGCACAGGCAGGCACTGCTGGCAAGCTTGCCGATGACCCTGACGCCGGACTTTCACCGCGACCTGAAAAAGATGCGCCGGGTGACACGCAAGTCGATGTCCAATGCCATTCATCTGGCGCCGCTGATCGGCGAATGGCGCGGAACGAAAACGCCGACAGTGATCATGGCCGGCCGCCGCGGCCAAGTCACGACGCTCGATCTGTTCGACAACGATCTGGGCAACGCGAATGCGGCGGTGATCGGCGCCCCGGGTTCCGGGAAATCGGTCTTTCTCAATGAGTTGGCCTGGTCTTACCGGTCGGTGGGGGCCAAGGTCTGGATGCTGGACTTGGGTCGTTCGTTCGAAAAGCTGTGCCGAAAGGCCGACGGCACGTATATCGAGTTCACGCCCCAAAGCAAGATCTGCTTAAACCCCTATTCGCGGATCAACGACATCTGCGACGACATGGACATGCTGGTGCCGGCGATCGCCAAGATGTGCTCTATGCAGCATCCTCTGGAAGAGGTCCAGTACAAGGCAATCTCGACCATGCTGCTCACGCAATGGAAGATGTATGGGCGGGAAATGACGATGACCTGCCTGCGAGACGCCTTCATGAAAGGTTCGATCCGCGACCTCGGAATCGTCAACGACCAGCGGATCAAAGACCTTGCGATCATGCTGAATCCTTACGCCAAGGGTGGGCAGTACGAGCGCTTCTTCGAAGGCGTCAACAACGTCGACTTCAGCAATGACTTCATCGTGATCGAGAACGAGGAACTGAAGCGCCGACCGGACCTGCACGCCGTGGTCAACATCCTGCTGCTCTACCAGATCACGGGCGAAATGTATTTGACGCGCAACAGGCGGAAGGTGCTGTTTATCGACGAAACGAAGCAGCAGCTTGGTGAGATTGGCTGCGACGATCCGATCAAAGCCGCTGTGGTGGAGGAGGCGGCTCGCCGCGCCAGGAAGTATGGCGGTTCGCTGGTCACCGCCACGCAGGGCGGTGATGACTACTACGGTTCGGCGCAAATGGAAGCCGCATTCAACTGTTCTGATTGGGTGTTCCTCCTGCGCCAAAAACCGGAATCGATTGAGCTGCTGGGGCGCAAAGGACGGCTTTTGATGGACGAATCGAAGAAGCGCCTCCTGAATTCACTACGGACCGAGGCCGGTGCGTTTGCGGAGATCTACGTCTCCTCGCCTGTCGGGGAGGGTGTCGCCCGGCTGGTGCTCGACCCGGCGACACACCTGCTTTTCTCGAACAAGATCGAGGACAACAAGCCGATCGATGAATTGCGTGCGCAGGGCTACAGCATTGACGAGGCCATTCAAATGGTCCTCGCGGCAAGGGGGCAATCATGCATCCACTGATCCTGCAGCTAGGCATGTGCATCGCATCGACGCTGGCCGGCATCGCGGTCTACGACCGTGTGATCGTGCGGCCGGTCACGGCGATCGGTGTGGTGGATGCGGTCCAGGTCTACCGCGAACAGGAAGCGCGTCTGGTTAAAGCGCTTTCCGCTGCGCCTGGCGACACAGAGCGGGCGCAAGCCGCTGCCAACGCGCGCCAGTTCGCCGAACGGATTTCGGAAGAAATGGCGAAGCTGGGCCAAGACTGTGGATGCCTCGTGGTTGACCGTTCTCTGGTGGTTGGAATGCGGCCGGACGTGCGGGATCTGACCCCGCTGCTTCGTCAACGGGTGCTGAGATGATGCGCGAGTTCCTGACCCATGCCCGGCAGCGCTGGTATCTCTACCTGCCGCTCGCCCTGATCTGGACGCTGGCGGCGGCGCGCATCTTCGTCGACCCAGTGCCGCATGTTCCAGTTTTATTCAACGTGACGCCCAGCTTGCCTTATACGCTGGCCGTCATCGAGCGGCGACCAGGCGTGATCGCACGGGGCGACTATGTCATCTATGCGTTCGGCGGCGCCGCGACCAGGCATTTCCCTGGTCTTGCCCGGCAGCCGTTCTTCAAGCGCGTAGCCGGCATCGAAGGCGATCAGGTGCGCGTCGAAGGACGGCGCGTGCTGGTCAATGGGGTTGACGTTGGGCAGGCCAAGCTGTTTGCGACAGTGAGCAAGCTTCCATTGGAGCCGATTGAGCCCAGCATCATCCCACCCCACTTCTTCTACATGCAGGGGACAAGTCCGGATAGCTTCGATTCGCGCTATCGCATCAGTGGGTTGGTGCATGTCAGCGACGTGATCGCAGTAGTGCGTCCGATCTTTTAGGAGGCGACGATGCATTGTTTATCGGTGTTATGTCTCGTCGCCCTCGGCAGTGGGATCGTATGCAGCAATGTCCGTGCGGAGTCGCTCGGTGTCGTCGGTCCAACCTATCCGATCGCCGAGGAACATCTGTTGAAGATGATTGAGGCACGTTTGCGGGCCAAGGAGCAGAGCGGCGAGTTGGCGCGCATTCAAGAGCAGATCGTCGCACGTGGCAAGCAGGCCGTCCTGGCGCCACCGCCCCTGCAACTGCCGGTCGTGGCCGTCCCGCGGACATTCTATGTCGATCCGACCTACGTGCTGGACCGGAATATCGCCGATGGAAGTGGACGTCTATTGTTCGCCGCCGGAACCCGAGCCAATCCGCTCGATATTGTTTCGATGAGCCGAAGGCTGTTCTTCTTCGACGGGCGCGATGAGCGTCAGGTCGCGATGGCCGAACGCTTGGCCAGAGGGGAACCGGCGAAGACCAAACCGGTGCTGGTCGGCGGTTCGTATCTCGACCTGATGCGGCGCTGGAAGGTTCCGGTGTATTACGACCAGAGCGGCGCACTGGTCAAGCGCCTGCGAATCGAGCGGGTGCCAGCCATGGTATCCCAGGAGGGGCGCAGGTTGCGGGTTGACGAACTGGTGCCTGCATCATGATAGGGAAGGAGAGGAACGATGAAGCTGCCTTTGCCCAGGCTTAAGTTTCAAGGACAGTCCCGTTCAGCACGTGCACTGGCGCGAGGAGGCGCGGCATTGCTGCTTGCCTTGCTGGCGCTTACGGCGAAGGCCGCCGGTGTGACAACTTGCCCTGGGCGCTTCCCCAACCCGATCACCGATATCTGTTGGAGCTGCATCATGCCAATCTCCCTGGGGGGCGGCACGCTGGCCAGCATCGGCGGCCAGGAGGACATCGGCAATCCAGGGTCGCCAATTTGCAGTTGTGGCGTCAATCCGACTGTCGGTTTGTCGATCGGATTCTGGGAGCCTGCGCGGCACGTGGAGCTCGTGCGCCGTTCGTTCTGCCTGGTTTCGCTGGGCGGCGTCGACCTGAACCCTGGAATCGCGGCGCCAGATGCCGGCCGCTATACCGATGGAACTGGCGACCAGAACAGCTTTTACCAGGCCCATTTCTACGTGAATCCGGTGCTGTACTGGCTTCAGGTCGTGGCGGATTTTCCTTGCCTGGAGCGTGCATCCTTTGATTTGGCCTATCTCACGGAAGTTGACCCGCTGTGGAATGACGATGAGCTGACGCTGATCCTCAACCCGGAAGCCGCGCTGTTTGCCAATCCTGTCGCCCTGGCGGCCTGCGCGGCCGATTGCGTCGCTGCCACTGCGGGGTTTTCCCGGTCGGAATTGTTCTGGTGCGCCGGGTGCCAGGGGAGCCTTTACCCGCTGGACGGGCACAGCATCTATCACCTGGGTGGTGTACGGACGGCCGAATTGCTGATGCAACGGCTGACCGCGAAGATGCACCGCGAACTGCTGGCCTGGGGCAGCCATGGTGCGGCAGGTCTATGCGGTCCGTACTTCCTTCCGGTGATGGACAAGGCCGCGTACAAGACCCAGTTGACGTACCCGATACCGAGTACCGGAAAGATTCTAGGACGGTGTTGCCAGCCGTTTGGGCGTACCACCGTGTTATGGGGCGCCGGCAAGGAATATCCGGTCAAGGGCGAGGACTTTGCATTCATGCTCTTCAGGAAAAGGAACTGCTGTGTTGGCTATTAACCAAAACGCCGTGAAACGGTGCAAGGCCGTGCTGGCGTTCGTTGCTGCCAGCGTTTGTGTCGGTACTGCGCAACCAGGCTTTGCCGGACAGGGGGCACCAGGCGCCACGAATCAAGTGCAGTCTGGCGCGTCGCAGCCAGGCCAGGTTGCCGGCGTCCCGAGGCTTGAGCATTTGCCGCAGCCGTTGCAGGGCAGACCGGTCGACGTCGCTTCCATCGCGCGCGGGTTCGAGGCAGCGGGAGCTTCCGCCGTCGGCAGGGTGCTGGAGCAAGGCCCGCAACTTCTTGTTTTTGTCAGCTTGTCGATGCCGGAAGGGGCGCTGCGCAAGTTGGTTGAACAGGCGGAACGCACCCGGGCAGTTCTGGTGCTGCGGGGCCTGAAGGACGGCTCCATGGTCAAGACAGCGGCTGCTGTGCGTCAGTTGCTCGGCGAGCGAAGAGCTGCGCTGCAGATCGATCCCCAAGGCTTCGACCGGTTTGGCGTGAACCAGGTTCCGACGTTCGTGCTGCTACGTGATGGCACGCAGGCCCAGCGCTGCGCGGATGCCAGCTGCGTGCCCACGTCTTCCTACGCCACGCTGGCAGGTGACGTGACGATTGAATATGCGCTCGAATGGATCGAAACTCATTCGTCCAGCGCGCAGCGTGAAGCAAAAGTGCTTCTTCAACGCCTCCGGGAGTGATCATGCGCCGAATCGCTGTCCTTACTGTCGCCTTTTGCTTCCTGTCGACACAAAGCCACATGGTGCTGGCCCAGACCGAGGCGGACCTTGCCGCAGCGCGTGCCGCGAACGCAGTGGTGCGCAGCGGCGTCAACGCCACATCGGCTGCAGCCGTGGTTCCGGGCTACACGACGGCGCCTCCGGAGACGGCATTGTATGGCCGGACTGACCTGGCGACGGAAGCAAGGGCACGGCTGATGCTTTGCGGCTCGATGCCGTCGGACCCGATCTGCGAGGGACAGCGCAGTGCCGCGACGTCGGCTGCTATTCCTCGCCCACCTGTTACGCCCGGAGATCCGCAGGTGGCAGGTGCCAATGCCGTTGCGCGGGACCCGCTGGCAGCGGAATCGGGGCTGACTGCAATGTACTCGGGGTGCCCGGTCAGCGGCCCGTGCATTCCGACCGCATTCTGTCTTGGGGCCCGTTGTTTCGACACCTCCAGCGTGAATGACCCCGACTTTGCCAAGGCGATGAGCTACCTTGAAGCCGCCCGCGAGGCTGGGGTGTATCTCGATCCGGCCACGATGCGCGTGTTCAGCGGGGAAGATAACCGTTGTCGGGACCGGTTACTCAAGAACTGCTGCGGCACCGACAGTGCCGGCGCAGGGTTCCACAACCAGTCGCTATTCGGGACCGGCTCGCGGCTGGTATTCGACATTCTGATGAACTCGAACAACCGCAGCTTCATCATGGCGGGCTTCAAATCCCTGTTGATGGGGAGCGGATTTTCGGGGGCATTCTCGACCTACGGCGTTACCGTTGCGGTCAACGGGGCGGCACTGCCGGCAGGGTCCGTCACGCTGATGGCGGGCGATTCTATCGTCATTGCCATCACGCCCTGGACACTGGCTATCGCCGTGATCTTCTATGTGGTGATGTCGATGATGTCGTGCAATGAGGAAGAAGGAAAGCTCGCCATGAAAGAGGGCGCCCGGTTATGCCGGTCGATTGGCACCTGGTGTTCGAAATGCATACGTGTCCTGGGCAAATGTGTCAGCTGCATTGAGCACACGACATCGAAGTGCTGTTTCAACTCAAAACTGGCGCGCATCCTGAATGAACAGGGCCGTGCACAGTTGGGAATGGGATGGGGTGGGGCGCAGAACCCGTCCTGTTCGGGATTTACGGTGGCGCAATTGCAGGCGCTGGACTTTTCGCGGATGGACCTGACTGAGTTTTACGCGTCGATCGTACCGACTATTCCAGCGGCGAGCGCAGTTCAGGCCGCAGCCAGTGCGCGCGCCCCGACTTGCTATTTTGGGAGGGGAAAATGCTGAAACCTGTGCTCTACGGACTGATGGCGTTAATCAGTTTTCCCGCACTCGGGCAAGGAGGCGGAGTTCTGCGACGCCCTGTGGAGGAAGTGCGGCCACTTCTGATCGAGGCCATCGACGCGCCAACTGGTGAAGCCCATGGGCGACTAACAGGTCAAATTGCGGACGCCATCGGACGGCAATTCAAGACCACTGAACCAATCAACGTCGACGTCACGACGCTCATCCGCTATGCGGAAGAGGGATGTCGTCGCATGTCCGTCCTGTTCTGGCAAGACGGCGTGCAATTGGGCCAGGGTATGCCCGCCAAGCGCCAGACGGTTGAATTTGGCATCAACTACTGCAGAACAGGGATGCCACCGCGCAGCCTGGAAAGGCCGGTGCAGCCATGAAGCTCTCTATTCTCGGCTTCCTGGTCTGGCTACATGCTGGAATCGCTCTGGCACAACCCGTAGAATTCTCGGCCTCCGAGAGCGCTTTCCTCAGCATTCCTCCGGAAACGCCCAGCCGGCGCGGCTGGCACTTCTACGATGACCCGTTGGCCGAAATGCCCCTGAAGGCGCCACCGAAGGCCAGCCCGCGAAGCACGGTGGCCGTGCCGGCGACCCGGCCGGAACTCGAGCGATTTCGCCAACTGCAGCGCGAAGTTGAGGAAGTTCGCGCGATAGCCATCATCCGTCCCACGGAAGAGAACGTCCGGCGATATATGGAGCTCGAATCGCGGGTGGTACGCAACGCATCACAGTTTGCCGATCTGGCACAACGTATCGCCTGGGCGAACCCCGACCTTGATCCATCGACTCAGGGGCGCCCGGTCAATGCCAGCGCGTTGGAAGCCTATGAAGAGAGCCAGGCGCGTACCCGCGGGAGCACACTTGCTGCACTCGCCAATGACCATGCGCTGATCTTCTTCTTCCGCGGCGACTGTGCGTATTGCCACAAGATGGCCCCATTGTTGAATGCTTTCCGCCAGCGCTACGGCTTTCCTTTGATCGCGGTCAGTGTCGACGGTGGCGCAATTCCATCGTTGCCTATGGCAAGGGCGGATAACGGAATTGTGCGTGCGCTGAAGGTGGCGCAGGTCCCTGCTGTTTTCCTGGCACAGCCCTTCACTGGCCGCATTCTCCCGGTGGGTTTCGGGGTGCTGTCGGAGTCTCAATTGGTGGAACGGATCATGGCCCTAACCGACAGGCAGCGGAGCATGGCTTCGCAAGCAGGCCTGTTCTGGCCGAACTAAGGAGGTGGAGAAATGGACACTTTGAAGAATGTGCTTGCTGCTGTGGCACTTGCCGGCACGGTGCTGCCGGGATTAAGCCTGGCTGGCGACCTCAATTCTGAAGTCAATAAGATGTTCAACGACTTGGGAGCGATCGGGAACTACACTGCGCCGGGTGCATTCCGGGGGCAAGTGTATAACACGTATACCGGCGGGAGCATGATGCTTCGCACGCAGAACAAGACCTACCAGCTGGTTGCGATTGATTTTCCTGAAGCGCGTGCAGGCTGCGGGGGCATTGACGTATTCGGCGGTTCTTTCTCGCATATCTCGGCCACCGAGTTCAAGAATATGCTGAAGAACATAACCGCTGCGCTTCCCGGCGTGGCCTTCCAGTTGGCGCTCGAATCCGTTTCTCCGCTCTTGGGTGGGGTGACGAAATGGACAAAGAACCTGGAGAGCATGCTGACAAACGCAAACATCAGCACGTGCAACACGGCCAAGTCTCTTGTGAGTTCGGCGATGGAGGCCACAGGGGTGAGCACGGATAAAGTCTGCGAGGACCTGGCCGTCGCGATGGGATTGGAGTCGGATTATGCAGCAGCCAGAGTGCGCTGCCAATCGAACAAGAGCTCCGTAATGAGCAGCGCGCGGAGTTCCAGCGATCCGCTCGTCCGGAACAAGGCCCCATTTGTTGGAAACCTTACGTGGAAGGCGCTAAAACTGGCGGGTACCAATCTCGATGATCAAGAGCGAGAGATGATCATGAGTATGGTCGGAACCGTGATCTTCTATGACGGACAGCGTGATCCGAACCCGGTACCCCCAACTCTAACATCGATTGCTCGTCTTCTTTACGGCACTGCGGAGGCTCCCGGAGGAAAGGTTAGGCAGGAGATCCTGAAGTGCAATAACTATGTCGAATGCGATGTGGTTAACGTTGACAGCGGCTATCTCCATACTCCGTTCTCCACAAAAGTGGAGGGCTTAATGCAGTCCATTGCGGGCAAGATGCTGACGCGCACCCCTATACCGAACAATTCGCCTGAAGTCGGCTTCGTGAATCAGACCACAGAACCAGTATATCGATTGCTCTCGGTTGGAACGTCGATCCCTGCGTCAGAAATTACTGGCGATCTTATTACTCGGTTTCGAGACCTGATAGCCGCTGACTACGCATACGTCTTCCTCGAAAGGAATCTGAGACTTGGCTTGCAGGCTTTGGATAAGGACTACACCCTGGATGTAAAACAGGCTGAGCGCGCCAAAGAATTGCGTAAGCGCGCTCAGGAGTTGCTGGCACAGCTATCGAGGGAGAAAGGCATACTTTATCAAAAGGTGGGCTCGATTACCGCGCTTGCATCTAGTATCGAACAACTTGAGCGCCAACTTCGATCGAGCATGCCGCAACAAATACAAGACCTTCTGGGACGTCGTGCGGCGTACCTGCGGTGAATGAATCGACGGGAGGCGTCGCATGTGGGAAATCTATGCATATCAGAACAGCGACAGCTTGTTCGGCATATTGAATGCTGTTGCTGCTATCGCTGGCGCGAACGACTTCAAAGGAGCTCTCGCGATTGTCGGATTCTGCGGATTCGTATCTGCGGTCATCGCATACGCGGTCGCCCCACAAAAACTCCAAGGGTGGCAGTGGCTTGCTTCAGTGACCCTGGTTCTCTCGGTCCTGTTTGTTCCTCGCGTGACCGTTGGAATTGTGGACAAGACTGGATCAAGCGCAGTAGCCGTGGTGGACAATGTTCCGTTTGGACTGGCTGTCTTTGGGTCGCTATCCAGCACAGTTGGCAATACGCTGACGGAGCTCTATGAAACAGCGATGCAGTTACTGCCAGGGCGTGCAAATCTACCTGCAGAACTGACATATCAGAAGAACGGGCTATTGTTCGGAAACCGTCTCATTCGGGAGGCAAGCCGTGTAGTGTTTCAGGAGCCAAACTTTCGAACCGACTTGATTAGCTTTATCAACAACTGCACCATGTACGATCTCGCTTCAGGGGACATCTCGCCAGAGGCCTTTGCTACTTCAGGTGACGTTTGGTCCCTGATGGCTAATCCGAATCCAGCGCGATTTACTCCGATCACAGACGCTTCGGGAACGCCGACCGTTGCACCATGCCCTCAAGCGTATCAGGTTCTCAATGCTAGACTGCCTGCACAAGTTAGCAGAATCCAAGCGCTGCTCGCCCAGAGAATGAATCCTACGTTGCCCGGTACAGTCGCGGCCTCTTTGATAGGAGGTCAGGTAGAGCAAGCATACATTCGTAATAGGATCGCTAATGCGGCAGCAAGTGCTGCTGATCTGATCCGCCAAAACGCACTTATCAATGCAGTGAACGACACCAGTCTTCTCGCTGGCCAACGAGTCAATGATCCGGCATCAATGCTTTTGGCAGTTGGTCGTGCACAGGCTGTCGCTCAGACTAATGCAGCCTGGATCAACAACGGCAAGCTGGCGGAGCAGGCGCTGCCCGTCATAAGGAACACCATCGAAGCGATAGTTTATGCCATTTTCCCAATTGTGATTCTTCTGCTCCTAATGACTGGGGGACGCGAAACCATGATGGGCTTGAAGAACTACATTTCAGTCTTGATCTGGATCCAGCTTTGGCCCCCACTGTATGCGATTTTGAACTACATGGCGATGGTGCATGCGGCCCGCGAGTTGGAAGCTGCGGCCTCCGTTGGTGGTGGTATTACAGCGTTGTCGTTAATGACATCTTCTTCGATTTACTCAGGCGCTATATCAGGTGAAGCGGTTGTTGGCAACTTGACGATGAGTATTCCGGTTATCGCGTGGGCCGGGTTAAAACGTATGGAGACGTTTGGCAGCGCTTTGATCGGGAATATTCCGGCACTTCAGAGTCTCATTAGCGGTACCACTGCGCCAGCCGCAACTGGGAATGTAAATTTGGGGAATACGAGCATGGACCAGGTGACGGTCGCGCCCACACGATCCTCAGCATTCTTTGGTTCGCGGCAGGACGATACGACCGGAAACACTTACACAAGCAATGTGTTGAGTGGTCTCACTGCTATGAAGGCGCTTGCAAATGAAGGCCCCGTTAGTCGTGTCGTAGACGCTAAGATCAGCCACCAGCAGGTTTCAGCCGCGGCGCGTTCTATTGCTGCTGCCCACTCTGAGAGCGTCGCTGCATCCCGGGAAAAGGCCGCCGCGCTTAGCGAAGTTCTCATGAACTCAAGTGCAAGCATATCCAGCAGGAACAACACTCAGGGTTCTTCGTCTAATAATATCGATAGCATGGGTGAAAGAATCAGTTCCTTGCAGCAGATCGCGAAGTCCGTTGCGGCGGCGACCGGCGCGACTGAACAGCAGGTAGCATCGGTTGCTTTTGGCGGATCGTCTGTATTTGGCCTTGGTGTACCGAGCGGACTTAAGCGTTTTTCGCCTGTTAACGTCGGAGGTCAAGTGTTTGCCAAGGGCGAAAAGAACTATTCCTCGGCCATCCAAAAGCAAGACCAGCTTATCAATAACGCTTTGTCGAGCGAGGATAAGGCAAGCTTTAAGGCGTTCGCGAACTCAGTTAGTCAGAACGTCAGCCAGGCAACTTCATTTGTCGGTGACCACCGTCGAGCCCAGGAATTGTCTTCAAGGCTTGCAGAGTCAGTCACCCGCTCTCAACGGGCGGACGCGAGCCTGCGTGAACAAACTGAATTTGCTGAATCGGTATCGGACGCTTATCAGCGCGGCGAGTTGTTAAGTAAGGACCTAGCTAAAGATCCGAAGAATATTCAGCTGTTCGAGAAGTTGCTTCGAAATGAGGGGAAAGGCAGCGCGGCAGAACTTATTAAATTGGAGACATACCTGGGAAATTTTGCGACCTCGCCGACAAGACTGCATAGGGGCGCCGCTTTGCCCGGCTCGTTCCAGGATGTTGAGGATCATTACCGGACGATAACCCAAGACCCCAAGTTAGAAAGGGACGTACAAAAGGACTTTGACGCATTCAAGTCGAGCATCGAAAGGAAAAACAGCGGTGCTGGTCAGTCCGGAGCCGGAGTTGCTGAAGCTACGGACCGAGTTCACGCTCTGAAGGTGCGCGATGATATTGCGCAAAAGGGAATTGGCATACACGCCGAGATTGACAAGCGCATCAAACAGTTTGAAGGGAAGGGGATCCACTCGAAGCCGAATGAGCCGTTGCGATCGGAACAGTCATTGTTCGAGGATGCGAACAGGCAGGTGACTAGCGATCCGGACATAGTCGCGAAAAAGCTACGCGGGTTGGTAAAGGCGGCGAAAGAAAAACTCGGGAAGGAGGAATAGCGCTCAGACCGGATACTTGCTTTCGATTTTCAACTCTCCACGTGCATCGAAGCCAAGCAGCGACTCCTCGCAGTAGTCGGGGTAAGAAGCAGGTTCGGGCCGGCGTTTGAAGATCGAATGGGCGACGAATAGAATCAGATACAGAATAAAGAATGCTGACGCGGTCAACGCGCCGGCGACCACCATCAGTTCGTCGTCACCATGCAGGAGCGCACAGCCAAATGCAAAGCCGACGATTGTTGTTGCTAGTAGCTGCAGTAGTGTTTTCATTGCGTGCGGATAGGAGGTCGTATGAATCTCACTTCGAAGTGTATCGCGGCTTTGCTAATCTTTTCCTATGGCGAGGTAGGGGCAGTTTCTTTATCAGGGGGAGCGACAGACGACTCGGTTTGTGATCTCTCTCCAATGACTAACTATCGGCTTACACGTTCCGTGTTTGTAGCTGCTGGTAGTTCGAATGTCCCAACCATATATGCCCGACTTGCGCTGCGATTTGTTACTAAAGAGTGCAAGAACAATCAGATCCTGATCCTGCATTCTGAAGATGGTCAAAGTGACGATGATCGCGCCTTCAGAACGGTCACAACTGAACTCTGCGGAGCAGCCAATGTTCAGCGCGAGGCGACACCGACACCGGACTATCCCTACTCGTTTCAGCTTAAATGCAAGCTGACCAAAGTGCAAGAAGCGTCTGCACGGCTTGCCGCTGCCGAACGTGAGAAGTCATTGGATGATCTGATCACCGAAAACGCACCAATTCAACGCCAGGTTGAAATTGAGGAAGCGGCTCCGAAAAAGGAATGCGGAAAGCTCACGTTTGGCCAGCTATTCCTGGGGATGGGCGGGCGCTGCACCAATTGAGACCGGAATCTGACGGAGAGCAATATGGAAACGATCGAACCCCATGAACGCGACCCCAGTCGCGATTCCTTAATGTTGCAGCTGTTAGAAGAAATGCGGGAGCAAAGGAAAGCTTACAGGGAGGAACTGCTTCTCGGTGCAGCAGAAAGGCGCACCGTACACCGTTGGAATCTAGCCTTGAAGTCAGTTCTGATCATCGGTCCGCTAGCAGGGGCCGCTATGTATTTCGCTACGGCGACTGGATTTTCTTTCGGCCCGTTTGGAGACGTCATCGGCGTAGTCGAAATCAAAGGCGAGATCAAAGATGGCGCGTTGGCCTCCGCAGACAAGATTGTGCCGGCTCTGGAAGCTGCCTTTAAGAACAATCGCGTTAAGGAAGTAGTCTTGAAAATCGATAGTCCAGGTGGAGCACCGGTCGAAGCAGAACGGATTATCAGCGCGCTAGTCACGTACAAACAAAAGTACCCGAAACCAGTGACCGCGGTCATCGGGAATTTGGGCGCATCCGCAGCATACATGGCGGCTATGCACGCAGATCGAATCGTTGCGGGCAAGTACAGCCTGGTCGGCTCGATCGGTGCGATTCTCGCTCCGTGGCAGCTCGATAGAGCGATAGCTCAGTTTAAAGTGTCGCAGCGTGTCTATAGCTCAGGCCGCCTAAAAGCGTTCTTGAATCCCTTTACTCCGCTGACTGCCGAATCCGATGCCAAGGCCACCGAACTTGTGAACAAAGTTGGCAGCGCGTTTGTCCAAGAGCTGCAGCGGCAAAGGGGAAATCATCTGAAGCCCGATGTCGACTTTGGCACCGGTGAGGTCTGGAGTGGTATGGAGGCGAAGGCGCTTGGCCTCGTAGACGAGATCGGAACGATGGAGACAGTCGCGGGGAATCACGCCAACCTCAAGGAGTTCAAATTTGGGCCTCGTGAGGAAGGATTTGCAAGCTTGGGTGGCCGGTTCATTAGCTCGATCTTGACTACGCTGAATGAAGCCAAGACCGGGGTAGGCATCCAGCTTCGATAACGTGTACTACCTAGACTTGATATGCATGGCACAAGTGCGGCCGACAGCTGAGCGGCTAGTTGGCCGTCGCGACGACGGCCTCCTTGTCGCATCAGTGCATCTTATCCTGGCGCCAACTTGCTAAAACGGTGGTAGTGAACAACATCGTTACAGCAGCCGGCGCCATTGCGCTATGTAGTCCAAGATGGTCAACGAGCACGCCACCCAGTAATGCGCCGGCACCAATTGACAGGTCGCCAGCAAACCCTAGTGTGAGCGGCGCCGTCACCGCAGCAATGATGCCAAGCAGCGCTACCAAGAGGCCCGCTTGACCCGGCGAGACGTTCAGGTCTTGAGCAATTTGAGGAAGCAGGCCGACGGGTAAGAACTCGGACGTAACGAGCGCAAATGCGCCAGTTCCGACCGCTGCTACCGCCGCCCAAGGCGCTAACTGCTGCGACTCTTTGTCCTCTCCTGACGCGAAGCCGTCCATTGATGTCATCGCTGGCTCGACCGAGTTTGATGATGTAGGCCCCATGGTGCTCACCCAAACTTCACAAGATTGAGGGTCGGGAGGGGACCTCCAGGGAATTGGTGTAGTCGTCCAGCTTCAACGCCCCCAATAGTGAGAGCATAAAAACCAAGATGGTCGATCAACTTGGCCACCTCTGCATTTGCCGCGGAATCTGTGCCAGATACGAACATTACTCGTCGACCGCCCTCTGTATTTGGGTCGCCTGCGACTAACGATGGTTGCAGGTGATTGAACGCCTTCACAACGCGCGCACCTGGAACAAGCTCAGCGAAAACTTCGCTGGAGGCACGGCCACCCAGGTCGACGGGGCGGAAGGTTGGAGCTTCGATGGGGTCGTTCGTATCGACGACAATCCGGCCATCCCATGGTCCCAGGTCTTTCACGGCGCCCGGTATCTTCGACCACGGAACAGCAATGAACACAATGTTCGCGCGAGAGGCGTCTTGCACGCTGGTCGGCCTAATGCCAGGCAGTTCTGCAGCTAAAACATCCAGCCCCGCCGCTCCACGGCTGTTGGCAATTCGTGCCTCGATTCCGTTTCGAGCAAGTGCGCGAGCAATTGCGGTCCCGATAGCGCCGGCGCCAATGATTCCGATGGTCATGGCTGTCCCCTTAAGCAGTAAAGCCGCCGTCGACCATCAATTCAGCGCCGGTGACGAAGGAGGCGTCTTGGCTCGCCAAGTATGCGGCGGCGGCGGCGACGTCTGCGCCTTGTCCATACCGACCCATTGCGATACCTGGTTTGACAAAATCCGCCACCGGGCCGTCTGCCGGATTCATGTCGCTGTCAGTCGGGCCTGGGTGAATCGTGTTGACGGTAATGCCGCGGGGACCGAGATCGCGTACCAGGCCACGGGTAAAACCAGTGACGGCGCCTTTGGTCAGGGTGTAAGCAGATGCGGTAGGAAATGCCGCGTACTGTACCATCGAGCTGCCGATATGGATGATGCGGCCGCCGTCTCCCATGTGGCGCAGAGCTTCTTGCGTGGCGACGAACACGCCGGTTACGTTCACAGCCAGGATGCGTTGGAAGTCTTCGAAGGCAATATCCTGAGGGGCGCCAAGTACGCTGATGCCTGCGTTGTTGACGAGGATATCGATTTTCCCGAACTGTTCTGCGACTGTCGCAACCGCCTTGCGCACGGCCTCAGGATTTCCGGCATCGGCTTGAATGGCGATGGCGCTGCCACCTGCAGCTTTGATCTCGGCCACGACTTCCTGTGCCTTTTCCGGAGATGCGTTATAGGTAATTGCCACTGTTGCACCATCTGCTGCCAGGCGCTTTGCAATGGCAGCACCAATCGAGCGGCTGCCACCGGTAACGATTGCGACTTTGCTTTGAAGTTTGTCCATGATCCATTTCCTTTCTGGGAAGTTGTTTGCGATGGACCTAGTATGGGTTTCGACCGCTTAAAGCGGTAGTCGGTAGTTGCTATAATCAATTTCAAGCAAACATTGAAAGCGGTTTTATGGAGACGCTATCCAATCTCGAGTCATTTGTTCGCAGCGCTGAGTCAGCAAGCTTCTCGGAGGCTGGGCGCCGCCTAGCTCTCACGCCAGCGGCCGTAAGTCGAAATGTTGCTCAACTGGAAAAAAATCTTGGTGTGCGCTTATTTCTGCGCAGCACGCGCGGACTCAAGCTAACGGAGGAGGGAGAGCGATTTCTCAACGCCGTTGCGGGAGGTTTGGATAGTATCCAGTCAGCCATCGCGGATGTCAGTGTTCATGCGGGACAGCCTGCTGGCACGTTGAAGCTTAGTGCTGCCCCTGGCTTTGCACGCGACTATTTACTGCCGCTGATGCCGACGTTCCTTGAGCAATTTCCTGCAGTGCGTCCGGACTGGCATCTCGATAACAAACAGGTAGACCTGATTGCGGGTGGATATGATGCCGCTATTGGCGGCGGCTTCGAACTGGCACCTGGTGTAGTCGCGCGTGAGTTGGCGCGCATCAAGATCATTGCGGTTGCTTCGCCCAGTTTCATGTTGGGTCGCAGACACCCAGCCCAGCCATCGGACCTGAAAGACTGCGAAGGGATAGTAATGCGTTCTGCCATCACTGGCCGTCTGCGTCACCGCTCTCTGCGTAACAAGTCCGGTCAGGAACAGCTAGCCGAGTTGGTCCCATGCATGTCAATGACCGAACCAGATGGCATGGTGCAGGCCGCACTTATGGGGATGGGCATTGCTTTACTAGCGGTACCAAATGTGCTTCGCTTTCTTGAGAGCGGCCAGCTAATGCGACTTTTACCCGAGTGGCACGAGGACGCCGGACCAATTTCACTCTATTTCGCAAGTCAGAAACTATTACCTGCTAAGACACGCGTATTCGTTAATTTCGTTACGGAGCATTTTCAACGAGAGAGACTGGCGCAGCGATTTCAACAATTTTGAGACGAAACTTAGATGATTTGGCCTGTCCCTGCGCAATGCTCGATAACACTCCGCTCATGGACGGCCACTCCACAACTTGCGAAGACCTTACCTTTACTTCGATCTACGTTCGCATTTGGGCGTTTTCGGACCTTGTAAGACTTAATCCCATCTGACAGTCAGTGTCAGATTATGTTTGACTCACTACAGTTGACCGAAAGTGCTTGGCATTCAGACCGGTACTCGCAACGCGCACATCGCGTTTTACACGGTGGTTCGTTCGGAGCTACACGCCCGGCCAGGATATGCAGTCGCCTTTGCGCTAGCCTTACAACTTCAATGTCGGCCAATAGCTCGACGCGATGCAGGGAGCGCGAACGTAGCAGTGGGTGAACCAGCAGGACGTATCCATGGCGCGATACATCGCGACCAGTGCTATGTCGCACAGCTAAACGCTGGGCAGACATTTCGATGATGTCATCCCGGTAAATTTTGCGGTTCAATCTGGTTTTCAACTCGAGCAGAATCAAGCTACGGCCGGTGTCGTAGACTCGATCGGCGCGTACCCTTAAGTGCAGTGGATGTTGAATTGAAAACTCCTTCTCCGCAAAAGCCAAATTTCTCACCGCCAGTTCCCTGGAAGCGGTGCTCCTGATGGATCTGGGCCATGCGAAGACGCGGGCAAGCCTGGAAACGAGGGAAACTAAGCCTTTCACGGAAGTGCGGAGTGTGGCACTCGCGGTGGCAAGAGGAAGGGCGCTCTCATTCATAGAATGGATCGCTTCCTACGAGCCGACCAATTTCGAAGCGCCAGTTGGAGTAGCCGGAGAACGCGCTGTAACGCCGATAAGTGTATCTTGGTGTTCGAATGTTGAGGTCTTTTGATCGACGTGATAACCGCCGGCTGTTCATTGAATGCCGAATGCAAGAAGCGCCGATGCTCTTTGGTTCCGATCGCCTGTGCTTGTCGCCTGGCTGAGGATGTGCGGTTGCCGTAAAGATGCCTGAGCAACACTTTCCGCTCGCAGAAACCCATTTCCGCCAGCTGGGAAGCAGTGGTCCATTTGGCGAAGTGTTCGTTTTCGTGGGGAGTGAGCATCGTTGACTCCTAATCGGCTGAAGCTGGACCAAAGAGTTCGAGAGAAGCTTCCCTCATTTGTGATTCGCGTGCAGGTTTCGGAGCTTGGAGCGCGATCGGTGGCGGAGCGTGAGGGTTGGCTTGCGCCATCAGCCCGGCATGGGCTAGCGTCCTTAACCTGCTCGCGCGCCGCGCCCCTTTGGGAAACTGCGAGAGCTCCTGGTAGAGCGGAGGGTTGTCGGCAAGCTCCAGCTCGAACGTGATTCGCAGCTTCTCACCCATTTCAGTCGCTCCCCACAACTAATGTTCCGTCTGCTCTGGTCGGCGTTTTGGTGGAAGAGCCGGACCTGGCCAGTTCCATGCCGGCATACCAAAAGCCGTTGACGTTTGCGTAGATCGGGTCTTTGAGCTCATGGATCGCATGATTTGGAAACGCAGCCTTAAGCGCCGCCTTGTAGAAGAAGGAACCACCGCCGACCTGTACAATGTTGCGGATGTCGCCGGCATCGCCCACGTAGTGCATCATTTCCGCTATAGCCTGTTCCGGGACTTTGCGCGCAAGCGGAAGGTGTTGGGAAAGATCGTAGTCTTTCTGAAAGATCACTAGTTTCTTACCAGTGCGTAAGGCTGCATCAACCATGTCGTATTCATGGTAGTGCGCACCCGTGTTGCGCCTGATGCCCTCTACGATCGCGTGAAGAACGTCTTGCATCCCGCGCGGCACTGAGTGGCTTCGCTTGTCGATCTGCTGCATACCCTGGGTGACAATCCAGTCAAACGTGCGGCGGCCAGGATCTACAATCAGGCTGCGTTCCTTGCGCAACTGAGCGACGCGATGCTGCTGCAGCCCGTAATACATCAAGGCACCAGCTGGCTGCGCAATCGCTTTGACGCGTCGGACCGTGATTTTTCGCCCTTTGCCCAATTCATGCTCACCAGTGAGGCGGCGTTCGAGTGCCGAGACATGGCGCTTCAGCTTAAACGTGGCCACCGGGAGCCCGACGATGAGGAGGTCAATTGCATCGACCTGCATGTAGTGCAGGGCGCCCAGAACGAGCGCGAGGTATTCGGGCGTTTCAGCGTACCTGTCGTGTTGCAGGACATTAGAGTTGAATACGTCCGCGGCAAGGTGGACGTCAGGACCTACTTCGTAGACCAAGCCGTTGACTGGAATGCTCACCGTCCTCCGGCTGGTTCCCCAACCGTCAACTTCGTAAGCGGCTTCGCTCGGATGTGCCTGGGAGGGAAACATGGCGCACTGCGGTTCGCCGTTCTTGACACTGGCGATGTACTTAGTATTGCCCCGACCGACGTCTATAGCTCTTACGACTGGTTCCATTCGCTGCTCCTTCTCATCATTCAATCACGATAGCGGAATCGCCTTTGCGCTCCCACAGGAAAGCGCCTTGTTTTGATGGGCCTTTTCTTGGCAATTGAACCGGATTCGGTTTGTGCTCGAACCGGAAGCGCATTCCGGCGCGATTCTGGTCCTCACCCTGGTGATTGAGTGGAGTGTCTTGAACCCGGCTTGTGGTGGAGCTCTAGCGACGCGCGCATTTGAGTGCGTATTGCGGCAGGGCGCACCGTTCTTCCTACAATCAGAGGTATCCTACTTTCGCGCGCTTCATAGAGGTGAACTTCGCATACGTGCGCTTACACATTAATTTTGGCCTCAATCTACAATTTTTCGCTCCTGCCGCAAGCCTTGACATCGGCAAAATCCTTTCCTATTCTGTGGACACTGTCTGGACCCGCTTCCAAGAACATCGCGTTCTGAATGCGGCGGTGGCGGCGATAGCGCCCGTAGCAGTCGTGACCTGCCTTTAATCGAAGTCTTCAAGTTGTGGCTATCTCTGGCCTCGTTGTCTCAGTGATTCGTGTGCTCGTTATTGCGCACGGCGCCGTCCCAACGCTTTTCCTTCCGATCATCTCCGTGATCTGCCATCCGCTTGCGTGAGCCGTCATCGCGACGCTCGCACACTCTGACGCCATGCGCGTCAATGTTCGCACCAGGCTCGACCTGGCGCGGTGGAGCCCTTCATGGGCTCGGTCATCTTCAACGCATCCTTTTCGTCGTTCAATCATCGCTCGCGGTGCTTGGTTGTTACGGGGCCATAGAAGCCTCGGTCAATTTCGTGGGAACGACAGCACGAGCAGCCTGGTGGCAGGGCTGAGGACACTGTGTTAAAGGAAGCTCGCTGGGACCAAGTTGGATTGGTCTAGCACCCACGTCTTGGCTGCCTTGAGCAGCGTGGCCCGCTCTCGAAGCGGGGATTGGTCAAGAAGGGAAACCGGACCACCAGTCACGTAAGCATTTTTAAGTCGCCGCGCTTTCGAGCAAACACTTGTCCAGTCTGACGTTCAGTGCTGTGGGGGCTTGAACGGCGAGTCTCAATCTTCAGCGTCCTGGGGCTTGGCCAATCCCGTGCGCGTTTCACCCTGGCCGAAGCTGGTACGCCGGACGGTGGTGTAACCGGTGAGCAAGGTGGAGTTTGGTCGGCTGTGCTGGACATCGTCCTGCAGGTTGCGGTGTCGGCGACGGGTGAGTGTGCCGATTGGAACCAGTGAGTGAACTGCATTCGAGAAGGGGAGGGAACATGGGCCAGAACAGAAATTGGAAAGCGCAGCTAAGCGCGATTATTCGCGAACACAATGACAGCCATGCGGTGCGCGACAAGGAGGTTTCGCACAGTACGCGCCATGCACGGCGCCAGGGACTATTCCGTAGCTTCACGCTCCTGCGCAAAATGGGCTTCCATCTCGAGCCGCGCAATCTCGGGCCAAAGCATATCTGCGCCTTGATGGCTTACTGGACTGCCAGGGCCCCGGCGCAGGCTGAACTCGCGCGCAGTCTGAACATGGCCGGGTGGCCGACCACGCCGTACAGCGCGGCGTACATTCAGCAGCAGCTGAGCTTTTTGCGAGTGTTCGCCGCTTGGGTGGATAAGCCGGGTCTGGTTGGCTGCGCCCTCGATTACGTAAAGGATGCTGCCCTGGTACGGCGTAGCTACTGCGTGAAGGCGGATAAGAGCTGGGCCGCCAACGGCGTGGATGTGATGGTGATGACGCAGCGCGTGAAAGAGATCGATCGTTACGTGGCAGTGCAGCTACAGGTCATGATGGCGTTCGGCCTGCGCCGCAAGGAGGCCGTGATGTTTAGTCCGCGCAACGCCGAAGTGCCGGCTCATGCGATGCCGGCCAGCCATGTTCCAGGCGAGCGGTATGTGAGCTTTTTGCGCGTTAAGCGCGGTACCAAGGGCGGACGACTACGCTATACGGCCATACGCACCGACGAGCAGCGCGCTGCATTGGTGGCGGCACGGCGCCTCGCGCGTGGAAAGTCTGACCATATCGGTAAGCCCGGGCTGACACTGAAACAGTCCCTCGATCTGTTCTCGAACGTGGTGCGGCAGGTCGGATTGACGAAGAAGGAGCTGGGCGTCACGCCGCATGGCCTACGCCACCAGTTCGCCAACGACCTGTACTTCGACGTCGCGGGCCTCAAGTCGCCGGTGCAAGGGGGCGAGATGCTTATCGACCGCGCGGCGATGTTGCAGGCCTACCGCCAGGTCGCGCGCCAGCTGGGCCACAACCGCCCGCAGATTAGCAATGCCTACCTGGGCTCGCCGCGCCTGGCGAAGCACCGCAAGCCAGTCGGGGAGGGGAGTCCATCATGACTACACTGTTCCGCAAGCAGAAGGTTATAGGAGGCATGGCCGCCGCGCCAACGTCTGCGTGGCTGCGTTACTGTATTCGCCTGGCCTCGCGGCTTTTCAACGCGTTCCGCCTGGCCAGTTCGCCTCTCCATGCACGAAACGTGCGTCGTTCGCGGCGAGTGCTGCGCGCGCTCCGCAGCTTCACTGAACCCGGCGTGGTAGGCCGCTGCTTCAGCTACCTGCGCCAGGTCGATCCGCTCGTGTTCGAGGAAGTGGTGCTGTCGGCGCTGGAAGATGCCGGTGCATTTGTCTTGCGTAACCGCCGCTACACTGGTGACGGCGGCGTCGATGGTGTTGTATGGATGGCGACACATGGCTGGATTGCGGTGCAGGTTAAGCGGTATAGTGGCCACGTCAACCTGCAACATGTGTTGAAATTCGCACAAGCGGTTCGGCACGGCAAATTCGGTGGCGGCTTGTTGGTGCATACCGGCCGCAGTGGGAGAGTGCACGTACTGCAGTGCATGGCTGTGGAATTGGATTGCTAAGCGGAGAACGTCTGTTGGCATTGGTGTTGAGGCGTCAGCTCGGGACTTGGAGGACAGAATGACCGGCGCAAGGAATGTGAGTGCAGGATCGCATCTTGCCGCGGCGCCCGCCTACACGGTGGTGTCAAAGAGCGGCCAGCGGGGAATGCAGTATAGTGATCCTGTGTTGGCGGCGGAAGCATTCGCGCGCGCCAGCGAAAGGGATCGCCCGTTCGTGCTACGTCATCGAAGTGGAGTGACATACGTGATCGCGTCTGCCAAAGCCGGATCCAAGCGCATCGAAGAGCCTGGCGCTGACAAGAAGTTTCATGACGCGTATGCTGCGTTGGTGAATGGAGACGGCTCTCGCGAAGGTACTGTATGGCCCAATGGTTAGCGTTCGAAGTGTATTGCACGTAAGGAAATAGATGGAAGTCAGTTGTGTTTTATGTGAGACCCCAGGGGTAGTGTGTATCGTGACGGATCTTGGTAAGCGCCACCGCATCAATTGTTCGTCTCCTCGCTGCGGTAATTACATTATCACCGACAATGCTATGGGACGACTGAGCACTGGCGGGCCGCAAAAGAGCGTGTTGATCGAAATGGTGCGACGTGCAAACAAGCACTCGAAAGTGCTCGAAATCTTTGTCGCTGGCGATGGCTTGCTGCAGGCATATGAGCTTCCCCGGGATTGAGCAACGTTTTCCCCGGGGGGAATCGCTGCTCGCGACGACTCCGGCGGAATAATCTTGCAGCTGGACATTCTGCTCTCAAAGCGAAACGTGCGCCGACCGAGACCTTGCAACGATCACGAACGAACGGCATGTCTTGCGCGATATTGCGTTACAAATTGCTCTAATTCCCGGCGTATTGAACGACGGAGCAAACGCAAGTCACTGGACCCGGGTAGCAGTGGAACTGGCCATGCTTTTCCTGCAAACGTGTTCAGGCCGAATGAACCAGCTTGAGTTTTTTGATTAGATCGGAAAGTCGGTAGGGCTTTTGCGCCAGTTCATAGCGCTCGGGATAAGCGTTGTGCTCGCGCAGTGTGGAATCGACATAGCCGGAAGCGAGGATGACCTTCAAGCCAGGGATTCTGTCTTGCGCATCTCTCGCAAGCTCGACCCCGTTCATTCCAGGCATCACGATGTCGCTAAACAAAATGGCGACGTCAGGGTTGTCGTTAAGCTTTACGAGTGCTTCGCGTCCGTTGTTGGCAGTAAGGACGTCGTAACCGAGGCCGCGGAACAGCTGTGCCGCGATCGAGAGGACATCTGGCTGGTCGTCGACGATCAGCACCTTTTCAGAAGCATCCCCGTTCTGAGGCTGAGCCGGCTCTGACGAGAGTGCTGGAAAATACATGCTAACAGTCGTGCCTTCGCCTAGCGCGGAATGGATACTAATATGGCCCTGGGCCTGTTGGACCAAACCGAAGGCTTGGCTTAAACCAAGGCCGGTCCCTTTGCCCACTGGCTTTGTGGTGAAGAAGGGCTCCAGGGCCCGTTGGACGACCTCCGCGCTCATACCTTGGCCATCGTCGCGTACCGCAATGCGGACATAACTTGCTGAAGGCAGTGTGCTGCCGGGAGGTATTCCGT
>Ga0209130_1000264_pt1 | contig 65849 bp, 75 predicted proteins | sample AraplaMF_Cvi_mLB_FD_184264 | JGI IMG/M metagenome (GOLD analysis project Ga0209130, IMG submission 184264) | Arabidopsis root microbial communities from the University of North Carolina, USA - plate scrape MF_Cvi_mLB (SPAdes) (version 2) | ecosystem: Host-associated > Plants > Roots > Endosphere... | reverse complement strand
GGCGGCGAACTGCGAGAGCGGCCCGCCCGGCGCCAGGTGCAGGATGGCGAAGCCGATCACCGAGACGATCAGCAGCAGGAGCAGCGACTGCCCGAGCCGGCGAAGCAAGAACGCGATCATGCCGATACGCCTCCCGCCGGCGCCGGCACCGCGCCGGCGCGGTTCACATCTCGCATCACGTCACTTGGCCGAGTACCAGGAACCCAAATTCCAGGTGTTATGCCGGGCGTTGACGTTCGGCTCGTAGCCAATCAGGCCTTCCTTGTGCCCCTCACAGACGACGTACTGGAAGAGCGGCAGGATTGGCAGTTCTTCGCGGGCAATCTCCTGCAGCTTCCAGTAAATCTCCTTGCGTCTGGCCTGATCGAAGGTGGCCTGGCCCTCCTTCAGCAGCTTGTCGACTTCGGCATTCTGCCACTGCATCTGGTTGGCGCCGTTACCGCTCTTGGCTGGGATCGAGTCCGAGGCGAAGCGGGCAGCTGGATCGGGATCGATGACCGTCCGGAACGCCGTGCCGACGATCATCGATTCGAATTTGGAGCGGGTGTAGAATTCGCCGAAGAGAACGGCGCTCGGCATGTTGTTGATCTTGACGTTCGCGCCGATCAGCTTCCAGTCCTGCTGCATCAGCTGCTGGCACTGCTCGCGCAGCGCGGCACCAGTCGTGGTCGAGATCGCGAATTCGAGTGGCACGCCGTTCTTCACCCGCGGGCCGCTGCCGCTGCGCTGCCAGCCGGCATCATCGAGAATCTTGTTGGCCTTGGCGAGACTGTATTCCTGCTTGGGCAGGTTGGGATCGTAAGCCCAGGATTCCTGGGGCGAGAAGGATTCCGTCGGCTTATGCAGGCCGTAATAGATCGCGTCGATGATCGCCTGCTTGTTGATCGCCGTGTAGAGTGCCTGCCGGACGGCCTTGTCCTTTAGAACCGGATGCTCGAGGTTCGGCATCACGACCTCAATGCCGGCACTCGGCACCAGCTGCACTTTCCGACCCGGAAGCTTAAGCGACTCCTGGTAGTAATTCTCCGGGAATCCGCCGATGGTAATGTCGATCTGACCGGTCCGGAACTGGGCATAAAGAGCCGTCTTGTCGGGGATATATTTCAGGATGGCCCGCTCCAGATACGGGCCCTTCCCGTGGAATTTATCGTTGGCGACTAGCTGGATGTTGTCGCCCGGCGTGCGCGTGCCCCATTTGAACGGACCGGTGCCGACCGGGGCTCCGTTGAAGGGCGCGGTATTGGGATCGGCGGCCTTCTCGAGAAGGTGCTTGGGTACGATGTAGGTATTCGACAGCAGAGCGAGGTAAGGCGCGTAGGCGCGCTCCATCCGCCAGGAGACCTCGGTCTTGCCGGTGACTTTGATATCTTTCACCAGCGAGTGCCCGATACGCGTCCGCGCCTTGAAGCTGGGCGTGTTGATCAGCTCGAGCGTGTACTTGACGTCCTCGGCGGTAAACGGCGTGCCGTCATGCCAGGTGATGCCTTCGCGCAGCTTGACCTTCCAGGCGAGCCCGCCTTCCGAAATGCCGCCATTGGCTTCGGAGGGAATCTCGACCGCAAGATCGGGCATGAGGTTGCCCTTGGGATCGGCAACCCACAGCGTGTTGAAGATCTGCATCCATACGTCTTCGTCCACCTCGATGCCGGGCATCAGCGGGTTGAAGGCGGTCGGCTCCTGGTAAAGGCCGACGACGATCTGGCCGGTCGGTTTGGACGGCGGCGGCGGAGGCGCCTTGCCAGTTTGTGTCTGGGAGCGGGCTGCAAGGCCTGAAGCCGCGGCGAGAGCGCCGACACCGAGGCCAAGTACATGGCGGCGATGAATGGCTGGCATCGGGACGTGGATGCGATGATCGTTGTTGTTTGACATGATCCCCTCGTCTTATTTTTGTCGATGCGGTGAGGTCGTCGCTCGGCCGCTACCGAGCATGGCTCTCCCGGTCTTTGTCGGACGCGAGGCCGCGAAGCTGGGGCCTTGGAGCCAATCAGATCATGCCACGTTGCGCTAAGGGCGCAATTAATATGAGCTTCATCCCTCATTAAGAGATAGATTAAGTGTTTGGTGGATCTGGTTTCGGTTGTTCAGGACCGCCACGGCGCCGGCGTGAGCGCCTGCCGTAGCAGCTCGACAAAGTTTTGCGTGCGCGCCGCCCGGTAATTGCGCGGCCCCAGTAGTGCCACGACCGGGGCGTCCGGCGCTGACCAGCCTTGCAGGATCTCGATGAGTGTCCCGCTGGCGATCTGCGGGGCGACGTCCCATTCGGAGCGGAGCATGATACCCCTGCCTTTCATCGCCAGCGTCCGAATGGCTTCGCCGTCATTGCTCCAGAACAGAGGGTTCACCCTGACCGTCTCGGTCTTTCCGCTCGCCGCAGCCAACCGCCAGAGCGTGACATCTTCCTCGTTCTCTCGCAGACCCAGGCAGTCGTGCTTCAGCAGGTCCGGTGGGCTTTGTGGTGTCCCACGGCGCGCAAGATAGGCTGGCGAGGCGCAGATCACGCGCCGGTTCGGCGAAAGTTGGATCATCTGCAACGGCGATGATCTCAGCTCGCCAATATGAACGATGACGTCCCAAGCATCCGGCTTCAGGCCGATCGGGTTGTCCGAAAGTTCCAAGGTGACGCGGACGTCGGGGTGCATTTCCAGAAATCTATCGACCGTCGGCACGACATAGGTCCGGCCGAAGCCGGAGGGCGCGGAAATCCGCAAATGTCCGGCTACGGTGCCGCGACGCTGAGCGATGAGCTCTTCGATCGCGTCGATCTGTTGGACGACTGCTCGCGATTGCTCTGCGAGGAGTTCGCCCTCATCGGTCATCGAGTTCGTCGAACGATCGACAAGCTGCACGCCGAGGCGCAATTCGAGCGATCGCAGCCTCTGCGTGACGGCGGGCGGCGTCACATTGAGGTGGCGGGCCGCCGCCGCCAATGAAGGCGACTGCGTGACAGCGATGAAGAACCGAAGGTCGTCAGCGTTCAGCATTAAGTTCCAGCTTAATGACGAATTCATCAGCTGCAAATTGAAAAATTAATGTCCGGGTCTATCGTTCCGCAATCGATAACGCCGACAGGCGGCCCGCTGCGGAGTTCCCTTCGGCGTTGTCACGGTGCTGCGGAAGGTCCTTGCAGCAGGAACTGGGAATGTTGCTCTGATGCCGGTTCAAGTCGATACCGTCCAGAATAGTCCGGCCTTTCCGAAGGAGGTCGATGTCGTCGTTATCGGCGCTGGGATCATCGGCGTCTGCACGGCCTATGAGCTCGCAAAGAGGGGCCGTTCGGTCGCTCTCATCGAAAAGGGAATTGTGGCCGGCGAGCAGTCCAGCCGCAATTGGGGTTGGGTCCGCCAGCAGAACCGGGATCTCCACGAGCTCTCGCTGGCGATGCTCAGCGTCAAGCGCTGGAGTGAAATCGGGGGCGAAATCGGGCGCGATCTCGGCTTCCGCCAGGAGGGCAGCCTGAGCTGCACCGATGATCCGGCAGTCCTGGCTAAATGGGAGAGCTGGCAGAAATCCGCAGCCGAAAAGGGCTATCACAGTGAGGTGCTGACGGGCGACCAGGCCAAGGCGCGCTCGCCGGGCACGACGACGCGCTGGATCGGCGGCGTTTGGTCGCCGACAGGCAGCCGCGCCGAGCCCAGCATGGCCGTGCCGGCGATCGCGGAGGGCGCGAAGGCGCTCGGAGTGTCGCTCCAGCAGAACTGCGCCGTGCGTGGCCTGGAGATTGCCAACAGCACGATCCGGGGGGTTTGGACCGAGCGCGGCCTGATCCGTGCGTCGAGCGTTGTCGCGGCGGGCGGCGCCTGGACGTCGAGGCTCTGCCGCCGCCACGGCATCGACCTGCCGATCGCGAATATCGGCGCGACGGCGATGCGCACCAAGCCGATCGAGAATGTGCTGCCGGTGGGAACCTTCGGCGCTCCTGGCTTTGCGATGAGGCGGCGTGTCGATGGCGGCTATACCGTCGCGGTGCCTGGATACGGAACCTTGAACATCGCCCCGCAGAGCCTGCGCTACGCGACGCGCTTCTACCAGATGTATCGCGCGAAGATCGCCAAGAAGATCAGCTATCGCCTCAACAGCTCGTTCTGGAATGGGCCGGAGGCGGCTGGCTCCTGGCACAACGACGAGATCTCGCCCTTCGAAAAGATCCGGGTGCTTGATCCCGCTCCCGAGCGGTCCTTGGTCGATCTCGCGTTGGTCAACCTCAAGAAAGAGTTCCCGGCCTTGCACGGCGCGGAGATCGCCGGCGCCTGGGGCTCGTTCATCGATACCGCGCCGGATCTCGTGCCGGTCATATCGACGGTCGACACGGTCTCGGGCCTTGTAATCGCCTCGGGCTTCAGTGGGCACGGCTTCGGCATCGGCACCGGGAGCGGGCTCCTGGCGAGCCAACTCGTCGCCGGGGAGACGCCATGCGTCGATCCGACTGCTTATCGCCTCTCCCGCTTCAGCGACGGCTCGGCCATCCGTCGTCCCGAGATGATGTAGCCCTGCGCGCAGCGCGACCGCGACGCGAACTGCGGAGCGGGATCGATCTCTCCACGCGAACGAAGAACAGTTCTACCAACAAGGGGAATACGCCGATGAGCGTCCTCAAAGCCAAATACGTCACCTTCGACTGCAACGGAACGCTACTCTATTTCGCGATGGATAAGGCTGCCCGCGCTCTATACGGCGAAAAGCTCGAAGAGGCGGCGATGCAGCGCTTCATCGCCAATTTCTCGGCCTACCGGCTCGACGAGGTCCTCGGCGACTGGAAGCCTTATGAAGAGGTCGTCTACAATGCGCTCGAGCGTACCTGCCGGCGGAACGGCGTTGCCTTCCGCCCGGAGGATGCGCGCTGGGTCCATGACCAGGTCCGGACATGGGGCCCGCACCCGGACGTACCGGCCGGCCTAGCGAAGGTTGCCGAGAAGATCCCGCTGGTGATCCTCTCGAACGGGATGGTCGACGAGATTGCGCACAATTCCGCCAAGCTGGGGGCGCGCTTTCACGCGCTCTACTCGGCCGAACAGGCGAACGCCTACAAGCCACACATGAAGGCTTTCGAATACATGTTCGACATGCTGGGCTGCGGGCCGGAGGACGTCTGCCACGTCTCCTCCTCGTTCCGCTACGACCTGATGACGGCGCACGATCTCGGCATCAAGAACAAGGTTTTCGTCAATCGCGGTCACGAGCCGCCGAATCCCTACTACGGCTACACCGAAATCAAGGATATCGGCGGTCTGCCGGCTGTTTTTGGCCTCTGACGCTGAGGCCGACGCGATGGCGTTCGAGTTCTCATGACTTAGCTGGGCGGCGCTCTTCACCCGTGCCGCCTCGCGGTCAGTCGATTGGCAGCTGTGATGCAGCCGGACTCAAGGCGGCTTTATCGGGCTTCCGGCCGCACGCCAGCTTGACGGCGACGCCTCACGCCCTTGATTCTCGGAGAGCGTTTTGACCTTTCTGTTCAATTCCACCGAGGAGCAGGCGCAGGTCTTCGCGGCGCGTTTCGCCGAGGCGCTGCCGGATATTCGGTTCGTCCGTAGCAGCGAGCCTTATGACCCGGCCGAGATCCGCTATCTGATCACCTGGACCGCGCCGGACGATCTCGCGCGCTTCACAAATCTCGAAGTCCTGTTCTCGATCGGCGCGGGCATCAACCAGATGAAGACGGACGACTTGCCGGCGCAGGTCCTCGTGGTGCGCATGGTCGAGGACGGCATCACCCGGATGATGCAGGAATATGTCACGCTCGGCGTGCTCGCCCTGCACCGGCACGACCATCGGGCACTGCTTGACGCGCTCGACAACGGCGACCTCTCCGGCGCCGTGCTCGACGTCACAGAACCCGAGCCGCTGCCGGCCGAACATCCGTTCTGGAGCCATCCGAAGAACCTTCTGACGCCGCACATCGCCAGCAAGGTCGAGCCGGAGCCCGCCGCCAGGGCCGTGATCGAGAACTATCGCGCCGGGCTGCCCCAGATCGGCCTGGTCGACCGCAGTCGCGGCTATTGACCGTAACCCTCCCAGCACCACGAAAGGCTATCTCATGTCCCTGCTCATCAAGATCGAACACAATCCGACCAGCGAACCGAAACACTCCAAATGCCCTCCCGAGCGTCTCCTCGAGGGCGATCCGTCCTTCAGGACCTGGGCGCACGACTCCTCGCGCGACGACACGATCAAGTCGGGCGTCTGGGAAGCGACCCCGGGCGTGAACCGCTCGATCAAGGGCGAGACCCTCGAATTCTGTCACATCATTTCCGGCGTCGTCGAGCTGACCGAGGAGGGCAAGGAGCCGCGCATCTTCCGGGCCGGGGACAGCTTCGTGATGAAGCCCGGCTATGTCGGCACATGGAGGACGATCGAGACCGTCCGCAAGATCTACGTCGTCGTCAGCTGAGTCGAAGAATCGGCTGCCCGGCTGCCGGGCTCCTCGCTGAAGGCCGGCGTCGCCGGCGGCTAAAACAGTCGCGCTTCGACCTCGACGCAAGGCTGTCCTCCGGCAAGCTGGAGAGCGGCCATGCCGCGCTCTATGCCGGTGCGCGTTTCGGCAATCTGCGCGTCGATGCCGGCGCCCCCAGCCGGGATTGCCGAGCTGGCCCCACCCGTCATAATCGGCGGCCTGGTCGCGAAGTAGATATGCCATTGATCGAGGAGCAGCCGCCGAGGACCTTGCCGCGCCGATAGGCGAGGACCCGGCCGTTGGGGCCCTTCTCCTGCGCCGTGCTGTAGCCTACCTTGGCGAGAGAAGCCCGAGAGAGACGCGCAATCCGTTCGCCGCAATCCTAAGTAGCTTCCTTTCGGCGGATCACAGCCTCGGTGATAGGGGCATCCCATCACAGCCGTTCTCCCGACGCCGTCGTGCAGCCGCTGCCGAGAACAGGCTCAGCGCGCAGCCCATGTCGAAACGCTGCCGCGCCTACGCCTTCGACGCACTCAGGGGATGCCAGACGATCTACCGCTCCTGATCTTCAACGGCTGCGAGTTCACGCCAGCCCCGGATTTTTTCCCGCGGCTGCTCGGTTGTTGAGAGCTAACTTCTAACTACGATGCCTTCTTTGATCAGGAGCAGATAACCGTCGGTTGTCATCCATTGGGCTCGGGCCAGATGGCTATCATAAGCGCGGCGCGCGCGTTCGGGTTCCTGGTGAGGATCAAGCCCAAACAGAACCGGCGCGGCCTCGCGCCAATCGGCGCCGCCGTCCGCTGCATCGAGAACGCGCAGATAGAGCTTGATATGGCTGCGATCGTAGGGCGTCAGTTCAGCGCTCGCTGGCGCTTCGGTGACAAAGCCAGTGTCGGTCAAAACAGCCTCCTTGATCTCAGATAGTCGTTTTGGCCAGGCCTACTCTGGATCAGGGTTTGCGACTTGTACACGCCTAAGTTGCTTACTCTGGCGGAGCGTCGCTATGTCACCGGCGGCCAGCACTTGTTTGGCCTTGGTTGGCGGCAAGCGGAAACGGGCCGGGCAAATGCCCGGCCAATCAGTATGCGCCGACAGCGAGATCAAGCAGCGTTGGCAATCGGACCAGCTTTCAATCAGTCGATTTCGGTCGTGCTGAGGCTGCGTCTGGAGGCCTGTCAGTTCGTATCTGGCGGCTACACCCATCGAGTTCCTGACAGACGCTCTGCATCCTCGCTTCAGCGCTGCTTTGATAGCCCAAGCAAGATCGAAACTTCGCGACCATTCCAGGATCGCTTTTGTGAATCGCGGTGGGACAGCGAGCTTTTTTGCGAAGATAATGATGCCCGGCGCCATTACGTGAGTGCCACATATACTCCCGGGTAACGCTGATCGAATTTTGGAGCGGTTCAGGCCTCTCCCACGTCAACGAATTAGCGACGATTGCATTGCTAGATGTGTCAGACCGCTAGAGGAGCTGGGGCTCGGATTCGGACACTGATGAAGGCGCGTGCTTCCACGACGGCCCTTTATGATCTTGAGCTTCGCAGCGTCATGGTGCGTGCGCTCTATGGCACGCCGTTGGCAATTCCGCTCGGGATGACGATCGCAACGATCGTGATTGCAGCTTGCGCTGGCATCACCGGTGACGCCGTCTTCGCTGTGTTGAGCGTTATCATGGGTTGCGTCGGCGTATTCCGGTTCGGAACCCAGGTTTTCTATCGACGGACACAATTGTCGTTTTCGACAGCGGTGTTCGAGCGGCTGGCCTATGCCGGTGCTTGGGCGACCGCTCTCACGATGAGCTGCTTCGGCGCCTATGCTGTGACGGCTCACGCTGACGACCGGATCGCGACGTTGGCGGTTGCACAGACGATCGGCTACATCGCCGGAATCGGGGGCCGCAATAGCTCCCGCCCGTTCATCACCAATATCCAGGTCACCTGCGCGGCGCTACCCTTCGCCGGCGCGCTGATCGCATCGCAGATTCCAGCCTTCATCGTGATCGCCGGGGCGCTGTTGATGACCGTCGTCCTGACGATCTCGTCCTCGGGTGTCATCCACCGCGTGTTCGTATCGAACTTCCGCACGACCCGCGATCTCCGGAACATCGCGAAGACCGACAGCATCACATCGTTGCTCAATCGGCGAGGGTTCATCGAGGAGGTTGAGGAGCGGCTATCGTCGGGAAGGCGAACCTATCTTCTCTCCGTCGACGTCGATGACTTTAAGACAGTCAACGACACGCTGGGTCACGATGTCGGCGATGCCCTGCTGTCGCTGGTCGCCGACCGCATTTCCTCGGTTCTCGGACAGGGCGATAAAGCCGCGCGCATCGGCGGCGACGAGTTCATGATCGTGTCCGATCGCCCTAGCGAGGATGTTGCCGAGTTGGCCGCCCGGGTGGTCAGCTTGTTTGCCGAATCGATCAGCGTCGGCAAAGCCACGCTCTCGATCTCGGTCAGTATCGGGGTCGCCAATGCGACTGGCGAAACGCTCGAGCGCTCCCTCAAGCACTGCGATCTGGCTCTTTACAAGGCGAAGGCCGACGGCAAAAACCGCTGGCAATACTATGTTCCTGAGCTCAGCGAAGCCTATGACCGGCGGATTGAACTAGAGCAAGACCTAGCCAGGGCTATTGTCGAAGGTCAGTTCGAGCTACATTTCCAGCCGATCTACAGCCCGCGCGGCCGCACGATCCTTTTGTGCGAGGCGCTGATGCGCTGGAATCATCCAACGCGGGGCTCTGTCAGCCCCGCTGAGTTCATCCCCCTCGCCGAGCAGAACGGGCTGATCAAGAGCCTTGGTTTTTTTGCGATCGAGCAAGCGCTGAAGGCTGCGATCAGTTGGCCGGAGCCGGTCGGCGTCAGCGTCAACGTGTCCGGCAAGCAGTTCCACCGCGACCATGATCTCGTGGGCGTCATCGAGGACGCTCTGAGGTGGACCGGTGTCGCACCGCACCGCGTGACTATCGAGGTCACCGAGACGACTTTGGCGGAAGACAAGGACTTCGTGATCGCGACCCTGCACAGGATACGCGCGCTCGGCGTGAAAGTGGCCCTAGACGACTTCGGTACGGGCTATTCGTCCTTGAGCTATTTTGCCGAGCTCCCGATCGACCTGTTGAAGATTGACCGTGCCTTTGTCGGCAGCATCGCCACGAGCAGCAAGGCGCGAGCGCTGATGCGGGCGATCACTGGTCTGGCGAGTGAACTGAAAGTGCCGATAATCGTCGAGGGCGTCGAGACGCCGGAACAATTCGAGGCGGTGACGCACTTCGCTCCTTACGGCATTCAGGGCTTCCTGTTCGCGCGGCCCATGCCGAAAAAAGATATCGACCCGATCATCGATCGGCGCGTTGCGCTTCCCGCGATCGACCGGCCTTCCACAACCGGAACGAAAAAGAGCCGTTCCTCCGCAGCCTAAACAGGTTATGTTCTGCTTCCTGATAACGGGAGCCAGGGCACTATGGCCGGCGTAGGTGTTAAAGACCTCCTATCCGCCGATGATATCGACGAGTCGGACCTGCTCGATGTCCTGAACAAGGCGGCGGCGATCACAGACGGAAAGTTGCCCGCCCGGACAAGCGCTAGGATGATCGGCCTGTTCTTCGAGCAAGAAAGCACCCGGACGAGGATTGGCTTCGACGTCGCGGCATCTCGGCTCCGCCATCACATCGTCGATATATCCGCCTCCCCGGGCAGCCGGCTAGGCAAGGCTCAAGGGGAGGATCTGGAGGATCATATCCGGACGATCTCGGAATATTGCGATCTCATCGTCGCCAGAACCGAGCATGTCGCCACGGTCGAAGAGATCGCACGCCTGACGCACTTGCCTGTGATCAACGGTGGGAACGGGATCGGTGAGCATCCGACCCAAGCTCTCGTCGATCTCTTCACAATAGAGCGGCGCCTCGGCGATGTCAGGCGCTTGTCCGTGGCACTGTCATGCGATCCGACCGCCCGTCACGCTCTCTCCTTCATGAAGCTGCTGGCGCTGCGCCCGCCGCAACGCTTCACCCTCTGCCTTGCCCCGGAGACCAAGCTTTCAAACGTCGCCGCAGCCGCGATAGATGATCTGAGGCACTGCGGAACGACGATCGATAGGGTGGATAACGTCGAAGCCACGTTGGATCATGACGTGCTCTCGATCCAAACTCAAAGAGCATCCAGCATCATCAGCGGGCGCATTGGCGAGATGGATGCAGTTCAAAAGGCAGAAGACGAGAAATTTACGTTGACGGCCGAAAAAATCCTCAGAAATCGCTCGAAGACGATGATCATGAATCCGCTGCCGCGGCATTCCGAGACGGACAAGTCATGCGACAGCCTCCCGAACGCCGCCTATTTCGAGCAGGTCAGGCTCTCGATCCCCATCCGGATGGCGGTTCTCAGCAGGATGCTCGCGGGCCGGCGCTGGGCGGGGCGGTCTCACTCGCGTTCGCAGGCTGGATGGGCGGAAACGTCTTCGCCTATTTCCTCCTCGCTGTCGCAATCCGTCAACTGAAACTCGACCTCTCCTACCCGGAAATTCTTGCCATACGCTCGGCCGGCGGGTTGGCGATCGGGCTCGTCCTGGGTTGTCGCGACCGCCGTTTGTTCCGCGAGGTCTGGCGCTCACCCCTGCAGCTGCATCTGGCCCGGAGCGCGCTCCATGCCATGGGCGCCATCACGGTGGTCTGGAGCGTCGCCAATCTGCCCTTGGGCCTGGTCGCGAGCATCGAATTCAGCGGACCCTTGTTCGCGGCCGCCCTTGGCGCGATTGCTTTCGGGACGCGACCGGCCAGATTCGCCTGGGTCGGACTCGGCCTGATTTTCGCCGGGGCTGCAGCGATCGTGAATCAGTATATGGACGTGGTCGGCCTTACGATCATCATTCCGTTTTCCGGCGTCGTCATTCTAACCTGCACGAACATCATGTTGGGGTTGCTTACCGAAAGGCAATCGACGCATTCGATCTTATTTCTCATGAACGCGATCCAATTAGTAATATTCATAACGTTGAGCCTGTTTGGGGCCGATACGCTCAGACTGCCATCCTCCTCGTTGACAACGATAGCGCTCTTCACGCACGGGACCTCGACATTGCTGCTAGCGGTCCTCCTGATGGCGGTTTCTGGCTACATGACGCAGCTGTCACTCAGCCAGGCAACGCGCCATGGCACCGTCGTTCAAGTTGCCGCCCTCGACACGTTGCGAATTCCAGCGCTTGCCGTTGCCGGCGCGCTACTCTTTGGCGAGTCACTCAATCAGAGTCTATTAATTCCTAGCGCAATCATCATGTGCGGAGCCATCTTGACGACATATTTTGATCGATCAAAGCGAGGATCAACACGTTAGCTTTTCAGTAGTTCTTTAGTATATCAATAATTAATATCGGCGCTTCAGGCATCTATGACGCATACTCATCTGAAACTAGGGCTGGCCATTTGGTCAACAGACGCTTGACGAGTCAAGCTTCAGCTATCGATTCGAGATCACTCTTCTCGATTTCAGCAGAGGTTGGCGCCAGCGTTCTAAGACGTAGGCTTTGAGCGTCGAAATCCACAATCTCGGTGCCCTTTGCTTCAGATCTTGGAGTGCAGATAAATGGAATCGCAAGATGTTGGCCTGTCAAACCGCATGTCAAACGCCAGCTGCCGAGGTAAAACAGTCTAAACCGAAACAGACTGTTCTGTCCTAAACGCTAACTGGCAGCGCTCTACCAGCCAGCTAAGGCACTTGGATTCAAAACCCGCGCGCGTCATGCCATCTGGACCGACATCATCGCGATACTTGATCTCGGCGTTTCATTCAGCTGAGGCTCACGCTCTCGTGTGGTCTGTGCCTGCAAGGAAGCTTCGTCTTTCCCTGGTATTGCGATCTGCCAAGCATCGATGCTGGAGGGTGTATCGAGTTCCTATCGGGACAGTTGTATTCGGGAAAGCGTCAATTTTCTTTGATGTTTCTGTGCTATCAGCGGATGCAGCCCCTATCCGCCAGGCGTCCGCTTTCGGGTAAGGCGCCAAGGTCGGTTTCTGGCGCGAGGCCGCCTCATCGGCGGCTACCGACCGGGTCGGGTCGGAAGGAGCCATCAGCTCAACCGATGGACTGCCGCGTCGTTCGCCTTGTCGCGCAGATCTTTGAAAGAGGCATGGCGCAGCTTGTCATCATGCGTCCAATCGCAATAGCCAACCTCCGCGGCGAGCTTGGGCTCTGTCGTTCCGGAGTTGACGAAAGTTCACCTCGACGGGCAGCAATTGCACGCCACGGCGTCCGGAGGGAACGGCAACAACTTAAGTGATGTTCTGCCCTGTCAACAGGAGGTTGCGATTTGGATCTCTTCCTCTTCGCGGTTGGCATGCTCGCATCGCGTCGGGCAATTGCAGGTGGCCGGGACTCACTTCGAACGTGTCGCCATTACTGGTGGTGAAGCGATATTTCGGCACGTGACGCTTCCCTCCAGCTGACGCCTTGCTTTCTCAACCGAACGACCTGCAGGACGGTCCCTAAGACACAGCGGTGATTGCATAGCGGTCTCTCGCCAGAGTTCGCTGGGGGCGACAGAGCCGGCGCACGACACGGCAATGGGTGGAGAACGCCGCTTCGAGCAAGCATGCGCCCCTCAAAGAAAAGCCCCGTGGGCACGACCCGATGGGCACAGCATTCTGAAAGAAACGCTCGCTGCCCAGAGCTGGGGAGTCGATGTCCAGCGAGAGACGTGGCGCCGGATTTTGGCAGCGCTCATTCACCTGCGCAGATTGATGATCCCGACGTAGGTCCCAATCTTAAAGTCAAATCAGGCTTAAAACTGCAACTTTGACTTAGAGTTTGCGTTTTAAATTCCCGCCAGTGCGAAGGGGCCGAAGATGACTGTATTTCGAGATTTGCGGCGCAGCATCTTGGCGCTGAGCCTCAAGGACAAGGTTTACAGTGCGGGGATTTGTTTTCTGGCGATCGTCGGCTTGCTCGTGGCGATCGGCGTTTACTCGGCTGCGCAGCAGGCCGCCTATCGCGCGCAGCTCCACGTCGCGTCGCAGGCGGCGGTCTACATCGAGCGTGCCAATGGGCTGATCTTCGCGGTCGTCATGGAGTCTCGGGGCATCTACATGTCGAGCGATGCGGAGACAGTCAAACGCTATGGCGATGCGCTCTTAGCCCGCAATCAAGAGCTCGCCGAAATCATCGCCGAATGGCAGCAGATCACCCGCGACGACGACGCCGAGCTTTTCGCGGCCTTCAAGGGGCGGATTCAGGAGTTCATCCGCTTTCGTGCCGAGCTGGTTCGCCGCGCCAACGTGATCGGCCAGTGGGCAGGCCGTGATTGGGGAGACAACGAGGCCAACCGCACAGTCCGCAAGGCGCTCAACGCCGACCTCGTCGACCTGGCCAAAATCTATCAGGGACGCACCACGCAGATCGCAGCCATGGGCGAACGCGCCTGGCTGATGACCTGGCTGATGCCGGTGCTCGGCATCGCTGCGCTCGCCCTTGCCGGCTTCGTCGCGCTTCTCGTCAAGAGATCCGCCATCGGGCCGCTGCACGACATTACTGCCGTGACCGATCGCATCGCCGAAGGCAAGACTGTCTTCGCGGTGCCCCATCTCGATAGGGAGGATGAGATCGGCCGCCTCGCCAAGGCGGTTCGGCAGTTGCAGGTGACGATCGGGCGTAATCACGAGCTTCAGAGGCTCGAACTCATGACCTCCAAAGAACGGGACAAGCTCGCGGGAAAGCTGACGGAAAACCAGATCCAGCTGCAAGCAGCGATCGATAACATGGCGCAAGGAATCGTCATGTTTGATGCCAAGGGCGGAGTTGTTTTACTGAACGAGACATATTTGAAACTGTACAAGCTGCCACGGAATATCGTGAACTCGAACTGCTCGCTGCGTGACATCGTCAAGCTGCGCGCCAAGGCTGGCTTGTTTTCCGGTGATATAGAGGCGCATGTGCAGACGGCCCTTGCACGCATGTCCGAGAGAAAGCCGTCTATCCATCACATCGAATTGAAGGACGGCCGGGTCATTCGCGTGGTGGGGCGGCCGATGCCCCGCGGCGGATGGGTAGCGACGCACGAAGATTGCACCGAGCAGCGTCAGGTCCAGCGGGCGCTGGAGCGCACCGAGCAGTTCCTCGTTGCGATTATCGAGAATGTGCGCGAGGCCATAGTCGCAAAGGACCCGATCCATCTCCGCTACATTTTCGTCAACCGCGCGGCAGAAGCTCTGTTCGGCCTGGAGCGCTCCGCGATCATCGGCAAAACGGCGCATGATTTGTTCGGCGCGGACGCAGCAGAGGGGCTCGAGCGCGACGATCGGATTCTGCAGCGACCGAGCGAGGCACCTTTGGCGAGCATGCGGATCCTGGACACGCCCGGCAACGGTAAGCGCCTCGTCGCCATCCGGAAGCTGCCGCTGCTCGAGCATGACGGCAAGACCCATGCCCTGCTCAGCCTGATCGAGGACCACACCGACGCGCAGCTCCCGGCCAGCAACGCGGCCTGACAAGCTTCGATGGCCTCCCCGAACACGCCGCGGCCGGGATTCGAAGTTAAGGCAGTTTGAATGAAAATCGTTGCTGAAGGCACGCCACGCCCCTGCGTTGATGTCTGCTCGCTGGCGTCCGCCAAGGTCTGGAAATGGCGCAGGGCAAGCTTTGCTTTTTCTAATCAGCGCGCACTGGTCGTCGTGTCCGTCACTGCACCCGACGCGGTTCGAAGGCAAAGGCGCTGAGCCCCAGCCATTGTTGTATCGAGCAAGCTAGGGTTTGATCGCCGTCGATCTCCAACTGGCCGGTGTCCGACTCCTTCTTGATCGTCGTCAGTCCCATCCAGATCGCCGTCATCGTGCGCAGGGAACTCGTGACTAGCAGATCGAGCTGGTGACCGGGATCGAAATTGCACAGGTCGACGACACCGTCGGTCACCACTAGCCACCATCGTTTCTGGGACCCGGGAAGTTCGGGGTACAGGAACTGTATCGTGCAGCGACGAGCCGGCAGCAGTTTGACGTTGAGGCTCCTGCGCATGTCCCACATCAGCAGCGAGGGATCGAGATTTCTGAGTGAAAGCCGCGATTCCATCCAGCGCTGCGCCCAGTTGCCGAGGCCCATGATCAGCGATCGCAGCTCTTCGCCCGCTTCGGAAAGGTGATATTCGACCGAGCCCTTCGTCTTGCGCGACACCGTGATGACCCCGGCGTGCTGCAGTTCCTTGAGCCGTTTCGAGAGCAAGGCAGGCGACATCTTCGGTAGGCCGCGCCGCAGGTCATTGAACCGGGTGCTGCCACACAGCAGTTCCCGCACAACCAGCGTCGTCCATCGACTGCACAATATCTCCGAGGCCATCGACACCGGGCAGAACTGGCCATAGCCGCCGCGATTGTTCATGGCGAACCCCGTTTTTCTTTTGGCGAATGGTATCAGATCGGGGTCGCCCGGAAAACGCCGGCAGTTCATTTGCTGAACTGGAAGCTCAAGGCCGCAACGGTGATCCTTCTGTATCGCAGGAATGGAGGACACCCATGTCGACTGTCACTGCTTCGAAAGCCTCGGCTCCGTCATTCAGTGCGGGCGCCGACTCGCCCACCAGTATCGTCGAACAGGCGCGCCAGCTCGCGCCGAAACTCGGAGCGCGTGCCGCCGAGATCGACCAGAATGACCGCTTCGTCGGCGAGAACTATTCCATGCTGAAGGAGGCGGGCCTTGTCGAGGCCGGCGTCCCGCGCGAACTCGGCGGCGGCGGCGCCGAGATACTCGAACTCTCCGAGATGCTGCGCATACTCGCAAGGGCGTGTGGTTCAACCGCACTAGCTTTTTCCATGCACACCCATCAGGTTGCGATCCCCGCCTGGCGCTGGCGGCACCAGAATGTCGCGGCTGTGGAACCGCTGCTGAAGCGGATCGCTGCGGAGAGGATCATCCTGTTGTCGTCGGGCGGCTCCGACTGGATCGGCGGCTCCGGAAAGGCCGAGCGCGACGGAGACGGCTATCGCATCACTGCCCGGAAGGTCTTCACCTCTGGCGCCGAGGCCGGAGACGTTCTCATGACCGGAGCGGTCTATGAGGGAAAAGACGGGAGTCGGTCGGTCATCCACTTCGGTGCGCCAATGAAGTCCTCAGCAGTGCACATCGAAGAGACTTGGCGCACACTGGGCATGCGCGGCACCGCATCGAACGACGTCGTGATCGAGAACCTCTTCGTCCCCGCCGCGAATGTCGCGTTCTCGCGCAAGGCCGGCGAGTGGCACCCTGTTTTCGAGACGATCGCGACCATCGCTTTCCCGCTGATCTATGCTGTCTACCTCGGCGTCGCCGAGAGCGCCCGCGACATCGCCATCGAGATAGCCAAGAAGAAGCCGATATCGGATCAGGCGCTCGCCGGACGCATGGACACCGAATTAAGGGCCGCGCAGCTCGCGCACCGTTGGATGCTGGATACCGTGGCGCGCAATGCGCCGTGCGCCGATACGGTCAACGAGGTCATGATCGGGCGCACTCTGGTCGCCCGCCACGCGATTGCAGCCGTCGATCTGGCGATGGAGCTGGCGGGCGGCGCGTCGTTCTATCGGGCGACAGGGCTGGAGCGGCGGTTCCGTGACATCCAAGGTGCTCGGTTTCACCCGCTCCAAGCCGGCCCGCAGGCGCGCTATGCTGGTGCAATGGCGCTGGGGCTGCCGACCAGTTCGATCTTCTGACGAGCCGAACCGCCGGAGGAGGATGGGACATCTCGAGCCTCCTTCGGCTCCCATGGCTTGTCCGGACACGCTGAGCGCAGCATCTACCGACGTTCTGAAAAGATCGCCATGCCCAGCAGCCAGCCGGAGGCACCGCTCGCCAATATCGGCTTGCGGGCCCCATCCAAGCTCCGCTCCTAAGTTGCGGCTGTGACTGGGGATACTAGGAGGCCAACGTGAAGAAACTCGTTCTTGCTGCCGCCTTCGCCATGGCTCCGATGGTGGCTTTCGCCCAGACCAGGCCCACAACGATCACGACCGAGCAGCGGAGCAAGGTCATGACCGATGTGGTCAAAGAGGAGCCCGCCTCCGTGAAGGTGACCGAATCGGTGAGCGTCGGATCGGCATTGCCATCCTCGGTGACCCTGCAGATCTTGCCCGCCGATGTCGGCGTCACCCAGTACCGCTACGCGGTCGTCAACGATAAGACGGTCCTGGTCGAGCCGAGCTCGCGCGAGATCAACGAGTAATCTCACGTCTCGCGAACCTCGCGGCAAAGAGGCCGACCTCGGCCTCTTTGTTGTCACTCATGTGTCGGACTGCTTGATTCCGAATTTCTGAGCGAGCTGGACCCTGTTCATGCAGGAAACATCATAGCTGACCTGCCGCCCCTTCAATTCCGGGCGCCTTGCAAAGTCCTTCGTCATCGCTCCGACAATGTCGTCCACGCGAGCCTCACAAGCTTCGTTGCTGACAAAGCTCATTTCACTGATGTGAGTCGACACACATCTAGGCTCGCCCGCGACGCAGGCGACGATAACCATCGTGAATACGTCCATGGATGAAGCTGCCCCTAGCGGCTTGCACACAAGCGGTTTGCTGATCGATTCGCTACGCCAGGCCACTCATGCAAATAGGAACACGAACCCTGTCGGCGCACCAGTTGCGTCGCGCAGATCAGCGATCTTCTGGCCAAGATGTTGCATTTTGGCCAAGCTGCCGCTCGGCAGGAACTCCGCCCCGTCGGCCTCGACCTCCTCGCTCAGCCGGAGGAAGCCGCTTTCATGGTCGATCAGATCTTTGAGCATCTGCCGGCGCTCCAGCAGCGCCATCCGCCGCAGATCAAGGCCATCGAGGTAGATCAGATCACGGCGTAGAGCATCGCGTGCTCAGCGTGCAGCTTGCCACCGCGCCCACCAAGCGCCTGCTGCAGCAATCCGAAATCCGCGCGGCCGGCTTCGTCGAGCACCACAGCCTCGCCGTCGCCGCCGGAGATCCGGATGCTGCTGACTGCCCGGAAGTTCGTGCGGACGGAGACCTCGATGCCGAGAACAATCTGCTCGGCCTATTGCGCAACTTCGGGCTCAAGGTCGGCACCGTGACCCGGGTGCAGTTCGAGCGACGCATCGTCGAGCTGCTCGAACAATCGCCGCACATATGGCTGATCATCGAGCCTCTTCTCGAAGTGCGACGCGTGCTGCGGGAACAGTTCGAGCATCTGAACAAGGGGATGGGGCGGCTGGCTGAGAGCGACGAGACCTGGAGTTGCTGATGACGGCGCCGGGCGTCGGTCCGGAGGTCGCTGAGCTTCCGGGCCGGCATCGACAAACCGGCACGCTTCGGTCGATCCCGCCCGGTGCCAGCCCATTTCGCGCTAACGCCCTCGCCTTATCAATCGGGCGAGATCGACCGGGATCGAGGCATATCCAAGTGTGACGATACCGGAATCCGCTGGATTCTGGTCGAGGCCGCCGGAGTCGCGATGCGGATATCGAAGAAGAGCTCGCCACTGAAGACATGGGGTCGCGACCGTCGCCCGCCGACGCGGCGGCGACCGAGGCTGGGGCCCGGCGCTTGGCCGTCACTGCACCGGATGTGGGTCGACGACACACCCTATCGCTGGGAGGTCGAGGCCGCTTGAACCCCGTGAAGAGTTCCGCGTCGCTGCGCCTAGAGAGGTCCCGTGCAGGGACGACCGGGCAGGCAATCTCGAGGTAGGGCTGAACGCCGGCTCAGGCTGGCAGTTCGATAAAAAGATAGAGAGGCCTACCCATCCGACCCGATCATGAAACGGCCATCGTACCGACTTCGCCGAGAAGCCAGGCCCCTGGCGGGGGGCTCACCAGCGCGCAGCGTGTCGTATGTGACCTCGGAGCAGCCATTACGAGCAGCGCCGGGCTCTATGAGCCCGCGATGGGAGCCCTTGCTTGACACCTACCGCCGTAAAGAGAAGCCCCGCCGGCGCGAGCCGACAGGGTGGTTGCGCATCTGCAGTTAACGCTGCTTGGCTGAAGTGCCTGGCGCATATCCGGAGGCGCCAGGTTTGCCCTTCGCGCTTCCCTTCTCCTGCATCGTCTGACCCGGTGCGTAGCCAGAGGCGCCGGGCTGGCCGGATTTGCTGCCTCTCGCCTGCATCTGCTGACCAGGCGAATTGGGCGAAACTCCTCGCTGGGAATCTGTCCGATTGGCGTTGCCCCGCTGCGAATGCTGCGTGGTTTGCGCCAAAGCGACGGCCGGTAGCATTGCCAGGACGGCAACCAATGCCAGCTTCTTCATGGCCTCCTCCTCTTCATGCCCCCGCAGAGGAAACCCGAGCAACGACCGAGCGGTTCCTTTTTCGAAGAGCCCCGGCGTGACTGGCGATCCGATTGTTTTGAATTGCCTCTCGCCGACTCGAGCGGAGAGCGATTGTGCCGGCGAGAGGCGCGGCGCTGGGTTTGGGGGAAGCGCCGAGTTCAGCTAGCAGATGTGGAAGAAGCAGTCAGGCCGGCTCGAGACCTCAAGCTCCAAGACAGCCTCTCGCCGATGCTTGCTGGGCAGCAACTGTTTCGGCGAGAGGCCTGTGCTTGGTCGCGTGCGCCGGGATCCAGGCTAGTACGCCGCGACTAAGGCAAAAGCCCGCCGGCCAGAGCTGGTACGGCTGTTGTCATACCGCTTTACCTTCACCGGGTGTGCCATCTGGTTCGTCTGGCGGCTGATTGCTTTTTCTCGCGAACAGCTCCATCGGGGCGGGCGAAGTCGGTTGTCTCGGCATGGCTGTTGGAACGGTCGACTACGCCGACGCCGTGCCCCCGTTCCGATCGATCGAGATGTGTGGGTGCAGCTTGAAGCGGCCCAAAAAGCAACAGTTTAATGCGAGGAGGCCTTCCCCGCGCGAGCGGGACCGGGCCGATTGATGCGGTAAATGATCCGCAACTGTTACGGGTCGGTGTGCTCAGGCATCGCTTTCAGCTGGTCCTTGGTCCAGTTTGTGAGCGCATGCACATTGCCGTCTTCATCTCGCATGAAGTGGAGTTCGCTGACCCGAACGGCCACCGGCTTGGCGCCGATTCCGAGGAACCCGCCGACATCGATCACAACCTGAGCGTCCGATCCGGCACCGTGGATATGCGAGACCGAGCCGATCTCATCATCTCCCGGCCCATAGATCGTCGCCCCTTCGAGAATATCGGCGGTGAGTTCATTAGCGGACAGCCGCACGTGCCTGGAATGGTCCATGGTCTCCTCCTCGTTCATGGAGTTGAGTAAACGAATGGAGCCACCGGCTGTTCCTCGGAGGAAAGATGCCTCTGCACAAGCCGACGAGGCTTGAAAACGGAGCGGGCTAGGGCGCAACAGAGGGGCTCGAGCGCGACGAGCGGGTTCTACAGCGACCGAGCGCCGCGCCGGTGACGAGCATGCGGGTCCTAGACACGCCCGCAACGGCAAGCGCCTCGTCGCCATCCGGAAGCTGCCGCTGCTCGAGCATGACGGCAAGATCCATGCCCCGCTCAGCCTGATCGGTGACCGCACCAGCGCGCAGCTCCCGGCCAGCAACGCCGCCTGACAAGCTCCCGACAAGCTTCGATGCCTTCTCAGAACCCGCCGCGGTCGGGATTCAAAAATCGTTGCGGAAGGTCAGACAGACACGCCACGCCCCTGCGTTAATGTCTACTTGCTGGCGTCCGCCAAGGTCTGGAAATGACGCAACGGCGGCGGTTAGGCAAGCCTCGTACGCTGGACATAGCCCCGGCGGATTTTGCGTGGCGGTATTCTTCCAAGGCCAAGTGAACATCGGCATCTTACTGGTCAATTGTCGCTTGCGTCACACCTGCGGTTCTAAAACGGCCCAGTTGTTTCGCGACGGCCGCCGGACTTGCGTCGGATCGGCGACAGCGCCCGTTCTGGGGCCGCCGGACGGATGAAGGGCGTGGATGCCATCACGCGGATCCGGGCTCCGCAATTCTGGGTTCGGGGCAAGACGATCGGGCAAATTGTCCGCAAGCCAGCCGGCTGATGCCATGGGAAAACCGTTTTTTGCGCTGACATCCCGATCGATCCATGTGTGCGTCGACATGCAGCAATTGTTTTCGGCCGGGGCCAAGCGAAACGCCATGGTTGCGGGTTCTGCCGCACGGCGTCGCCCTTCCCCCACTGCGCGAATCGGACGCTCTTTACACACTTCATCACGCCCGAGAACCACAAGGCCGCGGAAGGCGCCTGGCGAGATTTTATAACGAATGGCCGGAGACGACACGAAGATGGATCGATCCTAAGCTATTCGAGCTGGTGCCTGAACTGGACATGTTTGTCCCCCTGCCCCGGTGTTCGACAAGCCGTTTTACTCGGCCTTCGCCGGTCGCGACCTGCCAAGCCACCTTAAGTATCGCCTGGTCGACACCGTGATCTCTCGGGCGCGGAACCCGATGTCTGCGTTCTCGCGACGGCGATCGACCATCGGTTTGACGTGACTATCGCGGTCGACGCCCGTCTGCAGTTTTCCGATACTGGTCATGAGGTCCTGATCAGGCACTTCATGAGCCGTTCAGCCGACAAGTCGCGACCGTCGAAACCACCGAGATCCTCGAACCTTGGCCCCTCCGTAAGGGGCTGGGGAACGAAAAGGCCGTTGGGCAGTTCCTGTCTGCGCCATGACGAGCCTCCCAGTCCAGCACCCGCTCAAGCCCGTCCCGCCGCGTAAGGTTTCATGGCGGGGCTGGCGCCGCGCCGGGGTTTTCGAGCAGCTCGGCCCGGGCCTTGTCACGGGCGCGGCGGACGACGATCCCTCTGGTATCGCCACCTATTCGCAAGCGGGCGCCCAATACGGCTACAACATGCTATGGACGATGGCGCTAACCTACCCGCTCATGTCCGCGGTGCAGCTCGTCAGCGCGCAGATCGGCCGGGTAACCGGCTGCGGGCTCACGCGAAACATCAAACGCGTCATGCCCAAGCCAATCGTGCTCGGACTGGTCGCGCTGCTCTTCATCGCGAACACGATCAATATCGGAGCAAACCTCGCCGCGATGGGCGCCGCCGGCGCGCTCGCGCTCGGCGGACCGGCGGTTCTTCACACACTGGCCTTTGCGGCGATTTCGCTGACGCTCCAGCTCTTCATGTCTTACGAGACTTACGCCAAATACCTGAAATGGCTGACATTGGTATTGCTAGCCTACGTTGCCGTGCTGTTCACCGTCAAAGTTGATTGGACCGCCGTGCGGTGGGGCTTTGTCGCTCCGGACCTGTCGCTGTCAGGGAACACCCTCACGATGAGCGTCGCCATCTTCGGCACGACAATCAGCCCTTATCTGATGTTCTGGCAGAGTAGCCAGGAGGTCGAGGAGATCGAGCGGAGCGCGCAGGACAAGCCTTTGCGCAAAGCGCCTGACCAGGCCGACGAGCAGTTGCGGCGCATCCGGCTCGACACGTTCGCCGGCATGGCGATATCCAACCTCGTCGCGATCGCGATCATGATCAGCACAGCGGCGACGCTGCATGCTCAAGGCAAGACCGAGATCGGCACCGCCGCCGAGGCGGCTGAAGCGCTGCGGCCGATCGCAGGCGATTTCGCCTTCGTGCTGTTCAGTCTCGGCATCATCGGCACCGGACTACTGTCACTCCCGGTCCTCGCGGGCTCTGCCGCCTATGCTGTGGGCGAGGCGCAAGGCTGGAAATGTGGGCTCGAGAACAAGCCCTGGGAAGCGACTGGCTTCTACTCGGTCATCGCCGCCGCAACATTTTTGGGACTTGGCATCGGCTTCTCGGCGATCGACCCCATCAAGGCGCTGTTCTGGAGCGCCGTCGTCAACGGCTTCGTGGCCGTCCCGATTATGGCGGCGATGATGTGGGTCGCGACCCAGCGCGACAATATGGGCCGCTTTGTCGCCAATTGGTTTATTCGTCTGCTCGGCTGGAGCGCGACCCTGCTCATGGCCGCGGCCGCCGCGGCGGCTCTCTTCGCGCAGACGATCTAGATGAACGACACACAGCAGCGGAATCAGCCAGCCGATTGTGCAGTCAAGGCCTTACTCTCTTAATCCGCCGGACCGGCGAAGTCGGCCTCGTCGACGCCGACCGCCTTGAATTTGCGCGCGGAACACTACCGGATGGCGCCTCGTTCTCGGCCCGGCGATCAGATCTCGAACGCTCATGGCAGTTCTGGTTGCGTTCAACACTAGACGGCGCCGGGCTTCTCGCCCGGCGCCAGACCTCGGCCTTGAGGCAGTCTCTGTTCAGGCTGCGCGTTTGTCCGAGTCGATCTGCGGCCGATCGGCTTTCGAAAGTGCGGTGCCGGTGACGATCTCGATCCGGCGCGGCTGCATCTCCTCCGGCAGCTCGCGCTTCAGATCAACCGTCAGCAAACCGTTCTCGAGGCTGGCGGCCACAACCTTGACGTGATCCGCGAGCTCGAAGCGGCGCTGGAAGGCGCGCTCGGCAATGCCGTGATGAAGATATTGGCCAGTGTCCTGGTCGGCCTTCTGCCCGGACACCATCAGCAGGTTCGGCTCATGCGTGATCGTGAGCTCGTTCCGCGAGAAGCCGGCCACGGCCATCGTGATGCGATAGTCGTTTTCGCCGGTCTTGACGATGTCGTAGGGCGGCCAGTTGCCGGCTGGATCAAGCCGGTTCGCAGCTTCGAGCGCACCGAATATGCGGTCGAAACCGATACTCGACCGGTATAAGGGAGAAAAATCGAAGACGGCTCTCATCACCACATCCTCCATTGAGCAACATGGGTACAAGTCGGCCAATCCGAGGGTCTCACCGACACCGCTTGACCGGCCGATCCCGTAGAAGGCGATCGGCAACATCGATCTAGATCAGATTGCCCGGTGTTCAAGCGGGTAAGCGACATTTTTTGTAGGCACCATTCGATGGCTCGGAAACGGCGTCCCGCGAGTGTTTCCGAATGAGCTGAAGACCCTTGCAGCCGGACTGCCCCGCCGAAAGCTCGGCAGGGCTCGGATCATGTCAGAATGATCGCGAGGATGAATCCGCTCGCACCGGCGAGCATCGCCAGTGCAACGAAGCGAGACAGGCTGGCCTTGTCATAAGGCCGCCTGCTCCGGATGAATTCGACAGCGGACATCTGCACCTCCATGCTCACAGGCAGAGGAGGTCGACGGGCGCGGTCTGTGTGCTCGTCCTCCCGTCGCCGAGCGGCCTGCCACTCTCGCCGCGATCGAGCGATGCGAGCGCGTCCATGACCTCGTCGAAACTGACTGCTTGAGAGGCAAAGGGTGGGTGTCGCAACGCGGGGCATGAGTCCACGGCGCAGGCGTCGGACGCCCAGGACGACAGGATCGCCCGCTTTTCCGAGACCGGAAGCATATTGTCGTGCAGGACATCCTGCGGATGCTCATAGAACCGGCTCGGGTGCAATAGCCGGTCGAGGGCTGCGTCATCTGTGTCCAGGCGAGCAGGCGGCACGATCGCGGTCAATGGCTGGCTCATCGGTGGTCCTCCAAGAAGCTCCTTTCAGTTGCTGCGCGAGGCGCGCGAGATGAATTTGGGGCCCCCAGGGAGGGCTTCAAGAGGTTCGCGCCGACCTCCTTACTGCAGCCGAAATTCACCGTTCACCGCGCTGAGGTCGGCAGGGCCGATCAGGTCCTTATGGGCGACGGTGATGCGGAACAGCTTGCCGTCGAGCTTGGCCTGCCAGAAGGCGAGGAACTTGTTGAGTTCGGGAAAGCGCGGGGCGAGATCATAGTCCTGCCAAATGAATTCCTGCAGGATCGCGGGATGGTCCGGCAGGCGATAGAGGATGCCGGCGGTGGTCAGGCCATAGCCCGCGATCTGGCGGGCGAAGTCAGTGGAAGCCATGCCTTTCAGCTCCATGGTTTGCTCTGCTCATGGCAGCGCAAATCCAATGCACCCGCAAGCCGAAAAGTTCCCGTTAGCTCCACGAAGTCAAGGTGTTAGCACTCGCTTGAAAAAAGTGCTGCCGGCCTCTTGAAGGCGAAAATGGGGCAACCTAGATCATCGCGCGGGCACGGCGCCTCAGGGGCGCGCGGAACCTCGCCGCGCGGCCCGCATAGGGCCGGCCCGCTTTGACATGTGACCGACATGGAAATCGGAGGAACTCATGAAGTTTCGGCCACTGCATGACCGCGTCGTCGTGAAGCGCATCGACGCTGAGGAGAAGACCAAGGGCGGGATCATCATCCCCGATACCGCCAAGGAAAAGCCGCAGGAGGGTGAGGTCGTCGCCGTCGGCGCCGGCGCCCGCGATGAGCAGGGCAAGCTCGTGCCGCCCGACGTCAAGGTCGGCGACCGCGTGCTCTTCGGCAAATGGAGCGGCACCGAGGTCAAGATCGACGGCCAGGATCTCCTGATCATGAAGGAGTCCGACATCATGGGCGTGGTCGAGACGACCGCCGCCCTCAAGAAGGCCGCCTGACGGGGCCTCATACATATCATCAACTTGAAACCTCAAGTCTGAAGGAGTGAGGAATCATGGCTGCGAAGGACGTGAAGTTTTCGCAGGACGCGCGCGAGCGGATGCTGCGCGGCGTCGACACGCTGGCGAATGCCGTGAAGGTCACGCTGGGCCCCAAGGGCCGCAACGTCGTGATCGAGAAATCGTTCGGCGCCCCGCGCATCACCAAGGACGGCGTCACCGTCGCCAAGGAGATCGAGCTCGCCGACAAGTTCGAGAACATGGGCGCCCAGATGGTCCGCGAGGTGGCCTCGAAGCAGAACGACGCCGCTGGGGACGGCACCACCACTGCGACCGTGCTGGCCCAGGCGATCGTGCGCGAAGGCGCCAAGGCGGTGGCCGCCGGCATCAATCCGATGGACCTGAAGCGCGGCATCGATCTCGCTGTCGAGGCGGTGACGAAGTCGCTCGGCGAGCATTCCAAGACGATCACCGGCTCGGACGAGGTCGCGCAGGTCGGTACCATCTCCGCCAATGGCGATCGCACCATCGGCGCGATGATCGCCGAGGCGATGAAGAAGGTCGGCAAGGAGGGTGTCATCACCGTCGAGGAAGCCAAGACCGCCGAGACCGAACTCGACGTGGTCGAAGGTATGCAGTTCGACCGCGGCTACCTCTCGCCCTATTTCGTGACCAACACCGAGAAGATGGTCGCGGAGCTGGAAGATCCCTACATTCTGATTCACGAGAAGAAGCTCTCGGGTCTCCAGACGATGCTGCCGCTGCTGGAAGCAGTGGTCCAGACCGGCAAGCCCCTGTTGATTGTCGCGGAGGATGTCGAGGGCGAGGCTCTCGCCACGCTCGTCGTCAACAAGCTGCGCGGCGGCCTCAAGATCGCTGCCGTAAAGGCTCCCGGCTTCGGCGACCGCCGCAAGGCGATGCTCGAGGACATCGCCGTCCTCACAGGTGGTACCGCGATCAGCGAGGATCTCGGCATCAAGCTGGAGACCGTTACGCTCGACATGCTCGGCCGTGCCAAGAAGGTCCGGATCGAGAAGGAGAACACGACCATCGTCGACGGTGCCGGCAAGAAGGCCGAGATCGACGCCCGCGTCGCCCAGATCAAGGCGCAGATCGAAGAGACCACCTCGGACTACGACCGCGAGAAGCTGCAGGAACGCCTGGCCAAGCTCGCAGGCGGCGTCGCCGTGATCCGCGTCGGCGGCGCGACCGAGGTCGAGGTCAAGGAAAAGAAGGACCGCGTCGACGATGCCCTGAATGCAACCCGTGCCGCTGTCGAGGAAGGCATCCTACCGGGCGGCGGCGTCGCGCTGTTGCGTGCGGTCAAGGCGCTCGAAGGTGTCGTGCCCGGCAATGACGACCAGAAAACCGGTGTCGAGATCGTCCGCAAGGCGATCACCGCTCCGGCCCGCCAGATCGTCGAGAATGCCGGCGGTGACGGCGCCGTCGTGGTCGGAAAGCTGCTTGAGTCCTCCGACTATGCCTGGGGCTACGATGCCCAGACCGGCGCGTACGGCGATCTGGTCAAGGCCGGCATCATCGACCCGACCAAGGTCGTGCGCACGGCGCTCCAGGACGCGGCGTCGGTCGCGGGCCTGCTGATCACCACCGAGGCGATGGTCGCCGAGCTGCCGAAGAAGGACCCGGCTCCGGCCATGCCTGGCGGTGGCATGGACTACTGACGCAGCAAGGGCGCCGCGGCTTCCGCGGCGCCTACCCATAGCACCGCAATCTCTTAGGCATGCCGAGGAAAGCCATGCCGTTCTCATCGCTGACCGATCCTATCGACCTGGCGCGCGCCCAGGCCGCTCTTGAAATGGCATGGGTGGAACTCAGGCGGTCGCTTCCGGATGAATCGGACGAGCAGGGGCGAAACAATCTCGCCTATATCATTGCGTCGCTGGTTCCTCTGGCGCTCGACGAGAACGATCTCGCACAAAGAGCGATCGCTCGGTTTCGCGAGAAAGCCTAGGCGAAAGCCTCGGAAAACCCCTATATTCGTTCCCATCGCATGTGGCACCCAACATGACCGATAGCCTGCAGGAACCCAAGCAAATCTCGCCTTCCGATCGCTTTAAAGCCATTATTACGAGCGCCGAGAGTACAACATACGGGCTCAAGGATAATCTCTTGGCCGTCATGACACGGGATGGATCGGCAACGTGGCAGACCGTCGCCGCTCATATCGAGGCCCAATTACCCGGCGCGGGCGAGTTCGCGACTGCGCGGTTGAATGCCATGCTCGCTTTGATCAGGACACTATCCAACGGGCGAGTGGCGGGGAGTAGATGATCGGCATCCGCCGAGCTCGACACGCCGCCGCGAGATACCCGCCATTCTGCCTCACCTAAATGAGAATTGCGACATGACAACGAGCGCCACGGCAGAGCATCGCAGTTTCGAAGCCGACGTCTCCCGCCTCCTGCACATGATGGTGCATTCGGTCTATTCCGACCGAGACGTGTTCCTGCGCGAGCTGATCTCGAACGCCGCCGACGCCTGCGAGAAGCTGCGCTACGACGCGATCGCCCATCCCGCGCTGCTCGGCGAAGAGCCGAAGCTGGCGATCACTGTCGAGGCGGACGCCGAGGCGCGCCGGCTCGTCATCTCTGATAATGGCATCGGCATGAGCCGCGACGAGATGGTCGAGGCGCTCGGCACCATCGCCCGTTCTGGTACGCGCAGCTTCATGGAGCGGATCACAGCCGCCGAAGGCAAGGACGGCGCGCGGCTGATCGGCCAGTTCGGCGTCGGCTTCTACTCCGCCTTCATGGTTGCCGGCGAGGTCGAAGTCGTCAGTCGCCGTGCAGGTAGCGACGAGGCCTGGACCTGGTCCTCGGACGGCAAGGGCGAATTCACGGTGGCGCCAGTTGCATTGGAAGAGGCCCCTGCGCGCGGCACGCGGGTGACGCTCCATTTGATGGACGACGCCAGGAGCTACGCCGAGCGTTGGACGCTGGAGCGCATTGTCAAGGAGCAGTCCGGCCACGTGCCGGTGCCGATCGCCCTGGTCGAGAAGCCTGGGGCGGAGCCGACCACGCTCGCCGACGGCGCCGCACTCTGGACCAAGCCGAAGAGCGAGATCTCCACGGAGGACTACGCCGACTTTTATCGCAGCGTCGCCGGGCAATATGACGAGCCGGCCGCGACAATCCATTTCCATGCCGAGGGCCGGCACGAGTATAGCGCGCTCGCTTTCGTGCCGGGCGCACGCCCGTTCGATCTCTTCGACGCCGAGCGCAAGGGGCGGATAAAGCTTTATGTGAAGCGCGTCTTCATCACCGACGAAGCCGAGTTGATGCCGCGCTATTTGCGCTTCGTTCGCGGCATCGTCGACACGGCCGACCTGCCCCTCAACGTCTCCCGCGAGATGATTCAGGACAGTCCGCTGCTCGGCGCGATCAAGAAAGGCGTCACCAACCGGGTGCTCTCCGATCTTGCGAAGCTGTCAGAGCAGGATACCCGGGCCTTCGCGACGATTTGGGAGAATTTCGGCGCAGTCATCAAGGAAGGGCTCTATGAGGATTTCGAGCGCCGCGCGCAGCTTCTCGATCTCGCTCGCTTCCGGACGACCGCATCCGGCGAGGGCTGGAGGAGCCTGAAGGATTATGTCGGCGCCCTGAAACCGAACCAGACTGCGATCTATTATATTGTCGGCGACGATGCCGGCCGGATCGCCAACTCGCCGCAGCTCGAAGGCTTTCGCGCACGCGGCATCGAGGTGCTGCTGCTGTCCGATCCGGTCGACGGCTTCTGGGCCTCCGCCGCACCCGATTTCGAAGGCAAGCCGTTCAAGTCAGTGACGCAGGGGGCCGCCGATCTCGGTCTGGTCCCGCTGCTCGACAGCGCGGCGTCTCCTTCCGCCGAGGCGAGCGAAGAGATCAGCGCTCTGCTCGCATCGATGAAGGAAACCCTGGTGGACGAGGTCGCGGATGTCAGGGCTTCGGATCGGCTGACAGAGAGCGCCGTGTGCCTTGTAGCGTCCGACAAGGGACCGGATCGCCAGTTCGAGCGCCTACTGAGTGCTGCGGGCCGCCTCGACAGTGCCGCCAAGCCGATCCTCGAGGTCAATCCGCGTCATGCGGTGGTGACGGCTCTCGCCGCTGTCGACGACAGCGCCTTGCGTAGCGACGTCTCACATCTTCTGCTGGATACCGCCCGCGTCTTGGACGGGGACCGCCCCGCAGACGCGAATGCATTCGCCGAAAGGCTGAACCGCCTGGTGACGAGAAGCATTGGCGAAGGCTGAGCGGCGGAGCGTGCCAGTTCGCGCCGGATGTCAGCTTGCCGGGTAAACTCTCCGTCCCCTCGGCTTTGAATCTCCGGTTCCAGGCCATTTTCTGAATGCCTGACAGTGGGCGATCCAGCCCCAATCCTGCGATCCGATATGGCCCGCGAGCCAGGACCTGTCTGACGTGCCCTATCCCGAGATTGCTACATTGTTTGGGGCTTGGAAGGCGACGGATCCCCGATTCGCACGAGGTCGGACCGGCCTGGGATGAGGCCCTCGTCGCCAACCGACCGTTCAACTTTGCTATGGCGACTGACCCGGACTGTTTTGCCGTGGCGAATTGGATTCTAGCGACTTGACGGTAAGGGTTCGATGGGGAGCGAATGGATCGACCCCACGCAATATCCTTGCTGGATTTGCTTGCTCACCTTGCAGTTCTTATCCTGCTGTCGAAAAGGGGGGCCCGATGAGCGAGTATGATTGGCGCGGATACCTCGACGTAACGAATATCCCGCTGGCGCGCCTGGTTGTCGAAGCTTTCTCCCTCTCGGTGCCCACTGGCAGGGGCTACGAGGCCGCGTTCATGAGAGCGCTTTCGGAGGAAGAAGCGTTACGGTCGGTCCAATTTCACACTAATCTCGCCAGCGTAGACTATATCCACGGTCGCGCGGTCAAGCTGCTAGTTAGATTCGATCACAAGACGGGCCGTTCGTACCTGCCGGTGGAATGGCCGTACCATAGCCGCGAACAACTGAGCCGGCTGCTTGAGCGTGTTGGACTGCAACGCGTTCAACTAAATGTCCTAGACGCCTCCGAAAGCTCTCTCGACAGAGAACAAGATCGGGTGGAGAGCGCACGCAAGCGCGATCTGATTGTCCTTGTCGAGTTAGCCGAACGCATGGATCGAAGCCGCTTTGATCGGGCCCACGTTGATCCAACCTCTACGTGGGGCATCGCTGCCATGCCTCATTTGCTCTCTTTAGTGCGGCAGGGGTGGCTGGATACAACGGATTATGAGTCATTTTCGCTGACCGATGCCGGTCGGAAAATTTACACCCAGGTCATCACGAGCGCGAGGGGCGCAGGCGGTTAATGCCTGTGTGGCCTCGTGCGCCAACTCAGTTTTCCCCACGCCACGTTGTATCTCGAATTTGAACGCAATCTTCGGTTGTGCAGCTCTTACTGCAGCGATTACCACCTCTTTTCACCACCGCTGGATCTGAAATCAGGCTCTCGCCCGTCTCGTTCCAGCCTTCGCGATTGCGGGTGTCAGAGCGCCGGCCATCGCAGGCTCCTGCGGGCGCTTTGGGTGAGCGTAACGCCTGGGCCCCCGCCGCCGCCGCCCGCCTGCACGAGCGGCATGACAGTTCGCACAGACTGGTCGTGGGCGATTGCGGCGCTGCTCATAGCAGGCCCCTCGGCATCACCCGTCGCCGGTCTGGCCAGGACGGCTGCCAGCGGAGCTGCTGACGCCACGACCGGTGCGGGCGCGGCTCTCAGCCAACGGCGCAATCCGCTCGAATCGCAGCGAACTAGATGTTCAAACTGGTGGCGGAATTTCGGCGGTCTACCGAAGCCACTTGCGCCGCGACCTCACGCTCCGGCGCGAGCGAAGTCCAGCTATTGTCGTGCGCGAGATATCGAGCCACCGCGATTTCCAGTGCCGCGCGTTCCAGTGCTGCCGCGGAGTTGCTAGTGGCTGGATCTAACGAACGAATTCGCCTGAGAGCTAGCCGAAACTCGCCAGCTGTTCCGATGTGAAAGTAAGGCAAGGCCGCACGCGAGACCGCATCTTCTTGCATACCGAGCCTCCCAAAACTCGCAAGGTTTTTGCCCAGCCAACGCGATTCCAAAATCCAGATCGCGGCAGAATTTGGGCAAAAGCCCTATCACTGCCGGCGACCGCCGCGCGCTTAGGACCGAGCGCAAGCAGGACGCCCCCATGGCTGGGGACGCCCGACCATTCGCTAGCGGTCCTCGGGAGGCCAGTGCGGGATCAGTTGATGAGTTGAACGATGCGCCGGGTACGCGGCTCGACCAGAACGGTGCGACCGTTCACGACCGTGTAGCTGTAACCCTGCGCGCCGTATTCACTCGGCACCTCACGATAGACTATTCCACCCTCTTCGGGCAGGACGGTGCCAACCACGACCGGCTCGCCGTAGGCGTAGGACGGGACGTGCTGCTCCATAACATAGGTGCGGAAGCGCTGCGTATCGTCGACCATTACCCCACCGGCCGGATCCCGCTTCAGGGGAGCCTCCACCGTAACGCCGAGTGCCGGATCGCGTGTTGAGCCGCCAGCTGGATCGCGGACGATCACCCCGGAATCCTGTGCGAACGCCGCCGTAGCAGGCAAAACGACCAAGGCCAGAGCGAATGCGAATTTCTTCATGACCAATCTCCTGGATAGCGTGCTTGATGCAGCAACGAAAATGCAACGATGAGGTTCCTGGGATGGAAAAAGGTGAAAGCCGCGCAAGGGCGAACGTGTGGCGGCGGGCCAATGCGGCTGGGGCCATCGGCCGACCAGAGGTGAAGGCCGTGGGCTTCGATCATCCCGAAATGCTGGCGATTTGGTAGCGAGAGATGGAACGCTAGGGCAACCAGTTGGTGGCGGAAACCGTATCGCGAGCACGCTCGCGAGGGAAACGTATCGCTCGAATTTGGAACGGAACTCAGGACCCGGAAAATCGACTTAGGCTATGCGATTGTGAATGGCTGGCTGAAGCGCTCACCCGAGCCTAGCGGCAACCGCTTGCTCAAAAGTCGAGACCTTCAATCGGTACTGATCGGTGGCCATCTGGATCTGCCGAACATTGCAGCTTCGTTGACGAGACGGCTCCGTGTTTTGGCCGACGATCTGCAGACTGTGGTCGCGGGTGAAGCCGAGGCGATGGACACCGGTTCACGCGGTGGCTGAGGCCAACTGCTTTGGATAATGTCGCAGTTGTCCTTCGCTGGTCACTCCGGGCCCGAATTCGCATGTTCGTTAGGACCGGGGTTGCGCGACTGCCTCTGACGAACCACCCTGTCCGGGTCCAACTGCTCGCGATCGAACACTCCTGTTTCGCCTGCCCTCTTGCCATCAATCGACCGACTGCCGGCAATCCGCGCAGGAGAAGAAGCGGCATCGTCTGGAACTTCTATGCACGGCCCCGGTTCAGGGATGGCACTGCGCGGTGTTCGCACCTCGCGAAGTTCTATGGGGTCATTCATGGGCATAATCTGGACGATCATCATCGGGTTTGCCGCCGGCATCATTGCCAGGTTTCTTTCGCCCGGCTCGAACGAGCCGGCTGGATTTGTTCTCACTACAATCCTGGGCATCGTGGGCGCCTTTGTAGCCACATTCCTGGGCCAAGCATTGGGGTGGTACCGGCCTGGCGAAGGAGCAGGTCTGATTGGCGCGGTGGTCGGCGCAGTGATTGTGCTCATGGTCTGGTCGATGATGAGTCGCCGCAACGCTTAAGCAACGAACCGACGGAGCGACAAATGAGCAACGAAAACAGCGGCTTTCCCTCCATGACGGCCTTGCTCGGTCTGCTTGCGGTAGCGGGCTATCAAAACCGGGACAAGCTCGCAGAATGGTTCGGGAATTGGCAACAAGGGAAGACCCCGCAGGATGCGCCTCCCGGGCTGGACAACGCCATGGGCGGCTCGTCAGCCCCTCCCGCCGGCGGCATTGGCGGGCTACTGGGCAATGGTATCCAGGAGCTGGTCGAGCGCTTCAAGCAAGCCGGTCGCGGCGATGCTGCCGACTCATGGATCCAAAGAGGCCCGAACCAGCAGATCGAAGGTCGTGATCTCGAGCAGGCTATTGGGCCAGAAGTGCTGGATCGCCTTGCCGCGCAGACGGGCCTCAGCAGAGACGAAATCCTGCAGAGGCTGTCGCAGCGGCTGCCAGATGCCGTCGACAGGTACACGCCGGATGGGCGGATTCCGGCCTAGGCAAGCAGTGGGCTTCCGGCAGGCCGGCGATAGAGTGGTCCCGCAACTTCGATAGTGCGCAGGAGGCTCGGCTGCCCAATCCCGCTTACGAGGCCCAGCACGGCGAGGGCCCCCATCTGACGGCAGACGCCGTTGTCGTTCGGGGTGACGAAATCGCACTCGTCCTTCGAAGGAAGGACAACATGTAGGCCCTCCCTGGCGGCTTCCTGGATGTGAGAGAAACCTTCCAGGAGTGTGCGCTGCGAGAGTTCCAGGAGGAGACCGGCGTCGATCTCGATGCGCTTGGACTTATCCAGTCGCTCGAGCGGCCGGTCGCTTTCGACGCGCCAGAGCGCGACCCCCGGAGCCGAATTATCAGCGGGGCGGTCCTGATCAGGATCTGCGTGCCGGTGAACGGCCCGAGCTCGTTGCTGGGGACGATGCGGCGGACGCCCGCTGGTTTGATCGTCGCCAACTGCCCCGGCTCTATGCCGACCATTACGAGATCATCGAGGCGCTAGTGAAGGAATGAACCGGATCATCCTCCCGGCTGACGAGCGCACAGGCCCAGCGCGTAAGATGGCACGATAGGCCTGATCCTGGCGAGCGAATTGCGACGCTGAGCCGGACGACTTGAGGGGCGCGAACGCCCACAGCCCTACCGCCATTCGAGCGCCCGCTCCGCCGCGGCCGCTGCTGCGCTTACATAGCTGCCTGGCACGAGCCTTGAACAGCAACCCAATCAGTCATTGGGTTGCGTCAGAATGACACAAAGTAGTTCCCAATCTGGCTACACGCCAGCAAAACGAGCGAAAGCGCTCATCGACGGGCTTACGACGACGCTTCATTCCTCGGCGCTTCCGGTCGTCCTCGCCAATCGAGACAAAGCCATTGCTGAGGCCACTGTCGCCATCTCGGCTGCCGAGCGCGATGCAATCGCGGCGGTGGCAAGAATGTTCACTCAGCTTGCAAGCTCAGGGGTCAAGACAATCTCGACGGAGAAGGCGGCCGAGCTGATCCGAGAAATGCTCGCCGACCCGGACCATGCCTGACCGTGGTCCGCTCTGCTCTCAAAATCTTCGAGCTCAGGCTTGCCGCACCCCGCAGGATCTCGCTTCGCGTCATCGAGCGCGCCGTTGAGTTGCATGTTGGCGAGGTTCAGCGCGCCGCCGAGACTGCAACGAGACATATACGGTCGTGCCGAGCCGAATTTCTACACCATTTCGGCACTTCCCATTGAAAGGTGCGGAGCGTGACCTCGCTGCCAAACTTGGACGAAGGCTGCACTGTGAGCGCTTGAACATCATTCTTCTTCCACAGGCTGAGTTCGGCGCCTTGCGAGAATTGGCCGAGTGGAAGCTTCCGCGACGCTGCCCAATCGGCGTCGGCGAACACGGTCTTCAGGGTTGTAGGTCACCTCAATGGCGCGCGCTCGCTACCATGAGCGTCGCCGAACTCGAGGAGTTCCCACTCCAATTCGTCACGGCTGTTCCGCGTCATCCGATATAGGAACGTAATGAGAACAAACACGACGGAGAAGTCAAGCCCACCGGGCGTTCCACCGCAGCCAGTGGGTGGAACGGCATCAACGTTGCGGTTGCAAGCGCCCGATGACGCCAAGATGGCTGTCGCCGTGATGCATCACGGCGAGGACGATGACGGCTCCATTATTACAGATTAGTTGCAGCCGGCTGTTCAACAGGTCGGGGTCAAGCTCTGTCGTATCGCAAAGCACCTGGCCCGCGCGGTGATCGCCGCGGTTGGCTGCGAACTCGTAGCTGACAGCTAGGTGGCGCCCATTGCGTAGCACCAGCTTGCCATTGCCGGTGATCATGTCGTTCTCCCGCATCGCAAGAGCTAAGCTTGTTGAGCTCTCCTCGGCGGTCATTCCCGAAAAGCCACGGAGACGACGGACATATAATGCGCGCTGCAGCCATAGCTGGGGCAACCATTTAGGTGTAAATTTTCGCCGCCAAATCGGTCATTAGGATAGGACGGCAAACGTCGCCACCTCCGCATCTCGACGATCGTTGGGATAAAGATGATACCTTCGAGTTAATAGGGTTTCGGATCTGCAGTCCTCCGTAGGCAGTTCTGATGCGCAGGACAATTTGTTGGGTCACCAACAGTAGAATCCCGCGATGGGGATCACTCAGCCGGCAATCTGCTTGTGTCATGTGAGGCGAGGTGAGGCGCGTCAAGACACATTGGGCGGAGCATGCAGCTGCCGAGCGCCGGATCAACAAAGTCCCCACGCGACGCCAGAACGACCCGGCTTTGCGGCCCGTCATAGGACTGCAATCGGCCCCGCCCTGTCCTTCGGCAACCAAGCCCTGTCAAGCGCTTGCAATTTTCTAACCACGATTCTGCTGACCCGCGCGCTCGGTCTCGAGGCGTTCGGCTTTTATACGATGGCCTGGCTGCCGCTGCATTTCGCGATGAGCCTCCAGCTCGGCCTGATCGTCAGCCCGATGATGAGCATTGCCGAGAAGAGGGATAGAGCGGAGGTCGATGCCTACTATAGCGTGGTCGGAATCCACCAACTCATCTACGTTCCCGTGGCCGCCGCAGCGATATTCGGCGCTCTGACCTTTGTGACAGCCTCGTCGTCGCCTCTCCACGACATCGCTTTGCCGGCCGCTGTCGCTGGGGCGTGTTATCTGAGCCAGGATTTCTTGCGGCGCTGCCTGTTCGCCCGCCGGCGCCCGCTTGCCCTCCTATTGTTCGATATCATCAACTTCGGTCTCAGGCTCGGCATTCTCGCGGCACTCTGGCACGAGGATCTGATCAGCACTGGCAGTGCGTTGTGGGTGCTCGCGGCCGCGGCTGCGGCCTCTGCTATGTGTGGTCTGGGCATAGCGGGACCATTCCGCTGGAAGCCGGATACTTTTTGGGCTGTCACACGTCGCCAGTGGCGATCGGCCCGCTGGCTCGTTCTCACCGAGGCCGTACAATGGATGTTGGGCAATAGCGGCCTGGTCGTGACGGCCGGGCTGTTCGGCCCGCGAATTCTCGGGGCTTTGCGCGTAGCCCAGAGCCTGCTCTCGGTGATGAATGTCGCGCGCGAGGCGCTTGAGAACATCATGCCGCCGTTGGCAGCTAAGGCACTGGCCGAGAGCGGTCCGCCGGGCCTTCGGCATGTCCTGAGCAGGGCGCTGTTCGTTGCGGTTCTTATCAGCATTGCCGCAGTGTCAGGCCTCGGTTTGTTCGGGCCGTGGCTGCTCCACCGGCTTTATGGCCCCGAGATCCTGGAATTCAGCTGGGTCATCCTTTGGAGCTCATTGAGCTTTCCGACAGCGCTGATGACCGTCGTTCTGAGTTGCGCATTTCGGACGCTGGAGCAGACGCGGTCGATCTTTCTCGCCGTCCTGGCCGGTGCTGGCTTCAATCTTGTCGCGGTCTTTCCGGCAGCAGCCGTCTTCGACGTCGCCGGGTTGATTGCGGTCACCTTGCTGTCGCAACTGATCGTTCTGGCCGTTTTGGCGGCCTTGGTCATAAGAATACCGGGACTATGGCGAGATGCATCGTTGCTCGGCGAGGCGCAGCGGATGCGCGCACTTAAACAGCTGCAATAGCCGCCCGCCTACGAAACCGGCGGGCTAGCGAGAGTCCAACCGGGTTAGCGATTCTTCCCCTTAGCTTTAGTGCCAGGCACGTAACCAGACGCGCAGCTTTGCCCTAACGCCCCCTATGGTTCCTACCGCACTGCATAGTGGACTGCGACCCACGCGAGCCCGGCCAAGAGGAACCCACTCACGAGTACCGCCAGGACTGGAACTCCCAAGAAGCCCTGACGAGCCTCCACCGGCGTCTCGACGGCTGGATGTAGGCTGGAATGACGGTCGGCCCGTAGCGGAGGGATGGCCTCGGTCGGCCCATTCTCCTCCTGCGCATTGGCCCGGGCGTTGGCGGCGCGAAGTTCTCTGTCGGCTGCATCGTTCATCTTCATCTCCCTTCAGTCCGACAAAAGACCGAGCAGACGCCTGATTGTTCCTGAATAGCAAAAGCCCCGCGGGCGCGAGCCAACGGGGCGAACACTCTGAATGACTGCCTCTCGCCGCCACTAGCTGGGGGTGGTGATGTCGGCGAGAGGACGTGGGCGCCGGACTAAGCAGCGCCTGGGTTTTCTACGCGGTATCAAGTTCCTTGTTCCCGATTGTCCAAATACCGGGCAATGGCGGCCTCGATCAGATCATGATCGCTCGCGCCTGATCTTAGCAGAGCGGCAACTTTATAGGTGAGGCTGGTCCGCTCGCTCTCTGGGGCACCGACAATGAGGCCGCGCTCTTTCATTTGGCCCAAGCCGCATCGAGGATTCTCCTCGCGCGCGCCAGATCGTCGGGATCGTGAAGGATGACAATGGCATCTCCCTCCCCTGGAAACGCCGTCAACAACGGGAAAACTAGCGCCCAGCTTGGCACTTTCAAATCGTTGAAAAGGGGTCCAGCCGGTTCAACCGTATGAGCAGGTTTGTGAACAGCCGTTCACAAAACGCCGAGCACCTCCGAAATCGCCAATTCCATTCGGAACCAATTGCGCGGACGATCATTGAGCGCTCCGACGCAGGAGTATGAATGTGACCTTTCCAATCGGCTGGCTCTACACCGCAGCCGTCGGCGTGATCGGCTGGGCGTGCTGGTTCGTTCTTCAGCCCCAACCGATCACATAGAACGCCTGTTTGAACTCTGGGAACTTTGTTCGGGCCTGGCGGATTGGGTCACCATGGGGCACGAGCGGACATCGGATATGAAACTCGGTTGCGCGCTCTCGGGAGCCGTCATTGCTATCGTGCTGGCTGGCGTGGCTTTTCTCTATGGATTCGCCGCCTAACGGCCCTTGATTAGTGCATTTGCGGGCTCGCTTCGGGGGAAGCTTCAACGAGGGACGGCGGCAGCATTAACCGGCCATGAATGCCAAGGCTCCTGGCGGTGCGATTGACGACAGCGAAGATCATGAGTGTGCCGTCATCGCATTCGAGAACGAGACGAGTGGCGAACAGCACATCGTCATAGGGGGTCGTGTCGAAAAAGACATGGCCGGCACGGCGATCGTCAGCAGCTTCAGCAATGTGATAGACGACTTCGACCCTACGGCCATCACGCAAGTTGAGCCGACCTTTGCCCTTAATCATAGCCAGTCTCCTCTCGCTTGAATATTGCGCCTGCAGCCCCCGCATCACCTCACATAGTCCCAACTAGATCAGCCGATAGATCGTTGCCTCATCCGCCCTCTCGCGCAGCCCCTTGAACGATGCATGCCGCAGCTTGTCGTCACGCGTCCAGCCACGATAGGCGATCTCGGCCGCCAGCTTTGGCTTCACCCAAACCACGCCCTTCTTGATGATCCCACGTGCGGGCGGTGACGCGGCTTTGATCCGGTCGAGCTGTTTGAGCAGCGCCGTCGCGCTCGCATGGGTGAAGCCGCTACCGACACTGCCTACATAGGCCAGGCCGTAGTTGCCATGGGCCGCGAGCAGCAGTCGGCCGATACCGCCGAGCGCCGAGGTGGACGACTCATAGCCAATGACGAGGAAGGTATCCGACTGGACGCATTTGATCTTGAGCCAGTCGCCACCCCGGCCGGGCCGATAAGGTGCGTCGCGACGCTTGGCGATGATGCCTTCTAAACCGAATCTGCAGGCGCTTGCCAGGAACTCGGCCCCGCTGGCTTCGACCTCCTCACTCAGCCGGAGGAAGCCGCTTTCGTCGTCGAGCAGATCCTCGAGCATTTGCCTGCGCTCAACCAGGGGCATCCGCCGCAGGTCCAGCCCATCGAGATAGAGGAGGTCGAAGGCGTACAGCATGGCCCGCTCTGCATGCAGCTTGCCGCCGCGGCCGCCAAGTGCCTGCTGCAGCATGCCGAAGTCAGCTCGGCCGGCTCCGTCCAAAACGACGGCTTCGCCATCGATGATGAAACTGCTGGCTTCCAGGTCGGCGGCAGCGGCGGCGATCGCGGGAAAGCGCTCGGTCCAGTCGAAGCCGCCGCGGGTCAGAACCCGTACGCCGCGGCCGTCACGGTGCACCGCCATGCGGTATCCGTCCCATTTCACCTCGTAAAGCCAGTCCGGCCCTTCCGGCACCTTGGGCTGGAGGAGAGCAAGACAAGGCTCGATCCTGGACGGCATCGGATCGGCCAATAGGTGCGGCTCATCGTCAGCAGGTCGCGCCTCGACGGGCGCACTGCGCAAAGCCTCGCCCGCTGGCATAGCCTTCAAGACGCGACGCGGCCTCGTCATGCTCGACACCACCGGAACGCAACACACCCGATGACTCAACGTCATCCACAGAGCAGCGTTCCTGAGCTGCGTAAAGATTTCGCCATCGTCCGGATCGGTAATGCAGGCGGCCGGTTTTGACAGCTGTTGCGTAGCAGGTTGCGATGCGTACTCAGCGTGAGCAGGTGGGCTTGACCGACACGGTCCCAGCACGCTTCCCTCTCGCCGCGAACATGATCGCGAGGCCTGTCAGGACGAAGGCGAAAACCGCTACACGGTCGTCGTCTATCGGCTGTTCCCTAATCTCAGCATCGGAGATTACGCGCTTGAAGACGGCACGCCGGTGCGTTCATCGACGACGGCGTGTTCGAGATTGGGTCGACCGGGCGAGTGCCGACCAAGTGCAAACTGTGCGAGCAGAGACCTCGGCAATCACAGGTTCCTGCGCCGCTCTAAGCGTTGCGCTTTTGTCGCGTCCGCCAGCAGCGCGTCGATCTCGGCGAAGCCAGATCGGCGTGATCGTGCTCGTCCAGTCGATCCAGGTCATCCGGCTCGCCATCACCTTCAGCCCTTCTGGCCCCTCCCCCAGCGGCCGCATCGAGTCCGGCCGGGTCAAGGGCCGCGGCACGCGGGGGAAGCTTCCTTTGAGGCGGCCGGCGGGCATGCTGCAGTCTAATTTCTGGTCGACACATTCGAAGGTCTCGGGCTTCGCCTTGCGACATCGAAACCAGCTGCTTCAACAGCCTGCTAGGGGGGTTCAGTGAACCCGACGGCTCGCGCGACAAGCACTCTGATTAAATGTCCGAAAGATGCATACGGATTTCGGACAGCGCGATTGCGCAGCGTCCGACCTGCAGGCCAGGCTCAAGGCCGCAGCCATGATCGGCGACACGGCGCGGGTGGAAGCTGACGACAACGATCCCGATGGTCAGGCCCTGCTTCTCTGGTACCCGCCGCGACGCCGAGATCGGATACGTGCGGGCCGCGATCAAGATCGAGTCCGGCGCGAAATCGGCGCTGGATCCGAACAGCGAAGTGCCGATCAAATCCTAACCAAGACATCTCCGACCGAGGTGCGCCAGACCCGGCCACCAGCAGTCGACAGGACCGGACACCCATGTGGTCCGAACGAAGCCATGGGGGCAAACTTGGTTGGATGCCCAAGCGGCTTGCTTGCCGGATTGATGATCGCCATTCTTGCGGCCGCGACAAGGAGGGGCTGATGGCGAGCGGAACGGTGAAGTGGTTCAACGCGACAAAGGGCTACGGCTTCATTCAGCCCGACGGCGGCGGCCAGGATGTGTTCGTCCATATCAGCGCTGTCGAGCGTGCAGGCCTGCGGGAGCTGCGCGACGGCCAAAAGATTTCGTATGAAGTGGTTGCGGACAAACGCTCGGGCAAATCCTCGGCAGATAACTTACGGGTCGAATAAACCGCTGGATTCAGTAGCAGGCCTCGCCCGAACCACGTGAGGCTATTAGCACCGGTTGCGCTGAGATGGGTGAAAAGCAGGTCATCGAGATCCCGGTCATTGGGGTCATAAGGATTGAGGTTAGTTCAGACCCGACGCTGGACTCCTTGATCACCTTCGCGACTGAAGCCGAAGCAAATATTGCTTTGCGATTGCCGCCGACGGTAATCGCAGAGCTAGAGGCTCTCCTGGCACGCGCCAGCCAGGAGCAGGCCAAGCGGCTGCCGAAGCAATAACCTCGCCGAATGCAGTCAACCGGTTGGGCTACCGGTGACGCGCATCCTGACTTGTCCTTAAAACGTTGGTCTGAAGCCTGCGTTGCACCACAAACAGAAGCGACAGACTAAGTGGCATCATATTGCACTCAATCATAGGATCCCCCAGGCTCGATACCGCTTCCGGCCGGTGAGTTCACGCGGCAGGCTGGCGCCGAGCTGCTTCAGCATCGCCTCGATCGCCTGCGGCGTCACCTGCAGCCGCGCGGCGGCCAGTTGCACGGTGACAAGGGGCGAAGCGACGAACAGGTCAACCAGCTCCGCCAACTTCGAATTCCCCCTTCTCCCCTCGCATTTCCGAAGCATCAGCTCGCGCGCCAGAGAAAGCCGGTTGAGATCAACCTGACCGAAGGCGGCGGCCTCGCCAAATGCCGCGAGCAAACCATCGATCCGGACGCCAAGTGGCTGATGCGGGCTCCAGCGGAATCGTCCCCGTCGCAAACCGAGCCCGAGCGCCGGCAGATGCGCCTGTGCCAATCTGCGCTGGCGCAACACGGTGGCGGCGAGCGCGAACCCGAGCTCACCGGCGCGCTCGGACGGCTCGAGCGCCAGCCAGGCATCGAGCGCGACCGCCGCCGCCAAAACCGTCGGCAGCCCCCTCCCCTCCTCCAGAACCGCTTGCCAGCGCGCAAAGCGTCCGGCGCCGTCATAGCCGGGGTCGCGCAGTGTCAGGCTTTTGCGCCCGGCGTCGGAGGACAGATCGTTCCATGCGTCGAGTTTTTTGCGCGTGCGCGCCAGCAGCACGTCAATCTCGGCGAAGGCCAGATCGGCCCCATGATCGGGCTCGCCCTCCAGCTCCAGGTCGTGCTCGCCGGCCTGGTCATCATCATCATCTTCGCGGTCGATCCGGTCCCATGGCGCCGCAAACTTTTTCGTCGGCGCCGGCGGAGCCATCACCCTGTCCGTACGATCCGGTTCCTCTGATCCTCCTATCCCGAGCCGCTGCCGCAGGGCAGTCGGGCTCAAGACCTCGCTCGGCTCGCGCTGCGCCAGGCGTCGGCGCTCGTCCAACATGGCGGCAGCCCGGGTGAGCTCGCGCGTCGGACTGCGCACATCCATGCCGGAATCGTGCAGGCAGAGGTCCTCGAGCGGACATAGCCCGCCGGCAAGCGCGATCAGCGCCTGGGCCTCAAAGGCATGGCCGCGCTGGCGAACCCCCTCGGCCAGGACGGGCTCGGCGCGGAGCAGGCGCTCGTCGCAGCGGGCGATTGCGACCGCCGCGGTCTCTGCAGCCGCGGCGCAGCCGGAAACGAGGGCCTGACGCTCGGCGTGCGTTAGATCGTAGCGAACTGCATTCATTCCACTTTCTCTACCATAACCAATGGAATTAGCCATTATATTGTTTCACTCCGGTATCTCCAAGACAGCGCCAATTGCTATCGATAATTACCTCTTATCGATAATGATAGACGCAGGCCCGGAAATCGGCGATTCTGGCGCTCCACGACGCCGCCGGCGATGTCAGCCGGGCCTCCGGACGACGAGAATGGCCTAGGGAAGTACGGGGATCAGCGGTGAAGCGATGCGATTGGCTCGTCGGCGAAGGGCCGTCAACCCGAGCCCTGGATGGCTCAGCCCGTCTGCCGCCGGAGCAGATCCGCGATCGCGGCGCGCAGCGGCGGGAGATCGTCGGCGACGATCCGCCAGACGATTTTGGGATCGACGCGCCAGTATTCGTGGCGGATCAGGTTGCCGAGCGCACGCACGTCCGACTAGCGGATATTTGGCTGCATCGCCAGAAGCTCTTCGGGCAGATGCCGAACCGCTTCCAAGATGATTTCCAAAGCCCGCTCCACCCCGAGCTGGAAAAACGCGTCAGCCTCGAAGCTTACCTGCGTTCGCCCGTCGACAGCCCCGTCGACAGTGTCGATCGCGGCGAGGATGTCCTCGAGGACGACGTCGGTGCGGCGCGCCATCAGAACACGCGCACGGCGTCCCGCTCGATCTCGCTGCGCAGCTTTGGATGCAGGCTTTCACGCGTGGTCACGTCGACCTTGCGTCCGATCGACTCGTTCAACAGGCGATGCACGCCGGCCAGATCGAGCAGCGAGAATTTTGCGTCCGGCGCGATGTCGACGAAGACATCAAAGTCGCTGTCGGGCCGTGCTTCACCGCGGGCGGTCGATCCGAACAGATATGCGGCCTCGACTCCGCGAGCGCGCAAGGCGGCGGCGCTGACAGCGATCTCGGCGATGGCTTGGTCCCGGGTCATGGAGGGGTTGTACACCAAAGCGGCCGACAGCGGAATGATGCTGGTCCGCGGCCAAAGACCCTCGATAGTGGGCCCTCGGCAGGATCGGAGTTTTCCATGAACGAGCTCATCGCTCATGGAAGCGCCGAAACCCGGCGCGCGCTGCAGCTCGATGCACTCTCGGCGATCCTGCCGCTGGAGCGGCGCGATCAGCTCGCCAAAATCCTGACCGACGACGACGTCGCGACATTGCGTCACCTCGCCAAGGAGGGCATGGGCGAGAATTCGCTGCGGGCTCTCGCCTCCGACCTGGCCTATCTCGAAGCCTGGGCGATCGCGGCAACCGGCTTGCCCCTGCCCTGGCCGGCGCCGGAGGCGCTGGCGCTGAAATTCGTGGCCCACCATCTCTGGGATCCGGCCCAACGCGAGGTGGATCCCGGGCACGGCATGCCCGATGATATCGCCTCGGCCTTGCGGCAGAGCGGTCATTTGCGCAGCGACGGCCCACATGCGCCGGCGACGGTCAAGCGCCGGCTCGCCCATTGGGCGACGTTGCACCGCTGGAAAGGCCTGTTGGGGCCTTTCGCCGCGCCATCGTTGCGAATGGCCGTGCGCCTGGCGGTGCGGGCCAGCGCCCGGCCACGCCGGCGCAAGAGCAAGCGCGCCGTCACCCGCACCATCCTCGACCAGCTGCTCGCGACCTGTACCAGCGATCGCTTGAGCGATAGTCGCGATCTCGCCTTGCTGCTGGTCGCCTTCGGCTCGGGCGGCCGCCGCCGAAGCGAAATCGCCCGCTTGCGGGTCGAGCAAATATCCGAGGAGGCGCCAGTCCTCCTCGATCCCGACGATCCGGAGTCGCCGCGCCTGCCCTGCCTGGCGATCACGCTCGGCAAGACCAAGACCGCGGCTGCCGACGACGACGCCCGTGTCCTGATCATCGGCCGGCCGGTCGAGGCCCTGCACGACTGGCTCGAGCGCGCCAACATCAGCAAGGGCGCCGTGTTTCGTGCAATCGATCGCTGGGAGGGGCTCTCCGAGCGCGCCCTCACCCCGCAAGCCGTCAATCTAATCCTGAAACGCCGCTGCGCCCGGGCCGGCCTCGATCCGGAGGCGTTTTCCGCCCACGGCCTGCGCTCCGGCTATCTGACCGAAGCCGCCCAAAACGGCGTGTCCTTGCCCGCCGCGATGGCGCAGTCGCAGCACCGCTCGGTCCAGCAGGCGGCGAGCTACTACAACGAGGCCGACCGACAGCTCAGCAAGGCAGCTCGGTTAGTGCTTTAACGGATATCGTGTGTGGGCCGGCACGGGCTCCCGACGCCGACTGGCGTGGCAATGCTCGAGACAGTGGCACCTGTGAGATCAGTGCCCTGGGCTGTTTCACAGGCGGATCGGAAAACGCTCTCATGAAACGCGAATGCCCCCGGTCGAGCAAATCGCCCCTGATCGCTGGAATCCGGTCGTTGACCCGCCAGGATTCGAAGATATATAGCTAGACTGTCTAGCTAGGATCGCTCGAAAATGGAATGGCCGCTTCAGGACGCCAAGAACCAGTTCTCCCGAGTGGTACAAAAGGCCCGCCTCGAGGGTCCGCAGATCGTCACCTTACGCGGCGAGCGTGCCGCCGTGGTGCTTTCAGTCGCCGACTACGACGCGCTGCGCGCCGGCCGGCCGAGCCTGGTCGACGACCTGCTCGAAGGCCCTGCCTGGGATGACGATTTCGCCGAGGCCGTCGTCGCGCGCGCGACCACGCCGAGCCGCAACGTCGAGCTCTGATGTACCTCGTCGACACCAATATCGTTTCTGAAGCCCGTCGCGGCTCGCCGCAGGCGATCGCCTGGCTGCGCTCGGTCGATCCCGGCAGCGTGCATCTCAGCACCTTGACGCTCGGCGAGATCATGCGCGGCATCGCGCTGAAGCAGAAGTCCGACCCGAAAGCAGCCGGTCACCTCGCCGAATGGCTACGCAAGCTGCGTCACGATCACGCCGACCGCATTCTTGGGATCACCGATCAGATTTCGGTCGAATGGGGCCGGATCGCCGCCATCCGGCCACGCGGCGACGTCGACGGACTGATCGCGGCCACGGCGATCGTTCACGACCTGATCCTCGTCACGCGCAACGAACGGGATTTCATTGATACCGGCGCATCCGTGATCAACCCTTGGGATGGGACATAGCATGGGATCGGCCTCAATAGGACCGACGGCCGGGAAATGCCAATGGGCGGGATGCGCCCTGATGCCTCTCGCCCACGGTCCGCGCTACCTACAGGCAATTCTGGACCCTGCCTGATCGAAGGCTTTGTGGCCTTCTGAGGCTTCTCTTTCACTGGACAGTTCACATCGACATCGATCCGGTCGGATACAGGAATCGCTATTGCTTCATGACGGCTGATCTCGCGGCCGAAGCCATGGACCAGTGGGATGGCGCTGGCGATCCGATCAATTGGCACAAGCACCCCAAGACCGGCGGGATAAGGCCGGATCGCACAGCTGCTTCTGAATACCTGGAATGAGCGGTGAAGTTACGGCGGGAGAATCCGTGTCCGCAGGTCTCATGATCTGCCCTCGCCGCATCGGTCGTCAGATGGATCGTAGACATCGAAGACACCCGGGCACCAGCAATGGCGCTGAGCATCAAGGATCCCGAAGCCGAGCAGAAGAGAGGACGGTGCATACCAGGCTCGACCAACATTCGCCTCCCCTTCCCGCTACAGCTCTGGCAGGGTGGCGAATGGATTTATCGCTCTTACGCCGAGCGGCTCGAAATGCCTGATATTGCGGGTCAGAATCGTCGGTTGATGACGCGAGCCGTGGCGGCAATTCCGGATTTCATTCTCCGCTGCGGAAATGACCGACAGAAGGAGCCGGGGCTGACCTTGTCGAGCCAGTTCACCAGCGGCCCGGTCTCCTCCCGCTGTGATGAAGCCAATGCGGGAATGACGTTCGAATTGAGCGGAAACATCAGATCACGCCAAGGCGTTCGCCCTGACGCTACGCACCGGAATATCATCGTCATCGCCCGTTAACGCTGCAAGCAGCCGACCGACGCTCGGAACCTGCGAAAGCTTCTCGTACTCTTCGAACGACAGGACGACGGCCTCCTTTCTGCCGCGGCCGGTGATGACTGCGGGGCGGCCACGAACGGCCTGGTCGACCAGAGCTGAGAGCGCAGTTTTGGCGTCCTTGAGCTGGATCTCCCGCATTCTCCACTGCCATGATGACTCGTAGGAGGACCGGAGACCACTCAAACAAGCTTGCAGGAGTCTCGCTCGTACGGTGCCTTGTTCAGCGCAGCAGCGGCAATCGCTACCAGGATCGCAGTCCGAATGAGAACCCCGTTGATCCGGGTCATCCCGGCATCCGCAGTTTTAGGCGTATGCATGACAATCGCCTCCCTTGCATGGCAGCTTCCCGCACCAAGTGCATCGACACAACCGCGATCTACCAGGCGCGCTGCGGCATGCGCGCGGCTGTTGCCACCTAGCAACTAGGCGCGCTCGTCGCGATCCTCGGTTCCAGCCGCACGGTCGGCGACACGATAGCCGCGCTTGGTCTTTTTCCGCAGCCAGTCCTCGAGCGCCTCGGCGGCCGCCTCGGCATCCGCAAACAGGTCCAACCGCCGCCGGCCAGGCCGACCCCAGCGCCCCCATTCGCGCACGAGCGCCGCATCGCCGAACAGCGTCGGCTCGAGGGAGAGCACGTAGAAGCGCGCCATGTTCCGTTGCGGATCGGTCCGATCCAGCACCAGCATGTGCAGCCGCGGTCCATTCGAACTGAGGGTGCTGTCCATGCCGACATGTCGCGCTCTGACGAGCGGCCGGTCCAACGCAAAGGTTGAATCGATCCGCCCCCAACGATTCACGCAGCTGATGCCAGAGCGAACCGCCGGTCAGGCTAGGCACGCTGCTTCTCCCGCTTTCGACTGCCGATCAGCGCCATCAGCATCGGTCCCAGTGAGAATTCCCCGGCTGCGGCTTTGCGGGTCAGGCCGCGCAGATAGCCGCCCGCACTGCTGATCGCTTCTCCCCTTTGCAGAATGGCGGCCACGACGACGGCCGCTTCGCCTTCGCCCATGACAGCCTGTGCATCCAACCAGGCACTTGGGCTGATTCCCAGCATCGGCCGGACCACAGCGACCGCAGCCTGGAAGTCGCGCCAATTGCCGATGCCTCCACGACTGTAGTCGATAATGTCGGGGCAGGCGTCCAGGACCATCCCCAAGGGGTACGTCCTGTCCGGCATCCGCTCCGGTCCAGGATCGAGCGCGACAATCGCCCCCCTGCTCTCTGGAGAGCGAGGTTCAAGTTCAATAAGAGAGTGTGGATTTGAATTCTGTATGTGGCGCTCAGAATGAGACTCATTGCCGCTCGGATTCTGAGTTTTAAGATGCATTTCCAGCAGGTTGAGGATTTCATCGGCAAGCAGGGACAGCTCCGTCGCGATCTCTTCGAGCAATGCCCGTGTGGCTGTCCGCGGAAGCCGGCCGACGATGCCCCGATAGAGCTCATGCAGTTCGGCCCAGTCTGCCGGCCCCTGGCCGTCCCTTCGCGTCGCAACGCCCTCCTCGATGCCGGTCGCGATCATCTTGCAGATGTCCCGCCGGCAGATCGTGATCCGCTCCCGGGCGAGCTTCAGAGCCCGGTCTTCAGCCAGGACCTCTTCCGCCAGCGCTTCGAACTCCTCGGCGCGGACAACCAATGGCGCCAGGTCGAAGCCGAAAGCGAGCTCGATCTCCCCTCCCCTGCCCTTGCGGGCATAGCGCTTGCCGTTCGGGCTGTCGCGCCGGATGATCAGGCCGCAGTCGACCAGGACCGCAAGATGACGTCGCAACGTCGCCGGCGGCATGCCATGCGCCCGCAGGCAGAGCTGCTGGTTGGAGGGAAAGACCACCAGCCCCTCCCCTGTCAGCACCGTCTCCGGGTGAAACGTCAACAGCGCGTCGAGGACCGCCAGGGCGCGCTCGGTCACGCCTAGACGGTTCTTTGCCGTGCAGATCGCCCGGAAGATGTTCCATTTGTGGACCGCCTTCTCCGGCGGCCTATCCTTCGCGTCCGCCTGGCTTGCCACATGGGCAAGCGTCAGTGTCCGCCGCCCAAAGGGCGTCGTTGAGATGTGCGAAACCATGTTCCTTTACCTGTGGTTAGGCAAAAGAATTCGGCTCGCCAGAACGACACTGCGTTCGACGTGACTCTTGACAGCGATTCGCGGAAGTGTGATTCTCTAGCTGCTACACAGGAGAAGGGCTTCCGGAACTCGTTCTGGGGGCCTTTTTCTTTTGCGGCCTCTTACGATGTCACCTGCTTCGTCAAGCCACTCCTTTCGACTGAAATTGGCGATAAAGTTCCGGGAGCTGCGCTGCGACGAACTCCCCGAATGCTGATGAAGCCGAGGTGTCGAGGACCACGGACAATGTCTTTTCTGTCCGCTCTATGGTCGCGATTCGCTGACCCGCCTCAGCTTTCAGAATGACTTTTTTCTCTTTCGCCGGACGCTTTGGAGCCAATGCGCCGAATGCCAGGAGAAAGCGCTGATCGCTGTCGGCGTCCTTGAACGCTGAACTGGAAAGCAGTCCGTCCAGGCGCGACCTATCGTCGAGCGCCTCAAGCCGCTCGACAAATGCCGTCCATCTCGGCCTCCCGGCTTTCGGCGCCGGGCCGATCGCGACGATGAGGTCTTTGGATACGGACTTCGTGAGGGCCAGCAGGCGAGAAAGCTGGGTCTTTTCCATGCTCAGCGCCGACATGATAACCCCGCGCTCGAAACCCCTCTCTTCGAGAGTCAGGGCAAAGAGGCCGCGCTCGATGTAGCTCAGGTCCTTCCGGGCCGAATTCTCCTGACCTTGAATGACGACCAATTCTTCGTCGGACAGGTTCTGGACGACCGCACGGACTGGCCGGTCCAGCAGGCGGAGAATCCTTGCCCGTCGGTGGCCATAGGCGATCTGAAAGTGCTCAGCCTTGCTGGGATCCGGCCGAACAAGGATAGGACTTTTCTGGCCAGATTCCTTGATCGCCGCATAGAGCGTCGTCTGCTCGATGCCCTCGTCGTCGAGGCGATCCTGGGCAAACGAGCTCGTCAGCTTATCCGGCGCAATTTCGATGACGGACGCGCCCGACGCGATCAACGCTTTTGCGCGTTCGGCAGCAGACGCGATGTGCTCGAGCGAGCGCCCCATCGCGCCGACAGCGCCGGCTCGAACATGCTGAGGAGGTGTTGCTGGTGGAGGCGCCGCGACTGGGGAGTTGCCACCTGGCACCTCCTCAGTGCGGCGGGTAAGCATCGCGCGAAGAGTGTCCTTTCGGCTCATGGTCGCCCACTCCCTCCGCGGGGAGCAATTGTACCGGCTTCGGCCTTCGAGTTGCCAGGTGGCAACTCGAAGGCCGGACAAGACAAGAGCGTTTCAGGTTGCGACGCGCCGCCGGCGATGTCGGTCAAGAGGCGCCACCTGGCAACGTCCCACACGACCTGGCACGGGAGAAACGGGCCCGGGATTTTGCGGTCGCCATGGCGGGCCTCTGCGGTGAAGCAATAGGAGCGGGCGAGTTGCCAGGTGGCAACTCGCTTCGGACGATACCGACGATGATCGCGGACGCTCATGCAGCACGCCCCCACGCTTGAGCGATCAGGCGCTCGATCTCGCCGTTCACCGCGTCGAGAGACTCGATCGCGCGATCGTAGGTTTGTTTCGAGAAATTCTCCCTGCCGACCTCGTACAGTGTCTGCTTGGACAAGCCCGCGTCCGAGACAGCGGTCGATTTCACCATCGTGCTGTTGAGCACTCGGTCTCTGAACAGCGACCTCATGAAAGCGACCATCTGCGTTTGCGGGGCGTCAGCCGGCTCGAACCGCGTCACGATGTAACGAATGAAATCGTAATCGAGAGTACCGCCAGAGGTCTGGACGACCTTGAGCATGTCGGACGCCATCAATAGGAACTGACACATCGACATGACGTCCAACATCTGCGGATGAACCGTGATGAGGAGACCCGTTGCCGCGCACAGCGCGCCAAGCGTCAGGAAGCCGAGTTGGGGAGGGCAGTCGACGACCATGACGTCGTAGTCATCTGCAACCGAACCCAGTGCCGTGGCGACTCGTCCGAAGAATGGTTCTGTCGACCGCTCGGCGAGCGCGCGTGGCGTGTCGTGCTCGAACTCCATGAGCTCGAGGTTGCCTGGGACGAGATCGAGCCCCGCGAAATATGTCTTGCGGATGATATCGCGCAGCGGCCGCCGCTCATCGTCGTAACGAACGGCCGCATACATGGTCTCGTTGGCCTGAATGTCGTACTCAGGTTGATAGCCATGAAGGGCGGTAAGCGAGGCCTGCGGATCGAGGTCGATCGCCAGAACTCGATAGCCGTGCAGTGCGAGATATTGCGCGAGGTGCGAGGCGGTTGTCGTCTTTCCGGAGCCCCCCTTGAAATTGACAACTGCCAAGACCTGGCAGTGCTCGTTACCGCGGCGGTGGGGGACGTAGCGTTTGCTCTTGGAGCCTTCCTCCAGAACCGCGCGAAGCTCGTTGATCTGGTCGAGAGTATACGATCGACGACCACCGGCGGAGATTGCAGGTTGCGGTCCTTTGCCTTGAAGAGACACTTGGCGAAGGTAAGCGTCCGCAATTCCAATGAGCTTTGCGGCTTCGATGGAGGAAAAGGATCGCAGCGTCTTCTTAGAGACAGGCGGGAAGAGCGCTTCACGCATCGCGTGCAGCTCGGTCGAGAGCGCTGATCCGTCGCCAGCGATGATATCTGCGACCGCGAGGCGGGCTGGCTCCTCGGAGGAGGGGGTGTTACGCGCTTTCAGCATAACTACGCGATAGGCTCCAACTACGGGTGAATTTCGTAGCCATAGGATTGCCGCGAGTCGGAGCCTGTGACAAGGATTTTAAGATTAATCGAACGTTAAGGCCATCAAGTTCCGTGAATTCCGCAGAAAAGCCGGCAGGCTGGCCGACCGCAGCGCGCCGCACGTGATGGATCTCCTCCTGAATCCTGGAGAATCAGCTAGGCGAGGGGAGGGCACTTTTGCAAACGGCGCCCTCGACACCGAGCGTGTCGTCGCACCAATCTTAAAGGTAAGGGAATCCTTTGAGGCTTGTCGATTCTCCATTCAGATCCCTGCCTGGAGGAATTCTTGCGACCGTCCATTTCGAGCGGCCGATGCGCGGATAGAACGTTGACGACCTGCTACCTTAACGTGTCGCCACAGCATGCCTGCGCTGCCAGAGAACCTGGACTAGCGGTCAACGTACTAGACTTCTGTCGTTGCAAGCATAGAATTCCCGTGCCGTCGGCCTAATCGATTGCCCAGTCAAATTTCATTGCCTTCGTCGTAGGCACCACAGCAACATTGTGGGAGATTGCAGTGGCAGACGCCAACAATGCCCTTGTCGGCCTCGTCGCCGATATCGTTTCGGCATACGTCTCGAACAATCGCGTCCCAACCGCCGATCTTCCGAACCTCATCGCGACCACCCACGCAGCCATCACTGGATTGGGAGCTGAGTCGGCGGCACTGGCGATCGAGGAAAAGCCCACGCCAGCGGTGACAATCAAGAATTCGATCACAGCGGACTACATCGTCTGCCTCGAGAACGGGAAAAAATTCAAGTCGCTCAAGCGGCATCTGCGCTCGGCCTATGGCATGACGCCAGAGGAATACCGCGCGCGGTGGGGTCTGCCAGTCGACTACCCCATGGTCGCTCCGTCATACGCCGAAGCGCGATCGAGCCTTGCAAAGAAGATGGGCCTTGGCCAGCAGCGCAGGACATCGGGCCGCAAGCCAGTCGAATGACTTCGCAGCGCTGATCGAGGGCGAGACTGTCCTCGCCGCAGCTCCCGTCGGGTCGTGCGTGCCACAGCACCGATCCAGAAAGCCAGGCTCGGTAGACCAGCCCCGGTGGGCAATTGCCGTGGCGCGGTAATACGTGCTGCTCGGGGTCAAAACCCCTAAGAGCGGTTGGGGCCGCCCGATGCGGCAAGACCGTCCGCAGTCATACTGGTCGAGCTGGAAGTTCAAACCTCCGAAGCCCATAAAGCCGATCTCGATGCTCTCGAAATCTGGGAGCAAGCGCTGACCCGGCGAGCTACCGCCATCGCGCGGAGCCCTACGAGCTCGATCGCGAAGCCCGCGGCTGCGAGCCTCACCGCACAGCTGGAGAAGGAAGGCGAGCGCCTCGCGTTCCGCGGTCCTTAGAGCCAGCTCGGCGATCTGCCTGATCGGACAAGCCCATCCGATAGGCGCCGAAAGGGAAGGGCTCCTCAGGCCGGCATTTCGAAGGTTCGGCTGGCCCGGCAAGGTCTGCAAGGCAACAACGTCCGAGTGCACTCAACCGCCGGTTCTCGTTGTCAATCGTCATTTCTGGCCATGACCGCGATGCTGCCCGTGTGGCCAGCTCGACGCCCCTCCACCCATCGAGAAGGCGGCTGATGCTTTTGGTCATACCGGCCACAGATATCCACCCGCACGCCGCTGCTATGGGGTGTGCCTGTCAATTTCGCCACAAAGTCTCCGGCGATGACAGGGACTGGTCGGATCTGGAGCAGGCCGGCGGACTCGACCGCCAGTTCGAAGGCAATCAGAGCATTCAACGCATCTGCCTGCGCGACGAGGATATCGTCGCATACCAGCAGCGCTTGCCGACGACCCGGCCCCATCTCCTAACCCAGGTTCTTGCGGATCTGTGCTGGAAGCGGACCACGACTGACCAGCGGATAGTCGAACGGACACGGTTTTGCCTGGCGCCCGGCTGGCGCGACACGCGTCGAATGGAAGGCAAGCTCTTCCTCGAGTTGGCACCGGGCGTCGTCGAATGGGCGCTGGCGCGCGGGGTCGACACCGTCTCGGTCGCGATCGACTGGCGCCTCGTGGTGATCGCGATGCAGTTGCGCTTCTGCGTACCGCCGGTGGGCTCCTCGAAGAGGATTGGGCGAGACGTCGTAGCCCGATGGATGGCGTTCAATCGGGCGACGCTGGCCACGATCCAGGAGGCGCGAGGACGCAAGGCACCTGGGCTGCGCGAAGCCGCTTTTGCCGCCGCGGCGCGAGCGCCCGGCATCTTCGCATTGGTGTCACTATGATTCGGATTCCCGATGCGAAGGTGGTCGCTCAGGAACTTCACGCGCGCTATGAGCATGTCCGAGCGATCACGCTGATCGGACGCGTCTCGCAGAAGGCCCTATTTGGAGGGCGACCGGACGAGGTCATCTTCTGGGCACTCGTCTTCGCACATTACTGTGGCGGCGATCTCTCTCCAGCTGTTGAAAGAGGGTTGGGCGCGTTTGAACCATTTATCCTGCGCGATCCGTCTTAGTAGAGCTGACAAAGGCAGGTTTTTCCACGTTGATGTGGTTCGCGAGCCGTCGCGCGAGGCGCAAAGGTGGCCAGTCGCGCCACCTCCGCCAGCGATGCATTACGCCTGTTTCGACAGATGCAGGCTGGCTCTGGCGTGACGTCCTGCGCCGTGTTCCAGAAGGGCATCCTCGTCAGCCAATCCGAGCTCGAGCAAGCAGCTCGCCGCGAGCAGAACCTGAATGTGACGCTCGGCTGAACCGGTTCAGCCCGCGATCAATGAAAGGCGCAGCGGCGCGCGTCCGATTTGACATGCGATTGGCGCACGGCGGTAGCGGGCTTTGTTGCATCGCAAATCACCAACCCGAGTTGGACGCACGGTTGTTCTGACCGGGGCCCCGCCATTTCCTCCCGACGTCGGCCCCGTTTCAGCCGTTCCCCTCTGAGAGGTTCGGCGTGTCGCCGGGTGATTCAAACTTTCAAGGCCTGCTCCCGAAAGGGGCGCCGGCCTCTTGCGTTCAAGCGTCGCTCCAATCGGTCTCAGACATCCGTCGGCTCAACGATGACCGAAGCGTCGCCGGGGGAGGGCGGGTGCGCCGCAATCCCCGTCGAGGTCGGGTAGTCGCCGGGGCTGGTCGGGGTCTGGACACAAGTGGTCGACTGCTGACCGGTGAAGCACGAGGCATCGTAGCCTGCGCCTTTGATCATATAGGAGCAGACGCTGACCAGGTTGCCGTCCTTGACGTTGCGGGCGTTGCAGTCGCCACTCGCAGCATAGTTGGCGAGCTTCCCGCCTTTGCCACAGCCGAACTGGCAGGCGAAAAGAATTGCGGACGGGTCGATCGTGGCACAGCGGCCACCATGACAGACTTGCTGGCCGACAAGCGAGGTCAGGCCGTTTCGCTCAGCCTGCGACCAGGAATCGCGCTCATATTTCGACCAGGCGGAGACCTGCGCCTGCGGGTCATTGAGGAAACTCTGCGCGTCACCCTTATAATAGCGCTCGAAGGTCCCCGGACAGAACTGAAACGCCCCGAGACAACGTGCTCGGTTGACCGAGCCGAAACTCCCCTCCGAAGCCGAGACCTTGGCAGCAAAGGGCGCACAGTTCGCCGGCATGCCGGCCGCGACGAGGCTTGCGGCGGACTCGCCGGCGAGGGCCAGGGTCGCCGACAGGCTCAAAGCGAGCCCGCCTTCGAACAGTGGCCGTCTGATGCGCAAGCGCGCCATTACGGCTTGCTCTCATCGACGTCGAAGCTGAAATCGTCATTGAGAAGCTTCTTGCCGTCTTCGCTCAGTCGGAAGGGATGGCGCTCGTATTCGGCTTGCTCGGCCGATTTCGGAAGCCCTGCAAACCGCGGATCGTTCGGCGGAACGATCTGGTGCATCATGTCGTCGACCAGGACGATATGGCGGCCGTTGGATTCAAAGCGAACCAGCCTGGTCGGACAGACGCTGGATGAGCAATCCTCGTTCCAGATCTGCGAGACGATCAGGCTGCTGGTTCCCGAGCGCATCTCGTAGTTGAAGATGCTCGCCTTGCCGCCAGCGAAGGCATCGCCCGTCCAGATGCCATCCGGATCGGCCGTCACATCGCGACGGGCCGAATTGAAGGTGAAATTCTCCTCGGCCGCTCCGGCAGAACCCGCGATCAGCAGACACATGATGGAGAGGGCGATCCTGGAACGCAGATGAGCTGGCATGGCAATCCCTTTCTGATGCGGCGGGGAGGGGAGGGGAGAGAGGACATGGTCATTCCCGACCGAGCGGCACGTTGAACGAACAGCCGTCGATCGGCTGGTGGCTGACGACCAGCCCGAGCTTCAGTGTTCTGCCGGCGAGATCGTAGGAGCCGTAAGCGGCTGCCAACTGGGGATTGAGCGTCGTGCCCGGGGCGGACTCGATGAAGCAGGCCTGTCCCGCTTCCATGATCCGCACCTGCAGACCGTCGTAGATCGCAACGCGCATCGGACAGAGCTTGACGACAACGGCCGCATTGCGGTCGCGCGCCTTGTCCTTGCAGCCGAGCGCCGTGTTCAGGATGCTGAGCACGACGGAGCGCTTGGCGCTCCAGATCACGAAATGCGCCTCCGTCGCTGGAGCGTTCCCGTCGACGAAGCGCCGGTCCCCGCGCGCCCGGTAAACGTCGTTGTTGGCCTCGATCCGATCATTCCAGATGTCGGCATAGGTCGCGCTGCGCGCCGCCGGGCGCTGCAGATCGGAATAGGCAAGAGGGCGCCACGCGCCGGGATCTGGGGTCAGCGCCTGTCCCGACAGCGGCGCGGCGCCGATCGGAAACAGAACCAGGCCGAGCAGGATCGGCATGGGTTGCCCGCGGGCCGCGCAGCGCGGCGCACCGCGTTGATCATCATCCCTCCTTCTGATTGAACCCAAGAAGGCCACCGCGACCTCCTACTGGTGCCGAGATCGGCCCGGCAGCCACCACCAGACGTCTCGGGGCGAGCTCTCGCGGTTGTTCCAGACGACCGGCGTGCGCGGCGGGTGGAGCGGCTGCATGGTCCAGCGATCGCGGTGGTAGTAGAAATTCGCGGTCTCGCGCCTGAGACGCCTGCCGCCGCCATCGAGGAAATCCGTCGCGCAATGAACGACTGGTCCGCGGTAGCGTGTGATCCGGGCGGTCTGTGCATCAAGGGCGCCAGGCTTGCACCCGAACAGGGTGATGGCCATCGGATGGGCATGGCCTGCGGGCACGGCCGCGATCAGCCGCCGATAGGCTGCGTTGGCCTCCGGCTGGGTCGGATAGGAAAAGCGCTCGGTCAGTACCGGCGGAAACGCTGTTCGATCGGGAGCGTATGAAAGTCGGCCGGGCACCACGCGAGCTGGCGTGTAAAGCAGCTCCGGAATTCCTGGATCCAGGGGCACCTCGACGAGGCTGGATGTCGGCTCCGACGCCGCGCAGGCGCCGAGGGCAGCGAGCACCATCAGCATGGGAGTGGCGCCCGCTCGGATCATTGCGCGGCCTGCCCGGAACCGGCGGATGTCCGGCGATCGCCGTGCTCGCCCCGCCAATCCCACGGCATCTGGAAAGCGCTCGACCAGAGGCCGCGAAAAGCCTTGCGGGCCTGCTCCTCGGCCGCGGAATAGGCCCGGATCGCGGGGGCGCCATCGGCGGCCGGCAGGGCAACTGCCAGACCTTCCTTCAGCATGACGGCAGAAAGATCGGGATGGCTGGCGGTCGCGCAGCGGGCGACCTGCTCGCCTGCCTGCTCGCGGATCGGCGCGCAGGTCAGCCATTTGTTCAGCGTTGCGTTCACCAGCCAGGCGACGGCAACGGTCCCGCATGGCCAGGGTTGGCGACCCAGCATGGCAGTCTGACCGGGATCACAGGTGTCGATGCCGAAGAGACGATAGACCTTTCCCGTCTCGATATCGCGGACACGCATGCCATCGATCACCTCGACCCGCATTGGCGGCACCTGCGTCGTCAGCTTCGGCTGATAGCGGCTCGAACCGGCATCCTGACCTCGGGCGCCCGTCGCCAGCGTGAGGTCCGCGATTGCGAGGGCGAGGACCAGCCAGGCGTGCCGCACGCACCGAACCGCCTGCGGAGCCGGCGCATGCAGTCTCCTGTGAGCCTTGCTCATCATCGCGATGACGCTCCGGCCGGAGCTTGGCGAAGCGCACGCAGGATAATCGCGTTAGGGTCGGGGAGATCGGCAAAGGCCCAGAGTCCGGCGCGCGCCTGCCGCGCGACATTCTGGGCGACGAGATAGGCTTCGTGCACCGGCTTTCCGTCGGCGTTCAGCGCGGCAAAGGCGAATCCTGTTGCGATCAGGGCGGTGCCGAGATCGATCCGTGAGCCGGCTCCCGATCCTTCGCTGCGTACGGCGACACAAAGGACGAAGACGGTCCGGCTCTGCGGCAGCACGGCCGCGTCATAGCATTGCGGCTTCAGATCTCGGGTGAGCGCGATCAACATGGCCAGCGAGGCTTCACCGCAGTCGCGGCGGATGCCATGGGCATTGGTGAAGCTGGTGCCGCGCAGGCAGGACTGCACGCCAAAAAGACGGTAGGTGGTACCCGCATTCGACCAGCTGTCTCCGGTCAGATACCGTGCCTGCGCTGGGACCGGGTACCAGTGCGACGCCGTCTGCGCGGCCGCGCCGGCAACTGCGAGAAGCGACATAAACGCGAAGACCGTTGCTCGCGCGCGCCTCATCTCAATAGCCCCGCAGCGAGACGAAAAAGCGCTGGAGGCCGTTCGGCGTGGTGATGTCGACGAAGTTCGGCTCGCTGCGCATTGCGCGCGGCCTCGTCGGATAGCGCGTGAGACAGCCCGCAACCGACGGGCAGTCCTGCTGCGGTTTCGACAGGTCGGCGCACCGATCGCCGTCGGGTCTTTCGGTCGGCCCTGCGCGCGCGTCATCTCCAGCCTGAACCGGCGTTCGTCGTTCGGGCAAGCCTGAGGGGGCCCATAGCCGAGACCGCTGGCGCGCGCTCCGGCGCAGCTCGGCGGCCCCCCACCCTTGGCGAGAATCCGGAACAGGGTCTGCATGATCGGCATGCAACAAGGGATGCTTGGCCGTCCGGGTGAGGTCGCAGCGGAACAGAGCAGCACCTTGCAGCCGAAGGACGCATCCTGCGCCGCCGCTGGCACAGCCGAGGGCAGGCCCGACGCGCCTAGCATCAACATCCCCAAGGCGGCTCTTGCTCTCATCGTTCCTCCACAACCGGGCTTGACCGGATCCTGCCGAAGCGGTTACGACTGACTAATATCTAATCTAATAGATATTAGATTGGAAGAGGGACGTGATGCGACTTCGAGGCCTGGCAGTCGGATGGGGGCTCGTCGCGGCAGGATTGACCGCCGCGCAGGCGCAGGACCGCGCCGCATCGCGGCCGGCCACCGTCGATGCATCGGGCGGGGTGCCGCCGGTCTCGCCGGCGCCCGTTCCAGCTCCTCCAGGAGCCGAGAAGGGTCGGCGGACACCGCCTTGCCCCATCGACAAGCCGCTTTCGCCCGAAGCGGCGCGTGCGTTGGTGGCGCGCATCGCCAGCGAGGAGAATTTTCATCCGGACTTCGTGCTTTCGGTGGCGAAAACCGAAAGCCGCTTCAACTCGGTCGCGATCTCGCCGAAGGGCGCCTTTGGACTGATGCAGCTCATGCCGACGACGGCGAAGCGCTTCGACGTCGATTTGTGCGACCCGGCCGGAAATGTGCGCGGTGGCATCCGCTTCCTGCGCGTGCTGCACGAGAAGTACCGAAATCCGTTTTACATCCTCGCCGCCTACAACGCCGGCGAGGACGCGGTCGAGAAAAGCCGGGGCGTTCCCGCCTACGCAGAGACGGTGCGCTACGTCGCCGAGGTCATCAACGACTTCTACACATTGCCTGCGCCCGGCCGCGCCGCCGCCGGCAGGTCTGCGCCCATGTCATCGACCAGCACCGGCTGGAGCGACGGCTTCGTCATGCACATCGACTGAACAGGAGCTTCCATGAAGATCACGATCTCTCACGCCGCTATCGTCGGTTGGCTGCTCGGCCTCGGTCCGAGCGAGGCCTTCGCCCAGGCCGGCACCCTGCAACCGGTGCAGTCCACCTTGCAGCAACTGGTCTCGACGATGACCGGTCCGATCGCAACCTCGCTCGCGACGCTCGCGGTCATCGCCTGCGGCTTCTTCGCCTGGACGGCACGGCTGACCTGGGGCATCGCCGGCAGCGTCATCTTCGGCATCGTCCTGGTCTTCGGGTCGGCGCAGATCGTTCAGTTCTTCCAGTCGGCTGTCGGCCAATGACCGAAGCCGAGTTGGAGGAGCCGTTGATCACGCCCTTGGTCAAGGGACTCACGCGAGCGCCGACGTTGATGGGCGTGCCCTATATGTACTTCATGCTGAACGGTGTGGTGACGAGCGTCTGCTTCCTCGTCTCGCACAATCTGCTGATGCTGCCGGTGGCGATTCCGTTGCATCTGCTCGGCTTCGTCATGACGGTGCGGGATGATCGGATCTTTGAGATCCTCTTCGTCAGATCCGCCAGGTGCCCGCCTCGCTCGCGCTCCTTTTGGAGTGCCGACAGCTATCGCGTGTAGGGCGAGATGGTCGCCCGCGCCCTTCTCGACGAGCTGACTTTCGGTGCGGTCTCGCGGCGAGAACGGCCAGTCAGCGCGCATATACCCTACACCCGGCATGTCGACGATCACGTCATCCGCACGCGTGACGGATTGGTGCTGACCGTCTTCAAGATCGAAGGCTATTCCTTCGAGACCTCCGATCTCAGCGAGGTCAATGCCCGCCTGCTCGGCCGCAACGATGTCGTCCGGACACTGGCGAATTCCCGCTTCGCGCTGGTCTCGCATGTCGTGCGGCGCGAGGTTCAGCCGCGGATCGAGTCGAGCTTCGACAACCTGTTCTGCCGGGAGCTCGAGGAACGCTACAACGCGACGCTGTCGCGGCAACGGTTGTTCGTCAACGACCTTTATCTTTCGATCGTGCGCCGCCCGCTGCAAGGCCAGGCCGGCACCTTCGAGGCGATGATGGCGAAGCTCATCGGCCGCAAGGACCGGTCCGGCGCCTCGGTTGCTGAGCAAACGGCACTGACCGAATTGCGCGATGCCGCCACCGCCGTCCGCGAGAACCTCTCGGGTTACGGCATCCGGCAGCTCGGCGTCGTCCGTCGCGACGGCATCTGGTTCTCCGAACCGCTGGAGTTCTTGGTTCAGCTCGTCAATGGCGCGATGCCGCGGCCGATGCATCTGCCGCGCATGGATCTGGCCGATGCGCTGGCGATGAAACGCCTCTTCTTCGGGCGCAACGCGATCGAGCTAAAGGGCGCCGGCCCAGCCGACACGCGCTTTGGCGCGATGGTGTCGATCCGGGAATATCCGGCCCAGACCGGGCCCGGCTCCTTCGACAATCTGCTACGGGTGCCGCACGAGTTCATCGCGACGCAGAGCTTTGCGATCGTCGACCGGCCGGAAGCTGCCAAGCAGATCGAGCGCGTCTCCCGGCAGGTCGACATGTCGGACGAGGCTGGCTCGATCGTCGCCGAGCATCTCGATGCGGCCCGCGACGAGTTGCTCGCCTCCGAGGCGATCTATGGCGAGCATCATCTTACGGTGATGTGCCTCGGTCGCGATCTTGCCGAGGTTGGTGCGACGGTGACGGCCGTCGGGGCCGCCCTGACGGATCGCTCGGCGATCTGGGTGCGCGAGGATCTCAATTGCGAGCCTGCCTTCTGGGCGCAGCTCCCCGGGAACTTCGCCTATATCGCCCGACGATCGATCCTCTCGTCGAAGAATTTCGCCGGACTGAGCTCGCTCCACAACTATCCGAGCGGCAGGCCCACGGGCAATCATTGGGGTCCGGCCATCTCGGTCTTCGAAACGACCTCGCAGACGGCCTTTTATTACAACCACCATGTCCGCGACATCGGCAACTTCACCGTGGTCGGCCCGACGGGATCGGGCAAGACGGTGTTCCTGTCCTTCATCGCGGCGCAGACCCAGCGGATCGAGCCTCGACCGAAGCTCGTCTTCATCGACAAGGACCGCGGCGCCGAGATCTTCATTCGCGCTCTCGGTGGCCAGTACGAGACACTCGTTCCAGGAGAGCCCACCGGCTTCAATCCGCTGTCGCTGCCGGATACCGCGCCCAACCGTGAATTCCTGTTCCGGCTCTTCGCCTTCATGGTGCGGCCGACGAATGGCGGCGACCTCTCGGCATCCGAAGAGCAGGTCATCCGCAACGCGGTCGCGGCCTCGCTCGGCGCCGGCCCGGAAGGGCGGACGCTGAAGGCTTTCTCGACCCTCCTGCGCGGTCGCATCCGGGCTAGCGACGGCGATCTGCTCGCACGTCTCGAAGGCTGGATGCGGGCAGACCAGCGCGGCTGGCTCTTCGACAATGACGCAGACCGTTTCTCGATTTCGAGCGTATTCGGCTTCGATATGACCCGGGTACTCGACGACCCCGTCATTCGCACCGCGGCGCTGATGTACATCTTCCATCGGACCGAAGAGCTTCTCACCGGCGATCCAGTGATGATCTTCCTCGACGAGGGCTGGCGCCTGCTCGATGACGACGTCTTCGCCTTCTTCATCCGCGACAAGCTCAAGACGATCCGCAAGCAGAACGGCATCATCGGTTTCGGCACGCAATCGGCCGCCGATATCGTTCGATCGAAATCATCGAACACGCTGATCGAGCAGACCAGCACCAACATCTTCTTCCCGAATCCCAAGGCCGACGACGATAGCTACGCCCAGGCCTTCCGGCTGTCCGGCCGCGAGGTCGCCTGGATCCGCGCGACGGCGCCGGAAAGCCGTTGCTTCCTGATCAAGCAGGGGCGAGACAGCGTCGTAGCGCGGCTGAACCTCGCAGGCATGCCCGATCTCATCAAGGTCCTTTCCGGCCGGACCGAGACGGTGGCCGAGCTCGACGCGCTACGAGCGCGCCTTGGCGACGATCCCTCGGCCTGGCTGCCGGTCTTCCTCGGGAGAGAGGCGCAATGAGGCCAACTCACTTTATCATCATGGTGTTCGGGCTGTTCGCCGCGCTCCCGGCGCTCGCCAATGTCCCCGTCAATGACGCCGCACTGCTGACGAAGCAGTCGGAGACCGCCGGGATCAAGGTCAAACTCGTTCCGATCAAGACTCAACGGAAGAACGCCAGCAATGGCGTCAACTGCGCGGTGACGACCGGCAAGAAGGCGAATGTCAGCGACCCGACCGTACAGCCGCAGAGCGGTGACGGTGCCCGCAAAGTTCAGTCCTACAGCCCGGAGAGTTCCGTCACGCCGGATACCCGAGCGAAGGGAGCCGCGCTCAGCCATCAGACTCTGTTCCAGTCGGCCGGCAAGGTCGTCGGCGGTCTCGATGCCGGCCGTTCAACGCTGCAGGCGGCGCGAGACGGGTTTCGCACCGCGGGCCAGCAGGCCGGCACGGGCGAGACGGTCATGGCGGCTCTCGACATGAACAGCGCCGCCCGGATCCAGAACAACCTCGCCTGGAACGAGGCGATCAGCGCGAGCAATCTTTGGGTCACGGCGCTGAATGCGCTCAATCTTGCGCGCAACGGCGATGGCAGCCGCGCCGCGCGCGGAATGCGCGCCCGCGGCGCCACGCGCACGACGCCGCCAAGCGCAGTCTGCCCCACCGGCACGACCGGATCAGGCACCGCGCTCGATCCCTGCCGGACGACAGCGAGCTGTCATCTTGGTGGCACCGGAACCTCAGGGGACCCGACCTGCATCAACCCGCGCTACGTCGATACCGCCGGCACCGTCCTGGTCTTCCTCGAGCAGATCCAGAACGCGGCCCCGGCCGCCAGCAACCGATAAGGGAGAGATCGATGCGTTTGCGCTTGCTGTTCGCAGGTCTCGTGATTGGGCTCAAAAGTCCTGCCCAGGCGCAGGTCCCGACCCGCGACGCCGCCAATCTAATCAAGGCGCAGGAGATCGCCTCGACGACCCGGCAGATCCTCACCGCCGACCAGCAGATCATGCAGTTCACCCAGAAAACGCTTGCCGCCATCACGGGGGATCGCTCCTCCCAGGCACAAGGCTCGCTCGCGCAAATGGCGCTGGGCGGCGGCTTCTCCATGGGTTCGGCCCCGTCGCTCGGCTCGGTGATTTCGGGCGGCACGCTCTCCTTCGCCGGCATGGGCCCAGGCTCACAGAACATCGTGTCCTCACTGATCAACGGGCTCCAGCTCGTGCAGACCATCACCGGCAGGGCCAGCGGCAAGGCCCATCCCGTCGACACCGCTTACAAGAACTCGGTGAATGTCGCCGCGACCCTGTCGGGCCTGATCGATTCCACGCAAGGCGCGGTGAAGCAGCGCTCGCAGGCTTTCACGCAAGGCGGCCAGCAGATCGGGCAGGCTCAGGACTTGAAAGGCAGCGTCGACCAGAACACGCAAGTCCAGATCCAGACTGGCCAAACGATCAACGAGCTCACCGGTACGGTCAACACCGCGGCGGCTGCGGCCAACCAGGCCAATCTCGATCGTATCGCGGCGGAATCGGCCGTCGCGCGTGCCATGAAGTTCACCCAATGAGGGCCCGGTACCGGCAAGATCGCGCTCTGGCGTCTTGGCGGATGGGTAACCGCCTTCGTCGCGGCCGCAATCGGCCTGTCGACAGCCCCGTCGAAACGCCCGGCAACAGCCGATCCCGAGCAACGTTCGGACGATGCGGCGAAGGCAGCGTCCCACGCCATGCCTTCACACAGCAGAAGGCGCCGGTGCCGTGACCTTCGCGCGCAGGCTGATGATGCTCGGGCTGCTCGCAAGCCTTCTCGGCGGCTGCTCCCACAAGCCGCTGAAGGCGCCGTGCTCGGCCGACGAGGACGCGGCAACGATCGCATCCCGCGAGGGCGAGCCATCACTGCCGCTGGCCGCGTTCACCTCCCTCACACCCTGCGGCCCGATGCGGCCGATCTGAGGACGATGATGGCCAATTCCTTCAGCGTCACCACGCTCCTGCAATCCGTCGATCAGATCGGCGAGACTTACGTCTCGAGCGCCTACCAGGCCTTGGCGAACGCCGCGACCTCGGGCGGCGCGACCGGTGTCGCCGGCCTCATGCTCACGCTCTATGTGATCCTTTGGGGTGTCGGCATCTGGCAGGGCACGGCGGCCGGGGGGCCTTCCGATCATGCCTTCCGACTGTTTCGGGCCTTCATCATCTACACGCTGGCGACAGGCTGGAGCGACTTTCAAACGCTCGTCTACAACGCGTTGAACAGCGGTCCTTCGGCGATCGGCAACGCGCTGCTCAGCGTCGTCACAACGACTAACAACACCGGCACCTCGGCCAATCTCACTTCCGTCAACGGCGTCCAGAACGCCCTGCAGAACATGTGGGATACGACGAACAGCGCGACCGAAGCCTTCCTGCAGAATGCCGGCATCACCAACTGGGGACCTTATGTCTTCGCGGCCGTCTTCTATATCGCGATGGCGATCCTGATCGGCTTTGCGATCTTCCTGATCATCCTGTCGAAGATGTTCATGTGGCTGCTGCTCGCGCTGGCACCTCTCTTCGTCATCCTGCTGCTCTTCGGCGTGACGAGCCGCTTCTTCAGCGGCTGGCTCGGCGCGATCGCACAGTATTTCGTCGTGCAAGTCCTGGTTTATGCCTTCCTGGCCTTCTACGTCTCGCTGATCCAGCAGTCGATCGATGCATTGAACGGCGTCGCCGGCAGCAAATCGGCGACCTGGGCGACGATCGGTCCGGTCGTCCTGCTCGCCATCATCGGCATCCTGCTGCTCGCCCAGATCAACAATGTCGCCGCAGCGATCGCCGGCGGCGTGCCGATCCACGCTCCGCGGATCGGCACCGTGCTCGCGACCGCCACCGGCTATCGTTTCGGCCTCGCCGCCAACCGCACCCGGCTCGATCTGCGCAATCCGTTGAAGCCGGCCTCGCTCTCGCGGCGCGAGGAGCTCACCGCCCGCCAGCGTGCCCGCGTCGGCTTGCGGGCCGGATCCTGGGCCGAGACCGCCGAATTCCGGCGGCTAGCCGATCAGATCCGCAATCAGGCGGCCGCGCCCGGATCGGTGAAGACCCACGTCGCCGATGCCA
>Ga0209130_1000262_pt1 | contig 65921 bp, 54 predicted proteins | sample AraplaMF_Cvi_mLB_FD_184264 | JGI IMG/M metagenome (GOLD analysis project Ga0209130, IMG submission 184264) | Arabidopsis root microbial communities from the University of North Carolina, USA - plate scrape MF_Cvi_mLB (SPAdes) (version 2) | ecosystem: Host-associated > Plants > Roots > Endosphere... | reverse complement strand
GGGCGCCGGCTCCAGCTTCGCCTTTACCGTGCCGCTGCGTCACGGCGTGGCGCCGCCACTGGCGCCGCATGTGGTGCGCGAGCCGCACACCCACCAGCTGCGCGTGCTGTGCGCGGAGGACTTCCCGACCAACCAGATCATCGTGCGCATGATGCTGGAGGACCTGGGGCATAAGGTGGATATCGCCGGCAACGGCGTGCTGGCGCTGGCCGCCTGCGCCCAGCAGCGCTATGACCTGATCCTGATGGACGGCCGCATGCCCGAGATGGACGGTTCCACCGCGACGCGCCTGATACGCTCCGGCGGCCCGCGCGAGGCGCCGGTGCTGGATCCGCACCTGATGATCGTGGCGCTGACGGCCAACGCCAGCGAAGAAGACCGCAGCCGCTACCTGGCGGCCGGCATGGACGATTTCCTGACCAAGCCGATCGATGAAGGCGCGCTGCACATGCAGCTGGAACGTGCCATCGAGCGCCAGCTGGCGCGCGGCATCAAGCTGCCGCCAATGCGCTCGCGCATGGCGGAACCCCCTTCGGTGGCGGAACTCGATGCCATGTTCGGCGTGTGCGACTTGCCGCCGCCGCAGCCGATGCCGGGCCACGCCGGGCAGGCCCTCAAGCTGCGCCTGCGCGACGCCTTCATCGCCGACTTGCCGGCGCGCTTGCGCGAGATGGACCAGGCGCTGGCATCGGCCGATGCCGATGCTGCCGGCCGCCTGTTCCATGGCATGAAGGGCAGCGCTGCCTACCTGGACGAAGTCGAACTGCATGCACTGTGCGGCGAACTGGAAAGGGCGGCGGATCGCGCCATGTGGCCGGCGATCCGCGAAAAGCTGCCACGCCTGCGGCTGCTGCTGGAACACGTCGTATCCCCAACGCGTCATTAAAACAAGAGCGGAGAGAGCATGAAAGTATTGGTAGTCGACGATGACGTAGTCTCACGCATGGTGTTGATGCACCTGATCGATGGCTGCGGCAAGTTTGAGATCGTCGAGGCGGAAGACGGCGCCGACGCCTGGCAGCAGCTGGCGGACGGGCTGCGCCCGGGCATCATCTTCTGCGACCTGCGCATGCCGCGCCTGTCGGGCATTGAACTGCTGCAGCGGGTACGCGAGCATGGCGACCTGGCGCAAGTGCCGTTCGTGCTGGTGTCGTCGGCTACCGACAAGGAAACGGTGCAGCAGGCCACCCTGGCCGGCGCCACCGGCTATATCGTCAAGCCCTTCCAGTCGGAGCAGGTACGGGCCCACCTGGGAGCCTTCCTCGACCAGGCGGCCAATGGCTACGAGCATCGCGCCGAAGAGCCGGCGGCCACCCTGGTGCGGCTGGGAATTGCCGCCGACCGCTTGCTGGTCTACCTGACCGGCTTCCAGAACCAGCTGACGGCGGCCAGCAACGAGATCGAGGCGCTGCTGGCGCACGATGAACAGGCCGAAGTCCAGGTGCGGCTGGAGCGCCTGCACACCGGTTGCACCACGCTGGGCCTGCACGGCGCGGCGGCCTCCCTCAAGCCTTTGCTCGGCGCCCACGCCAGCAATGAAGCAGTGCAGGCGGCGCTGACGGACGTGATCCGGGCGGTGCTGCACCAATCCTCGCTGGTGCGCCAGGGCTGACGCAGCCTTGCGGTAAATATAGTTTAGGTTTAAAGTAGTCTGCACCGCAGGCTGACCTTTCAACCGAACCTTACCCAGGCGACCATGAACAGACCCACTGCAGCAGAACCGAGCGCGCATCTCGACCAGTTCGCGCGCCAGCACCTTCCTCCGGTTGACCAATGGCCGGACCTGGTGTTCGACCTCCCTGAATTGCAGTATCCGGCGCGCCTGAACTGCGTCGGCGAGATCCTGGACAAGGCGGTGGCAGAAGGGCGCGGCGGGCGCCTGGCCCTGCGCGGCGATGGCATCAGCTGGACTTACGCCGAACTGCAGCAGCAGGTCGACCGCATCGTCAACGTGCTGCGCGGCCCAATGGGCCTGGTGCCCGGCAACCGTGTGCTGCTGCGCGGCGCCAATCATCCGATGATGGCCGCCGCCGTGCTGGCTGTGCTCAAGGCCGGCCTGATTGCCGTCCCCACCATGCCCCTGCTGCGCGCTCGCGAACTGGGCGTCATCATGCAGAAGGCGCAGGTGCAGGCGGTGTTGTGCGCCCACGCCCTGCGCGAAGAAATCGACGCCGCGCCCAACCGCCCCGGGCGCATTCTCTGGTTCAACGTGCCAGCCGGCGCGCAGGCGGGCCTCGCACCGGAACACTCGCTCGATGCGCTGATGGCCACGCAGCCGGCGAGTGCCGCGGCCTGCGACACGGCTGCCGACGATATTTGCCTGATCAGCTTCACCTCCGGCACCACCGGCGTCCCGAAAGGCACCATCCACTTCCACCGCGACGTGCTGGCCATTTGCGACTGCTTCCCGCGCCACATCCTCAAATCAAGCGCCGACGATTTGTTCATCGGCACCCCGCCGCTGGCCTTCACGTTCGGTCTTGGCGGCCTGCTGCTGTTCCCGCTGCGTGTGGGCGCCGCCGCCGTGCTGCTGGAAAAGCTCACGCCGGAAACGCTGCTGCAGGCGATCGAACAATACCGCGCCACCATCTGCTTCACTGCGCCGACCTTCTACCGCCAGATGGCGGCGCTGACCGGCAAGTACGACTTGTCCAGCCTGAAGAAATCCGTATCGGCAGGGGAGGCGCTGCCGGTGGCGACGCGCGAAGCCTGGCAGCAAGCCACCGGCCTGCGCATGATCGACGGCATCGGCGCTACCGAAATGCTGCACATTTTCATCTCCGCCGCGGGCGACGAGATCCGGGCAGGCGCCACCGGCAAGCCGATTCCCGGCTACCGCGCCTGCGTGCTCGATAACAAAGGCCAGCCGGTAGGCCCAGGCATCGTCGGCCGCCTGGCTGTCAAAGGCCCGACCGGCTGCCGCTACCTGGACGACCCGCGCCAGCGCGACTACGTGCTGAATGGCTGGAACCTGACCGGCGACGCCTATGAAATGGATGCCGACGGCTACTTCTTCTACCGCTCACGCACCGACGACATGATCATTTCGGCCGGCTACAACATTGCCGGGCCCGAGGTGGAAGACGTCTTGCTGCGCCACCCGGCGGTGGCGGAATGCGGTGTAGTCGGCAAGCCGGACGAGGAGCGCGGACAGATCGTGGAAGCGCATGTCGTGCTCAAGCCGGGCTTTGAACCATCGGCTGACATGACTGCGCAGCTGCAGGACTTCGTCAAGGAGCAGATCGCTCCTTACAAATATCCGCGCTCAATCCGCTTCCTGTCTTCGTTGCCGCGCACTGAGACCGGCAAGCTGCAACGCTTCAAACTCCGTAGCACCTGAGGAATCGCATGAATATCGTTTGCATTGGCGGTGGCCCCGCCGGCCTGTATTTTGCCCTGCTGATGAAGAAGCAGGACCCGTCGCACCGCATCGTCGTGGTGGAGCGCAACCGGCCCTACGACACCTTCGGCTGGGGCGTGGTGTTTTCCGATCAGACGCTGGGCAACCTGGTGGCGGCCGACGAGCAGACTGCGCGCGAAATCCTGCAGTCCTTCAATCATTGGGACGATATCGACGTTTTCTTCAAGGGGCAGAAGGTCACCTCGGGCGGCCACGGTTTCTGCGGCATCGGCCGCAAGCGCCTGCTGAATATCCTGCAGCAGCGCTGCGAGGAACTGGGCGTGGAACTGGTGTTCGAGACCGACGTGCAGGATGACCGCGAGCTGGCCGCACGCTATCAGGCCGACCTGGTGATCGCATCGGATGGCCTGAACTCGCGCGTGCGCACCCGCTACGAAGCGACGTTCCAGCCGATGATCGAAGCGCGCCAGTGCCGGTTTGTCTGGCTGGGCACGACCAAGAAGTTCGATGCCTTCACCTTCGACTTCCAGCAGACGGAGCACGGCTGGTTCCAGGCGCACATCTACCAGTACGACGGCGCGACCTCGACCTTCATCATCGAAACGCCGGAGTCGGTGTGGCGCGCAGCCGGGCTGGAAGACATGTCGCAGGAAGAAGCCCTGGCCTGGTGTGAGAAGCTGTTCGCCGAACGGCTGGAAGGGCACAGGCTGATGTCCAACGCTGCCCACTTGCGCGGCTCGAACGTCTGGATCAAATTCCCCCGCATCGTGTGCCGGAATTGGGTGCACTGGAACGGCGATGTGCCGGTGGTGCTGATGGGCGACGCGGCGCACAGCGCGCACTTTTCGATCGGCTCCGGCACCAAGCTGGCGCTCGAAGATGCGATCGAACTGGCACGGTGCTTTGCCGCGCACCGCAACGCACCCGCCGCGCTGGCCGCCTACCAGGAAGTGCGCGCGGTCGAAGTGCTGAAGATCCAGAGCGCAGCACGCAATTCGATGGAATGGTTCGAGAATGTGCAACGCTATACCGCGATGGAGGCGCCGCAGTTCGCCTACTCGATGCTGACCCGCAGCCAGCGCCTGTCGCACGAGAACCTGCGCGTGCGCGACAAGGACTATGTGGCCGGCTTCGAGCGCTGGCTGGCCGAGCGCGCCTTCGCGCAAGCCGGGCTGCCACAACCTGCCTCCGCCCGCCCGATACCGCCGATGTTCACACCTTACAAGGTGCGCGAACTGGTGCTGAAAAACCGCATCATCGTGTCGCCAATGGCGCAATACAGCGCCGTTGACGGCTGCGTCGGCGATTGGCACATGGCCCACCTGGGGGCGCGCGCCATGGGCGGCGCGGCACTGGTGATGGCGGAGATGACCTGTGTTTCTGCCGACGCGCGCATTACACCGTTCTGCCCCGGCATGTATGCGCCGGCGCACACCATGGCATGGAAGCGCATCGTCGATTTCATCCATCAGAATTCGGACGCCAAAATCGGCCTGCAGCTCGGCCACGCCGGCGCCAAGGGTTCCACCCGCGCCATGTGGGATGGCATCGACCTGCCGCTGGATCAAGGCAACTGGCCCCTGGTGGCGGCGTCACAGCAGCAGTATCTGGCTGGCGTGTCGCAGGTTGCCCGTACCGCCAGCACGGAAGACATGCGCCGCATCGAGGCCGACTTCGTGCGCGCCACGCTGGCCGCTGAGGAAGCAGGCTTCGACTGGCTCGAACTGCACTGCGCGCACGGCTACCTGCTGTCGTCCTTCATTTCGCCGCTGACCAATGTGCGTGGCGATGAATATGGCGGCTCGCTGGAGAACCGCTGCCGCTTCCCCTTACGGGTATTCGCCGCCATGCGGGCGGCATGGCCGGCGCATAAGCCGATGAGCGTGCGCATTTCGGCGCATGACTGGGTGGAAGGTGGCATCACGCCGGACGACGCGGTGCAGATTGCACGCCTGTTCAAACGGGCGGGGGCCGACATGATCGACTGCTCGTCGGGCCAGGTCAGCAAGCTCGAAAAGCCGGTTTTTGGCCGCATGTTCCAGACGCCTTTCGCGGACCGCGTGCGGAATGAGGCAGGTATCCCGACGATTGCGGTCGGCTCGATCTTCGAAGCCGACCATGCAAACGGCATCATTGCCGCCGGCCGCGCTGATCTTTGCGCTGTCGGCCGCCCACACCTCGCGAATCCTTCGTGGACGCTGGGCGAGGCGGCCAAGCTTGGCTACACCCCGGTGACCTGGCCGAAGCAGTACCTGGCTGGCAAACAGCAGCTTGAACGCAATCTCGAACGCGAACGCCAGCTGGCTGCGGCCAGTGCCGGCCTGACGCCGCAGCAGGTCGCTGCCAAACTGCTGGAGGGCTGAAGCATGCCGCTCACTGGCCACCACGCTTTCATCACCGGCGGCAGCCGCGGCATCGGCCTTGCTAGCGCCCGCGCGCTGCTGGCGCAAGGCGCAAGCGTGACGGTTGCGGGCCGCGACGCAGCCGCCCTCGAGCGCGCGGCTGAATCGCTTCGCGCCACCGATCAGGAAGGCAACCCCGCAATGCCGCGGGTGGAGACGTGCGTGCTGGACGTGACGGACGAAGCAGCCGTCCACGCGGCCATCGCGGCGGCGGCGCAGCAACTCGGCCCGGTCACCATCCTGTTGAACAATGCCGGCCAAGCCCACCCCGCGCCATTTGCGAAGACCACCAGCCAGCACTGGCAGCACATGCTCGACGTGAACCTGACCGGCGCCTTCCACTGCACGCAAGCGGTCTTGCCGCAGATGCTCGAAAAAGGCTGGGGCAGGATCATCAACATCGCCTCCACGGCCGGCCTGAAAGGCTATAAGTACGTCAGCGCCTACGTCGCCGCCAAGCACGGCCTGATCGGCCTGACGAAAGCGCTGGCACTGGAACTGGCGACCAAAGGTATCACGGTCAACGCTGTCTGCCCCGGTTACACAGAAACCGACATCGTGCAAGATGCCATCGCCAACATCATGCAGAAAACCGGCCGCACTGAGAAGCAGGCACGCGCCGAACTGGCAGCCGGCAACCCGCAACAGAAGCTGGTGCAGGTCGAGGAAGTCGCCAACGCCGTCGCATGGCTTTGCCAGCCTTCGTCGAGCGCAATGACCGGCCAATCCATCGCCGTCGCCGGCGGTGAAGTCATGTAAGGAAACCAGACCAATGCAATTAGACCTGGAAAGCCGCCTGACCAACGACCACCACCAGTCGCTGAAACTGTGGCTGCGCATGCTCTCCTGCACCACGAAAATCGAAGCCGAGATCCGCAGCCGCCTGCGTACCGAATTCGGCATCACATTGCCGCGCTTCGACCTGATGGCGCAGCTCGAACGCCACCCCGAAGGCCTGCGCATGGGCGAACTCTCCAAGCGCATGATGGTCACCGGCGGCAACGTTACCGGCATCACCGACCAGTTGGAGCAGGAAAACCTGGTGGTTCGCGTGCCAGACCCGAAAGACGGCCGCGCCTTCAGCGTCAAGCTCACGCCAGCCGGCCGCAAAGCCTTCGCGCAGATGGCCGAAGTCCACGAAGGCTGGGTCGCCGAACTGCTGCAAGAGATTTCGCAAGAAGACAAGGGACAGCTCATCGAACTGCTGTCGCAAATGAAGGGCCACCTGTACGCCCGCGAACAAAAGGACAAACCATGAAATACCTGCAAGGGGAACCGCAACACCTGCCCGGCAATCGCGCGCAACTCGCCGGCTACCAGGCCAGACATTTCCAGTTCACGGTGGAGCAGGGCGTTGCTACGCTCACCCTGGATCGGCCCGAACGCAAGAATCCTCTTACCTTCGACTCCTATGCCGAACTGCGCGAACTGTTCCGCGCCCTCGCGTACGCTGATGACGTCAAAGTCATCGTCATCACCGGCGCCGGAGAAAACTTCTGCTCCGGCGGCGATGTCCACGAAATCATCGGCCCGCTGACCAAGCTCGATATGCCTGGCCTGCTGGCCTTCACCCGCATGACCGGCGACGTGGTAAAAGCCATGCGCGCCTGCCCGCAGCCGGTGATCGCCGCCATCGACGGCGTCTGCGCCGGCGCCGGCTCCATGCTGGCCCTGGGCTCCGACATCCGCCTCGGTACAGAACGCAGTAAAACCGCCTTCCTGTTCACCCGCGTCGGCCTGGCCGGCTGCGACATGGGCGCTTGCGCCTTGCTGCCACGCGTGATCGGTCAGGGCCGCGCCGCCGAATTGCTGTACACCGGCCGTTCCATGTCCGGCACCGAAGGCGAGCGCTGGGGCTTCTTCAACAGCCTGCACGCTCCAGAGAACCTGCTGAACGCTGCGCAAGCTTTTGCACAAGGCCTGGCCAGCGGCCCGACCTTCGCACACGGCATGACCAAGAAAATGCTCCAGCAGGAATGGAATATGGGCGTCGACGAAGCCATCGAGGCGGAAGCACAGGCGCAAGCCATCTGCATGGCCACCAACGACTTCCACCGCGCGTATCACGCCTTTGTGGCAAAGCAGAAACCGGTCTTTGAGGGCGATTGAGATGGCGGACAAATCCTACCTGGGCTGGCCTTTCTTTGAGCAGCGCCACGCTGCACTGGAGCGCGAACTGGACGCGTGGGCCGCGCAAAACGTGCGTGACGCCCATGGCGATGGGCACGGCACCGAAGCCGTGGACGCACAATGCCGCAACCTCGTGCGCGCGCTGGGAGATGCCGGCTGGCTGCGCCACGCGATTGGGGGCACGGCCTACGGTGGCGCGCTCGACGCCATCGACACCCGCGCCATCTGCCTGATCCGCGAAACGCTGGCCCGCCACAACGGCCTGGCCGATTTCGCCTTTGCCATGCAAGGCCTGGGCTCGGGCGCCATCAGCCTGTTTGGCAGCGCCGAGAACAAGCAGGCCTATTTGCCGCGCGTCGCAAAGGGCGAGGCAATCGCCGCCTTCGCACTGTCCGAACCGCAAGCCGGGTCCGACGTCGCCGCCATGCAATGTGCCGCCGTGCGGGATGGCGAACACTACGTGCTCGATGGCGAAAAGACCTGGATCTCCAACGGCGGCATCGCCGACTTCTACGTCGTCTTCGCCCGCACTGGCGAGCAGCCTGGCGCGCGGGGCATCAGTGCCTTCATCGTCGACAAGGATACGCCAGGCTTCGAGGTCGCAGAACGCATCAGTGTCATCGCACCGCACCCGCTGGCGCGCCTGAAGTTCAGCAACTGCCGCATTCCCGCCAGCCAGCGCCTTGGCGATGCAGGGCAGGGCTTCAAGGTTGCCATGGCGACCCTGGACGTATTCCGCACCTCGGTCGCCGCCGCCTCGCTGGGTTTCGCGCGCCGGGCACTGGATGAAGCGCTGGCGCACGCGCAAAGCCGCAAGATGTTTGGCCAGACCCTGGCCGGCTTCCAGCTCACGCAAGCCAAGCTGGCACAGATGGCAACCGGTGTCGATTCTTCCGCCTTGCTGACCTACCGCGCCGCATGGCAGCGCGACCAGGGCCAGAAGGTCACGAAGGAGGCCGCCATGGCCAAGATGACCGCGACCGAAACCGCACAGCAGGTAATCGACGCCGCCGTGCAAATGTTCGGCGGCATGGGCGTGGTCAGCGAACATCCGGTCGAGCGCCTGTACCGCGAAATCCGCGCGCTGCGGATTTATGAAGGCGCCACCGAAGTACAACAATTGATCATCGCGCGCGAACTGCTGCGCGAAGGCTGAGGAGTCAGTATGCAAGTATTACAACCGCCGGGCTGGGCGCGTCCCCGCGGCTATTCCAACGGCATCGCAGCCACCGGTCGCATGGTCTTTGTGAGCGGCATGATCGGCTGGGACGCGAATTGCGAATTTCAAACAGATGATTTCGCAGGACAAGTTCGGCAGGCCATTGAAAACATCCTGGCAGTGCTGAAGGAAGTCGGAGGCGGACCGGAACACATTGCCCGCATGACCTGGTACGTGGTGGACAAGCACGAATACATGGGTGCCTATAAAGAGATCGGTGCCATCTACCGGGAGCTGATCGGCAAGCATTATCCAGCGATGACGGCAGTCGAAGTTGCCGGGCTGCTGGAGCCGCGTGCCAGGGTAGAGATTGAGGTGACGGCAGTCGTGCCCGCGTAGTTTTAACGAAGTGTTATAGTCCGGCCGTGGAGGTGCAATCCCATGGCCAAACTTTTCACGCGCCTGTTCGGCGCAATCTTTCTGCTAGTCCTGTCCACGGCGCAAGGTGCAACGCCGCTGTTGACGGATGCGGACATCGCCCAGCTATCAACCTGGCTGGGCAATGGACCGATCAGGCTGGAGCGCTTGTACAAGAAGCGTGACGGGCAAACCGCAGCGGATTTTCACGCGGCAGTTGACGGCAAAGGCCGTACCTTTACCGTGATGGAAGCCACTAATGAATTAGGGCAATTGTTCAAGGTGGGCGGCTACAACCCACAGAGCTGGGACTCGTCCGGCAAGTTCCACATTACGACCGAGGATGAGAAACGCACAGGTTTCCTGTTCAACCTGACATCGCGCCAGATGCATCGCCAGACCCCGCGTACCTATGCGCTCGACACGGTCGGCTCTTTCCAAACCTGGAACGATGCCAAGACCGGCCCGGTATTCGGCGCCGGCCACGACCTGTATGTGCCCTGGGACCTGACCAATGGCGGCTACTCGATCATGTATTCCTACATCGATCCCGAGCGCAGCAACTTCGATTCCAGCCTGCTCGATGGGCGCGATTACAAGTCGCCCAACGTCACGTATGGCGACATGGAAGTCTGGCGCGTGTTCGCCGTGCCGGAGGCTGCGACGTGGATGATGCTGTTGTCGGGCCTGTGCCTGATCGGTTTCATGCGGCGCTGGTCTGCAGCAGCGTCTTTCTGAAAATCTCCACCAGGGGCCGCAGGTTGATGCGGTGCCATGCCGCCCACAGCGGCGTGCGGTATGTGAACCAGGACAGGTCGCGCAGCACCACGCCTTTGGGTGCCTGGTAGCGCAGGCTGTGCTGGATCATTGTGAAACCCAATCCCGCTGCGACCAGGCCCAGTGCGGCCAGCGGCTCCGTCGCCTGCATCGTGATCTGCGGCGTAAAGCCGGCACGCGCGCAGGCAGCGACGAAGTTGTCGTGGCCGAGCGTACTCTCCTTGTGCAATACCCCAATCCATTTCTCGGCACCCAGGTCGGCCGGAGTGATGTTCAGCGCGGTCGCCAGTGGATGGCCTTCCGGGATGGCAACCAGCATCGTGTCGTTCAGTACCTGCGCGCTCTCCAGGTCCGGGTCGTCCGCTGCGGGCGGCTCGCAGACCAGGGCGATATCCAGGCTGCGCTGGCGCAAGCCCTCAAGCTGATCCGCGGAGTGGTAGTTATAGAGCGCGACGTGCACAGCGGGGCGGGTCGTGCGCAATTCGCGCAGGGCATTCGGCAGCACGCCTGAATGCATGGCGTTTTCCAGGTAACCGATGCACAGGCCGCCCTCGTCGCCGCGGCCCAGTCGTTTTGCCATCGATTCGAGGCGGTTGGCGTGCGTCAGGAAAGCCTTGGTCTCGGCCAGGAAGGTATGGCCGTCGCGGGTCAGGCGGATGCGTTGCTGGGAGCGCTCGAACAAGGTCAGTCCCAGCTTTTCCTCCAGCTGCGCGATCTGCCGGCTGAGCGGGGATTGCGAAATATGCAATCTTTCCGCTGCCCGGCCGACATTCTCTTCCTCTGCCACGGCGATGAAATATTGAAGTTGGCGTATATCGAGCATTTAAGACCTCCAGGGACTCAAGTATTGCACAATCCGTCTTGGACAGTCTTAACCATGCTGCCTAGACTTGGCTCTACCAACTAACCCACTCGAAGGAGTTCGTAGCATGAGTATCAAAGACAAGCTGATTGGCGCAAATCCCCTGGGCTTCGGCACCGCACCGCTGGGCAATATGTTCCGCAATATTCCGGAAGACGAAGCGGAAGCCACCGTCGACGCGGCCTGGGACAACGGCATCCGCTATTTCGACACCGCACCGTTTTACGGCGCCGGCTTGTCGGAAATGCGTCTTGGCAAAGCGCTGGCCAAGCGCAAGCGCAGCGACTTTGTCCTGTCCACCAAAGTAGGCCGCCTGGTTCTGGATGAAGTCGAAGACGCGGCCGCTCGCGACCTGGGCGAAAAAGGCGGCCTGTTCGTCCACGGCCGCCCGAACAGGATCGTCAACGACTACAGCGCCACCGCCACGCTGCGCTCGATCGAGGACAGCCTGAAACGCCTCGGCACGGATTACCTGGACATCGTCTATGTGCACGACGTGGCACAGGACTTCTACGGCGATGAATGGCTGGCCAAGTTTGAAGAAGCCCGCACCGGCGCTTTCCGCGTGCTGTCGCAATTGCGCGAGCAGGGCGTGATCAAGGCCTGGGGCCTGGGCGTCAACCGCGTCGAACCGATCGAACTGCTGCTGGATTTGCAGGAAACGCGTGCCGATGGTTTCCTGCTGGCGGGCCGCTATACGCTGCTTGACCATGAACGCGCGCTGCAACGCCTGATTCCATCGCTGCAAAAGCACAATGCCGACCTGGTGGTGGGCGGCCCTTACAGCTCGGGCGTGCTGGCTGGCGGCTCCACCTTCGAATACCAGAAGGCGCCGCCGGAAATCCTGGCGAAAGTGGAGCGCATCAAGGCGCTCGCGGCACGCCACGGCATCAGCGTCAAAGCCGCTGCACTGCAATTCGTGCTGGCCAATCCGGTCGTGGCTTCGGTCATCCCGGGCGCCAGCCGTCCCGAGCGCATCCTGGAAGACAAGGCTGCGCTGGCTGAAGTCATCCCCGCCGCGTTCTGGAAAGAGCTGCGCGAGCAGGGCCTGGTTTCGCTGAACGCACCACTGCCGGTATGAGGTCAATCATGGCAAACGCATCTGCAAACATCACGGTTCCCGCATCGGCGGACACCGTCTGGCGCCTGATCGGCGGCTTCGATTCGCTGCCGGACTGGCTGCCGTATATCCCGAAAAGTGAAGCCAGCGAAGGAGGGCGGGTTCGCACCCTCGCCAACCCTGCCGGCGAAGCAATCGTGGAGCGCCTGATGGCCTTTGACGAAGCGGGCCGCAGTTATACCTATGCGATCCTGTCGGCGCCGTTCCCCGTAAAAGGTTACAGCTCGACCCTGCGCGTGGTGGAGGCTGCCGAAGGCAAGGCACGTGTGGAATGGTCTGGGGAGTTCACGCCGGTTGGCGTCAGCAATGAAGAAGCCTCGGCCCTGTTCCGCGGCATTTACGAAGATGGCTTGAAGGCGCTGGCCAGCAGCTTCGAGGCTTGAAGCCATTTCCCGGATTGCCGGCGAATATAGTCCGGCAATCCGGCCCATAAGTCCGGGAATCGTCGCAAAGCCGCCTGGCATGGGGGAAGTTCCGTGGGAAGGTGCTGTGGCCCCCCCGACTGGAATCGAACCAGTATCCCACGCTTAGGAGGCATGTGCACTATCCATTGTGCTACGGGGAGGACGCAAAGCGAGCGCAATTATAGCTGACAGGCTGGCAACAGGTAAAATGCGCGTTTTCCCGTCACGATTTGCATTCCAATGGCTGTCATTTCCTTAACATCCGCACAACTGGCTTTTGGCCACCACGCCCTGCTGGACCACGCTGAATTTTCCCTGGAAACCGGGGAGCGGGTCGGCCTGATCGGGCGTAACGGCACCGGTAAATCCTCGCTGCTGAAGATTATTGCCGGCTTCCAGAAGCTCGACGACGGCCTGCTGGTCATGCAGCAGGGCCTGAAAGTCGTGTACGTGGAGCAGGAGCCGCAGTTCGAAGCCGGCCAGACCGTGTACGACGCGGTGGCATCCGGCCTGGGCGAGCTGCCGGCGCTGCTGAAGGAATACGACGAGCTGACCAGCCAGTTCGGCCAGGGCGACGACGACAAGCTGATGGAGCGCATGCACGATATCCAGCTCAAGCTCGATGCCGGCGATGCCTGGAACCTGAAGAACAAAGTGGAAACCGTGCTGGGCCGCCTGAACCTGAACGCGGACCTGGGCATCGAAACCCTGTCCGGCGGCACCAAGAAGCGCGTGGCACTGGCGCGCGCCCTGGTCGGCGCGCCGGACGTGCTGCTGCTGGACGAACCGACCAACCACCTGGACTTCAGTTCGATCCAGTGGCTGGAAGGCTTGCTGCGCGACTTCAAGGGCAGCATCCTGTTCGTCACCCACGACCGCTCCTTCCTGGACAACGTGGCGACCCGCATCATCGAACTCGATCGCGGCATCTTGCTGTCCTACCCGGGCAACTTCAGCGCCTACCAGACCCGCAAGCAGGAACAGCTGGCGATCGAGGAAGTGGAAAACGCCAAGTTCGACAAGGTGCTGGCGCAGGAGGAAGTATGGATCCGCAAAGGCGTGGAAGCGCGCCGTACCCGCAACGAAGGCCGTGTGCGGCGCCTGGAGCGCTTGCGCGAGCAGCGCGCCGCGCGTCGCGACACGCAAGGCCAGGTGCGCCTGGAAGTGGCGACCGGCGAGCGTTCCGGCAAGATCGTGGCGGAGCTGGAAAACGTCAACAAGGCCTACGGCGAGAAAGTCATCGTGCGCGACTTCAGCACCATCCTGATGCGCGGCGACAAGGTTGGCCTGATTGGTCCAAACGGCGCCGGCAAGACCACGCTGCTCAAGCTGATCCTCGGCGAAGAGCAGCAGGATAGCGGCACCATCAAGCAGGGGGCGCGCCTGCAGGTGGCATACTTCGACCAGATGCGCGCCCAATTGAATGACAACGCCACGTTGGCCGACACCATTTCGCCGGGCTCCGACTGGGTCGAGATCAATGGCCAGCGCAAGCACGTCATGAGCTACCTGGGCGACTTCCTGTTCGAGCCGCAACGCGCGCGTTCGCTGGTGAGCTCTCTGTCCGGTGGCGAGCGCAACCGCCTGCTGCTGGCGCGCCTGTTCGCCAAGCCGGCCAACGTGCTGGTGCTGGACGAACCGACCAACGACCTCGACATCGATACGCTGGAACTGCTGGAAGAATTGCTCGAGGATTACAGCGGCACCGTCTTCCTGGTCAGCCACGACCGCGCTTTCCTCGATAACGTCGTCACGCAAGTGATCGTTGCCGAAGGGCAGGGCAAGTGGAAAGAATATGTGGGCGGCTACAGCGATTGGGAACGCGTGCGCGACACCAGCGTCGCAGCGGCGCCTGTGGCGAAGAAGGTGGAAGCGAAGCCTGCTGCTGCGCCGGCGCCGGTGGCCGCACCCGTCGCCAAGGCGAAAAAACTCAGTTACAAGGAACAGCGCGAGCTTGAAGAATTGCCGCAACTCATTGCCAAACTGGAAGACGAACAGACCGCGCTGAACCTCACGCTGTCCGATCCGGACTTCTATAAGAAGACGCCGGCGGAAGCGAAGCGCCTCAACGAGCGCATCGCGCAGATTGAAGAAGAGCTGATGGCAGCGCTGGAACGTTGGGAAGCAATCGAATCCCGCAACAACGTTTGATGTAACTCAATCCACTGTTTGCACTTTCTCACTTTCGTGCGCTTGCGCACGATTGCCCGCTGTAATATCTGACAACCTTAATGCCGAGGCAGTATCGCTTCGGCATTTCCAACGGGAAGGCAGATATCGTGACTTTACAGCAGCCACCTAAGCGCATTTCCCAACAGCCGCAGGCAGCTGCGGCTGCCGCGCCTGTGCTCGCACTGCGCGCGAACAGCGGCGGCGCGATGCCGCGCGTACTGCCGTTTGCCACCTTCATTGTTTTCATCATCTTCGCCGACGTGCTTGAACGCTTCGGTGCGCACGCGAACACCATGCGCTGGCTGTATCCCGCCAAGATCGCTCTGGTGGCTGCCATGCTGCTCGCGTGGCGCAAACACTACCGGGAGTTACGCACCTTGCCCGCACGGCGCGATGCTTTTGTTGCGGTGGGCATCGGTGCCGGCGTCTTTGTGTTGTGGCTTGCACTCGATGCGGGCTGGATGCAGATCGGGACGTCGCGAGGCTTTGATGCTGCGGGCAGCGATGGCCGCATCGACTGGCCGCTGGTGGCTGTGCGCGCTGTCGGGGCGGCGCTGGTCGTGCCCTTGATGGAGGAACTGTTTTGGCGTTCGTTTTTGTTGCGCTGGCTTCAGCAGCGTGACTTCCTGTCACTGCCGCCGGCCCGTGTTGGCCTGCGTGCAGCGACGATTTCGGTTCTTTTGTTCGGTATCGAACATAACCTGTGGCTGGCCGGCATTGTTGCGGGCATCGCCTACACCTTGTTGTACATGCGCAGCGAAACGCTGTGGACTCCCATCCTGGGACATGCCGTCACGAACGGTTTGTTGGCTGCCTGGATCATAACGACCGGCAGCTGGACCTATTGGTAGTGTTAAATAAGGCTAAAAAATATGCGTATCCTGCCAACTCCTCTGGCGCTGGCCGCCGCCCTTGCGTGCTGTCCCGCGCAGGCCGACATCAGCGAGACCTTCAAGCCCTTCATCAGCGTGGGCCAGAGCTATGACGATAACCTGCTGCGCCTGCCCGATGGCACGCCCGACGGCATCCAGCGCTCGGACCGCGCCACGCAAGCCATTGCCGGCGTAGCGCTGGATCGGCCGATCGGCCGCCAGAAGCTGACCGGCCAGGCAAAAGTCTCGCGCGTGACTTTCGATCACTACGACCAGCTCGACTACAACGGCAAGGACTTCAGCCTGGACTGGGCATGGGTGGTCGGCAACCACTTCGACGGCAATATCGGCGGCAGCTACCAGCAAGTGCTGACGCCCTTCAACGATTTCCATTCGGAAGAGCGCAACCTGCGCACGCAACGCCGTGAATATGCCAACGGCGGCTGGCGCATGCATCCGAGTTGGCGCGTGTACACGGGTTTCCAGCGCGACCGCTTCGATTACGAACTGCCGGCGCAGAGTTTGAACAACCGCAAGGAGGACCGCAGCGAAGTCGGCATCGACTACCATGCTTCGAGCGGCAGCAGGGTGGGGCTGGTGGCGCGCCACATCAAAGGCAATTTCCTGAATCCGCGCCGCATTGGCACCACCTTCCTCGACCAGAACTACACGCAGGACGAGCTGAAGGCCAATGTCAACTGGCTGTACAGCGATATCACGCAACTGCAATTGCTGGCCGGCTACGCCAAGCGCAAGCACGATACCTTCACCGAGCGTGATACCAGCGGCCTCAACGGCCGTGCCACCTTGAACTGGCGCCCGCGCAGCAAGCTGCGCTTCACTGCCGAGACCTGGCGCGAGTTCGCGGCGGTGGAAAGCATCGTGGTCAACAACAGCGTCAACAAGGGCGCCAGCCTGAATGCGACCTGGGATATTTCGGCCAAGGTGCAGGCCAATGCCGGCATCAAGCGCGAGAAGCGGAAGTTCGAACGCATGCCCTACGTCACCTTCGATGGCGACCCGAGCGACACCACGCGCAGCACCAATGTCGGCGTGGTCTACCAGCCCTGGCGCAAGGTCCAGCTCAGCGTGAGCGGCTTCAAGGACCGCCGCACCGGCACGCCGCTGGCCGGCACCGGCAGCTACCGGGCCAAGGGCGTTTCATTCATGGCGACAGTGCAATTCTGATGACAAGGAGCGACGATGACGGTAAACGATATTCCCTTGGTCTCCTTTTTCCAGCGTGTGCTCGATCCGCTGATCATCATGGGGATGCTGTACGCCACGTCGATGGTGTACGGGGAGCCGTTTACCGGGTATTCGCTGGTGCTGATGGTGCTGGCCTTCTTCATTTCGTCGGCGGTGTACCAGCACGTTGACCCTTACCGCACCTGGCGCAGCGGCCGCATCACAGCGTATGCGCGCGATATCTTCATGGGCTGGATCGTCACTGCCGTGATCCTGGTCTTCCTCGGCAATGTCAGTGGACTGGCCTACCACTATGACGAAGCGGTGGTGTTCAGTTGGTTCCTTGCCACACCGTTTGCCTTGCTTATGAGCCACCTGGCGGCGCGCCATGTCGGTACCGACCCTGCCAAAGAGAGTGAAGTGCGCTCGGTGGTCATCGTCGGCGCCAATGAGGTGGGCACCAAGTTTGCCGGCACGGTGGAGCGCATGCCCAACCTTTTCCTCAGCGTGCGCGGCTTCTTCGACGACCGTACGGCAGACCGGCGCAAGTCCGGCCTGTCGCATCCCGTGCTGGGCAATATGGGGGAGGTTGCCAGCTTCGTACGCGACCACCACATCAAGATGATCTTCATCAGCCAGCCGATCTCGGCCCAGCCGCGCATCCGCAAGCTGCTCGATGAATTGCAGGACACCACGGCCTCCGTTTATTTCCTGCCCGATATTTATGTGTTCGACCTGATGCAGGCACGCTTCGACAGCGTCGGCGGCATGCCGGTGGTGGCGATCTGCGAGACGCCGTTTGTCGGTTTTGACGGCATCGTCAAGCGCGCCAGCGACGTGATCATCGGCAGTGCCATCCTGCTGGCGCTGACGCCGCTCATGCTGCTCATTGCGCTGGCAGTCTGGATCAGTTCTCCGGGACCGGTGATCTTCCGCCAGCGCCGCTACGGCCTGTATGGCGAGCAGATCATCGTCTACAAGTTCCGCTCGATGCGCGTGACGGAAGACGGGCCGGAGGTGCGGCAAGCCACCGCCCACGATTCGCGTATCACGAAGATCGGCGCCTTCCTGCGCCGCACCTCGCTGGACGAATTGCCGCAGTTTATCAATGTGCTGCAAGGATCAATGAGCATCGTCGGGCCGCGCCCGCATGCCGTTGCCCATAACGAACAATACCGCAAGCTCATCAAAGGCTATATGTTGCGCCACAAGGTCAAGCCGGGCATCACCGGCTGGGCCCAGGTCAACGGCCTGCGAGGCGAAACGGAGACCCTGGAAAAGATGGAAGCGCGTATCCGCTATGACCTGGACTACCTGCGCCACTGGTCGCTGTGGCTCGACCTGTGGATTATCTTGCGGACAGTCAAGGTGGTGCTGAACCGGCAAAACGCGTACTGAGTCAATCGTGCGCGCTCGTCGCGCTATTAGAATGAGTTGCAATAGTCGAGGGAGGATATTTTGAAGCACATCAACCCGAATATGGCTTTAGCGGGCATGCTGGTTGTGTTCGTTTCCGCCTGCAGCAGCAAGGCGGAACAGAAACCAGGCCAGGCCCTGGCCAGCGTCAACGGCGAGGAAATCACCGTGATGCAATTGAACGACGAACTGTCGCGCAGCAACGCTCCAGCCACGCAACAGGAAGCTGCACGCAAGCAGGCACTGGAGGCGTTGATCGACCGCCAGTTGCTGATCGGCGAAGCGGCGAAAGAGAAAGTCGACCGCGACCCGCGCGTGGTGCAGGCGATCGAAAGGGCGCGCTCCGTCATCCTGGCGCAAGCCTATATGCAGAAGCGCCTGGGCTCGCCAGCCAAGCCGACCGCGGCGGAAGTGGAAGCCTACTACAGCCAGAACCCGCAATTCTTCGCCCAGCGCAAGCATTTCGACATGCGTGAAATCGTACTGCCTACGCGCGAGGTGACCGATGAACTGAAAGCGGTCATGGACAAGACCCGTTCGCTTGACGATGTGGCTGCCTGGCTCGACCAGCACAAGGTCAAATACCAGAAAGCCCAGCTGAGCCGCAGCGGATCGGAGCTGCCGCCGGAACTGTCGGCCAAGCTGCTGGCGCTGGCCAAGGGGCAGCTGTTCATCGTCAGGGAAGGCGAGCGCAGCATGCTGGTCACCATCGCCGACATCCGTCCCGCGCCGGTGGAACTGGACGCGGCCAGGCCGCAGATCGAGCAATACCTGGTCGCCAAGAAAGGGAAGGAAGCAGCCGAGGAAGAGGTCAAGCGCCTGCGCGCCAGCGCCAAGATTGCGTATATCAACCAGCCCTCGCCGGTTGCCGACGCGGGCTCCCCGGCCACTGCCCTGGAGCGCGGCGTGGCTGGCCTGAAATAAACCTAGATCGAGGAGCAATCATGAAACGACTACTGATGTGGATGATGGCGATGGCTTTGGTACTGGGCGCAGGCTTGGCACAGGCGGCCGACCTGACCTTGGGCGCGGGCGATGTGATCAAGGCCTCCGTGTTCGGCAATCCCGACATGGCGACGGAAACCCGGGTCAGCGAATCGGGCAAGATCACTTTCCCTTTGCTGGGGGAAGTCAAGGTGAGCGGGATGACGGTGCAGCAGGCCGAGCGTGCGATTGGCGAGCAGCTGGTCAAAAAGGGCTACCTGAAAACAGCCCAGGTCAGCATCATCGTGTCGCAGATCCAGAGTGCGCAGGTATCGGTGCTGGGCATGGTGAACCGACCCGGCCGCTATCCGCTCGATGGCGGCAAGCGCGGTGTGATGGACATGCTGGCCCAGGCGGGTGGCTTCAATGCCGATGGCGGCGATACGGTGAGCGTGGTGCGTACCCGCGATGGCAAGACGACCAAGACCGTGATCGACGTGGTCGACATGGTGCGCAATGGGGCGCTGGACAAGGAGATCGAGCTCGGGCCCAACGATGTGATCTATGCCGAACGTTCGCCGCGCTTCTACATCTATGGCGAAGTGCAGCGCCCCGGTTCCTTCCGGCTGGAGCGCACCATGACGGTCAGCCAGGCGCTGGCGGTCGGCGGCGGCCTGACCCCGCGCGGCACTGAAAGCGGCATCAAGATCAAGCGCCGCAGCGGCGACGGGTCGGTGCAGGTGATCGCCGCCAAGAACGAGGACGTGGTGCAGACCGACGACGTCATCTACATCAAGGAAAGCTGGTTCTAAGGAGATGTTATGAATTTCGCCCAGTTCCTGCTGATCCTCCAGGCGCGCAAGAAGATCGTGCTGCTGACCTTGCTGGTCACCGTGGCTGCCACCCTTGTCGTCAGCCTGCTGCTGCCCAAGACGTATGAGGCGACCAGTTCGCTGGTGATGAATTACAAGGGCGTCGACCCGTTGACCGGCATGGCCTTGCCGGGGCAGCTGCTGCCCGGCTACATGGCAACGCAGATCGATATCATCAGCAGCAAGAATGTCGCGTTGCGTGTGGTGGACCAGCTCAAGCTGGCCGAAAGCCCCGCCGTCATTGCCCAGTTCAACGAATCCACCGGCGGCAAGGGCACGGTGCGCGACTGGCTGGCCGAGCTGCTGCAAAAGAAGCTGGATATCGTGCCGGCCAAGGAAAGCTCGGTGCTGAACGTGACCTTCAAGGCATCCGACCCGCAGTTTGCGGCGGCGGTGGCCAATGCCTTTGCCGACGAATACCAGAAGATCAATGTCCAGCTCAAGGTGGAGCCGATGAAAAAGGCCACCAGTTACTTCGATGCCCAGTTGAAGGTGTTGCGCGACAAGCTCGAAGTGGCGCAGGCCAAGCTGTCCAAGTACCAGCAGGAGCACGGCATCGTCAGCGTCGACAACCGGCTCGATGTTGAATCGATGCGCCTGAACGACCTGTCGGCGCAGCTGGTGGCGGCGCAGTCGCAGGCCATGGAAGCCAATTCGCGGCAGTCGGTGGCGCATGGCTCGGGCAGCGCTTCCCCGGACGTAACCGCCAGCCCGGTGGTGCAGAACCTGCGCGTCAACCTGGCGCAGCAGGAATCCAAGCTGGCCGAGATGGGGCAGCGCCTGGGCCGCAACCACCCGCAATACCAGAGCGCGGCAGCGGAAGTGGCGCGCTTGCGGGCGGGACTGAACGAGCAGACTGCCCTGGTCACCTCGTCGGTCAGCAACAACGCCAATGTCTTCGCCCAGCGCGAGGCAGCCTTGCGCACGGCACTGGCCGACCAGAAGACCAAGGTGCTGCAGCTGAACCGCCAGCGCGATGAGATGAATGTGCTGAACAAGGATGTCGAGAGCGCGCAGCGCGCCTTCGACAATGCTTCGCAGCGCTCGTCCCAGACCCGTATCGAAGGTGGTTCCGACCAGTCCGACGTGTCGGTGCTGAATCCTGCCGTGCCGCCGATCGAACCGGCGGGCCCGCGCGTAGTGCTCAACACCGTGCTGTCGCTGCTGCTGGGCGGCATGCTGGGCATCGGCATTGCCATGCTGTCTGAAATGTTCGATCGCCGCGTGCGGTCGGAAGCCGACCTGGCCGAGGTGGTGCACATTCCAGTGCTGGCCACGATCGACTGGAATCCGCCGCGCCAGCGCCGCTTCGGCCTGCCGCAGCTGCATGCGCCGCGCACGCTGCGGCTGAATTGAGGAGAAGCTGATGAACAGCCCATTGCATTTCAATCCCGCCTCGCCGCATGGCGTGGGCGATGCGACCATCGGCGCCCTGTTGCAGGAAGCGGGCAAGCTGACGCCCGAAAATACCGATGCCGTGCTGCGCATGCAGGAGGAAACCGGCATCCGCTTTGGCGAGGCGGCGCAGGCGCTGGGCATGGTCAGCGCGGCCGACATCCAGCAGGTGCTGGCGCGGCAATTCGACTACCCCTATATTCCGGCAGGGGACAAGGTCTTTTCTTCGCGCCTGGTGGCCGCGTACGACCCGTTCAGCCGCCAGGTGGAAAAGCTGCGCGCGGTGCGCGGCCAGCTGATGCTGCGCTGGTTTGGGCGCGGCCACCGGTCGCTGGCCATTGTCGGGGTCGAGCCGGGTTCGGGCACCAGCCTGTTTGCCGCCAACCTGGCGGTGGTGTTTTCGCAGCTCGGGCAGAACACGCTGCTGGTGGACGCCAACTTGCGCCAGCCTTCGCAGCACGAGATCTTCAACCTGCAGGGCAAGACCGGCCTGTCCGACATGCTGGCCGGGCGCGCCACGATGGCGGCGGTGACGCGCATCGATGCCTTCGAGTCGCTGGCCGTGCTGGGCGCCGGCACGCTGCCGCCCAATCCGGCCGAACTGCTGGCGCGCAAGGACTTCACCGGCCTCAATGCCCAGCTCGAGGCCTTGCACGATGTCGTGCTGTATGACACGTCGGACGTGCTGACCGCCCACGATTCGCTGCCGGTCATGGCGCGCGCACGTGGCGTGCTGCTGGTGGTGCACCGCAACGCCACCTCGCTCTACGATGTGGCGGCGCTCAGCGAGCAGGTGCGCTATGCCGGGGCCGAAGTGGTCGGTTCGGTGCTGCTGGAGTTCTGACGTGGAGCCGGGCCTGGCCATCCGCCCGCCAGCTGCGATGCGCGCAGCCTTGCGCGACGCGCTGCCCGACTGGCTGCCGGTCTTGCTCGGCATGCTGGTGCTGTACGTGCCTACCTTCTATCGCCTGTTCACCGGCTTGTGGGCCACCGAGGAACAGGCGCACGGGCCGATCATCCTGCTGCTGGCGCTGTGGCTGATGTACCGGCAGTGGCCGGCCATGCTGGAGCGCGCCGACGGCCAGCCTTCCGCCAGCGGCTGGCCGGTGCTGGGCGTCGGCCTGCTGGCCTATATCCTGGGCCGCTCGCAGGGCATCATCGCCTTCGAGATCGCTTCCTTCATCCTGCTGCTGGCCGCCGTGCTGATGCTCAAATGCGGCCACGGTGCGCTGCGCGTGCAATGGTTTGCCTTCTTCTTCATGGCCTTCATGGTGCCGCTGCCCGGCCCGCTGGTCGGCATGCTGACCATGCCAATGAAGATGGCCGTGTCCTGGGCCACGGAGCATCTGCTGTATGCGGCCGGCTACCCGATCGCGCGCAGCGGGGTGATCCTGCAGGTGGGGCAGTACCAGCTGCTGGTCGCCGACGCCTGCGCCGGCCTGCAGACCTTGCTCACGCTGGAAGCGCTCGGCCTGTTCTACCTGAACGTGGTGCGGCATTCCTCCGCTTTCCGCAACGTGGCGCTGGCCTTGCTGATCATCCCGATTTCCTTCACCGCCAACGTGATCCGCGTGATCACGCTGTCGCTGGTGACCTACTATCTCGGCGACGCGGCAGGGCAGGGTTTCCTGCACGGCTTTGCCGGCATGGTGCTCTTCATCACGGCGCTGCTGCTGATTATCGGCGTGGACGCCTTCCTGCAATGGTTTGTCCGGTGGCGTAACTCATGAAAAAATCAATGATGGTAAGCCTCGTGCTGGGCGCGCTGATGGTCTGCTCCGCCGCGGTGACGCGGGCGCTGACCCCGACCGCGCGCATGGCCGATGCGGCGGGGCGCTTCAGCCTGGAGCAGATGGTGCCGCGTGCGTTTGGCGAGTGGCAGGTCGATACGCGGGTGATGCCGCTGCAGGTCGATCCCGCCACCCAGGCCAAGCTGGACAAGATCTACAACCAGACGCTGGGCCGCACCTATGTCAACCGCAACGGCGAGCGCATCATGCTGTCGATCGCTTACGGCGGCGACCAGGGCGACAATATGGGCGTGCACAAGCCGGAGGTGTGCTATACCGCGCAAGGCTTTACCGTGCGCGACGGCCAGAAAAGCAGCCTGGAAACGAGTCTCGGCGGGCTGCCGGTGAAGCGCCTGTTTGCCATTGCCGGGGCGCGCCAGGAGCCGATCACCTACTGGATCACGGTCGGGCGCAAGGCCACCATGCCGGGTGTCGACCAGCGCCTGCAGGAATTGCGCTACGGCTTGAGCGGCACGGTACCGGACGGGATGCTGGTGCGCGTTTCCAGTATCGGCGCCGACACTGCCCCGGCCTACGCGCTGCATGACCAGTTTGTGCGCGCGCTGCTGGCGGCGCTGGACAAGCCGGCGCGCGAGCGCCTGGTCGGCGTGTTCGGCGAGTAAGGGGGCAATGATGCGCTTGCCACTGTTCCAGCGTGCCGCGGCCGCGGGCGCGGCTGCTGCGGCCACGAGCCCGCATGCCCTGGTCCGGCCCAACCGCGGGCTGCCGCTGCTGCTGCTGTTCCCCTTCCTGCTGCTGGCGGTCTTCGTCGGCGTGGTCGGCGGCCTGGATTCGCCGCCGCTGGTGGCCATCGTCGGCACGGCGGTGCTGTCGGTGCTGATGGTGTTCGTGCTGCCGCTGCACGGCATGTTCTGGTGCCTGTTCGTGCTGACCTTCCTGCTGCAAGGGTCGGCGGTCTACTTCCTGAAATTGCGGCCGGCTGCCTGGCTCGCCTTCGGCCTGGCGATCCTGTTCTTTTGCCGCGCGCTGCTCGACCTGGTGGTGCACAAGCGTGAGCACCAGGGTGTACGCAAGGGGGACGGTTCAACGGTTGAACTGGCGGCGCTGCTGTTCCTGGTGGCGTTCGTGATCAGCATGGTGTTCAACCGCGTGCCCAAGTCGCAGATTTTTTCGGCGGTAAAGGCGATGCTGCCGATGTTCTCGGTGCTGTTTGCCCTGTACTGGTTCCGCTGGAAAGAGAGCCATCTCGAGACCAGCTGGCGCATGATGTTCTGGGTGGTGCTGATCCAGGTGCCGGTGGTGCTGTACCAGCATTTCTTCGTCGCCACCGCCACCACCTTCGATGCGATTGTCGGCACCTTCGGCGGCACGCCCGGTTTTGGTGGCAACAGCGCCATCATGGTGCTCTTCACGGTGGTGGCGATGGGCTATGCCGCAGCGCGCTGGAACGCCGGCCAGATGTCGGGCAAGGCCATGTGGGCCTTCCAGGCAATCGGCTTCGCGATCATCCTGCTCGGCGAAGTGAAGGCGGCTTTCATCTGGCTGCCCCTGGTGCTGGCGTGGGTCCTGCGGCGGCGCATAGTGCGCAGCATCGGCGCCTTCATCGGATTCGCGGTGCTGATTGCGGCCTTCGTCGGCACCACCTATACGGTGTACGAAACCCTGTACTGGGGCAAGAAGGTGCAGTCGGCGCACAACGTGGCAGAAAAGCTGGACCGTGGCGGCGGCTATTTCTTCGACCCCAACAACGTCAACTACCGCACCGGTGAAATCAGCCGGGCCGCCTCGCTGGCGCTGTGGGCGCATGATCCGCTGGAAACGGTGCCGCGCCGCCTGGTCGGCTATGGCCCGGGCGCCAGCAAGCCCTCCGGCCTGCTCGGCGCAGGGGAGGTCGCCAAGCGCTACCAGCCGCTGCACCTGGACGCGACCGCGCTTGCCATCCTGCTTTGGGATGTGGGCCTATTGGGCGCTCTCGCTTACGGCTCCATGCTACTGTTTTCCCTGCTAGCTGCCTGGCGCTACACGCGCCGAAAACAAGGTAGCGTGGCCCAGCTCGCGCTGGCCGATACCTGCGTCGCAGCGATGCTGCTGTTCCTGATGATGCTGGTCTATAACCGCGCGCTGATGGATGAACCCACCGCCCAGCTACTCCTGATGATGTGCATGGGGACGATCGTCCAGTTGTGCCGTTTCGGCTCGTCCCAACGCTAGGGGATTGTGTCATTTCTGTGCGACATTGTTACAAAAATTTTGTCTCACAGAAACGAATTTGTGAAATGCGTGATGTAGACTTTCCTTGTTGTGCCGGATCAAGGTGCGGTTAACTTATTGATTCGCAAACGAAATTATCTGGAGAGTATCACATGAAATTCGTTAAATATTCCCTCTTGCCCTATGCAGTCTTCAGCGCGCTGGCCACTTTTACTACCGCAAGTCGCGCCGACTGGGCAATCTCCGCGAACATCGAAGCCGTGCGCCCGGCGCCGGACAAAATGCAATTGCAACCACAAAATCCCCCCGGCTTTTCCTGGTCGCGTTATCCGATTGCTACCTCGTCGACCTGGTACCTGGTGGTGATCCAGCCGCCCGGCACCGCCGCGCCCATCAAGTCGGTGGTGCCGCGCAACTGGTTGCTGCCCACCCATGCGTTCCCGACCGCCGGCATCTATACCTGGAAAGTGGCGCCATTCACGCGCACCCAGGCGATGAACGATGCCGACGCGGCGGCGCGTGCCAAGGCCAAGGCGGCCGGTTCCAACCTGGCCCAGATCGAGGCGGCGGCCGAGGCGGCGGTTGTGCCGCTGGCGGAAGCCGTGGCCAAGGACTGGTCGACCGTACGCAGTTTCACCATCGACAGCAGCGCCACCAAGTTTGAGGTGTACGACAATGCGACCTTGCGCGACAACGTGCTGCGGCATGGCCGTTCACGCATGCTGTCGCCGACTTTCGTGCCTTACCTGAAGTGGACCTCCGCCATGGTCACCGAGCGTGGCGACCAGGTACGACGCCTGATCGAGACCGTACAGTCGCGTTTGACCATGACGCCCGTCAAGGACACCGACTGGCCGCTGCTGAGCAGCGGCACCATGACCACCGCGCTGAGCAACCAGAACTCGGACATCCGCAACCGCATCAACCGCACTGCGCACCAGGTGGAGGCGGCGGCCCTGCTGTACCGCCTGAAGCAGGGCGAAGCGATCGCCACCGCCTACCTGAACGAAGCGATCAAGCGCGGCGATGAACTGGCGGCGCTGAGCCCGACCGGACCGACCAGCTATGCCAACCAGGACCAGGCCACCCGTACCATTGCGCTGTCGCTGTCGAAGGCGCTGGACATGCTCTGGAACAATCTCGATGCCACGCGCAAGGCCACCTGGCAATCGTCCATTGCCCGCCGCACCACCGATATCTACAACGACCTGTCGGGCAGCAATGGCCGCATGGACCAATACCCCTATGACGCCCACGGCGGCAATACCCTGGGCTTCCTGGCGCTGATCGCGGCACTCAACCTGGGCGACGTGCCGGCGGCGCAGACCTGGTTCGACTTCGCCGTGCGCACTTATGTGCACCAGGTCTACACCTGGAGCGGCCCGGAAGGCGGCTATGCCAACGGCACGGCGTATGGGCAGGCGGCGGCGGACTTCTCGGTGCAGATCTGGGACCCGCTGAGCCAGGCCCTGGGCGTGTCGATCTACCGCAAGCCATGGTCGGACGGCTTCCTGCGCTTCATGGCGCACTTCGTCCCGCCTGGCACGCCGAACCATGTGTTTGGCGATGGACATGAGGACGTGCCGAATACCTACCTGCTGAAAGCGTTCGCCTCGCGCTTCAACACGCCGGCCGCCAAGTGGTACTACAACAGCATGGCCGGGGTGGAGGATCCGCTGACCCTGCTGCAGGCGCCATCGCCGCTGCCGGTCACCACGGTGACGACGGCCGTGCCGCCGCCAAACGGCGCGTTCTACCCGAGCGTGGGCTGGGCCGCCATGCACAGTTCGATGGCGGACATGAAACGCACCTCGCTGTATTTCAAGTCCAGCCCGTACGGTTCGTATAACCACAGCCACGGCGACCAGAATTCGATCGTGCTGAACAGTGGCGGCAAGCGGCTGCTGATCGAGGCCGGCTATTACGACTGGTATGGTTCGCCGTTGTGGAGCAGCTGGTACCGCGCCACCAAGTCGCATAATGCGGTCACTTACGACAATGGCGTCGGCCAGCGCATCGAAGGCAATACGGTCAACCTGGCCCGCAATGGCAAGATCACTGGCTTCTCGACCACCGCTGCCATGGACTATGTGGAAGGCGATGCCACGCCCGCTTTTGAAGGCGCCCTGTCGCTCAACCGCCGCAAGGTCTGGTATTTCCGCAGCCAGGATGCGGCCGTGGTAATGGATACGCTGACCGCGCCGGTTGCCCATACCTGGGAATGGAATTTCCATGCGGCGGTGCCGATCACGGTCAACGCGGACGGCACGGCAACCATTGTCAATGGCGACCGCTCGCTGTGCGTCACCTCGCTGACGCCGGGGGCGACCCTGGTCAAGCGCGATGGGCCGGCACCGCGCACCGGCATCGAGGAGCATGCCGCCTTCACGCGTCCGTCCGCGCTCAAAGGCGAATTCGTGGTGTTGCTCGATGTGGGCTGCAAGAAACCGGCAGTCAAGCTGACCACGAGTACGACCAGCCGCGTGCTGACGGTGGGCAGCCAGACCATCACGCTGCCGCTGCCTTGAGCCGCCCGGGGGACTGAGCCATGCTATGACAGCACCATACTCGGGCCCCCAAACGCGGCGTAATATCGCCGCCTTCCTGGTAGGCAAAGTGCCTACCGCCGTGCTGACAGCCAGTGTGCTTGGGCTGTCGGCACGGGTCCTGCCGGCTGCCGAATTCGGCCACTACGTGGTTGGCATGGCGCTGGTGGAACTCATCCTTGGCCTGTCGAGCTTTGGCCTCGATTGGGTGCTCTTGCGTTTCCTTCCCGAATACCGCCTGCGTGGCAGCCGGCATGCGCTGGTGCGCCTGGTCGCGGCCGTTGCCACTTGCCGTATGCTGGTGCTGACCCTTGTTGCAGGCGGGCTGCTGCTGGCGCGCGGCGCAGGCTGGCTGCCGGCCAGTTTTCCGCCGGCGCTGGCTGGCGTGGTGGCGGTCCTGCTGGTGGTGGAAGGCGTGATGCGCATCTTGCGCGACAACACGCTGGAGGCGCTGGCCCTGCAGACCCGCATGCAGATCGTGACGGTGCTGCGCGGCACTGTGATTGCCTGCGCCTTGCTGGCCATGGGCAGCGGCACGGCGCACGCCCTGCTGCTGGCAGAATTGGGCGCCAGCGTGGGAGCGCTGCTGCTGGCGGCGGGCTTCCTTGCTCACGCGGTGCGCGGCTTGCCGGTGCAGGCGCGTGAAGGATGGCAGCCGCCGAGCCGGGCACAAATGCGCGCCGTGGCGCTGCAAAACTATGCCAGCGGCATCGTCGAATACCTGTATTCACCGTCCTGCCTGATCCTGCTGCTGGCGCGCAGCCAGGCGGCGGAAGCCATGGCGGGACTGGGATTCGTGCTGCGCTTGACGGATATCATCCGCAACTACATGCCGGGCATGGTAATTTTCTCGGTAGTGCGCTCGCGCATGATTGGCGCCTACGCAGGCAATCGCGACTACGGCGAATTGCAGCGCTGGGCGCACTTCGTCTTCAAGGTCAGTGCATTGAGCCTGCTGCCGGTGCTGGCCGTCGCGGCGGTGTATGGCGACCTGGTGCTGCAGCTGGCCAGCGGGGGGCGTTTTGGCGAATACCGCCTGCTGTTCGCGGTCCTGTGCGGCTGGCTGGCATTGCGCCTGCATCGCCTGATCCTCAATGTCGTGTGCAATGCGGTTGGCTTGATGGGCATGTGGGCGCTGGCTTCGCTGTGCTCCTTGCTGGTGTTGCCTTTGCTGGCCTGGCAGGGATCCACACTGCTTGGCCTGTGGCTGGTGCCGGCGGCCTTGCTGGGCAATGAACTGGTCGTGAACGGGCTGGTAGTGGCGGGCATGCGGCGGCGCGGCTTTGCCTGGCCGCTGGGCCTGCGCTGGTGGGCGCGTGCACTGTTGGCCATTGGTGCCGCAGCTGGCGTGGCCTGGCTGTTGCCGGGGCAGGGCGTGCTGGCAGCAGGGCTGGGAACCCTGCTGCTGTGCGCCGTTTTTGCTGTAGCGCTGTTATTGTCGGGTGCGATTGATGAGAAAGACCGGCAGCTTATCAATCGAGTGCTGGGACGCCAACTACTGCGCGAGGCTGTATGAAAGTACTTGCTATCTATCCCGGATTGAATCCCACCTTCGATGAGGTGGCGTACGTGTTGCCGCCGCTGGTTGCGAAAGGCGTGGCGGTGCAGGTGGTGACGTCGCGCGTGTCGGCGCTGAAAAGTTCGGAGCCGGGCGAGGCCTACGAAAATTTCCAGGGCGTCCCAATCCACCGCATCTTTCCCAGCCTGCGTGCGCTGTCGCACGAAGCGGGGCGTTACCTGTCGCAGGTGCGTGAAATCGCGGACGCTTTCCAGCCCGACGTGCTGCTGGTGAATTCCTTCCACACCTTGCCGCTGCTGGAGCTGTTGCGGCCGCTGTACCCGGTGCCTGTGCTGCTGCGGGTGGAGTCGGCCGATCCGGTGCAATTGCTGCGGCGGCGCTATTACGGCGGCGTGCCTGCGTTGGGGCGCGTTGCAGGGCGCATGCGCTGGTGGCAGGTGTGCGGGCAGGTCGATGCACTGATGAGCAACGATCCTGCGGACTTGCCGCAGCTGGCGACCCTCGGCCTGCGCGGGCGGCGTGCCTATTACGCGGCGCATTGCGCGCAACGGCCGGCGGACTGGCGGCCGGCGCGCGAACGGCGCCAGGGCGAAATGATCTATGTCGGCTCGCTGATCCGCCACAAGAACTGCGAGCGCTGGCTGGAGACGGTGCCGGCCATCCTGGAGCACACGCCAGTCGAGCGCTTCGTGGTGATTGGCCGCGGGCCGTATGCGCATGTCGTGAAGACACTGCAGGAGCGGTTTGGCGACCGGATCGAACATGTGCAAGGGGTGACGCGCATCGAAGCACTGCATCGCCTGTCGTCGGCATGGTTTGCTTACACGGAGAGTCATTCCGGCTGGGGCTTCCTGTGCGATTCCTGGTCGACGCGCACCCCGGTGCTGTGCCCGCAATCGACCTTCAGCATTGTCCCCGGCTGGACCGGCATGATGCCGCAGGACGTGCCGGCCATGGTGGCCACCATCAATCGCCTGTATGACGATGCCGAGTATTACAGCACGCTGCAGGATGGCGGCGCGTTGCGTTACGCCTCGGAGCATACGGCGGACGTGGTCAGCCGCCAGTACCTGCAGATCCTGCGCGAGGTGGTAGCCGAGGGGAGGCGCCCATGATCCATGTGCTGCTGTCGCAGGCGGGCGGCTACCGCGACATCACCGAATACCTGCGCGAGCGCGGTGCCCGTGTGACGGTGATCGGCCCGGACGCCCAGGGCATGCGCGGCAAGGCGGCCATCGTGCTGGCCATGCTGTCGCCGCGCCTGCTGCGCTGCTTTGGCCTGTGGACGCGGGCCGACCGCCTGCTGGTCGTCGGCTGGCAGGCCTTGCCGTTGCTGGCGCTGATCAAGGCGCATTTGCTGCCGCGGCCGGAGCGCGTGCTGGTGATGGGCTGCTTCGTGCATGGCCAGCGGGCGCGCCGCATGGCCGACCGGCTGCTGCGCGCCTTGCGCGTGCCGGGGCTGGGCTTCATCGCCTTCTCGCCGGGCGAAGCGCGCAACCTGGTGCAGAACGCCGGCATGGCGCCGCAGGATGTGCACTGCCATTTGTGGCGGCAAGAGCTGGACGGCCGGGCCGCGCAGCAGGATGACGATGGCAGTATTTTCGCCGGCGGCTTTTCCAACCGCGATTACGACCTGTTGTTGGACGCGGCCGAACCGCTGCCGGCGCCGCTGGTGATTGTCGCTTCGCAGCGCAACCAGATCCGCCAGCCGGAGCGCAGCAGCACGCGCATCCTGCGCGACTTGCCGGAGGCCGAATTCGAAGGCTTGCTGGCGCGCAGCAGCGTGGTGGCGATGCCGCTGCGCGGCCTCGGCGAAGCTTGCGGGCAAAGCGTGTTGCTGCGCGTGCTCAGGCACGGAAAACCGCTGGTGGCGACCCGCCACGAATCGATCGAAGCTTACCTGGGTGAGGACTATCCGGGCTTCGTCCCGCATGACGACGTGCAGGCGATGCGCCAGGCGCTGGCGCGGGTGCTGGAACAGCCGGCACAGCGCGAGGAACTTGCGCAGCGTGTACGCCAGGCGGCGGGCAAGCTGGAACGGCGCGGCGAACCGGGCGCTGAAATCGAGCAGTTCTTGCTAGGATGAAGCATGGCTCGCCCAGTACGCATCTTGCAGCTCGTGCCGGAACCGTTGCCGACTTTTCGCGCCGACGTGGCGACCCTTTTTGGAAAATACCTGCCGCGCCATGGCGTGCAATGCCACCTGGTTGGCAAAGGCAGTGCGGCGCCAGCTGACACGCAAGGCTTCGCCTCTTCACGGCGGGCACGAGCCGGTGCGCGCTGGAAAGCTGAACTTTCTTTTCTCTGGCTGTGCCTGCGCGCCTTGCTCGGCGCTAACCGCCGCCGCTACGACGCGGTGCAAGTGCGCGACATGGTCAGTATTGGCTTGCTGGCCTTCCTGGTGGCGCGCATGAAGGGATTGCCGATGATGTATTGGCTGTCATACCTGATGAGCGAAGGGCGCATTGAACGGGCCCGTGACGAGCTGGCGCGCTCGCGAGGCCAGCCCGGCTGGCGCGGCCTGCGCGCGCGGCTGGTGCTTGCCAAGGGCCTTGCCGAACGCTGGCTGCTGTACCGCGTGCTGCTGCCGCGCGCCGATCACGTGTTTGTGCAAAGCGAGGCGATGGCGAGCCTGGTGGCGCGGCATGGCGTACCGGCCGGCCGCATCAGCGCAGTGCCCATGGGGGTCGACATGGAAACGCTGGCGGGGCCCGCATGGCGGCCGGCTGCGCGTTCCTGGCCGGGTTGGGAAGGGCGGCCGGTGTTGGCCTACCTCGGCACGCTGGACCGGGCGCGCTGCCTGGAGCGCGTGCTCGATGCGCTGGTGCTGGTGCGGCGCGAACTGCCGGATGCGCGCCTGCTGCTGATCGGCAGTTCGCCGCAGCAGGGCGATGTCGTGCAATTGCTGGCCGCTGCCGTGGAGAGGGGTTTGGAAGGCGCAGTGCAGGTGACCGGCTGGCTGCCGCCCGCGCAAGCCTGGGAATACCTGCTTGGTGCGCAGGCGGCCATATCGTACGTGCCGCGCGGCGCGCTGTACGACGTCAGCTCGCCGACCAAGCTGCTGGAATACCTGGCCCTTGGCATGCCTTGCGTCGGCAACGACATTCCGGACCAGGAAGCCGTGCTGGCGGCGAGCGGCGCGGGCTGGCTGGCCGCCAGCACGCCGCAGGCGATGGCGGAAGCCCTGCTGGCGATCCTGCGCGACCCGCAGGCGGCGCGCGAGCGCGCGGCGGCCGGCCCGGCGTATATCGAAGCGGCGCGCAGCTACCGTGTGCTGGGCGAAGCGGTGGCGCAACGCTATCAGAACCTGGTGGGAGGCGATCATGCTGGCCGAATTGCGTAAGGAATTCTTGTATGGCGGCCGCGCGCTGGTGCGCGACAATGCGCTGAGCCAGCGGTTGGTGCAGCGCTTGCGGCGCAATGAGCTGATGGATGACTATGCGCTGAAGGTCCTGGGGGACCGGCTGCTGCACCGCAGCCTGCAGGCGGCCATCGACAAACTGCCGTATTACGCGCACATCACGCGGGACTTCACCCCGGTCGAGGCGCGGCAGGCGTTGCGCGAGCTGTTCCCGATTGTCGACAAGTCGACCCTGCTGGAGCATCCACTGGCGCTGTATCCAAACGGCGGCAGCAAGCGCCCCTGGCAGGCGGTGGGCAAGACCAGCGGGACGACGGGAACGCCGCTGGTGGTCATTCGCAGCCTGCAATCGGTGCAGATGGAGCAGGCTTTCATCAAGCGCCACTGGATGTGGGGCGGCTATGTCGACGGCATGCCGCGCGCCACGCTGCGCGGGGACATGGTGGCCGGCCTGGACCAGCAGCGCCCGCCGTTCTGGTTCGAGAACCGCTACAACCGCCAACTGCTGCTGTCCTCGCGCCACCTGACCGACCAGTGCATCGAGCCCATCATCGACAAGTTGCGCGAGTACGCGCCGGCCATGATGCAGGCTTACCCGTCGACGGCCTACACGCTGGCGCAGCACCTGGAGCGGCGTGGCATGTCATTGACCGTGCCCTTCCTGTTCACGGCGTCGGAGCCGCTGTACCCGCACCAGCAGGAGCTGATCCGCGAGCGCCTGGCGGTCAGGATCATGGACATGTACGGCATGGCGGAACGGGTGGCCTTCGCGACGCAATGCGAGTACGGCTCGATGCACATCAATCCGGACTACTCGCACGTCGAGATCCTCGACGACCATGGCGAACCGACCGACGGCTACGGCCATGTGGTGGGCACCACCCTGCATAACCTGGCGATGCCGCTGGTGCGCTATCGCCTGAGCGACCGCACGCGCTGGAAGCATGGGCATTGCCTGTGCGGGCGGCCGTTCCCGATGATCGAGCCGGTGACCGGCAAGCTGGAAGACCGCATCACGGGCGGCGACGGTTCTGAAGTCAGTCCCTCCGTGCTGACCTTTGCCTTCAAGGGTGTCGAGAACGTGCGCAAGTCGCAGGTGGCGCAGGTCGGGCCAGGCGTGTGGGAGTTGCGGCTGGTGCCGGACGCGCGCTTCTCGCAGGCGGACCAGGACAAGCTGCTGCACAACATCCGCCATCTGGTTGACGCGACCGTACAGGTCAAGGTCGTGCTGCGCGACGACTTGCCGAATACCGCGGCGGGAAAATTCCGCTGGGTCGTCAATGAATGGCAGGACGGGCGCCGCGCATGAAAACCATTGTGATGCTGGGTACAGGGATGGACACCATGGGCGGCATCGCCTCCGTGGTCAGGGTGTATGAGCAGGCGGGCATGCTGCAGCGCTTTGACGTGCGCTACCTCGCCACACATTGCGATGGCAGCCGCTGGCGCAAGCTGCGTGTCATGCTGGCCGCTTACGCCACCTTTGCCGGCATGCTGCTGCGCGGCCGGATCGGGCTGGTGCACGTGCACGTCGCGTCGCGAGCGAGCTTCTGGCGCAAGTCGGGCTTTTTCCTGCTGGCTTTTGCAGCGCGCGTGCCGGCGATCCTGCACCTGCATGGGGCGGAGTTTGCGCTCTTCTATGGCGAAGAGTGCGGCCGCTGGCGCAAGCGTTTCGTGCGCTTCATTTTCGACCGCAGCGCGCGTGTGGTGGTGCTGTCGGAAGCCTGGCGATGCTGGGTGGAAGGCATGTCGCGCAACCCGCATGTCGAAGCAATCTACAACCCGGTATTGCTGCCGGCCGCCAGTTCATGGGAGCAGCGGCGGCGCGGTGCGGTACTGTCGCTGGGGCGCCTGGGCCGGCGCAAGGGCAGTTACGACTTGCTGCAAGCGGCGGCGCGCGTGGCGCCGCAGGTGTCGGCGCTGGAGTTGCGGCTGGGCGGCGATGGCGAACTGGATGCGGTGCGCGAGCGCGCGGCGCAGTTGGGCATTGCCAGCCAGCTCAACCTGCTCGGCTGGGTCGGCGCGGAAAGCCGCCAGCAGCAACTGGCGCTGGCTTCCCTGTACGCGCTGCCTTCGTATAACGAGGGCTTGCCAATGAGCGTGCTGGAAGCGATGGCGGCAGGCTTGCCCGTGCTGGCGACACCGGTCGGCGGGATTCCGGAAGCGGTTGCCGATGGCGTCGAAGGTTTTCTCGTTGCGCCCGGCGATGTCGATGCGCTGGCGGCGCGGCTGGCGCAACTGCTGGAAGACGATGCGCTGGCACGGCGCATGGGGGCGGCAGCGCGGCGCAAGGTGGAGTCCACCTTCAGCAGCGATGCCGTATTGCCGCGGGTCGAGCGGCTGTATCGCGAATTGGGATTTTTGCCGCAATGACTGCACTAGCCTGGAAAATCAATCGCCTCAAACTGATGGGGCCTGCCGAAGTGGCCTGGCGCGTACACCAGCTCGCGCGACGCAAAGCGGCCGCGATGGGGCTGGGGCTGGCCAGCTATCCGCCAGTGCCGGCGCTGGATCGCTTTGGGGCGGCATTCCTCGCCGCGCCGGCGCAGGTGGATGCCGCGGCGCTTTGCCGGGCAGCGGATGCGCTGCTGGCCGGGCGCTGGAACGTGTTTGCGCTGGAGGGCGCGCCCTTGGGTTTTCCGCCGCAGTGGAATCGCGATCCGCGCACAGGCACCATGGCGCCGATGGCGCCGGGGCCTTCGATCGATTACCGCGATGCCTCGGTGGTGGGGGATATCAAATACCTGTGGGAGCCGAGCCGCCATCTTGAACTGGTTACGCTGGCGCAGGCCTGGCGCTGCACCGGTGACCGCAAATACCGTGACGGCGCGCGCGCGCTGCTGGTTTCATGGCTTGACCAGTGTCCCTATCCGCAAGGCGTGCACTGGGCCAGTTCGCTGGAACTCGGCGTGCGGCTGTTGAACTGGGCCGCTGCCTGGCAGCTGCTGGCAGGCAGCCTCGACGACGACTGGCGCCACCGCTGGCTCAATGCGGTGTACAAGCATTGCCACTTCATCAGCCATCACCTGTCCCGCCATTCATCGGCCAACAATCACTTGCTCGGCGAGTACATGGGTTTGTATATCGCCAGCCTGCAATGGCCGTGCTGGCCGGAGAGTGTGCGCTGGCGCGCCATGGCGCAGCGCGGCCTGGTCGAGCAGGGCTTGCAGCAGAACTGGGACGATGGCGTCAACAAGGAGCAGGCCGTCTATTATCACCATGAGGTGATGGACATGATGCTGCTATGCCAGCTTGCCGCGCAGGCCAACGGCGGCAGTTTTCCGCCCGAGTGGCTGGCACGCCTGGAGCGCATGGCGGAATTCCTCGCCGCGCTGATGGACGTTGGCGGCAACGTACCAATGATCGGCGACGCGGACGATGCGCGCATGCTGCACCTCGATGCGTCGGCTGCGCCGCCATATCGCTCCTTGCTGGCGAGCGCCGCGCTGCTGTTCAGGCGCCCTGATTTCAAGGCCAAGGCGGGCGGCCTGGATGAGCGCAATCGCTGGCTGTTTGCCGATGCCGAGTCGCGCTGGGCCGCTTTGCCGCAGCAAACGCCGGGCGTGCAGGAGACGCCGCGCACCGCTTTCCCGCAGGGCGGCTACTACCTGCTTGGAAAAGATTTCGGCACGCCGCGGGAAGTACGCATCGTGGTCGATTGCGGGCCGCTAGGCTATCTCTCGCTGGCAGCGCACGGGCATGCCGATGCGCTGGCCTTCACCTTGTCGATGGGCGGGCAGGAGATGCTGGTCGATCCCGGTACCTACGCCTATCACACGCATCGCCAGTGGCGCGACTACTTCCGCAGCACTGCCGCGCATAACACGGTGCAAGTGGATGGGCTGGACCAGTCGGAGATCGGCGGCAACTTCATGTGGCTGCGCAAGGCCCGCTCGTTTGTGTTGTCGCACGACGCGGCTCATTTCTTTGAGGGAAAACAAGACGGCTATATGCGCTTGCGCGATCCTGTCATGCATCGCCGCGTCATCCGTTTCGATTCCAAACGGAACGCGGTAATTGTCGAAGATACCCTAGAATGTTTTGGCGAGCACGAGGTAGCCCTGCACTGGCATTTTGCAGAAGGCTGCCATGCCGAAACGGATGGGCAAGCTTTGCATATCGCCAGGCGCGATAAGGGTTTGCACATGTCATGCAATTTCGGGAAAGGGCCGCAACTCCATTGCGCCAGCACGGCGCCAATCGCGGGATGGATCTCGCGCAGCTTTGACAATAAAGCCGGCATCACGACAGCAGCGTGGCGCGGAACGATACGCGGCACCAGCACGATCGTGACCGAAATTACCTTACTGGAAGGAGCGTCATCGTGAAGATCAGTATCTTTGGCATGGGCTACGTAGGTGCAGTTTCGGCAGGTTGCCTGGCAACAGAGGGGCATACGGTGATCGGGGTCGATCCGAACCGCACCAAGGTTGGACTGATCAACGAAGGGCGCACGCCGATTATCGAGAAAGATATCGGCGAAATGATTGCGGCGGCGGTGCGCGATGGCCGGCTGCGCGCCACCGACAATGTGCGCGATGCGGTGATGGCGAGCGAGATCTCGCTGGTGTGCGTCGGCACGCCATCGCAATTGAACGGCAATCTTGACCTGAGCGCGGTGCGCAAGGTGTGCGAGCAGATCGGCCATGCCTTGCGGGAGAAGGAGAGCTTCCACGTGGTGGTGGCGCGCAGCACCATGCTGCCGGGTTCCATGCGGTCGCTGGTGATTCCGACGCTGGAGGAGGCGTCCGGAAAACGTGCCGGCATCGACTTCGGGGTGTGCAGCAATCCGGAATTCCTGCGCGAAGGCACGGCGGTGCATGACTACCACAATCCACCGAAGACGGTGATTGGCGAGACCGATGAGCGCTCCGGTGAACTGCTGCTGCAGCTGTACGCAGGCATGGATGCGCCGGTGGTGCGCACCGACGTTGAAACGGCGGAAATGGTGAAGTACACCGACAATACCTGGCATGCGCTGAAAGTCGATTTCGCCAATGAGATCGGCAATATCTGCAAGGCGGTCGGCATCGACGGCCATGAAGTGATGGAGATCTTCTGCAAGGACACCAAGCTCAATCTCTCGCCTTACTACATGAAGCCCGGCTTTGCCTTCGGCGGCTCCTGCCTGCCCAAGGACGTGCGCGCGCTGATCTACAAGGCGCGCCAGCTTGACCTGGAACTGCCGCTGCTGAACGCCATCCTGCCGTCCAACCACAAGCAGGTGGAAAAAGGCCTGAAGATGGTGATGGAAAAGCCGGGCAAGAAAGTCGGCATCCTTGGCTTTTCCTTCAAGGCAGGCACCGACGACTTGCGCGAGTCGCCGCTGGTCGATGTGATCGAGCACCTGATCGGCAAGGGCTACGACCTGCGCCTGTACGACAAGAACGTGAAGCTGGCGGCGCTGACCGGCGCCAACCAGGACTACATCATGAATATCATTCCCCACATCTCGCGGCTGATGGTCGACTCGATGGATGCGGTGCTTGCTTTTGCGGACACGGTGGTGATCGGCAACGGCGCACCGGAGTTCCATTCCGTGCCCGACCGGCTGCGGCCAGGACAGCACCTGGTGGACCTGGTGCGTGTCTCCGGCAAGCAGAGCGAAGGGGCATACGATGGCATCTGCTGGTAACCGCGCCGGGCAGCGCCGTGTCCTCATCATTGTCGAGAACCTGCCATCGCCCTTCGACCGGCGCGTGTGGCAGGAGGCGACGACCCTGCACGCCAATGGCTATCAGGTAGCGATCATCTGCCCGACAGGCAAGGGCTATGAGGCGCGCTACGAGGAACTGGATGGCATCCACATCTACCGCTACAAGCTGCCGATGGAGGCGGAGGGAGCGCTGGGTTATGCCATCGAGTATTCGGCGGCGCTGTTCCATAGTTCGCGCCTGGCGTGGAAGGTGCTGTTCCGGCACGGCTTCGATGTGATCCACGCCTGCAATCCGCCCGACCTGCTGTTTCTGGTTGGCGGCTTTTTCAAATTCGTGCTGGGCAAACGCTTCCTGTTCGACCACCACGACATCAATCCTGAGCTGTATGAAGCCAAGTTCGGGCGGCGCGACTTCTTTTACAAGCTGATGGTATGGCTGGAGCGCCTCTCGTTCCGTACCGCCGACGTGTCGATCGCCACCAACGATTCGTACAAGCGCATTGCGATCGGGCGCGGCGGCATGGACCCGGACAAAGTGTATGTGGTGCGCAGTGGCCCGAAGCTGGACCGGCTGCGTGTGCTGCCGCCAGTGGAGGCGCTGAAGCAAGGCAGGCGCTTCCTGGTCGGCTATGTCGGCGTGATGGGCGCGCAGGAGGGTATCGACCTGCTGCTGCAAAGCGTGCGAGTCCTGGTGCATGAGATGGGGCGGCGCGACGTGCATTTCGGCCTGGTGGGCGGCGGCACTTCGCTGGAAGAAATGAAGGCCATGGCGCGCGCACTGGGCGTGGCGGATTACGTGACGTTTACCGGTCGCGTGCCCGACCAGCAGTTGCTGGAAATGCTGAACACGGCCGATGTGTGCGTGAACCCCGATGTGGCAAACGAAATGAACGACAAGTCCACCATGAACAAGATCATGGAGTACATGGCGCTGGGCAAGCCGATCGTGCAGTTCGACCTGACGGAAGGCCGGGTCTCGGCGCAGGAGGCTTCGCTGTACGCGGTCAAAAACGATCCGGTCGACATGGCTGTAAAAATTGTGGAATTGCTGGACGATCCGGAGCGGCGCGCCCGCATGGGTACCTATGGGCGCAACCGTGTGGTCAATGAGCTCGAATGGGAGTACGAGGCGCCCAAGCTGCTGGCAGCGTATGAACGCCTGTACTCGGCCCCCGAGCTGGTTTTAGAAAAGGACAACCCATGAAAGCGATGATACTGGCGGCCGGCAAGGGCACGCGGGTGCGCCCTTTGACTTATGAGCTGCCCAAGCCGATGATCCCCATCCTCGGCAAGCCCGTGATGGCCTACCTGGTCGAGCATTTGCAGCGGCACGGCGTGAGCGAGATCATGGTCAATGTCAGCTACCTGCACGAGAAGATTGAAGAGTATTTCGGCGAAGGCCACCAGTTCGGCGTGCAGATCGGCTATTCCTTCGAGGGCTATACCAACGACCAGGGCGAGGTCGTGCCACAGCCGATCGGTTCGGCCGGCGGCATCAAGAAGATCCAGGAGTTCGGGGGCTTCTTCGATGAGACCGTGGTAGTGCTGTGCGGCGATGCCCTGATCGACCTCGATTTGAAATCGGCCTTGTATGAGCACCGGCGCAAGGGGGCGCTGGCGACGGTGATCACGCGTGAAGTGCCGTGGGAGAAGGTGAGCAGTTATGGCGTGGTGGTCAGCGACGACGATGGCCGGGTGCTCGAATTCCAGGAAAAGCCTTCCCGTGCGCAGGCCAAGTCGAATTGCGCCAGCACCGGCATCTATCTGTTCGAACCGGAGGTGATCGACCTGATTCCTTCCGGCCAGGAGTTCGATATCGGGTCCGAGCTGTTCCCCCTGCTGGCGCAGCGCGGTTTGCCGTTCTACTGCCAGACGCGCAAGTTCGACTGGATCGACATCGGCAGTGTGAAAGATTATTGGGAAGTGCTGCAAGGCGTGCTGACCGGCGGCGTGGCCCATATGAGCGTGCCGGGCGTGCAGGTGGAGGAGGGCGTGTGGGTCGGCCTGAACACCAGCATCGACTGGAATGGCACGCGCATCGTCGGGCCGGTATATATCGGCTCCGGCTGCCGTATCGAGGCTGGCGCCACGATCATCGGCCCGACCTGGATCGGGCATGGCAGCCACATTCGCAGCGGGGCGAGGGTAGTGCGCAGCGTGTTGTTCGAATATACTCGAGTCTTACCAGACGTTACGCTCGACGAATTGATCGTGTTCAAAGAGTATAGTGTCGACCGCGCTGGCGAAATGCGGCATATTTCGCAAGAAGAAAGCGGCGGATGGGCGAATGCGCGGGACCGCCGCGCGACCCGGCGTGCCGCATACAATGTTGCCAAAGAGACAACTTTAATATGAAAATTTATCCCGTCATCTTGTCCGGCGGCGCCGGCACCCGGCTCTGGCCCCTGTCGCGTGCGGCATTGCCGAAGCAGTTGCTGCCGCTGGTGTCGGACAAGACGATGTTGCAGGAAACCGTGCTGCGCCTGGGCGGGCGCAACGGCATGATGGCGCCGCTGGTTGTCTGCGGCAATGAGCACCGTTTCCTGGTCGCCGAACAAATGCGGGAAATCGGTGTCGCACCGCTGGGCATCCTGCTTGAGCCCGTGGGCCGCAATACCGCGCCGGCCGTAGCCGCCGCAGCCCATTACCTGAAAGCGATCGATCCCCAGGCTGTCATGCTGGTACTGCCGGCCGACCATGTGATCAAGGATGTGGACGCCTTCTACGCGGCGATCCAGCGCGCGGCGACCCTGGTGGAGGGCGGTGCCCTGGCCACGTTTGGCATCGTGCCGACCGCGCCGGAAACCGGCTACGGCTATATCCAGAGCGGCGAGCCATTGCAGGCCGAAGGCTGCTTCAAGGTCGCCAAATTCGTCGAGAAGCCAAACCGCGAGACGGCGCAGGGCTTTATCGATGCCGGCAACTTCTTCTGGAACAGCGGCATGTTCCTGTTCCGCGCCGACGCCTACCTGAAGGAGCTGGCGCAATTCCAGCCGGAGATGGCCCGCTTGAGCGAAGAGGCGGTGGGCAAGGGCTATCGCGACCTGGATTTCTGCCGCCTGGACGAGGCGGCCTTCACGGCCTGTCCATCCGATTCGATCGACTACGCGGTGATGGAACACACCCGGCTTGCTGTCGTGGCGCCGGCCTCGATCGGCTGGAATGACGTGGGCTCCTGGTCGGCACTGGTGGACGTGCTGCAGGCTGACGGCAATGGCAACGTCACGCGCGGCGATGTGTACACCGATCATGCGAGCAATTGCCTGGTGCGCGCGGAAGGCCGCATTGTAGCGGCAATCGGCGTGCAGGACCTGGTGATCGTGGAAACCTCGGACGCGGTGCTGGTGGCGCACAAGGACCATGTGCAGCGCGTGAAGCAGGTGGTGGACCACCTGAAAGCCAATGGCCGCACCGAGCACCTGCACCACACCAAGGTGTATCGCCCGTGGGGTTCGTATGAAGGCATCGACATGGGCGACCGCTTCCAGGTCAAGCGCATCATCGTCAACCCGGGCGGCAAGCTGTCGCTGCAAATGCACCATCATCGCGCCGAGCATTGGGTGGTGGTGTCGGGCACGGCGCGCGTGACCTGCGGCGACAAGGTGACCCTGCTGACCGAAAACGAGTCGACCTATATCCCGATCGGCATGAGCCACCGCCTGGAAAATCCGGGCAAGCTGCCGCTGCACCTGATTGAAGTGCAGTCGGGCAGCTACCTCGGCGAGGACGATATCGTTCGCTTCGAGGATGTCTACCATCGCGGTTAAACGCTGCGCCTTGGCCGCGCTCCTGCTGTGTGCGGCCGGGGCGCGCGCCCAGCTCCAGCCGGCCCAGCTTGGGCTGGTCGTCAACGATGCCGATCCTGCCAGCGTGGCGCTGGGCGACTACTATGCCCGGCTGCGCGATATCCCGGCCGCGCACATTGCGCATGTCCGTATTCCCGGCAAGCCGCACCGCCTCGATGCCGAGGCGTTCGCCCGGCTGAAGACGGAGGTCGACCGCCAGTTGCCGGCGGACGCACGCGCCGTGCTGTTTGCCTGGACGGCGCCTTACGCGGTCGAATGCAACAGCCTGACGTCGGCCTACACGCTGGGTTTCGATGCGGCGCAATGCGAACGCAGTTGCGCGCCCGGCCGCAAGAATCCCTACTTCAATGCCAAGGTGCTGCCGCCGGGCATGCGGCTGTCGATGCTGCTGCCGGCCGAACCCATGGACGTGGCGCGTGCCGTGGTGGAACGCGGCAAGGCAGCCGGCTTCAGCGTGCCGCAAGCCGGCGCCTATTTCCTGCAGACCAGCGAAGCCACACGCAATACGCGGGCGCGCTTCTTTCCGCCCAGCGGCGCGGTCCCGGCGCGCAAGCTGGCCATCCATACCTTGCAGCAGGACGTGCTGGAAGGCGCGCAGGACATCATGTTCTACCAGACCGGCCTGGCGCGCGTCGACAAGCTGGAAACCCTGCGCTTCCTGCCCGGGGCGCTGGCCGACCACCTGACTTCTTACGGCGGCGACCTGCTGGGCGGCGGGCAGATGAGCAGCCTGCGCTGGCTGGAAGCGGGCGCCACCGCCAGCTATGGCACGGTCAGCGAGCCTTGCAATCACTGGCAGAAATTCCCCCATCCGCAAATCCTGTTGCAGCATTACCTCAGCGGCGCCACCGCCATTGAAGCGTATTGGCGCAGCGTGGCGTGGCCAGCGCAAGGCTTGTTCATAGGAGAACCGTTGGCGCGCCCGTATCCCCGTTAGTCCGTTCGGACTAATCGTGTGTCACCAACGAGTCATATCAAACAGTTAATATGCCAAAAGGACAATAAAAAATTCCTTTTGGTAAATACTCTGGGGGTACACATATTCATGGATAAACGCATTCCTTTGCGCGCTACGGCGCTGGCCGCCCTGTTGGCCTGCCAGCCGGCTTTCGCTGCCGACGTGGTGATCAGCCAACTGTACGGCGCGGGCGGCAACGGTGGCGCTACCCTGCGCTACGACTACGTTGAACTGTTCAATCGCGGCAGCAGTCCAGTGGCCGTAGGCGGCTGGACTATCCAGTATGCCGCCGCGACCGGCTCGAGCTGGGGCAAGGCAGAGCTGCCGGCCGGCACCAGCATCGATCCCGGCAAGTACTACCTGGTCAAGCTGGCCAGCAGCAATACCTCGGTCGGCGCCGACCTGGCGGCCGATTTTTCCAGCAACAGCGTGAACATGAGCGGCACGTCCGGCAAGGTAGCGCTGGTCAATAACAATATTGCGCTGGCTGGCGCCCAGCCGAACAACGCAACGATCCAGGACGTGGTCGGCTACGGCACGGCCAACTTCTCCGAGACCGCAGCCGCGCCGGCAATGAGCGTGACCACCAGCCTGCTGCGCGCGAACAACGGCTGCACCGATACCAACAATAACGCCACCGATTTCACGGCCGTCGCACCGCAATTCCGCACGGCCGCTTCGCCGGCCAATATGTGCAACAGCGGTCCGGTGCCGCAGCCCGTCGTGCCGGTATGCCCGGCGACTGCCAAGCTGTCCTTCGGCGCCGGCGGCAGCATCGCGCTGTCGGCATCCGACGCCGACGGCATCGTCAACGGCGCGATCATCACTTCCGCCGCCGTGCCTGGCCTGGGCCTGGGCAGCCTGACCCCGGCAGCCGGTGTTGGCGGCAGCGCCAGCGTGTCGCTGGTGGCTTCGCCGTCGGTTGCCATGGGGACCTACCCTGTGACCGTCAAGTTCAGCAACGACCAGGGACAGGACGCAAGCTGCACGGTCAGCCTCACAGTTGAATTGGGGGCGGGCAGCGTGGTGCCGGTCCCGCAGGTGCAGGGCTCGGGCGCGACCAGCCCGTTCAACGGCGCCAAACTCACCACCGAAGGCGTGGTGACCGCCAAGGTGGGCAGCGGCTTCTTCATCCAGGACCCCGCTGGCGACGGCGATCCGAATACCTCCGACGGCTTGTTCGTCTACATGGGCACGGCGCCTGTCACCGTGGCGGTGGGCGACCTGGTGCGCGTGAGCGGCACCGTGACCGAGTACAAGCCTGGCGGGGCAACCCGTTCCTATACCGAGCTGTCGACCGTGACCGGCATTGTCACGCAGAGCAGCGGCAACAGCGTGACCCCGACCAATATCGACCTGGCGGCCACCAACCTGGCCAACGTGGAAGGCATGCTGGTGCGCTTCCCTGGCGCGCTGACCGTCAATGCCAACGATTCGCTGGGCAGCCGCGGCGAGCTGACGCTGTCCGTCGGCCGCCGTGAAATCCCGACCAACCGCTATCCGGCCCGCAGCGCCGAGGCGATTGCACTGGCTGCGCAAAACGCCGCCAACAGGATCACGCTGGACGACGGCCTGTTTGTTACGCCGGCCAGCGTGCCTTACCTCGACCAGGATGGCACGCTGCGCACCGGCTACACCGTCAGCGGCCTGACGGGCGTAATCGATTTCGGTGCGCTGGGCAGCGGCGGAGCGGGCTTCAAGGTGCAGCCGACCGAAGCGCCGATCTTCTCGCGCGATAACCCGCGCACCGCGGCGCCGGAAGTCGCGGCCGGCAACCTGAAGGTCGCCAGCGCCAATGTGCTGAACTTCTTCACCACCTTCATGGACGGCACCGATGTGCTGGGGCAGACTGGCCAGGGTTGCACCCTTGGCACCGGCACCAGCAAGGCCAATTGCCGCGGCGCCGACAACATGGCCGAGTTCGTGCGTCAGCGCGACAAGATCGTCGCGGAGCTGAAGGCCATCGATGCCGATGTGGTGGGCCTGATGGAGATCCAGAACAACGGCGACTATGCCGCCAGCTACCTGGTGGACAGCTTGAATGCCGCCTATGGCAGCGTGGAATATGCCTATGTGCCGAAGCCGGCTGCGACCGGCACCGATGCGATCCGCGTGGCGATGATTTACAAGCCTGCCAGGGTCTCGCTGGCAGGCGGCGCGCTGTCCGATGCGGCGGCCGTCAACGACCGTCCACCGATGGCACAAACCTTCAAGGCTTACAACGGCGCGAAGTTCAGCGTGATCGTCAATCACCTGAAATCCAAGCGCTGCAACGGCGCCACCGGTGCCAATACCGACCAGGGCGATGGTCAAAGCTGCTACAACGCGGACCGCGTGGCACAAGCGCAGCAACTGGCAGACACCTTCGTGCCGCAAGTGGTGGCAGCGGCCGGCGATCCTGACGTGCTGCTGATCGGCGACTTCAATGCCTATGGCATGGAAGACCCGATCATGTACCTGACCGCTGCCGAGCGCCAGGTGCGTTTCGAAAACCAGCTTGAACGCTTCGTGCGCCCGAACGGCATGCCGCATTCCTATGTGTTCGGCGGCGAAAGCGGCTACCTGGACCACGCCCTGGCCAGCGTTGCCATGCGCTCGCAGGTAGCCGGCGTCACGGAATGGAATATCAACGCCGACGAGCCTGACGTACTGGACTACAACCTGGATGGCAAGAATGCCGCCGCCCAGGCCCTGTACAACACGCTGCCTTACCGCGCGTCCGACCACGACCCGGTGGTGATCAGCCTGAACCTGGCGCCATCGTATGTGGACGTGACGGCCGGCGTGCAAGTCCAGCGCTCGGGCGTGGTGCAGGGCCGCTTCAGCACCGTGGGCACCGCTACTGCCTGGCTGACCAACATCAGCGGCGCGGACCTGGCAGCGCCAGTGCAGTACGTGCTGCAAGGGTTGCCGGCCGGCGTAACCCTGGCCAACGCCACCGGCTATGTCGACGGCCTGCCTTATATCACCGCCGCGCCTTCGCTGGCGGCCGGCGCCCAGGCAACCGTCCAGCTGCAATTCAATAATCCGAAGCGTGTCGCCATCAACTACACGCCAAAAGTCTACAACGGCAGTTTCTAAGGACCGCAACCATGCAAAACAACTTCTTCGCTCGTTTCCTGCGTACCCTGGCGCTGTTGCTGGCAATGGCCGCCAGCAGCCACGCCATGGCTGATGTCATGCGCCTGGTGACCCTGGATACTTCCGTGTATGGCGCGGGCCGTGCTGGCTACCTGGACTTCACCTTCAATGGCGTGGATGGCGCGCCTGCCGTGACGGCGATCATGTCGCCATTGCAGGGCTTCGACACGGATCCCGCCAGTTTTTCGCCGTGGGGCGATGTTACTGCCGTGCCGGGCGGCTTTGCGCTGCTGAATTCGAGCAACCAGAACGATGTGCTGTACCAGGGCGTGTTCGGCGGCGTGTTCAGCTTCCTGCTGACGGTTTCGGGGGATCCTTCGGCACTGTTCTACTCCAATTTCGGCGTGGTGGCGTATGACGAGAACCAGGTCCAGATCAAGGGCAAGATTCTTGACCTGATGTTTGCCCCGGCGGCGGACGGCAGCCCGGACCTGCAAATCCTCAGCATCAATGATGCGGTGGCCACGGTTGCCGCCGTGCCGGAGCCGGCATCGCTGGCGCTGGCCGCGCTTGGCCTGCTGGCGCTGGCCTTCACCCGCCGCCGCGCTTAGCCACTGCGGTTGCACAAACGCCACAGGCACCTTGGGAGTTTCGGCTTCCAAGGTGCCTTTTCATTTGTAAGGCATAGAGCGGGCAGGGGGATTTATTTCGGCAAAATATTAATACTTAATTAAAATTGTATTAGTGTGCAGGACTTGGCATGATTCATAGTTTTCCGCATAACGACCTGCGTTTTTTGCCATGTCCTTCAACATTCTCGTCATCGATAGCGATCCCGCTGTGCAGCAACTGCTGGCCCATAACCTGGGGCAGGCCGGTTATGCGGTGCAGAGCCACGGCGACGCCAGCAGCGCGCTGTCGGCATTGCAAGGCGGGCTGCCCGAGGCAGTGTTGCTGGAGTGGGATTTGCCGGGCCAGTCCGGCCTGTCGCTGATCCGCCAATGGCGTGCCGCGCCGCGCACCAGTGAGTTGCCGCTCCTGATGCTGAGCGCACGTTGTGCGGAACAGGACAAGGTGCTGGCCCTGGAAAGCGGCGCCGACGATTTCATCTGCAAGCCTTTTGGCCCGCGCGAGACCATCGCCCGCCTGCATGCGGTACTGCGGCGGCGCCGTCCGGCCGTCACGCCGGGCGCGCTGCAGGTCGCCGGCCTGCGCCTCGATCCACACACCCTGAGTGTGACGGCCGGCGAGCGGCAGCTGAACCTGGGGCGGGTCGAATTCCGCCTGCTTAACTACCTGATGCACCACCCGGGCCGCGTGCACAGCCGCGCGCAATTGCTGGACCAGGTGTGGGGCAGCCATGTCTTCCTCGACGAACGCACGGTCGATGCCCATGTGGGGCGCTTGCGCAACGCATTGCAACCGAGCGGCCTGCACGAAACGATCCAGACCGTGCGTGGCAGCGGCTATCGTTTCCACGCCCAATGCTGAGTCCCGACGCCCGCGAGCAGGAATACCTGTTGCACGCCATCGACGGCGCGCACGGCATGGCCACGCAGGGCGAATTATTCCTGTGGAGCCAGGGCGCCCTGCAGGCCGTCTTGCCGCATGGCGTACTGCTGTGCATCCGGCTCGACGAACAGGGGCGGGCGCGCAAAGTGGACTGCCTGCACAGCACGGTGCTGGCGCCGGCCGAACGGGCCGTGCTGTGCGACCCGCAACGTGGGCCCGCGCCAGGCTGGCTGCGCCAGTGGCAGCAGGGCGCGGGGCAGCCGCTGGCGCTGGAGGCCGGGGCCGCCGGCCATGGCCTGCTGCATGGCAGCGGGCCTTTGGCGGGCGGCGGCAGCGCGGTCGTCCTGCTGGGCTTGCCGGCGGCGGCCGGCTTTCGCGAAGCCTGGCTGCTGCAATTGCTGCTGCCCTATCTGCACCTGGCGCTGCAGCGCATCGCCACCCCGGCCCAGGCGCCGGCCGTCTCGCCGCGCCAGGCGGAAATCCTGCAGTGGCTGCGCGAAGGCAAGAATAACGAGGAAATCGGCCGCCAACTCGGCATCAGCCCGCTGACCGTCAAAAACCACCTGCAACGCCTGTACCGCCAGCTGGGCGTGAGCAACCGCGCCCACGCGGTGGCGCGCTTCACGCCGCCTTTCCCGCTGCTTTCCCCTTCCTGATTTGTCGAAGAATTTTACAGTTTGAGTAAATGCCAATAATGGCATGTGATCAACTTGTTGATTCTTTTAAGAATGTTCTTTTGGCATGACTCTTGCATGCGCAGCTCCGCACGCAGCAACGGTAGTAGCTTTGCGTAAATTTTGTGTTTTAGGCAATTGATTGAGTCAGGCACCCGTCCACGAGGCAGGGCGCCATTTTCGTGAGTTCAACCATCCAGGGGATTCCGTGGCTAATATTTCTAAGAACCAAACACATCGTGCAGGAACGGCGATCAAACAACTCCTGTGTGCGGCAGCGCTGGCAATGGGCAGCGTTGCGCAGGCAGGGGTGCTCAATTTTGAAGGCCAGGTCGACTCGCCCTTCGTCTTCGCCAGCGACCACATCAAAGTTGGCGACTATTGGATCGAGTCGTATGGCGGCAGCCAGACTTCCGACCTGGTCGGTGCCTTTGTCGATGGCAGCGATCCTGCCAACTGCTTTGCCGTGAGCTGCCCGATCAATAATTCTTCCCAGTATTACACCGGCCTGGATGACGGCTATTTCTATTTTGGCTTCAATAACGATGCCAAGTTCGGCCTCGCCAGCCTGCGCGCCAGCTTCGTCGGCAATGGCCAGGCCAGCTTCCCTGCCATCGCCGGCATGCTGGTGCTGCAAGGCTTTGACGAACTGGGCCATACCGTGGGCGCGGCGCGCCAGCTTGGCCTGTCCGGTCCTGTCGGCGGCCAGTTCAATTTCGGCACGTTCGACTTGAGCTCGATGAAAGGCATGTTCTCCTATGTGCGCGTGCTCGGCTATGCCTGCGACGCCGCCGGCAATTGCAACCGTAATTCCAACCTGGCGAACTTCGCCATCGACGATATCGTCACTGTTCCCGAACCAGGCAGCCTGGCGCTGTTCGGCCTGGGCATGGCCGGCCTTGGCCTGGCCGCCCGCCGCCGCCGTGCGCGCTAAGCCGTGGCTCTTTCACTAAACTGAACCGGGAAACTTTATGAAAATGACGATGAAACTGCGTCCAGCGGCACTGGCCGTGCTGGCCGTGCTGTCCAGCCTGACCCTCAACGCCGGCGCGCAAGAGGCGCGCAAAACCTATATCGTGCAACTGAGCGACCAGCCGGCCGCCACCTATGTCGGCGGCGTCAGCGGCTATGCCGCCACCCAGCCGGCGCCTGGCGCCGTGTTCGACTACCGCGATCCCAACGTGCAGAACTATGTGCGCTACCTGGGCGACCGCAAGGCTGAAGTGCTGGCCAGCGTCGGCAATCCGACCGTGATTGCCAATTACGATGTGGTGCTGAACGGCTTTGCCGCGCTGCTGACCGATAGCGAAGTGCTGGCCCTGAAAAACAATCCTGCCGTGGCCGACGTGCAGGCCGATGCGGTGCGCCGCATGGATACCATTTCCACCCCGCGCTTCCTGGGCCTGAGCACGACCGGTGGCCTGTGGTCGCAATTTGCCGGCGGCAGCCAGGTCAAGGGTGAAAACCTGGTGGTCGGCATTGTCGACGGCGGCATCTGGCCGGAAAACCCGGCCTTCGCCGACCGCGTGGACGGCAATAACGTGCCGACCTTCGATGCCGGCGGCACCCTGGCCTACACCTCGGCGCCGGCCTCCTTCAAGGGCGGCTGCGTGGCAGGGGAGGGCTTTGATCCCGCCACCCATTGCAACAACAAACTGGTGGGCGCCAAGTATTACAATGCCGGCTTCCTGGCCAGCGGCCGTCCCAAGAACTGGACGGAATTCTATTCGCCGCGCGATTCCAATATCGGCAGCGATGGTGTCACCAGCGGCCATGGCGGCCATGGCGACCATACCGCTTCCACCGCCGCCGGCAACAGCAATGTCCCCGCCGTGGTGGCAGGCATCCCGATGGGCCCGGCGTCCGGCGTCGCCCCGCGCGCGCGCGTGGCCGCCTACAAGGTGTGCTGGACCTATGACGATCCGGCCGCGACCGATGGCACCGGCGCTTCCAACAGCTGCTTTAACACCGATTCGGTGCAGGCCATCGACGATGCCGTCAAGGACGGCGTGAATGCCATCAACTTCTCGATCAGCGGCGCGCAGACCACGGTCAACGATCCGGTCGAGCAGGCCTTCTATCGCGCCTCCCTGGCCGGCGTGTTCGTCGCCGCATCGGCCGGCAACAGCGGCCCAGCCAACGCCGTGGCCCACATCAGCCCGTGGCTGACCACGGTGGCCGCGTCCACCCATGACCGCAACCTGGTGGCCGATGCCACCACCGGCGGCGGCACCAAGTACACTGGCGCTTCGCTCAACACCCATGCGCTGCCGCAAACGGCCCTGGTGCGCGCCGAAGACGCCGGCGCGGGCGGCGGCAACGCCAGCCTGTGCTTCAGCAGCTCGCCGCCGGCTGGCCAGGTATTGCTGGATCCGGCCAAGGTGGCCGGCAAGGTGGTGATCTGCACCCGCGGTACCAATGCCCGTGTCGACAAGAGCCTGGCCGTGCTGAATGCAGGCGGCGCCGGCATGATCATGGTGGACAACGGCGCCGGCCTGGTTGCCGAGGCGCACTCGGTGCCGAGCGTGCATGTCAGCGCCGCTGACGGTGCTGCCATCAAGTCCTATGCGGTAGCCAATGGCGCGGCTGCCAGCAGCGCCATCGGCACCTTCTACCCGGGCAGCAAGCCGGCACCGGTGATGGCGGGCTTCTCGTCGCGTGGCCCGAACATGGGCGACGCCAACGTGCTCAAGCCTGACCTGACCGCGCCGGGCGTGGACATCATCGCCAGCGTGTCGGCAGCCTTGACACCGGCCCAGCACAGCGCCGTGGTGGCGGGCAGCTTCGTGCCGCCGGCAGCGTACGAGTCCTACCAGGGCACGTCGATGTCCAGCCCGCACGTGGCAGGCCTGTCCCTGCTGCTGCGCCAGGCGCATCCCGACTGGTCGCCGGCCGCCATCAAGTCGGCCCTGATGAGCACTGCCTATTCGACCCTGGACGATGGCCTGGCGGGCGCGCAGAACGGCAAGCTGCCATGGTCGCAGGGCGCCGGCCACGTCGACCCGAACAAGGCGGTCGACCCGGGCCTGGTGTATGACATGGGCAAGGCTGACTACGTGCAGTACCAGTGCAAGGTCAACCGGCCAGCCGTGCCGGCTGCCGATTGCACCAATTTCGGTACGCTGGACGAGACCTATAACCTGAACTTGCCGTCGATCACCGTGTCTTCGGCACTGAGCGGTGCCGGCACCACGGTGCGCCGCAAGGTGACCAATGTCGGCCCGGCAGCCACCTATACGGCCAGCGTTACGGTGCCAGGCTTCACGGCAGTGGTGTCGCCAGCGTCGCTGACGCTGGCGAACGGCCAGAGCGCCAGCTTCACCGTCAAGCTGACCCCGAACGGCGCGGCCCTGAATGCCTGGCAGTTCGGCAGCCTGAGCTGGACCGACGGCAACCACAATGTGCGCATTCCAGTGCAGGCCAAGGTCGGCAAGGCGGTCACGGCGCCATCGCTGCTGAGCGGCGACAAGGCTTCCGGCAGCCGCCTGTTCCCGGTCCTGACCGGCTTCTCCGGCCGCATGGGCTATGCCAAGGGCGGGCTGAAAGCCGCCAGCTATGGCGATGCGGTAACCCTGGCAGCCAAGGCGACCACTTCGGCGACGCTGAAAACCCTGTGCGCAGCCGGGGTCGACACGGCCAACGTCAAGGTCTACAAGGTGAGCGTTCCGGCAGGTGCCGTGGCGGCCAAGTTCGCCCTGTTCCAGAAGGATTCCGGACCGGTGGACGACCATGACCTGGGCGTGCTGGCACCGGGCGGCACCTGGAGCTATTCGGGCAACGATGGCAGCAACGAGTCGGTGCAACTGGCCTCGCCGGCAGCCGGCACCTACAATGTGTGCGTGGTGGCCTATGGCAGCCCGGCGCCGGACGCGATGGTGCACAAGCTGGCATCGTGGGTCGTGACCACGGCCGACGTTGGCGGCAAGTTCGTGGTGGCCGTGCCGGGCAAGGTCGTGGCCGGCAATAACACCACGGTGGGCGTCAGCTGGTCCGGCCTGGACGACAACCAGAGCTATGTCGGCGCGGCACAGTTCCTTGACCTGAACGGCGTGGTGCAGGCGACCACCCTGGTCAATGTCAACACCGGCGCCGCCGCCATTCCAATCGCCGAGACCGACCGCGTGGCTGCTGCCAAGCTGCAGGACTAAGCGCTTACAGGCGGCTCATGGGCCGCCCCGGTGTGCGCAGCGACGCATGCCGGGGCGGCTTTTTTCATTGGCGCCGCACGGGCGACACGGTTGACCGGGCGGGCAGCAGGGGCGATGATAGGCCATCGCTTCCGGAGCACTTCATGAAACAGTTCGCCATCCTGCTAGCCTGCCTGGGCGCTGCCGCCTGCAGCCATGCCACCCCTCCCGACACCTTGTCCCAATTGCGCGCCATCGGCCGCGATGCCGCCTGCAGCAGCGACCAGCAGTGCCGCACCGTGCCGCTGGGGGCAAAATCCTGCGGCGGGCCGGAAGGCTACCTGGCGTATTCGACTGTGCGCAACGACCCGGCCAAGGTAGCGCAACTGGCGGAGCGCTACCGCGAAGAACGCCGTGCCGCCAACGCGCGTTCCGGCATGGTCAGCGATTGCCGCTACATGGCCGACCCGGGCGCCGTTTGCGTGGCCGGCACCTGCAAGCTGGGCGGCCTGTCGGACCGCTGAAGCCCCATCCCTTCCCCTCGCTGAAGCCGGCCAAGTGTCGGCTTTTTGTCTTGCATTCGTATGCAAAGTGTCGGAAATCTTTACACTTTTTGTAGTTAAAGAAATATTGCCAAGATAACACATTGATTCTTTTGGTAATTATTTTCTTGGCATGAATCATGCTTCCTACCGGCAACTTGCGGCTTAAAAATTTCCGCAAGTAAAAGTTGCGCTAAAAGCAACTATGTTTAGTGGAGCCGGGCGGCGCGGACCAAAAGTTCCGGACGCCCTTCATGTTTACCATTCGTAGAGGAATCGACGGTGAAATTTTTTAATAATCAAACACCTCGTGCAGGAAAAGCAGTCAGCCAGATCCTGCTGGCGGCAGCGTTGGCAGTTGGCGGCGTGGCGCAGGCGGGTGTCTTGAATTTCGAGGGCAACCCGCAATCGCCTTTCGTGCGGGCCAGCGAGCATGTGAAAGTTGGTGAGTACTGGATCGAAGGCTGGGGCGGCGAGCAGGTGGGCGATATGGTGGGCGCTTTCGTCAAGGGCAGCGACCCGATGACCTGCGCCACGGGCAACTGCCCGGTCAACAACCCGAGCCAGTACTACACCGGCCTGAACGATGGCTATTTCTATTTCGGCCGCAATGACGGTACCAACTTCCGCCTGGACGGCCTGAACGCCAGCTTCGTCGGCGCCGGCCAGGACAGCTTCCCCGACATGGCCGGCCAGCTGCTGCTGCAAGGCTTTAATGCCTTGGGCGATGAAGTCGGGCCGACGGTGCGCCTGGCCTTGGCGGCACCGGACGATGGCCAGTTCAGCTTCCAGCATTTCAACCTCGGCAAACTGACCGATTACTACAGCTACGTGCTGGTGTTCGGCCTGGAGTGCGATGCCAACGGCAAGTGCTTCCGTGGCGGCGGCATGGCGAACTTTGCCGTCGACGATATTTCCACGATTCCGGAACCGGGCAGCCTGGCGCTGTTTGGCCTGGGCATGGGCGGTCTTGCCCTGGCCGGCCGCCGCCGCCGTGTGCGCTGACTCTACCCGCTAACCTGAACCGGAACAACCATCCATGAAACTGAATTTGAAACAACGTCCAGCCGCCCTGGCGGTACTGGCGCTGCTGTCCAGCATCACCCTGTCCGCCGCCGCGCAAGAAGAGCGCAAGGCTTATATCGTCCAGCTGCAGGACCAGCCGGCTGCCAGCTATACCGGTGGCGTCACCGGCCTGGCCGCGACCCAGCCTGCCAAGGGCGAAGTGTTCGATTACCGCTCGTCCAAGGTACAAAACTATGTGAGCTACCTGGGCGCCAGGAAAGATGAAGTACTGGCCAGCGTCGGCAATCCGACCGTGGTCGGCAATTACGACGTGGTGCTGAATGGCTTTGCCGTGATGCTGACCGACGCCGAAGTGCTGGCGCTCAAGGCCAACCCGGCCGTGGCCGACGTGCAGGCCGACGCCGTGCGCCGCATGGACACCGTATCGACCACGCGCTTCCTGGGCCTGAGCGAAATCAATGGCCTGTGGGCGCAATTTGCCGGCGGCAGCCAGGTCAAGGGTGAAAACCTGGTGATCGGCGTGATCGATGGCGGCATCTGGCCGGAAAACCCGGCCTTTGCCGACCGCGTCGATACCAACAACGTGCCAACCTTCGATCCGTCCGGCACGCTGGCCTTCACGGCGCCGCCGGCATCCTTCAAGGGCGGCTGCGTGGCGGGCGAGGGCTTTGACCCGGCCCTCCATTGCAACAACAAACTGGTCGGCGCCAAGTTCTACAACGCCGGCTTCCTGTCCACCCACAAGCCGAAGCACTGGACCGAGTACTATTCGCCGCGCGATTCGAGCTCCGGCACCGACGGCCATGCCACCGGCCACGGCGGCCACGGCGACCACACCGCCTCGACTGCAGCGGGCAATGCCAACGTGCTGGCCACCATTGGCGGCGTGCCGATGGGCCTGACCTCGGGCATGGCGCCGCGCGCCCGCGTCGCCGCCTACAAGGTGTGCTGGAGCACGCCTGATGAGGGCGCTGCCGACGGCACCAACGTCAACAACGGCTGCTACAACTCGGACTCGGTGCAAGCCATCGACGACGCCGTCAAGGATGGCGTCAACGTGATCAATTTCTCGATCGGCGGTTCGCAGAACAATACCGGCGACGCGGTCGAACAGGCTTTCTACCGCGCCTCGCTGGCCGGCGTGTTCGTGGCGGCATCGGCCGGCAACGATGGCCCGAACAATACGGTGGCCCATATCAGCCCATGGCTGACCACTGTCGGCGCTTCGACCCATGACCGCAAGTTCCAGGCCGACGTCAAGCTGGGCAGCGGCGCCAAGTACTTCGGCGCGTCCAACAACGTCAACAACCTGCCGGACGCGCCGCTGATCCGCGCCGAAGACGCGGGCGTAGGCGGCGGCAACGCCAACCTGTGCTTCAGCAGCGCGCCGCCAGCCGGCCAGGTCATGCTGGATCCGGCCAAGGTGGCAGGCAAGGTCGTGATCTGCACCCGCGGCAATAACGCGCGCGTGGACAAGAGTCTGGCGGTGCTGAATGCCGGCGGCGTCGGCATGGTGCTGAGCGACAACGGCGCCGGCCTGGTCAGCGAGATCCACTCGGTGCCGACGGTTCACGTCAGCGCTGCCGACGGCAGTGTCATCAAGGCCTACGCCAAGGCGCAGGGCGCGGCTGCCACGGCTGCCCTGAGCGCCTTCTACGCTGGCATCAAGCCGGCGCCGATGATGGCCGGCTTCTCCTCGCGCGGCCCGAACCTGGGCGACGCCAACATCCTGAAGCCGGACGTGACCGCGCCTGGCGTGGACGTCATCGCCAGCTATTCGGCGCCGCTGAACCCGGCCGAAACGGCTGCGGTGGCAGCCGGTGCGCCGGGCCAGCAAGCGTACAAGTCGATCCAGGGCACGTCCATGGCCAGCCCGCACGTGGCCGGCCTGGGCCTGCTGCTGCGCCAGTCGCATCCGGACTGGTCGCCCGCGGCCATCAAGTCGGCCCTGATGACCACCGCCTACGACACGCTGGACGACGGCCTGCCTGGCGCGCAAAACGGCAAGCTGCCCTGGTCGCAGGGCGCGGGCCACGTGGCGCCGAACAAGGCCAACGATCCCGGCCTGGTGTACGACATGGGCAAGGCTGACCTGATCGCCTACCAGTGCAAAGTGAACCGCGCGCTGGTGCAGCCGGCTTCGGACTGCATCACTTACGGCACGCTGGACGAAACCTACAACCTGAACCTGGCCTCGATCACTGCCGGTGCGATCCAGAACAGCGTCACCATCAAGCGCAAGGTCACCAATGTAGGCGGCGCATCGGCCACCTACAATGCCACCGCTTCGGTGACCGGCTTCAGCACCGTGGTCACGCCGTCCACGCTGACCCTGGCGCCTGGCGCCACCGGCAGCTTCACCGTCAAGCTGACGCGCACCACGGCACCGGAAACCGTGTGGCAGTTCGGCACCCTGGTATGGTCCGACGGCAACCACGTGGTGCGCAGCCCGATCCAGGCCCGCACCGCCAAGCCGGTCATTGCGCCGGCGCTGGCCTCGGGCGACAAGGCTGACGGCACCCGCCTGTTCACCGTGCGCACCACCTTCAGCGGCCGCATGACGGCCCTGAAAGGCGGCCTGAAAGCAGCCACTTTCGGCGACAGTGTCACGCTGGCGGCCAAGGCGGTGAATTCCACCGCCCTGAAGGATGCCTGCGCGGCTGGTGCCGATACCGCCAACATCAAGGTGTATAACGTCGCCATCCCGGCCGGCACGGTAGCGGCGCGCTTCGCGCTGTTCCAGAAGGACACCGGCACGGCAAGCGACGACCATGACCTGGGCATGCTGGCACCGGACGGCAGCTGGAGCTATTCCGGCCATGACGGCACCAACGAAGCGGTGCAAGTCGCTTCGCCGGCAGCGGGCAATTACAAGGTATGCGTGGTGGCCTACGGCGGCGCCGACCCGGCAGCCATGAACCACAAGCTGGCATCGTGGGTCGTGACCACGGCCGACAGCGGCGGCGAGTTCACCACGGCCCTGCCAGGCCGTGTGTACAGCGGCGCCAATGCGACGGTTGGCATCAGCTGGGCCGGCCTGGCTGAAAACCAGAGCTATGTCGGCGGCGTGCAGTTCCAGGACCTGAGCGGCACCGTGCAGGCGACTACCCTGGTCAATGTGAACACCGGCAGCGCCACCGTGCCGGCACCGGACTCGGACCGCGCCCAAGCCAAGCTGCAGGACTGAGTGCGGCTGGCAGAGTGAAAAACCGCCTGGACGCCCGCCGTCCGGGCGGTTTTTTTCTTAATGGCTTGAAAGACACACACTATTGATCAAAATATTGTTGAAAGCTTAAATCGCATGGTAGGCTTGCGAGTTCTTCAGCGGTCACATTTAGGAGTCGTCCGGATGCAAGTAGCACAGTTTCAAGGTCAGCGCCGCGCCACCGGCTTCACCCTGCTCGAATTATTGGTGGTGATCGTCATCATTGGTCTGCTGGCCGCCTATGTGGGCCCAAAATATTTCTCGCAACTCGGCAAATCCGAAGTCACGGTGGCCAAGGCGCAGATCGAGGCCTTCGACAAGGCGCTCGACACCTACCGCCTCGATGTCGGCCGCTATCCGAGCACGGAAGAAGGCCTGGCGGCACTGCTGGCGGCGCCGGCCACGGCGGGGGCCAAGTGGAACGGCCCTTACCTGAAAAAAGGCGTGCCGCCCGATCCATGGGGCCGCCCATACCAGTACAAGGCGCCGGGCGCCAAGGCCGAGTACGAAATCATCTCCCTCGGCAAGGATGGCCAGCCGGGCGGCGAAGGCGAGAACGCCGATATCGGCGCCCAGTAAACACAGCGTGGCCTGAGCGATGCAGTTTGACGTCCGCACCCTGTCGCCGGACATGGCGATTGGCCAGTTGGTCATCGATGGCCGTGACGAGGCTGACGCGCGCCGCCAGGTGGAAGCGCGCGGCCTGTTCGTCAGCGCGATTACGCCGCGCAGCGCCGGCCTGCGCGCGGGCAAGGCCAAGGCGCTCTCGCTGGTGCTGTTCAGCCAAGAGCTGCTGGCGCTGCTGAACGCGGGCCTGGGCGTGGTGGAGGCGCTGGAGGCCTTGCTGGAAAAGGAGTCGGCGCCGGCCACGCGCGGCGTGCTGGAACGCTTGCTGGCCGGCCTGCGCGAGGGCCAGCGCTTTTCCACGGTACTGGCCGAGCAGCCGCAGTTGTTCCCGCCGCTGTATGTCGGCATCGTCAAGGCGGCCGAAGGCACCAGCGACCTGCCGCGCTCCCTCGAACGATTCATCGATTACCAGCAGCGGGTGGACCTGGTGCGCGCCAAGCTGGTGAGCGCAGCGATCTACCCCTGCATCCTGCTGCTGGTGGGGGGCGGCGTGTCGCTGTTCCTGATTGCGTATGTGGTGCCGCGCTTCGCCGAGGTGTACCAGGGGGCAGGGCGCAACCTGCCCTGGATGTCGCAAGTGATGCTGAACTGGGGCCAGTTTGCGGCTGCGCATACCGCGCCGCTGCTGGCCGGCATCGCGGCGCTGATTGGCGGCGCGGTGTTCGGCGTGCGCCGCCTGGTGCGCAGCGGCGGCATGGCGCGCCTGCTGGCGCGCTTGCCGGGTGTCGGCGAGCGGGTCAAGATTTATGAGCTGTCGCGCCTGTACCTGACGCTGGGCATGCTGAGCGAAGGCGGCATCACCATCCTGAATGCGGTGGATACCGTGCAGGCGATGGTGTCGGCCAATGTGAAGGAAGGCTTGCAGGGTGCACGCGCCATGATCGAGGCGGGCTTGCCGCTGTCGTCAGCCTTCGAAGCCAATGGACTGACCACGCCGATTTCGCTGCGCATGCTGCGCGTAGGCGAGCGCACCGGCGAAATGGGGGCGATGCTGACGCAGTCGGCCGCCTTCTACGACGGCGAGATCGGGCGCTGGATCGACCGTTTTACCCGTACTTTTGAACCGCTGCTGATGGCCTGTATCGGCCTGGTGGTGGGTGCTATCGTGGTGCTTTTGTATATGCCGATTTTTGACCTGGCCGGAGAAATGGCATGACGCTGCCGGTGCTTGACGCGACCTTGCTGTCGAAAGCGCGTGCCCAGAGCGCGCGCTCCAAACGCGGCCTGGTGGAGGAGCTGGAAGACTTGTCCGGCATCGAACCGCGCATGGCGGTGCGGGCGCTGGCCCAGCCTTTCGGGCTGGCCGTGCTGGAAACGGCGGACATGCTGGCGTTCGAGCCGGCCTTTGACCTGCTGCCGCTGTCGCAGGCCATGGCGCGCCATTGCGTGCTGCTGCGTTCCCATGACGGGCTGGCGGTGGGCGTGATTGCCGATCCTTTCGACCTCGACTTGCAGACCTGGCTGGCAACGCAGGCGCGCTGTTCGGCTTCCGCGCCGCTGCAACTGCGGCTGGCGCTGCAGGCCGATATCCAGGCCTACCTGTCGAAGCAGGAAGAGTCGGCGCGCGCCGTCGACAGCCTGGTGTCGGGAGCGGAAGGCCAGCGGCGCGACGGCAAGACGGCGGCCGTGCTGTCGTTTGCCTCGGTGTCGGAAGGCGCCAGCCCGGCCGTGCGGCTGGTCAATTCGACCTTGTACGACGCGCTGAAAGCCGGCGCATCCGACATCCACCTGGAGTCGACTGCCGGCGGCCTGGCCGTGAAATACCGGGTGGACGGGGTGCTGGACCATGCCACTGCCGTCAACGGCATCGACGTGGCGGAGCAGATCATTTCGCGCCTGAAGGTGCTGGCCGAACTGGATATCGCGGAACGCCGCGTGCCGCAGGACGGCAGCTTCCGCGTGGAATCGATGGGGCGCGAGATCGACTTGCGGGTGTCGATCATGCCTTCCATTCACGGCGAAGATGCGGTGATCCGTATCCTGGACAAACGCGCCATGATCGAGTCCTACGGCTCGCTGACGCTGGAGGCGCTGGGCTTCGACGAATCGTCCCTGTCGACCTTGCGCTCGCTGGCGCAGGAAGCCTACGGCATGCTGCTGGTGACCGGGCCGACCGGTTCCGGCAAGACCACCACGCTATACGCGGCGCTGACCGAAATCCACAACGGCCGCGAAAAGATCATTACCATCGAGGACCCGGTGGAATACCAGCTGCCGGGCATCCTGCAGATCCCGGTCAACGAAAAGAAAGGACTGACTTTTGCCAAGGGCCTGCGCTCGATCCTGCGCCACGACCCTGACAAAATCATGGTGGGCGAGATCCGCGACCGCGAGACGGCGGAAATCGCGGTGCAGTCCGCGCTGACCGGCCACCTGGTGCTGACCACCGTCCACGCCAATAACGTCTTTGACGTCTTCGGGCGCTTCACCCACATGGGCATCGACCCGTATGCCTTCGTGTCGGCGCTGAACGGCATCTGGGCACAGCGCCTGGTGCGCATCAACTGCCCGCACTGCGCGGTCGAGGTGACGCCATCCGACGAGGAACTGGCCAGCGTCGGCCTGTCGCGCGCCGATGTCTACGAGTACAACTTCAAGGAAGGCAAGGGCTGCGGCGATTGCCGCGGCACCGGCTACAAGGGGCGCCGCTCGATTGCGGAAATCCTGACCTTGAACGACGAGATCCGCGAACTGATCGTGGAGAAGCGGCCGATCCGCCAGATCAAGGCGGCCGCCTATGCCAACGGCACGCGCAGCCTGCGCCATGCCGCATTGGAAGTGGTGCGGCGCGGCGATACCACGCTGGCAGAAATCAAGCGGGTGACCTTGCATGCTTAAGAATTTCACGCAATCGCTGCGCATCGAAGTCACTCCGAAGGCCTTGCGCCTGCTGCGTGTGCGGCGCTGGGGCTCTGCGGCGCCGGAACTGCTGGCCGAACAGGGGCTGGCCGCTGCGCCGGGCGGCGTCGCCGAGGCATTGCCGGGCGCGCTGGCCGCGCTGCTCGAGGGCCAGTCGGCAAACGGCATGGCCGCCAGCGTTGTCCTGTCCGACGAACTGGTGCGCCTGTGGCAAGTGACGCCGCCGGTGCAGGCGGCACGCCTGGCCGACCTGGAAGGCGCCGCCGCGTTGCGCTTTCACACGCTGTACGGCGAAACGCCGGCTGCCTGGCATGTCAGCGCGGACTGGAATGCTGCCGCTCCCTTCATGGCCGCTGCGATTCCACGCGTGCTGAAGGCTGCCATTGAACACGGCGCCGTGCAGCATGGGCTGACCGTCACGGCCATCATGCCCCATTTCGTGGCGGCATGGAACCGCCACGCCGGCGCCTTGAAGAACGACGCCTGGTTTGGCGTGGCGCAGGACAGCGTGCTGGCACTGGCCGCCTGCGAAGGCGGCAAGCTGCGCGCCGTGCGCCATGTCGCCATCCCGCACGGCGCCGACCATTACTGGCTGACCCAAGCGGCGCAGCGCGAGGCGCTGTTGCTTGGCCTGCAGCCGCCAGCCCTGATCCAATTGAGCGGTGATGTGCCGCCGGCGCTGGCAAAGCCGGCCAGCAGCGACAAGCACATCGCTACTGCCGCCTTGGGAGTCGCAGCATGAGGCCATTGCAGATTGATTTCGCCACTGCCGGCTGGCGCGGCACACTGTATCGCGTGCATCCGGTCGTCCTGGCCGCTTGCCTGCTGGGCGCAGCAATGCTGCTGGCCGGCGCTGCCTTTGGCATGCAAGCGGCAAAGCAGCAAGCGGCCCGTGACGAGAGCCTGCGTGCGCAGCAGCGCAAGCAGGCTGCTGCCGTGCGCGCGCCTGAGCGCAAGCCGGAGACCGTCATCCCCGAGGCGCAGGCAGTAGCCGTCAACGCCGCCATCCTGCAACTGAACCTCCCTTGGCGCGAACTGCAGGACGCCGTTGCCGCCGCCAATACTCCGTCGGTAGCACTGCTGGCACTGGATCCCGACCCGCGCAAGCAAACCCTGAAAATCACGGCCGAAGCCAAGAACAGCGACGACATGGTCGGCTACATCGAACAGTTGAAACAGCAGGAATTCTTTGCGGGCGCGGCGCTGCTGCGCCACGAAACCAACGAGCAGGACCCGAACCATCCATTGCGGTTCCAGGTTGAAGTGCAGTGGAGGGCACGATGAACGCTGCTGCCATGATGCTGCGTTTGCGCCTGGCGGCCATGCGGCTGGGCATTGCCGGCTGCGTTGCGCTGGCCCTGGTGCTGGGCGGCGCGATGGCGCTGGCATGGTCGCTCAAGGCGCGCCAGCATGCCTATGCGCCTTTGCCGCCCGCGCCGCCGCAGTTGGTGCAGGCCGCTCCACCGCCGACCGCCAACGAAAACCTGGCCCACTTCTATGCCACCCTGGGCGAGAAACGTTACGCGGAGCAGCAGGTCAAGCAGCTCTTCGATATCGCTGCCAAGACCGGCCTGGCCCTGGAGCAGGGCGACTACAAATTCAGCGTAGACAAGGGCAGCGGCGTGGCTGCTTACCAGGTCACACTGCCAGTGAAGGGTGCGTACCACAATATCTGGCAGTTCAGCATGCAGGCGCTGGCAGCGATTCCGTTTGCTGCACTGGACGACATCGCCTTCCGCCGCGAGACGATTACCGAACCGGTGGTCGAGGCGCGCATGCGCTTCACGTTGTACCTCAAGGAGAAGCCATGAAGCCGCGCCATATGCTGATGGGCGCGGCGCTGCTGGGCGCCGCCGCGCTGGTGCTGTTCGGCGACAAGGCACCTAATGACACGGTGGCGGAAGCGGTTGAACGCAAGCCTGCGCGTGCGCAGGCCGCCAGCGCACCGCCGACGGTAAAGGCGGCAAGCGCGGCGCCGGGCGAGGCGTCGATCCTGCGCCTGGTGCCACGTGAAGAATTGATTGGTGAAGTTGGCGAAGGCTCGTTCAAGAGCAAGGACGGGGTGTTCGGTGGCCAGAACTGGAATCCGCCGCCACCGCCATCGAGTGCAGCGGAGCTGAAACCGCCGCCGCCACCGCCCCCAACCGCGCCGCCGTTGCCGTTCCAGTACCTGGGCAAGGCAGCCGCCGATGGCGAGTGGGAGGTCTACCTTGGCCGCGGCGAGCAATCCTTTGTAGTGAAAAAAGGCATGCAGATTGACGGCATGTACCGGGTGGATGCCATTGCACCGCCAACCCTGACGATTACCTACCTGCCCATGAACCAGGTGCAGCAGTTAAATATTGGAGTGATTGAGTGAAGCCAAGTCTGAGAACGCTGTCGCTGTCCGTGCTGGTACTGGCACTGTCCGGCTGCGCGGCCGATATGGCCTATCGCGATGGCCGCAACCTGGTGGAGAAAGACCAGGTGGAAGCAGGGCTGCTGAAATACCAGGAAGCGATGAGGCGCGATCCGGACAACGCCATCTACCGTTCGGCCTTCCTGGATACGCGCGACCGTGCCAGCGCGCGCCTGCTGCAGCAGGCCGACCAGCTGGTCAACGAAGGCAAATACGTCCTCGCCGCGCAGAACTTCCAGCGCGTGCTGTCGATGGATCCGCAGAACGAGCGGGCGCGTGCCGGCCTGCGTGCGCTGGAGATGGCGGACCGCCACGAAAAATTGCTGGCGCAGGCCAGCGCTTCCCTGGAGCAGAAGGAATTCGAAGCGGCCAAGAACCGCGTCAGCACCATCCTGTCCGAAAAGCCCGACCATGCGCGCGCACGGGCCCTGATGCGCGAGATTAATGAACAGATGCCGCAGCCGCCGGCGGAAAGCGGCTTGTCCAAGGCCTACAAGACCCCGATCACGATTGAGTTTCGCGAAGCGCCGCTGAAACAGGTGTTCGACATCATTTCACGCCGTTCGGGCCTGAACTTCATCTTCGACAAGGACGTAAAGAGCGACGCCCGCACCACCATCATGCTGAAGAACAGCACGGTGGAGTCGGCAATCTACTTCCTCCTGATGACCAACCAGCTCGAGCAGCAGGTGATGGATGCCAATACCATCCTGATCTACCCGAATACGGCGGCCAAGCTGAAGGAGTACCAGGAGACGGTGGTGCGCACCTTCTACCTGTCGAACGCGGAAGCCAAGACGGTTGCCAACACGCTCAAGACCATCCTCAAATCGCGCGATGTCGTAGCGGACGAAAAACTGAACCTGGTGATCTTGCGCGACAGCGCCGATGCCGTGAAGCTGGCGGAAAAGATCATCGCCACCCAGGACCAGGCCGAGCCTGAAGTCATGCTGGACGTGGAGATCCTGGAGGTCAAGCGCAGCCGCCTGCTGCAGCTTGGCGTGGACTGGCCGAGCAACGCGACATTGACGGTATTGAACAGCCGGACCGGGGAGGGCAAGAACCTGACCCTGCGCGACCTCGATACCATCAACCGCGGCACCATCGGCATCTCCGGGCTGCAGACGACCATCAACCTCAAAAAGAACGACGGCGACACCAACCTGCTTGCCAGCCCGCGCATCCGCGTGCGCAACAAGGAAAAGGCGAAGGTCGTGATCGGTGAAAAGGTCCCGGTGATCACCACCACCATTTCTCCGGGGACCGGCGGTTTTGCCTCCGAATCCGTGAGCTATGTCGATGTCGGCCTGACGCTGAATGCGGAACCGACCATCTACCTGAATAATGAGGTGGGCATCCGCATTGCGCTGGAAGTATCGAACCTGATTGACCGCGTGACCACCGCCACCGGCACCACCGCCTACCAGATCGGCACGCGCCAGGCTTCCACTTTCCTGCAATTGAAGGATGGCGAAAACCAGGTGCTGGCAGGCCTGATCAACAGCGAAGAGCGCAGCACCGGCAGCCGTGTGCCGGGCCTGGGCGATATCCCGATCCTGGGCCGCCTGTTCGGCACGCAGACGGACGACAAGCAAAAGACCGAGATCGTGCTGTCGATCACTCCGCACCTGGTGCGCAACCTGCAGCGGCCGGAAACCTCGGTAGCGGAATTCTCGGCCGGCACGGAAGCCAACTTCCGCCGCAAGCCTGATGTGGCGCCGCGCCAGACTGTTGTCTTGCCTGGCGCCCGTCCGGCCGGCACGCCGCCGGCTGCCGGCGCGGCGCCTGCGCAGGAAGCTGCTGCAGCGGCACCGGCTGAGCTGTCCACGCCGCAGAAGCTGCCATTGTCGAACACCCAGCCAGGCCCCGCGTCAAGCGTGACCAAGCCGCTGCCCGCACCTGCGCCGGCACCGGCACCGGCCAACACCGTCCAGCCGCCAGCCAGCACGGAGCGTAAAGAGTAAGCATGCGCACGCGCGGATTCACCCTGATCGAATTGCTGGTGACGCTGGCCATCCTGGGCCTGCTCGCCGCGCTGGCCATCCCGGTCGGGCAGACCGTGGTCCAGCGCCGCAATGAGCAGGAGCTGCGCAGCGCCTTGCACGTGATCCGCAAGGCGCTGGATGACTACAAAACCGCCTATGATGAAGGCCGCATTGCGAAATCCATCACCGGCAATGGTTACCCGCGCACGCTGGAAGTGCTGGTGGAAGGAGTGGTCGACGTGCGCAGTCCGAAGCGCGCCAAGATCTACTTCCTGCGCCGCATTCCGCGCGATCCGTTCAATTCGGATTCCAACGCCAGCAATGGCCAAAGCTGGGGCAAGCGCAGCTACGCCAGCGATGCTGACGATCCGCGCGAAGGCGAGGATGTTTTTGACGTGTATTCGACTTCGGAGCAGGTAGGCCTGAACGGCGTGCCTTACAAGAAATGGTGAACAAGAAGGGCTTCACGCTGATCGAGCTGCTGGTGGTGCTGGGCATTATCGCCTTGCTGCTGACGCTCGCGGTGCCGCGTTATTTCCCGAGCGTGGACAAGACCAAGGAAACCATCCTGGCCGATAACCTGCGCAGCACGCGCGCCATCATCGA